>Ga0308176_10002850_pt1 | contig 10956 bp, 9 predicted proteins | sample PhyCR2_3_FD_203890 | JGI IMG/M metagenome (GOLD analysis project Ga0308176, IMG submission 203890) | Soil microbial communities from UC Gill Tract Community Farm, Albany, California, United States - DLSLS.C.R2 | ecosystem: Environmental > Terrestrial > Soil > Agricultural land | place: USA... | reverse complement strand
AGAACGTCGACGGCGTGTTCACCGTCGGCGGCTTCTCCTTCGCCGGCCAGGGGCAGAACTCGGGTATCGCATTCGTGCAGCTGCGGCCGTGGGACGAGCGCCCCGGCAAGGCCAATTCGTCCAAGGCGATCGCCGACCGCGCGAGCGGCGCGCTGTCGCAGTACCGCGACGCGCTGATCATCTCCGTCATCCCGCCCGCGGCGCTGGAGCTTGGCAACGCCACCGGTTTCGACCTGCAGCTGGTCGATACCGGCAACGTCGGCCATGCGAAGCTGGTCGAGGCGCGCAACATGCTGCTCGGCATGGCGATGCAGGACAGGCGCGTCGCCGGCCTGAGGCCCGTCAGCCTCGAGGACGCCCCGCAGCTCACGGTGGACGTCGATCAGGACAAGGCCCGCGCACTCGGGCTCGACATCGGCCAGATCAACCAGACCATCGCGTCCGCCTGGGGCGGCTCCTACGTCAACGACTTCATCGACCGCGGCCGCGTCAAGCGCGTCTATATCCAGGCCGACGAGCCCTACCGGCAGCAGCCCAGCGATATTCAGGACCTCTACGTGCGCGGGGCGGACGGGAAGAGCATGGCGCCGTTCGCTGCTTTCTCGACCCTCAAATGGGCCAACGCGCCGGTCCAGCTGTCGCGCTACAACGGGCTTCCCTCGCTCGAGCTCCAGGGCGCGCCCGCGCCCGGCGTCAGCACGGGCACCGCGATGAAGGCGATGGAAGAGCTCCAGGCGAAGCTGCCGCCCGGTACCGGCCTCCAATGGACCGGCCTCTCCTACGAGGAGCAGCAGTCGAGCGGCCAGGCACCGGCGCTCTACGGCCTGTCGCTGCTGATCGTGTTCCTGTGCCTCGCCGCGCTTTACGAAAGCTGGTTGATCCCGGTCGCCGTGATGCTCGTGGTCCCGCTCGGCATCATCGGCGCCTTGCTCGCCGCCGAGCTGACGGGCCTCGAGAACAACATCTACCTTCAGGTGGGCCTCATCACGACCATGGGCCTCGGCGCCAAGAACGCGATTCTCATCGTCGAGTTCGCCGAGGACCGGCTGAAAGCGGGAGCCGGGCTGGTCGAGGCGTCAGTCGAGGCCGCGAAGCTCCGGCTCCGCCCGATGCTCATGACCAGCCTCGCGCTGGTGTTCGGCGTGCTTCCGCTGGCGGTCGCGAGCGGCCCCGGCGCGGGAAGCCAGAACGCCATTGGCCGCGCAGTCGTCGGCGGTGCCTTGACCGCGACCTTCCTCGCGATCTTCTTCGTGCCCTTGTTCTTCGTCGCGGTCATGCAGCTCTTGCGGCGCGGCAAGCCGGCCAGAACGGCCGGCCTCCAACCGGTTCCGGCTGAATAGACGTTCACTTGCGGCGCTTTACCGGCGCTGCCATGAGCCGGGTCCGAGAGGGACTCGCATGGCATTGAAGACGTTTGCGTTCGCGGCCGCTGCACTCGTGCTCGCGGCGCCGGTTCTCGCCGAATCCGCCGCCGAAACCCACGTCCAGCCGGCGGTGCAGCCCGGCGGCGACATTCCCCGGAACTTCCACCCCGTCGTCGCACCGCCCTACCCGCCCGGCGGCGACATCCCGAAGACCTTCACCGCCCCGCGCTCTGGGTTCCAATATGTCCGCCGCGAGCTGATGATTCCGATGCGCGACGGTGCGAAGCTCTACACCGTACTGATCATCCCCCGCACGGCCGGCAAGTTCCCGATCATGCTCGACCGCACACCCTACTCGGCGGACAAGGGCACCGGCGGCCGCGGGTTCGGTCCGCTCCCCGAGAACATCCTGTCGCCGGCCTACGCCGAGCTCGTCCGCGCGGGTTATATTGTCGCGTTCGAAGACGTGCGCGGGAAGTACAAGTCCGAAGGCGAGTATGTGATGAACCGGCCCGTGGTCGGCCCGCTCAACCCGACCAAGGTCGATCACTCGACCGACGCCTGGGACACGATCGACTGGCTGGTGAAGAACGTGCCCGAGAGCAACGGCCGCGTCGGCACCATCGGCACCAGCTACGACGGCTTCACCACCCTGATGAGCCTGGTGAACCCGCACCCCGCCCTCAAAGCCGCCGTCCCGATCAACCCGATGGTCGACGTGTGGAAGGGCGACGACTGGTTCCACAACGGCGCCTTCCGGCAGGAGATGATCAGCTACGTCTATGGCCAGACGGCGACCAAGTCCTCGAACGAGGACTGGTTCAGCAACGCCTATGACGATTACGACACCTACATGCGCTATGGGTCGGCAGGCGCGTACGGCAACGCCATGGGCATGCGGCAGCTGCCCTTCTGGAACCGCCTGACCGAGCATCCGGCATATGACACGTTCTGGCAGCTGCAGGCGGTCGACAAGATCCTCGGCGCCAAGCCCCTCACTGTCCCCACCCTGCTCGTCGACAGCGAATGGGACCAGGAGGACATCTACGGCGCCCCCGCCGTATTCCAGGCCGTGAAGCGCACCGACAACGGCAATGCGCACCTCGTGCTCGGCCCGTGGCACCACGGCCAGGCCAACGGCGCCGCTTCGACGCTCGGCCCGCTCGACTGGGGCTCCGACACCGGCAAGTGGTTCCGAGCGAATGTCATGATCCCCTTCCTCAACCATTATCTGAAGGACGGCCCGCCCGCCGACATCGCCCGCGTCACCGCGTTCCAGGTCGGCACCAACCAGTGGCAGCGCCTCGCCGACTGGCCGACCGCTTGCTCCAGCGGCTGCCCGGCCAATCTGACGCCGCTCTATCTGGCGTCCGGCGACAGCCTGAGCTTCACTGCGCCGTCCGGCAGCGGCTACAGCCAGTATGTCTCCGACCCGGCCAGGCCCGTGACCTATCGCGCGCGTCCGAACATCTCGCCCTGGGCGAACGGGTCGACGTGGCGTTACTGGCTCGAGGACGACCAGCGTTTCGCCAGCGGACGCCCGGACGTGCTGAGCTTCGAAACCCAGCCCCTGACCGCTCCCGTGAAGCTTTCCGGCACGCCACTCGTGCACCTGCGCGCGTCGACCAGCGGCACCGACAGCGACTGGGTCGTCAAGCTGATCGACGTTTATCCCGACCAATATCCGCAGAAGCCCGAGATGGGCGGCTATCAGCTGGCGATCGCCATGGACGTGATGCGCGGCCGCTACCACGCCGACCCTGCCCAGCCCTCGCCGTTGCCCGCGAACCAGCCGGTCACCTACGAGTTCGCGCTTCCGAACGTCGATTATGTCGTACAGCCCGGCCACCGCCTGATGGTTCAGGTCCAGTCGAGCTGGTTTCCCTTGTACGACCGCAACCCGCAGACCTTCGTGCCCAACATTTTCTTCGCGAAACCTGCCGATTATCGCGCGGCGACGCAGAAGGTGTTCACCGGCGCGGATGGAAGCTGGGTCGGACTTCCTGTCGTTCGCTGAGCCTTGCGCCGGGCGTGCCGCCTAGCTACCTCCCGGCGCGGGCTCTTCGACGGGCTCAGGACAGGCCTAGGAGTGTAGCTCAGTTGGTAGAGCATCGGTCTCCAAAACCGAGGGTCGTGGGTTCGAGTCCCTCCACTCCTGCCATTCTTCCGGCCTTTGTGCGGCTGATGTCTGCTTCGGTTGGAAAGCGGACGGCCATCACCTTCCTGTGGGGATCGTCACCGGATCTTCGTCGAATGCCTCTTGCAGGGTGAGCGGCCCGCGCGCGATCGGCTTCCAATGCAGGTCGCTCTCCATCCACGCGCCGGCGAGCCCGCAGACAAGCCAGATCGTCAGCCCAACAGCAAGCAGCGGCTTCATCGCGACCCTCCCAGGCCCATGCAGCTCAGCACGCGGTACCCAATCCACGACAAGGCTGAGCCCACAAAGCTAAGAAAGCGTTTCACAGGACCGCTTCTCAACCTTGAAGACTCACCCAACCGCCGCTAAGTGACGCTCAGCCCCGCCGGCCGCACAGGCCTGCGGGGCGCTTTTCTATCCAGAAGTGAGCAGCAGAAACGTGGCCAGAACGTCCCCCGGCGAATTCATCCGTCAGGTCCGCGCCGAAACCGCGAAGGTCCACTGGCCGACCCGCAAGGAGACGGTCGCGACCGGCATCATGGTAATCATCATGACGCTGCTTCTCTCGGTATTCTTCTTCGGCGTCGACGCATTCTTCTCGACGCTGGTCAAACATCTGCTGAGCCTGCTCGGCTAAGCGAACGAGGCTACGAGAACGCACATGTCCCGCTGGTACATCATCCACGCTTATTCCGGTTTCGAGAACAAGGTCCGCGACGCGATCAACAGCGAGGCCAGGCGGCTTCAGCTCGAGCCCTTCGTCGAGCAGATCGAGGTGCCCACCGAGACGATTACCGAGATCAAGCGCGGCAAGAAGGTCCAGACGGACCGCAAGTTCATGCCGGGCTACGTGCTCGCCAAGCTCGAGATGAACGACCAGGTCTATCACCTGGTCAAGAACACGCCGAAAGTCACCGGCTTCCTCGGCCCCGGCGGCAAGCCCCAGCCGATCCCCGACGCCCAGGCCGCGCGCATGCTCTCGAGCGAGCAGGAAGCCGCCCACGCGCCGAAGCAGAAGATCAATGTCGACTATGAGATCGGCGACGCGGTCAAGGTGCTCGACGGGCCGTTCGCCAGCTTCAACGGTGTGGTCGAAGAACTCGACTTCGACCGCGGCCGCGTGAAGGTCTCCGTCTCGATCTTCGGCCGCGCAACGCCGGTCGAGCTCGAGTTCGAGCAGGTCGAGCGGGTCAAATGACCGGGTCACGCGATCGTCTCGCGTGACCATTCCTTGTTCCGGGGATTCGATGCGGCTCCTGTTCACGAGCCGCAGTATACGGCTGTGTTTTGCAATCGCGGGGCCACACGGTAGCTTAACCGGGTAATCGCGTTCGAGGCCCAATGAATTTCCGCAACATCTCGTCCTGGTGCATCAAGAACCCCGTCGCGCCGATCGTCCTGTTCGTCGGCCTGATGCTCGCGGGGATCGTCTCGTTCATGCAGATGACGGTCACGCAGAACCCCGACATCGATTTTCCGGTCGTCGTGGTCGGCGTGAGCCAGCCGGGCGCCGCCCCTGCCGAAATGGAAAAGCAGGTCACGCAGCAGATCGAGGCCGCCGTGCGCGGCGTCAACGGCGTCGATGAAATCGATAGTTCGATCAACGAGGGCTACAGCAATACGGTCGTCCAGCTGCAGATCGGAACACCGATCGATCGCGCGGTCGACGACGTCCGCAACGCCATCGCGCAGATCCGCGGCAACCTTCCCGAAGGCATCCTCGAACCCACCGTCCAGCGCTTCGATACATCGGGTGCGCCGATCGTGTTCATCGCCGCCGAAACCACCGACATGACGCTCGAGCAGCTGAGCTGGTACCTCGACAATAACGTCGCCAAGCAGCTTCGCGGGATCTCCGGAGTGGCGGCGGTCTCGCGGGAGGGCGGCGTCAATCGCGAGATCCGCGTGATCCTCGATCCCGCGGCGCTCCAGGCGCAGGGCCTTACGGCCGCCCAGGTCAACCAGCAGCTTCGGCAGCTCAACATGAATGCGGCGGGCGGCCGCGCCGAGATCGCCGGTTCCGAGCAATCCGTTCGCGTCCTCGGCAATGCGCCGACGGCCTATCGGCTTTCCCAAACGCAGATTTCGCTGCCCGGCGGGCGGATGGTCCGGCTGGACGACATCGCGACGGTGAAGGACGCCTATTCGGAACAGCGGACGTTCGCCAAGCTAAACGGTCGGCAGGTGATCAGCTTCAACGTCCAGCGCGCCAAGGGTGCGTCCGACGTTTCGGTTTACGACGGCGTCTGGACCCAGCTGCACAAGATGGAGAAATCCGACCCGCGCATCCGCTTCCTCGAGATCGACAATTCGGTCGATTATACGAAGAACCAGTACACGTCGGCGATGGAGGGGCTGCTCGAGGGCGCGGCGCTCGCCGTCCTGGTGGTCCTGCTGTTTCTCCGCGACGTCCGCGCGACCGCCATTTCCGCGCTCGCCATCCCGATGTCGGCGATCCCCGGCTTCTGGTTCATGAGCATGCTGAACATCAATCTCAACGGATTGTCATTGCTTGCGCTGAGCCTGGTCGCGGGCGTGCTCGTCGACGATGCCATCGTCGAGATCGAGAACATCGTGCGGCACATGCGCATGGGCAAATCGGCCTATCAAGCCGCGCTCGACGCCGCCGACGAGATCGGTCTCGCCGTGCTGGCGACCACCATGTCGATCGTCGCCGTGTTCCTGCCCGTTGCCCTGATGCCCGGCATTTCGGGTCAATTCTTCAAGGCGTTCGGTTTCACCGTCGTCATCGCCGTGCTGATGAGCCTGCTCGTCGCACGCATGGTCACGCCGCTGATGGCGGCCTATTTCCTGCGCAGCAAAGGCATCAGGCCCCATGCCTCGGGCGCGGCCATGCACAAGTATCTCGCCATCCTCGGCTGGTCGCTGAACACCGCCAAGGCGCATGCCTATGCGCTTCGCAACCCGGGAATCTGGGGCAAGATCAAGAGCCTTCGCTTCGACCACCGGCTGCTGATGGTCGGCGTCGGCGCTGGGGCGCTCGTCCTCACCGGCGTCCTCATCGCGACGCTCCCGATGACGTTCCAGCCGGCGATCAATCAGGACACCTCGACCGTGCAGGTGAGCCTTCCGCCCGGATCGACCCTCCAGCAGACCGAAGCGGTCATGGATCGTGTCGCGAAGCTGGTCGGGCAGGATCCTGCCGTCGAGCAGACCTTCGAGCGTATCAACGTCGGCAGCGGCTCGGTCGATCTCAAGCTCAGGAAAGACCGCACCGTCACCAGCACGCAGTTCGAGCGGTCGCTCGCGCCGAAGCTCGCGGAGATCCCCGATGCGCGCGTCAACTTCCAGAGCCAGAACGGCGGCGGCCCGGGCGGCGCGTCGCGCGACGTCATGCTTTTCCTCGGCGGCGACGACCCGGTGAAGCTGCTCGCCGCAGCCAACAAGATCGCGGCCGAGATGCAAAGCCTTCCGGAGCTTCGGGCGCCGCGCGCCGCGGGCGACCTCGCGACACCCGAGATCGTGATCAAGCCGCGCTTCGACCTCGCCGCCGACCTTGGCGTCACCACTGCCGCGCTCAGCCAGACCATCCGCATCGCGACATTGGGCGACATCGAGCAGAACAGCGCCAAGTTCGCGCTGTCCGACCGCCAGATCCCGATCCAGGTCTCGCTCGGCGAAGAGCAGCGGCGCGACGTCGCGACGCTCGAAAACTTGCCCGTGCCGACCTCGAGCGGCGGCTCGGTGCCGCTGAAGTCGGTCGCACAGATCAGCTTCGGCGCCGGCCCGGTCAGCATCCAGCGGACTGCCCAGCAGCGCCGCATCGCGATCGGCGCCGACCTCGCCCCGGGCTTCGTCAGCGGCGAGGCGTGGAAGAAGATCGAGGCGCTCCCCGCCGTCAAGAACCTGCCGCAGGGCGTTTCGCGGCTGAACCTCGGCCAGACCAAGTGGCAGGGCGAAATGATCAAGAACTTCGTCATCGCCTTGCTCGCCGGCGTGCTGCTGGTCTTCGCCGTGCTGGTGCTGCTCTACCGCAGGTTCCTGTCCCCGTTCGTCAACATGGGCTCATTGTGGCTGGCCCCTCTCGGCGCCGCGGCGGGCCTACACATCGCGGGGCAGCCGCTGTCGCTGCCGGTGTTCATCGGCCTCCTCATGCTGTTCGGCATCGTCGCCAAGAACTCGATCCTGCTGGTCGATTTCGCGGTCGAGATGATGAACCACGGAATGCCCAAGGACGAAGCGATCCGAGAAGCCGGCCACAAGCGCGCCCAGCCGATCGTGATGACCACCGTCGCGATGGTCGCGGGCATGCTGCCGATCGCTTTGTCCCTCACCGGCGATGCCAGCTGGCGCGCACCGATGGGCATCACGGTGATCGGCGGCCTCATCTTCTCGACGATCCTGACGCTGCTGCTCGTGCCGGCCTATTTCTCGATCGCGATCTCGATCGAACGCCGGATCGGACGCCTGTTCCACCGCCTCATCGGAGAGGACGCGCATGCCGTGAGCCGGCCCATGCCGGCCGAATAGCCGGGCCGGCACCCTTCCGTTCCTTTTCGTCATCCCGGACCTGATCCGGGATCCACCTTCTCCCCACGGAAGCGCGGCCTCAGCTATCTCCCCGTTCGTCCTGAGCTTGTCGAAGGACTGCCCTTTACTTGCCGGTCTGCTACCCTCCCGCCCAAAGGAGACACCGCCGATGGCCAGCGGAGATAAATTCGAACGTCACCGCCAGCCCTGGCGCCAGGACGAAATCCAGAAACTCCATTTGCTCGCCGGCAAGGGCATGTCCGTCCGCGCCATCGCCAAGGCCCTCACGCGCAGCGAGCAGAGCGTGAAGGACCGCGCGAAGGCGGACCGGTTGAAGATCGCGAAGTTGAGGTAGAGCCAAGCCACCGGGCGCAGCGCCGCCCACGCGCAGCGTCGCCGAAGCAGCGCGTAGAGCTGGAGAGAACCGGCCGACCGGCGCGAAGCGACCGAATCGACGTCACGGGATTCACGCCCGTGACGTCCTCCACGCTCGTCATACCCTTACTTCGCCGCCGACGTCGTCCCGCGCGGATCGTCCTTCGGATCGGCATAGGTGATCGCGAACGGGCCCATGCCGCTGACCTGGACCGTTGCCGGCGCGGGCGCGTGAACCCAGTGGTTCATCTTCGCCTTCATCGTCACGGCATGGCCCACCGTCAGCGTCTTCGCCTTGGCCATGTCCAGCTTGTCGCTCATTCCGTAGTGCAGCTTGCCGGAAAGGACCTTCACCGTCTCGCTGGTCGGGTGCGAGTGCGCCGGGACGGCGTAGTCCGCCGGCATCTTGAGCTGGACGGTGAACATCCCCTTCTTGCCGGGATCGCCGCGGACGACGGCCATTTGCGCGCCGGCCGGCAGGCTCGGCGGAGCGTCGCCCCATTTGAGTGCCGCATGACCGGCCTTCGCCTGCACGGTCGAACCGGCGAGAAGCAACGGAACGCTGACAAGGAACAGCAGCTTCATAAAGTCCTCCTGCTGACCCACCCCCGCAACGGTCATTACCACAAGTTGCGGACGCACGCAGCTTCCGCTAAGGGCCCGCCCTTCCGGGAAATCGGAGGCATGTGCTCCTGCGAAGGGGAACAGCAAACCTGCGGGAGAGCGCTTCGGCGCTCGTTCGTACCGCTAAACTTCAACGTCCTGCGAAGCCTCAGCGACGCAGGAAGCAATTGAGAGTGAAATGGCAAAGAAAATCACCGGCTACATCAAGCTGCAGGTGCCCGCGGGCACGGCCAACCCGGCGCCGCCGATCGGCCCGGCGCTCGGCCAGCGCGGCGTCAACATCATGGAATTCTGCAAGGCGTTCAACGCCGCGACGCAGGAGCTCGAGAAGGGCGCTCCGATCCCGACCGTGATCACGGTCTATGCGGACCGCAGCTTCTCCTTCACCACCAAGACCCCGCCTGCCTCCTTTCTCCTGAAGAAGGCGGCGAAGATCCAGAAGGGTTCGGCGGAAACCGGCAAGTCGACCGTCGGCAGCATCAAGCGCTCCCAGCTGCGCGAGATCGCCGAGACCAAGATGAAGGACTTGAACGCCAACGACCTCGACGCCGCGTCGAAGATCATCGAAGGCTCCGCCCGCGCGATGGGCCTCAACGTGGTGGAGGGCTAAGCAGATGGCGAAGCTTTCCAAGCGTCAGAAGGCGCTGACCCCGGTCGACCGCGAGAAATTCTACGCCGTCGATGAAGCCATCGCTCTCGTGAAGGGCAATGCCACCGCCAAGTTCGACGAGACGGTCGAAGTCGCGCTGAACCTGGGCGTCGACCCGCGCCATGCGGACCAGATGGTGCGCGGCGTGGTCAACCTGCCCAAGGGCACCGGCAAGACGGTGCGCGTCGCGGTCTTCGCGAAGGGCGCCAAGGCCGAGGAAGCCACCGCCGCGGGTGCGGACGTCGTCGGCGCCGAGGACCTCATGGAGACCATCCAGGGCGGCACCATCGATTTCGACCGGGTCATCGCGACCCCGGACATGATGGGCGTCGTCGGGCGCCTCGGTAAGGTGCTCGGCCCCAAGGGACTGATGCCCAACCCGAAGCTCGGCACCGTCACCATGGACGTCACCAAGGCGGTCACCGACGCCAAGTCGGGGCAGGTCGAGTTCCGCGTCGAGAAGGCGGGCATCGTCCACGCCGGCATCGGCAAGGCGAGCTTCTCCGAAGCCGACCTCGGCGAGAACTTCCGCGCGTTCATGGACGCGATCATCCGCAACAAGCCGTCGGGCGCGAAGGGCAAGTTCGTCCAGAAGCTCTCGGTCAGCTCGACGATGGGGCCGGGCGTCAAGATCGATCTGGCGGAGATCGCCGGAGCCTGAACTCTGCATGACCGCCAAATGAATTCGGGCGGCTCGGTGCATTTTTGAAAGGCCGGAGGGCGCCCGAAATGGCGCTTTCCGGCCTTTTTCCTTGCGGCACAGGCGGTTCCGTGCGGTGTGGCCGGGGTCGGTGTTGCATCGCTGCCACACCCTCGCCGCGGAGGACCGTTGCAGGGCGAAAATGTCGCAACCTTCAGGGAAAGCATGGGTTCGGGGCGCCGAGGGGCCAATGCACCATCCAATAAAAGGAAGTACTACATCATGCGAACACTCTTGCTTGCGGCGGCAGCGACCGTGGCGATCGCCGCTCCGGCGGCCGCCAAGGACGGATCGCCTTATGTCGGGATCGAGGGCGGCATCCTCATCCCGCAGAAGCAGACCGTTTTCGGCAGCATCGACTTCACCGACCCGACGCTCACCGACCTTGCCAGCACCGATGTCGCGAGCGTGCGGTACAAGAAGGGCTATGACGTCGACCTGATCGGCGGCTACGACTTCGGCATGTTCCGGCTCGAAGGCGAGCTTGGCTACAAGCGTGCCAAGGCCAAGAGCCTGAACGTCAGCGACACGTTCATCAACACGCTGAACGCGGGCGCCGGAACGGCGTTCACGAGCGGTTCCGACTTCAACATCAACGGAACAGCCAGCGTCTTCT
>Ga0308176_10002848_pt1 | contig 10958 bp, 12 predicted proteins | sample PhyCR2_3_FD_203890 | JGI IMG/M metagenome (GOLD analysis project Ga0308176, IMG submission 203890) | Soil microbial communities from UC Gill Tract Community Farm, Albany, California, United States - DLSLS.C.R2 | ecosystem: Environmental > Terrestrial > Soil > Agricultural land | place: USA... | reverse complement strand
CCTCCGGTTGGGTCCGTGCTTAGGGTGCGTACCAAGTTCGGCCCGCCTGACCAGGCATGACCGGGCATCATCGACGACCGGGGGAACACGTCGCCATGGGGGTTTGCATCGTCACGCCTCCCCGTAGGTCGAGTTCACGGACGCCGTTCCGAGCCGAACCGTTCTGCTGACGCTCCACCTACGCAAAGGGGAAAAAGATGCGCAAGATCATGCGTGCCGTCATGACCGGCGGCGTGGCCGCCGGCATCGCTCTGACGTCCACCGCCGCCTACGCCGACACCACCTACACCGAGTACGCGGCGCCCGGCTGTGGAGCCAAGTCCGTCTTCAAGACGTACGGCGACCACCTGTACATCACGGACACCGAGGCCGACGGTCACTCCGCCGTGGGTGTCATCGAGAGCGGCACCAAGTACTTCTACTGGAACTCGAACGGCAACGGCACGACCCGTCACGTCGATCTCGACCTGCCCGAGAACATCGCGATCGCCCTCGGCGCGATGACCGGTGACTGGCAGGGCACCCCGACCGGCGGATTGGACTTTTCCTGCCTCAGCACGCAGACGATCATGACTTCGTGACGACGCGATGAGGGCACGACGCCTCGCGCTGCTGGGGAGCCTGATCGCGACGCCCTTCCTGCTGGCGGCCTGCGCCACGCACGATCCGCGCACGGCGGAAGAGAGCCGTGCGCCGATGCCCACCATGGACTCGGCCGTCGGTGAGAAGCTCACGAAGGGCATCGAGGGCGCCAAGAAGGCCGGTCTCGGTGTCACGTTCATCGACACGACGGACCGGCACCGGTCCATCGACCTGGAATCCGCGGCCCGCTACACGATCTGCTCCCAGCGGCCGGACCCCGCGATGCGGGCCGTGAAGTTCTACGTCGTACCGAGTTCCAGCCGGTGCCCCAGCGGCACCGGTGGCGCCGGATAGCGGTCCCGGACCCCCCGTCGCGCGGCCCTGAACACCTGCCGCGCACGGGGCGGACGGCGCACGGCGCGGCACAGTAAAGTAGGCCGCGCCTCAGGCGGCCGTGATGGAACTGGCAGTCATGCTGGGTTTAGGTCCCAGTGGGTTCACACCCGTGTGGGTTCGAATCCCACCGGCCGCACCGCCCCCCACCTTCGAACCGAAGGCGGGGGGCGTTTCGCATGTCAGCCCAGCAGCTCCCGGACGACCGGCACCAGCGCCCGGAACGCCTTCCCCCGGTGGCTGATCGCGTTCTTCTCGTCGGGGCTCAGCTCCGCGCAGGTGCGGCTCTCGCCGTCCGGCTGGAGGATCGGGTCGTAGCCGAAGCCGTTCGGGCCGACCGGGGCGTGCCGCAGGATGCCCCTGAGCTGGCCTTCGACCACCCGCTCCGTGCCGTCCGGCAGGGCCAGCGCCGCCGCGCAGGCGAAGTGCGCGCCCCGGTGTTCCTCCGCGATGTCGGAGATCTGGGCCAGCAGGAGGTCCAGGTTGGCCTTGTCGTCGCCGTGGGCGCCTGCCCAGCGGGCGGAGAAGATGCCGGGGGCGCCGTTCAGGACGTCGACGCAGAGGCCGGAGTCGTCGGCGACGGCGGGGAGGCCGGTTGCCTGGGCGAGCGTGTGGGCCTTGAGGAGGGCGTTTTCCGCGAAGGTGACGCCGGTTTCCCGGACGTCGGGGATGTCGGGGTAGGCGTCGGCGCCGATCAGCTCGTGGGGGAGGCCTGCTTCGGCGAGGATGGCCCTCAGTTCGGTGATCTTTCCGATGTTTCGGGTGGCGAGGATCAGGCGGGTCATGGGGGCCAGTATCCCTTGACGGACCTGGCCCCCGAAGGCCGGCTGCAGGGATGCCGGGCTCCGGGGGCCTTGTCTGTCACGGGCGCTGACAGTGGAGAGCTGCGACCGCTGTCAGGGCCTGCTGGCCGCGGGCGGTGCCGAGGGCCCCTGGGTGCCGCGGGCCGGGCGCGTCGCTGCCTTGGCCTTGCTCGCGGCCGCGGTCAGCGGGCGGGCGATGTCCTCGAGGGACCGGCGTTCGGCGTTCACGGCGAGGAACGCGGCGACGAGACCGGCGGCGCACATCAGCCCGGCGCCGATCTGGAAGGCCATGACGGTGTCGCCGATCTTGCCGGTGTTGGTGAGGTCGGCGAAGAGCAGCGGGCCGCTGATGCCGCCGGCGGCGGTGCCGAGGGCGTAGAAGAAGGCGATGGACATGGCCCGGGTCTCCATCGGGAAGATCTCGGAGACGGTCAGGTAGGCGCTGGAGGCGCCGGCGGAGGCGAAGAAGAGTACGGCGCACCAGCAGGCGGTGAGGGTGCCGGCGCTGAGGGAGCCGCGGTCGAAGAGCCAGGCGGTGCCGAAGAGCAGCAGGCCGGACAGCAGGTACGTCGAGGAGATCATGACGCGGCGGCCGACGGTGTCGAAGAGGTGGCCGAGCAGTAGCGGGCCGCAGAAGTTGCCGATGGCGATGACGGCGAAGTAGTAGCCGGTGTGGTCGGCCGGTACGTCGAAGAACTTGGTGAGGATGGCGCCGAAGCCGAAGGTGATGGCGTTGTAGAGGAACGCCTGGCCGATGAAGAGGGAGAAGCCGAGGACGGCGCGCTTGCGGTACTGGCCGAAGACGGTGCGGGCGATCTCGATGAAGGTGACGGTCTTGCGCTGGTGGATCTCGAGTTCGCCCTCGGGTTCGGCGAGGGGTTCGCCCTTCTCCGCCTGTACCTGGCGTTCGATGCCCGTGACGATTTCCTCGGCTTCTCGGTCGCGGCCGTGGATGAGGAGCCAGCGTGGGCTCTCGGGGACGTGCCGGCGGACGAGGAGGATGACCATGGCGAGGACGGCGCCGAGCGCGAAGGTGAGGCGCCAGCCGACGTTGGCGGGGAGCAGGTCGGTGTTGAGGGCGAGGATGGAGAGCAGGGAGCCGCCGACGGCGCCGAGCCAGAAGCTGCCGTTGATGATGAGGTCGACGCGGCCGCGGTAGTTGGCGGGGATGAGTTCGTCGATGGCGCTGTTGATGGCCGCGTATTCGCCGCCGATGCCGAAGCCGGTGAGGAATCGGAAGAGGAAGAACCACCAGGCTTCGGTGGACACCGCGGTGAGGGCGGTGGCGGCGAGGTATACCGCGAGGGTGATCATGAACAGGTTCTTGCGGCCGAAGCGGTCGGTGAGCCGGCCCCAGAACAGGGCGCCGACGCAGGCGCCGGCCACGTAGAGCGCGGCGGCGAGGCCGGTGATCTGTCCGGAGCTGATGCTCAGGCCGCTGCCGGGTTCGGAGAGGCGGCCGGCGATGTTGCCGACGACGGTGACCTCGAGGCCGTCGAGGATCCATACGGTGCCCAGGCCGATGACGATCGACCAGTGCCACCGGGACCAGGGCAGGCGGTCGAGCCGGGCGGGGATGTTCGTGGTGATGGTCCGGCCGCTCTGCGGTGCCGGTGCTGCGGCTGTGCTCATGGGCTCCCCTCAACGCCGAAAGACGGGGTACGGGTGCCCTCGTGGCGCTGGAGTAGGCCCGGGGCGGGTCGGGGGCGGGCCTGGGGGAGGTTCGGCGGCGGGTACGGGACAGGTGGGGGGGACGGGTCTCAGGCGCCGACGGCGCGGGTGACGACGTAGATGAGCAGGCCGGCCAGTGAGCCGACGACGGTGCCGTTGATGCGGATGAACTGCAGGTCGCGGCCGATGTGGGCCTCGATCTTGCGGGTGGTGTGCTCGGCGTCCCAGCCGGCGACGGTGTCGGTGATCAGGGAGGTGATCTCCTTGCGGTAGGTGGTGACGACGTGCACGGCGGCGCCTTCGACCCAGCCGTCGACCTTCTGCTGCATTTTCGGTTCGCTCGCCATCCGGGTGCCGAGTGAGAGCAGGGCGGCGCGCACTCGTAGCCGCAGTTCGCTGCGTTCGTCCTCGGCCGCCGCGACGATCATGGAGCGTACGGCGGTCCAGGCGGAGGCGATCAGGTCCTGCACTTCGCCGCGGCCGAGGATGTCGCCCTTGAGTCGTTCCACCCGACCGCGGGTGTCGGTGTCGGACTGGAGGTCGGAGGCGAAGTCGGTGAGGAAGCGGTCGAGGGCGCCGCGGGCCGGGTGGGAGGGCATGTCGCGCATTTCGGTGACGAAGCGCAGCAGTTCTTTGTAGACGCGGTCGCCGATCTTCTTGTCGACGAAGCGCGGGGTCCAGCCGGGTGCTCCGCCCTCGACGGCGCTCATCACGTCGGCGCGGTGCAGCTCCAGCCAGTCGTGGGCGCGGGCGACGACGAGGTCGACGACGCGTTTGTGGCCGCCGTCGGCGACGATTCGTTCGAGCATCTTGCCGAGGCCGGGCGCGATCTCCTGGATGTCGGCGCGTCGGGTGACGGCCTCGGTGACGACGGCTTGGACGTCGCGGTCGCGCATGACGGTGAGGGTGCCGCGCAGTGCGGTGGCGAGTTCGGCGGTGACCCGGTCGGCGTGTTCGGGCCGGGCGAGCCAGGTGCCGAGCCGGCTGCCGATGCCGACGGCGCGCAGTCGTTGCCGTACGACGTCCTGGGAGAGGAAGTTCTCGCCGACGAACTCGCCGAGGGAGACGCCGAGCTGGTCTTTTTTGGTGGGGATGATCGCGGTGTGTGGGATGGGCAGCCCGAGGGGGTGTCGGAAGAGGGCGGTGACGGCGAACCAGTCGGCGAGTGCGCCGACCATGCCGGCCTCGGCCGCGGCGGCTACGTAGCCTGCCCAGGGGCCCGCGCCCTGGTGGGTGGCGAGTCTGGCGAGCATGTAGACGAGGGCGACGAGCAGCAGTAGTCCGGTCGCGGTGAGTTTCATGCGTCGTACGCCCCGTTGCCGTTCCTCGTCGGCGGGGGTGAAGGCGTTCATGGTTCGGTGCGACGGGGTCTGCTGCGTCGTCGTTCGGTCCGTTGTTCGTGTCTCGGTGTCTTCCATCAGCTCCACCCGTACTCGGCCTGTGCGGTGATCCCGCGCACAATTGTCCCTTCCTGACCGACTACCGGAACGAAACAGGAGTTCCCGGCGTCTGTCTGTAGGGGGTTTCGGGCAGGGTCCTGTCAGGTCTCCCGGGCCCATGACGCATCATGGGTTCATCAAGATCGGAGCCTCGGGCTCCCATCTCCCGAGGAGAACAACGCAAGCATGACCAAGCGTCATGTGGGGGGCGCGGGGGCTTCCCCCGCAAAAGCCCGTGCCGTGCTGAGTGCGCTGGTCGCACTGGTCGTGGCCGTGTGTGCAGCCGTCTACGTCACGGTGGCCGCGGACGACGGCACCCCAAGCAGCACTTTCGCCGGCAGTCGCCCGCGCCATGGTTCCTCCGTCGCTCCCGCGTCGACCGGTACCTGGGTGGGTGCCTGGTCCACGGCGCCGGTGGGTGGTGAGCCGGGCACCGAGACGACCGGTCTTGCCGGCCGTTCGGTGCGCAACGTCGTGCACGCGAGTACTGCGGGAACGAGTGCCCGCATCACGCTGTCCAACCTCTACGGCCAGTCTCCGCTGACCATCACGCATGCCTCCCTGGCGGTGGCGTTGGGTCATGACACCGCTGAGGCCAGTGCGGAGTCGATGCGGCGGTTGACGTTCAACGGTGCCACGAGCGTCGTGATCCCGGCCGGTGGCCAGGTGCTCAGTGACGCCGTGCGCGTGGTCGTCCCGCACGACTCGGACGTGCTGGTCACCACGTACTCGCCGACCGCGTCGGGCCCGGTCACCTATCACCCGCATGCGCAGCAGATGTCGTACGTAGCCCAGGGGGACCGCACGGAGGACGCGACGGGCGCCGCGTACACCGAACAGACGCCGTTCTGGCGCTATGTGACGGCGCTTGACGTGCTGAGCAACGAGGCGACGGGCACGGTGGTCGTCTTCGGTGACTCCATCACCGACGGCATAACGTCCACGGTCGGTGCCAACCGCCGCTGGACCGATGTCCTCGCGGGCCGGCTGCACACGGCGGTGGCGGGCGGTGGCGCTCTGCCGCGCTACGGCATCGTCAACGAGGGCATCAGCGGCAACCAGGTGCTCGCCGACGGGCTGGGTCGTCCGGCGGAGAACCAGAGCGGCCTCGGCCGCTTCGGCCGGGACACGTTGTCCCGGACCGCTGTGAAGGTCGTCGTCATCGACCTCGGCATCAACGACATCATCCGCAACCCGGCCCTCGCCGACCCGGACAGGATCACCGAGGGCCTGCGCACCCTGGTGCGCCAGGCGCACGCCCGCGGGCTGAGGGTGGTCGGTGCGACCCTCATGCCGTTCCGTGGCCATCGCGGCTGGACGCCGGCCCGTGAGGCGGTGCGGCAGCAGGTCAACGCGGAGATCCGGTCCGGCCGGGTCTACGACTCGGTCGTCGACTTCGACCGGGCCCTGCGGGACCCGTACGACGCGCGCCGGTTGCGCCCCGAGTACGACTCCGGTGACCATCTCCACCCCAGTGACCTGGGCTTCGCCAAGATGGGCGACGTCTTCGACCTGGGCGCGTTGAAGGGCGCGGGTCAGGCGGAGCTGTGAGGGGCGGCCGTCAGTGGTCGGTGAGGTCCACGATCACGTCGCAGTGCGGATCGTCGGAAGGCCGATGCAGATGCTCGTTCGCCAGGAACGCCGGGGAAACCAGAGCTCCGGACAGGCCGGGACCCGTGTGGCTGCTCAGTACGTCCACACCGTAGGTGCGGTCCCGCTCGGGTGAACGGAAGTAGAGGCGCACGCGGTCGTCGCCCGTGATGACCGCCCCGATGAACAGCGGCTTCCACGGCACCTGCTCGGTGATGAAGGAGCGGGCGAGGTCGAGCAGACGGCCAGTGGCCGCCCGCTCGACTGCTGGATCGGGTGAGTGCACCTGTCAGCCGCGTCGGTCGGCGACGGCCCAGGAGGCCAGGGCGACGGCGCCCGCGACGCCGAGGACGGAGGGCCAGGCGCCGACCTTCTTGGCCAGCGGATGCGATCCGGCGAACGCGGCGACGTACGCGGCGGTCAGCGCGCCGGCGGCCGTCCCGCCCGCCTGCCTGCGCCACTGCTGCGCGGCGGCGGCCCCCGCGGTGGCCAGGACGACCCCGCCGAGCTGCCGCTTCCCGGTCCAGCGGGCGACGCCGTAGCCGCCGACGAGTCCGGTCGCGGCGACCACCGCGCTGGGAACCCTGGCCATGAGCTGCCTCCATCTACGTCGATACGTCTTGGTCTGCTTCGTCTGCCTTTGTTGCCTGGTCCGAGGCTAACGCGCGTCCTATCGGCTCCACCAAGCTGAGTCGAGGCTTGTCAACTTTCCGGCTCCGAGCTATATAAGTATGTCGAAGGGCATCGCACCCAGCATCTGACGAGAGGAGTGAGCCGTGATGCTCATGCGTACGGACCCGTTCCGTGAATTCGACCGTCTCGCGCAGCAGGTCTTCGGTACCGCGAACGCCACCGCCGGCCGACCGTCGGCCATGCCGATGGACGCCTACCGCTCCGGTGACGACTTCCTGGTCCACTTCGACCTTCCCGGCATCGACCCCGAGACGATCGAGCTGGACGTCGAGCGCAACGTTCTCACCGTCCGCGCCGAGCGCCGCGGCCCCGCGCCGGAGGGCGCCGAGATGATCGTCTCCGAGCGTCCCACGGGCACCTTCACCCGTCAGCTCTTCCTCGGCGACACCCTCGACACCGAGCGCATCGACGCCTCGTACGAGGCCGGCGTCCTGACCCTGCGCATCCCGGTGGCCGAACAGGCCAAGCCGCGCCGGATCCCGATCAGCGGCGGCGACAGCGGCCGCAAGCAGATCACCGGCTGACCGCACCCAGGTCGCCTTCTTCGCGCCCCGTGGCCCCGAGCGGGGGCCCGGGGTGCGGCCGTTCGCCCGCCCGCGCCCGCCCGCCGCGCCCGGGCGGGTACCGCCACACGAGCCGCACGGATTGCACGGGCCGCATGCCACCACATGCCGCACTTTGGCCGAATTCCCGCTCATGCGCGTCGCATAACGGGGTACCGGGCTCCCGGTGCCCGAAGTGTCCCGAGGAGGATCCACCACGATGACCGTGACGACCCCGCAGCCGAGAATGACCATCCCCGCCCCTGCCCCCGTCGCAGGCCCGTCGCTGCGCCCGCTCGCCCCCGAGGCCGGCGCCGACACCGCGCGCTGGGAGGCACTCACCGAGGCGGTGCGCGAGGCCGGTCAGTACTCGACGGCGGCCGAGGCCGAGCGCGTCACCCGTACCGTCCTCACCGCCCTGGGCGGCCATGTGACCGGCGAGGAACGAGTCGCCCTCGCCCAGGCCCTGCCCAGGGACGCGGGCACCCTGCTGGCGTCCCAGATCCCCGCGAACACCCCGCTGTCCGCACGCGAGTTCGTCGAGTCCGTGGCGAGCCACCTCGAGGGCGCCACCCCGGACACGGCCCGCTGGGACGTCAGCTCGGTCCTCGGCGTCGTGGCGGGCACCGTCGGCGAGCCCCTCACGACCCGTGTCCTGACCCAACTCCCCCCGGGATACGCCCTGCTGTTCGGCCGCGCGGACCTGGCGGCGACGGCATAGGACTCCGCCCCCGCCCCGCCCCGCTTCCGGGCGCCGCACGCATCCCGCCGTCGTCCATCAGGCGACTGCCGACGGCGGCGCCCGGCACCGCCCGGACGGTCGGCCGGCCGGCCGGTGAGTAGGACGGTCAAACCCGTTCGAGTGCCCGGTGAGGCCCGGCGGGCAGCTCCACGGAGATCGCGTCCCCGGCGCGCACGACGCCCCCCACCCTCACCACACCCATGACCCCGGCCCGGTACCGGACGCGCCCGTCCGTATCGCGCCCGACGACCTGCTTCAGCAGCCCCCGCTGGAAGTTGTCGATCTGGAGGCACGGATTGCGCAGCCCGGTGACCTCCACGACGGCCTCGTCCCCGATCCGCAGCAGCGCCCCGGTGGGCAGTCCCAGCAGGTCGATCCCCCGGGTGGTGACGTTCTCGCCCAGCTCCCCGGCCGCCACCCGGAACCCGCTCTCCCCGACCTCCTCGAACAGCTCCTCATGAATGAGGTGCACCTGCCGCAGGTTCGGCCGGGTCGGGTCCTGAGCGACGCGCGACCGGTGCTTCACGGTCACCCCGGCATGCACGTCCCCCTCGACCCCGAGGCCGGCGAGCAGGGTGATCCGCTCCCGGTTGGGCTTGGTGAAGGAGTACTCGCCGTTGCTGCTGACGGCAGTGACAGTCGCGCTCATCGCGAACCCCCCGTATCGGCTCTTCGTCGCAAGATCCACCGAGAGCCTAGCGGCAGCCCGACTGCCCCTCCGTAAGGCGTACTTCACACCTCAGGCCCTGCGACGGACCCTGGGCCACCGCCCCGAAGCACCCCCGGGCCACCGAGTTCGTCCGCCTACCTGACACGGGCACGGGTACCCGCATCGGAGCACGTCCCATGACCGAGTCCGGCATGAGGTGACAGTAACGGAGACGCAGATGCAGGCCAGCCGATCAGCAGCCCCGCCGCCCCCCGCGCCGGTCACAGCGGAACCGTGGTCCGCTCATGTCCTGACCGGACGCTACCGGTTGGGCGCGAGAATCGGATCGGGAGGCATGGCCGACGTCTACGAGGGCGTCGACACGCGCCTCGGGCGGCCCGTCGCCGTCAAGGTGTTCCGGCCGGGCCCGGGCCCGCAGACCGAGGACCGTCTCACCGCGGAGGCCGTCCTCCTCGCCGGCCTCCAGCACCCCGGACTGGTCACGGTCTACGACTCCGGCCGCGAGGACGACCGCACCTACCTGGTCATGCAACTGGTCGAAGGCCCCACGCTGCACAGCCTCCTGGAAAGCGGCCCCCTGCCCGAGCGACGCGTGGCGGCCCTGGGCGCCGCCCTCGCGCGGGCGCTCGCCCACGTCCACGGGGCCGACATCGTGCACCGCGACGTCAAACCGTCGAACGTCCTGCTCGACCCGGCCGGCGACCCCCACCTGGCCGACTTCGGCATAGCGCGCCTGGCGGACGCCACCCGCCAGACGGCACCCGACATGCTGACCGGCACCGCCGCGTATCTGGCGCCCGAGCAGGTCGAGGGTGGGTACGTCGGACCGCCCACCGATATCTACGCGCTCGGCCTGGTCCTGCTGGAGTGCCTGAAAGGGGGACTGGAATACCCGGGCACCGCACTGGAGGCCGCGGTCGCCCGCCTCCTGCGCGCACCCGAGATCCCCACCTGGATCTCCCCGGACCTGGCGACCCTGCTCCGCCTCATGACCGCCAAGGACCCCGAGGCCCGCCCCGACGCGGAACAGTGCGCGCAGACCCTGGCGGCCTTGAACACGCCCAGCGCCCCGCACTCCCTCCCGCTGCCAGCACCCGCGGGGACGCGGGAACCGGCGGCGACCCGCCCCGCCCGTACGGAAGGGCTGAGGACGGCGGCAGCGATCCGGCCCGCCCGCGCCGCCGGCGGACCGGCGGCTGTCCCAGGTCACGCCCGTGCCGACCGTCCCCCGCACAGCCGCCGCCTGGCGGTGGGCACCGCTCTGGCCGCCCTCTCCGTGGCCCTGGGCACGACCCTTGCCCTCGCCCCGGGCACCAGCGGAACCGGCGACGACCGCGCCGACACGGCCTCCGCCGCCACGACCCCCGATCACCCGCCGGCCAGCGAGGCGATACCCGGCGACAAGCCCAGCACCGCCCCGCCGGCCGGCGCCGCCCGCACCCAGGCCACCTCCAGGACGTCCGGCTCACCGGCTCCGGAAGCCACACCGGCCGGCTTCCACGCCCAGCCCATCTCCAGGCGGCTGCCCTCCTCCACCCGAGCAACCCCGAAGCCCCACACCCCGCCCGGCCACGAGGGCACCACCGCCCACAGCCACTCCGCACGCCACCCCCGCGACGCGGAACACCCGCCCCACGCCACCCGGAACGCCCCCGACCAGAGCAAGAAGCCTGCGCAGCACACGGCGCCGGACAACGAGGAGTGAGGCCGGCCCGCCAAGCCGCCCCACCTGGCTTGTCAGCGCAGCCCGAAACCGTTCCTAGCGATTTGCCAGGTCAAGCAGCAGCACGTCGTGAAGATCCGCACCCTTCCACGGCCGGGCCTCACCGATTT
>Ga0308176_10002847_pt1 | contig 10958 bp, 7 predicted proteins | sample PhyCR2_3_FD_203890 | JGI IMG/M metagenome (GOLD analysis project Ga0308176, IMG submission 203890) | Soil microbial communities from UC Gill Tract Community Farm, Albany, California, United States - DLSLS.C.R2 | ecosystem: Environmental > Terrestrial > Soil > Agricultural land | place: USA... | reverse complement strand
GCAGCAGATCGCCGCGCTGAGCGCCGAGTCGCAATCCCTGATCACCGGGCTGCTCCAGCCACCGTCGGCCGCCGCTGCGCCGCCCGCGGCCGCCGCGGTCGGCCCCGGCATGCCGAAGCGACCGCGACAGTCCCTGTCCGCGCAGCAGATCCTGCTCGGCCTCGGCGCGGTGCTGCTGCTGTCGGCGGCCGCGGCGTTCCTCGTGGTGATCTGGCAGGTGGTCGGCCTCGCCGGGCAGGCCGCGATCATGGCCGGCCTGACCGCGGCGGCGGCCTTGGGGGCCGCGGCGGGAACCCGACGGGCCCTGCCGGCCGCCGCGGAGACCGCAGCCGTGATCACCACCGGACTGATCCTGGTCGATCTCGGCGCGGCGCACGGCCTTGACCTGGCCGGGCTGGGCGGGGTCCCGCTGGAGAGGTACTGGGCCTGCGCGTCGGCGCTGGCCGCTGCCCTGCTGGTCGGCTGTGACCTCCTGGTCCCCCGGGAGCGGGCCGGCGTCCAGCTGCGGCGCATCCTCGCCTACCGACCCGCAGCGGCGGTGCTGTTCGCCGCCGCCAGCTGGCTGGCCCTGCTCGCCACCGACGTCACGGGACCCGCGCGTGTGGCCGGGCTGATGCTGGTTGCCCTGCTCGACCTGCTGGCCGGGGCGCTGGTCGCCCGGTTCCGGGTGCCGGCGCTGGTCCTGCTCACCTCCGGCGCGCTCGCCGTCGCACTGCATGTCCTGGTGGGGCTGCTCATCGGCTACGGTTCGGACCACCCCGTCGCGGAGCGCTACGCGGCGTTCGGCCTGCTCCTGGTCGCCCCGGCGCTGGTCGCGGTGTGCAGCACCCGCATCGGCGCCCGGCTGGTCCCGGCTCTGCCCCGGGCGCAGGCGTGGCTGCCCGCGGTAGCGGTGACCTGGGGCGCTGCGGTGCTGGTGATTCCTGCGTTGGACGCGCCCGCATCGGCGCTGATCGTCGTGGCCGTGCTGCTTGCCGCGGCGTTGACGGGCGTGCGACTGGGCCTGGTCACCGCGTCGACGCCGGCGCGGGCCGCGTGGCTACGGGTGCTCACCGTGGCCGGGTCGGTGGCCCAGCCGCTGCTTGCGGTGGCGGTGGTGCTGCTCGACTCGACCGGGCAGCCCACGCTGCGCGCCGTCGCCCAGAACAGCGTCGCTCATGCGACCGTGCCGCTGCCGCTGGTGGTGCTGCCGGCGCTGGCGTGGGCGGTGCCGTCCGCGGTGGCGACCGTCCGGCTGCGGCAGTCCTGGTGGGCCTGGGTGACTCAGGCGGCGGTGCTGCTCGCCGTGGCGCGCGCGGTGGCGGACGCTCCCCCCGTCGTACAGATGACGGTCATGCTGGTGGCCTTCGCCGGCACCGCGACGCTCGCCGCGCTGGGGGCGCACCGGAACGAGCCGTTCTGGTCCGGCGTCGAGGTCGCCGCGGTGCTGTTCGGGGCGGTGTACGCCACCGCTGCCGTCCTGGCCACGCTGGATCTCAGCGCGGGATACCTGTCGCTGGCGCTCGTCACGCTCGGCGTGGTCACGCTGGTCTACGCGGGTGCGCCGCAGCGGCTTCCGTTCGCGTATCTAGGATCCCTTCTCGTCTCGGCGGCAGTCAGCAACGTGCTGAACAACGCGCAGGTCGACCTCGTCGAGGCCTACACCGCGCCGCTGGTCGTCCTGCTCGCCGCCATCGGCGCGGTGCAGTGGCACCGGAACCGGTCCCTGCCAACCCTGGTCACCGCGGCCCCCGCACTGTCCGTGGCACTCGGTCCCTCGCTGCTGGTGGCGATCCACGACGGCGACTCGATCCGCTTGGCCGCCGTCACCGCCCTCGCGGTAGGCGTGCTGCTGGTCGGGCTGGTACGCCGCTGGAAGGCGCCGGTCACGGTCGGCACAGCGGTCCTGCTGGTGGTCGCGATCACCCAGGGCGGTCCGCTGATCGGCTACGTGCCCGGCTGGCTCACGATGGCCGTCGGGGCGGCCGCGCTGCTCGCCGCCGGGGTGCTGTGGGAGAGGGCCGTGGTAGCCGGCCGCCGCGCGACCGCCTGGTTCGAGTCGCTGACCTGAACCGGGCTACCCCTGCTCGGAGGCTAGGGTCTCCCCCGTGCCCACTCTGACCTGGTCCGAGGCGCGTGCGCGCGCCGACCTTCTCGCTGTGCAGTCGTATGACGTGTCGCTCGACCTCACCGGAGACCACACGACCTTCACCTCGCGGTCGGTGATCCGGTTCACCGCCCGCGAGAGCCGCGACACCTTCGTCGACATCAAGCCGGAACGGCTGCACGCCGTACGCCTCAACGGCACTCCCCTGCCGACCGACAGCTGGCGGGACGGACGGATCCCGCTGTGTCCCGACTCCGGGGAGAACGAGCTGGTCGTGGAGGCCCGGATGGCCTACAGCCACGACGGCGAGGGGATGCACCGCGCGGTCGACCCGGAGGACGACCGGCACTACGTGTACGCGATGTCCTTCCTGGACGCCGCGCCCCGGATCTTCGGCTGCTTCGACCAGCCGGACCTCAAGGCACCGTTCACCGTGCACGTGGACGCTCCCGAGGACTGGGTGGTGGCCGGCAACACGCGGGCGACCCGCACCGACCCGGGTCACTGGGAGCTGGCCACCACCGAGCCGCTGGCCACCTACTTCGTCACCCTGGTCGCCGGGCCGCTGCACGTGGTCACCGCCGAGCACGACGGCATCGCGCTGGCGCTCTCGGCCCGGGCCAGCCTCGCCCCCCACCTGGACAGGGAGGCCGACGAGCTGTTCACCGTCACCGGCCAGTGCTTCGACGAGCTGCACCGGCTGTTCGGGATCCGCTACCCGTTCGGTGACTACCACCAGGCGTTCGTGCCGGAGTTCAACGCCGGCGCGATGGAGAACCCCGGCTGCGTGACGATCCGCGACCAGTACGTGTTCACATCCGCCGTCACCGAGGCGGAGAGGGCCGAGCGGGCCATGGTGGTCGCCCACGAGATGTCGCACATGTGGTTCGGTGACCTGGTCACCATGCTGTGGTGGGACGACCTGTGGCTCAACGAGTCGTTCGCCGAGTACATGGGCCACCGGGTGGCCGCCTCCGCGACCCGGTTCGCCGACACCTGGGTGGACTGCGCCTACGGCCGGCTGGCCTGGGGGGTGGTCAGCGACCAGCGGCCCAGCACGCACCCGGTCGCCGGCAACGGAGCCCAGGACGCAGCCACCGCGCTGCAGAACTTCGACGGCATCAGCTACGCCAAGGGCGCCGCGGTGCTCAAGCAGCTGAATGCCCGCATCGGTGACGAGGCGTTCTTCGGCGGCGTCCGTCGCCACTTCGAGGCCCATCGCTTCGGCAACGCCAGCATGCGTGACCTCTTCGCCGCCTGGGAGCAGGCCGGAGCCGGGGACCTCGGTTCGTTCATCGAGGGGTGGCTGCTCACGCCCGGGGTCGACCTGCTGCAGGTCGACCGCGGCGACGACCGCCTGCTCGTCCGGCGAAGCGCACCCGACGCCCACCCCGCCGACCGCGAGCACGCCCTGCACGTGGCCACCCGCGTGGCCGGCGAACACGGGTGGCGGGTGGACAAGATCAGCGTCACCGGCGACGGCACCCCGCTGCCGGACAGCACAGCTGCGGTGCTCCTCGACCCGCGGCAGGAGACCTTCGCGCGGCTCGGGCTGGACGAGGTCACGCTGGCCGCCCTGCCCGAGCTGCTGCCGGGGATGACGGACCCGCTGATGCGCGCGGCGGTCTGGAACGGGCTGCGCGACAGCACCCGCAACAGCCTCGTCGACCCGCGGACCGCGCTCGACCTGGTGGTCGCCGGCCTCCCGTCGGAGAGTCACGACGAGGGCGTCGCGGTGGTCAGCCGCTTCGCCGTCGACGAGGTGGTCGACAGGCTCCTCGATGACCCCGCCGAGGGACGACGCCGCGTGCACGCGGCCGCCGTATCACGCCTGGACACGGCCGACCCCGGCTCCAGCCTGCAGCTGGCTGCCGTGCGGGCCGCGGTGAGCACCGCCTCCGAGCCGCGGCTGCGGGCCTGGCTGGACAGCCCGCCCAACGGCGTGGACCTCGACCTCGACCTGCACTGGCGGATCCTGGTCCGGCTGGCCGAGCTCGGCGCGGTGAACCGCGAGGAGCTGGACAAGACACTGGCCGGACAGGACACCAGCCGGGCGCGGGAGCACCACGTCCGGGCGGCCTCGTCGCTGCCGGACGCCGAGGCCAAGGCGTTCGCCTGGCAGCACTTCCGCGGCGAGGGCGCCGCCGGGCCGGTGATGCTCCAAGCAGCGGCCCGCGGCTTGTGGCTGCGCGGGCAGGAGAGCCACACCGGCCCGTACGTCGACCGGTACTTCGACGAGCTGCCCGCCACCGCCAAGCACCACTCCGGGTACCTGCTCCCGCACGTCGCCGAGTGGTTCTACCCGCGCTTCTCCCTGGAGCCGACCACCGTCGACCGTGCGCGGGCCGTGCTGACGCAGCCTGACCTCGCTCCGGGAGTACGACGCGGCCTGGTCGACGCCACCGACGACCTGGAGCGCGCCCTGCGCGCCCGCGAGCCGTACCAGTGACCCTGCTGGCCGAGCTGGCCACCCCGTGCCTGCTGGTGGACCTCGACCGGCTGGAGACCAACATCGCCTCCATGGCCGGGGACGCCCGCCTGAAGGGGGTCGCGCTGCGGCCGCACGCCAAGACCCACAAGTCCGCGCAGATCGCGCGGCTGCAGCTGGATGCCGGCGCCGCCGGGCTGACGCTTGCCACGGTCTCCGAGGCCGAGATGTTCGTCGGGCAGGGCTTCACCGACATCTTCATCGCCTACCCGCTGTGGGTGGACGCCCCGAAGGCCGACCGCCTGCGGGCGCTGCTGGACACCTGCACCCTGGCCGTGGGCGTGGACTCGGCCGAGGGCGCACGAGCACTCGCCGCCGGCCTCGACGCGGACGATCGTCAACGGCTGACGGTGCTCGTCGAAGTCGACAGCGGCCACCACCGCACCGGGGTGCCACCGGAGGAGGCCGGCCTCCTCGCCGAGCAGGCCACCCACGCCGGGCTGGACGTGCATGGGGTGTTCACCTTTCCGGGGCACAGCTACTCCCCCGGTGCCCGGCAACAGGTCGCCGACCAAGAGGCCGAGGCGCTGGCAGCAGCCGCGGCGGCGCTGGAAGACCGGGGCCTGCGATGCCCGGTGCGCAGCGGCGGGTCGACACCGACCGCGCACAGCGTCGGCCCGGGCACCATGACCGAGATGCGACCGGGGGTCTACGTGTTCGGCGACGCCCAGCAGCTGGAGCTGGGAACGATCGGGCCGGACCGGATCGCACTGACCTGCCTGGCGACGGTGGTCAGCCACGCCGGAGGCAACACCGTGCTGGACAGCGGCAGCAAGGCTCTCGGCGCGGACCGGGCACCGTGGGCCAGCGGCTACGGGCGGCTGCTGGACCACCCCGACGCGCGGATCTCGTCGTTGTCGGAGCATCATGCGGTCGTCACCTGGCCGGCCGACGCACCACGCCCGGAGGTCGGCAGCCGGGTCCGGGTGGTGCCCAACCACGTGTGCAACGCGGTGAACCTGGCCGACACCCTGGTCATCTGCCGGGACGGCGAGGTGCGGGAGCGCTGGCCGGTGACCGCCCGGGGCGCGAACACCTGACCGGCCGCGGTTTACCCTGTGCTGATCCCCGGCACGAAGGGACCCGATGGCAGTGCAACTGGTCGTCTTCGACTGCGACGGCGTGCTCGTCGACAGCGAACGGTTGGTGGTCGCCGTCGAGGCGAGGATCCTCACCGAGCTGGGCTGGCCGCACACCCCGCAGCAGGTGGCCGACCGCTGGATGGGCCGGTCCTCGGAGGCCCAGCTCGCCGACCTCGAGGCGCGCATCGGGGCCGAGGCCACCCGGCGCTTCGACGAGCTGAGCACCCGGGACGCGCACGCCGTCTTCGAGCGGGAGCTGGCCGCAGTCCCCGGGATCGAGGCGGTGCTCGACGCCCTCGACGCCGCCGGGACGCTGACCTGCGTGGCCTCGAGCGGCAGCCACACCAAGATGCGGCGCACCCTGGGCCGCACCGGCCTCTACGACCGATTCCACGGCCGGATCTTCTCCGCCGACGAGGTCGCGCACGGCAAGCCGGAACCGGACCTGTTCCTGCACGCCGCGCGGCGGATGGCCGTCTCCCCCGCCGGCTGCGCCGTCGTCGAGGACAGCGTGTACGGCGTCCGCGCCGGCGTCGCGGCCGGCATGCGGGTGCTCGGCTACGCCGGCGGACTCACCTCCCACACGGCGTTGCGGGAGGCCGGCGCCGAGGTGTTCGCCGACATGGCCGATCTCACCCCGCTGCTCCTGGCGGACCTACCATCGGCGTCATGCGCACCGAGTTCGCCCCCGACGACCCCGAGGTCAACTTCTACAAGCTGATGACCGCGGTGGTGGTCCCCCGCCCGATCGCCTGGGTGACCACCCTCTCCGCCGACGGCGTGGTGAACCTCGCGCCGCACTCGTTCTTCACCGTGGTCTGCGCCAAGCCGCCGATCGTGATGTTCTCCTCGGTCGGCAAGAAGGACACCCTGCGCAACGTCCGCGCCACCGAGCAGTTCGTGGTCAACCTGGCCACCGCGCCGCTGATCCACGAGGTCAACAACTCCTCGGCCCGCTTCGCCGCCGACGAGAGCGAGCCGGCCAACCTCGACATCGTCATGGAGCCGAGCATCCACGTCTCTCCCCCGCGGGTCAGCGCCTCCCCGGTCTCCATCGAGTGCACGCTGCACAGCACCCAGGAGCTCGGCGACTCCACGATGGTGCTGGGCAACGTGGTCGCGATCACCGTCGAGGACCGGGTGCTCGTCGAGGGGCATCCGGAGTTCTCGCTGCTCGAACCGCTGGCCCGCCTCGGCAAGGACGAGTGGGGCCTGCCCGGCGACGTGGTCGCCATCCGCCGGCCGCGCACCCCCGACGACATCGCCTGAGGCCCCTGCAAAGCAAAATCTGGGGCCATATCCATTCATGCGCGACGTTGTGGCCCTCGAACGCGAGACAAAGGGCGCTGTCGACTGGCGGCCTGCACGTTGGCATGGGCAAGCCCGCTCGTGACCGACGCCCTTCAGACGCGGCTGGTCGGACCGCGCGGGGCGCGTGGGTCCAGCGCGCTGACCACGTCCCGGGCGGCCTGCCGCCAGCCCCGGGCCAGGTCAACCTCGGGGACCACCCTGTCGACCGAGGCGGTCAGCTGCAGCACCGCTGCCCCGACCAGCAGCCCGGCGACCAGGTCGGTGAACCAGTGCCAGTGCTCGAGCAGCGAGGTGAACGTCATCAGCACGCCGAGGAAGGCCACCCCCGACCAGAGCGCCCCGCGGGCCCGGTGGCCGACGCGTCCGTAGCGCATCAGGAGGTAGGCCGCCAGCCCGTAGACCAGCACGATGTTCGAGGTGTGCCCCGAGGGATAGGCCAGGCCGCCGACGAAGAACGCCGGGTCGGCGGTGTGCGGTGACTCGCGGCCGAGCACCACCTTCAAGATGCCCACGACCAGGTTGAGGAAGAACACCGAGACCCCCGACACCACGGCCGGTCGCCACGACCCGGTTCGGCGCCACATCCAGAAGATGACCGCCACGAGGACGGGCAGGCAGACCGCCCGCTGGCCGATGCGGTCCAGGAGGTGCAGCACCGGCAGCCAGGACGGCGGCGGCGGGTCGAGGTTGATGGCGGCGTCGAACCGCGACAGCGGCCCGATGGCGAGCAGCGTGAGCGCGACGAAGACCACCCAGAGGAAGCCGGCCAGTGCGAAACCGGAGGCCGTCTCCGAGGTCCAGCCGTCGTCGGGATCGGTGTCCCGGCTGCGCCAGCCCACGCCGTACTCCTTCCGTGCATCCCAAATATAGGCTGGTCACCATGATCCGACCGCGCCGCCCGGGGCCCTCCACCCGGGTCCGGGTGCGCGAGCTGGTCGACGCGCAGGTCCGGGTCCGCGAGGACCGGCTCGCCACCGAGGAGCCCCTGGAGGTCCGGCTGGCCTGGCCGCAGCACCCGGCCCAGCGGGTGGCGGTGACCATGCGCACCCCCGGCCACGACTTCGAGCTGGCGGCCGGCTTCCTGTACGGCGAGGGCATGCTGGGTCCCGCAGCCCCCATCCATACGGTGGTGTATTGCACCGACCATACGCTCACGCCGGAGCAGGAGTTCAACGTGGTCACGGTCGAGCTGGAGGCTCCCCCGCTTCACGACCCGGCGCAGCGCTACGCCGGCCCGGCCGCGGCCGCCTCGGCGTGCGGGGTCTGCGGCAAGGAGAGCATCGACGACGTGCTCGCCACCTGCGCGCTGCATCCCACCACGGCCTGGGACGGACTGACCGTGCCCGCCGCGGTGCTGCACAGCCTCCCCGGCCAGCTGCGCGAGCAGCAGCGGGTCTTCGACTCCACTGGCGGGCTGCACGCCGCGGGCCTGTTCGAGTCCGACGGCACCCCGGTCGTGGTCCGCGAGGACATCGGCCGGCACAACGCCGTCGACAAGGTGGTCGGCGCCCGGCTGCTGGCCGGGTCCAGTCCTGGGCTGCCGCTGCTCTGCGTCAGCGGCCGGATCGGGTTCGAGATCGTGCAGAAGGCGGTCGCCGCCGGCGTCGGCGTGCTCGCCGCGGTCGGCGCCCCCTCCAGCCTCGCGGTGGCACTGGCCGCCGACGCAGGCCTGTGCACCGTGGGCTTCCTCCGCGACCACCGGTTCGTGGTGTACACCGCGCCGGAGCGGGTCGCCGGCTGACCGTCCCGGCGTGGGCTCCGCGGTTCTGTCGGCGCCACACCCTACGGTCGTCGCGTGCGTATCCTCCACACCTCCGACTGGCACCTAGGGCGTTCCTTCCACCGCGAAGGGCTGCTCGAGGCGCAGGCGGCCTTCGTCGACCACCTCGTGGCGACCGTCGAGGCCGAGTCGGTGGACCTGGTGGTGGTGTCCGGGGACGTCTACGACCGGGCGCTGCCGCCGGTGGACGCCGTGGAGCTGGCCGGCGAGGCGCTGGCCCGTCTTGCGGCGTCCCGGGCCACGGTGGTCGTCACCAGCGGGAACCACGACTCCCCCGTCCGGCTCGGCTTCAACGCCCGGCTGGCCGACGCGGCCGGCGTGCACCTGCGCACCCGCTGGCAGGACGTGGGCACCCCGGTGCTGCTGGAGGACGAGCACGGCCCGCTCGCGGTCTACGGGCTGCCTTACCTCGAGCCCGACGCGGTGCGCGGCGCCTGGGAGCTCCCCGCCCGCAGCCACGAGGCCGCGCTCGGCGCGGCGCTGATCCGGGTCCGGGCCGACCTCGGTCGCCGCCGCGACACCCGGTCGGTGGTGATGGCCCACGCGTTCGTCGCCGGCGTGGCCGAGCAGGCCACCGAGCTGGCCAGCGACAGCGAGCGAGACATCTCCGTAGGCGGCCTGCAGATCGCGCCCACGGCACTGTTCTCGGGCTTCGACTACACGGCGCTCGGGCATCTCCACGGCCGGCACACCCTCACCGACACCGTCCGCTACAGCGGCTCGCCGCTGGCCTACTCCTTCTCCGAGGCGCGGCAGGTCAAGGGCTCCTGGCTGGTCGAGGTCGGCCCCGACGGTTTCGAGCGCGCCGACTTCGTGCCCGCTCCGGTGCCGCGACCTCTGGCCGTGCTCCGAGGCCGCATCGAGGACCTGCTAGCCGACGCCAAGCACGCCGACGCCGAGGATGCCTTCGTCCAGGTCACCCTCACCGACCCGCGCCGCCCGCAGCACGCCATGGACCGGCTGCGGCAGCGGTTCCCGCACGCGCTGGTGCTCGCCTTCGAGCCGGAGGGCGTGGCGCGCAACCGGGCGCCGGTGATGCCGCATGTGTCGAGTCGCAACGACCTCGACATCGCGCTGGGCTTCGTCGCGGAGGTGCGCGAGCTCGAGGCGACCACCGAGGAGGCGCTGCTCCTGCAGCTGGCCTGTGACGCCTGCCGGATCAACGACGACGCCGACACTCCGCTCACGGTGACCGGCTGATGCGCTTCCACCACCTGACCGTGTCCGCGTTCGGACCCTTCTCCGGCACGGAGTCGGTCGACTTCGACGACCTCAACGCCGGCGGGTTGTTCCTGATGACCGGGCCCACGGGTGCCGGCAAGACCAGCATCCTGGACGCGATCTGCTTCGCGCTCTACGGCTCGGTGCCAGGGGTGCGCGGAGTGAAGACGCTCAAGTCCCACCACTCCCCTCCCGACGCCCGCCCGGAGGTGGTCCTCGACTTCAACATCGGCGGGCGGCGCTTCGTGGTCCGCCGGTCCCCGGAGTGGACCCGGCCCAAGCGCCGCGGCGAGGGCGCGACCACCGAGAAGGCTTCGGCGACGCTGGTGGAGACCACGGGAGGAGCCGAGCACTTCCTCAGCTCCCGCGCCCAGGAGGTCGGCCACCTGGTGTCCGGCCTGATCGGCATGCGAGCCTCCCAGTTCGTGCAGGTGGCGATGCTGCCGCAGGGCGAGTTCGCCCAGTTCCTGCGCGCCGGTTCCCAGGACCGGCACGAGGTCCTCCAGCAGCTGTTCAAGACCGACCGGTTCGCACGCATCGAGGACTGGGTCCACGAGCACAGCCGCAAGCTGCGCGACCGCGCCGGCGCCGAGCAGACCCGGGTGCAGCGCCTCCTGGACGCGGTGGCCGACCGCGCCGGTGCCGACCTGCCCGAGGAGCTGTCCGGGGCTCCCCTGGCCGCGGCAGACTCCGACCGGATCCGCCGCTGGGCCGCCGAGGAGCTCACCCGCGCGCAGGCAGCGCACGGCCAGGCGCTGGACGCACACGAAGCGGCCGCGGTCCGGCTCCAGGCGGCCCGGGCCCGCCACGAACGCGACACCCGCACCGCAGAGGCTGTCGCCCGCCGCGACGAGGCGCAGGCCGCCCGCGCCGCGCTGGCGCCCGAAGCAGAGGCCGAGGCCGCCACGGCAGCGCTGCGAGCGGACACCCGCGCCGGCCGCTGCCTGCCGGTGCTGCGCGTGCTCGAGGAGGCCCGGGACGCCGTCCTCG
>Ga0308176_10002846_pt1 | contig 10960 bp, 10 predicted proteins | sample PhyCR2_3_FD_203890 | JGI IMG/M metagenome (GOLD analysis project Ga0308176, IMG submission 203890) | Soil microbial communities from UC Gill Tract Community Farm, Albany, California, United States - DLSLS.C.R2 | ecosystem: Environmental > Terrestrial > Soil > Agricultural land | place: USA... | reverse complement strand
CCGGACAGCCTCAAGGCCCTAAAGCCTTTTCTTTTCAATCTATTCATCGATCCGGCCATCACCGGGCTGCCGGCGCCGGCGCGTTGGGCGCTGGCGGCCCTGATCTCGACCACGCGGGCGAAGACGGCGCAGGCCAACTATGCGCGCATGGGCGGGGCGTCACCGCTGCTGCGCGAAACCGCGGCCCAGAGCCTGGCGCTGGAGGGGGCGCTGGCGATCAAGGCGCCCGAGGTTACCGCCCGCTGCTTCATCGCCATGCGTTACTGGACGCCGTTCGCGGCCGAGACGGCGGCCAAGGTCGCGGCGTTCGCCCCCGATGAGATCGTGCTGCTGCCGCTCTATCCGCAGTGGTCCACGACCACCTCGGCCTCGTCGCTGAAAGCCTGGCGGGAGGCCTACAAGGGCCCTGGCCGCAGCCGCACCGTCTGCTGCCATCCGACCGAGCGGGGCTTCGTCGCGGCCTACGCCGCGGCCATCCGCAAGGCCTGGCTGGACGCCGGCCGGCCGCAGAACATCCGCCTGCTGTTCTCCGCTCACGGCCTGCCGCAGCGGGTGGTGGACGCCGGCGATCCCTACCAGGCGCAGGTCGAGGCGACCGCCGCCGCCATCGCCGCGGCCGTGCCGGAGCTTAGCGACTGGCGGGTCTGCTACCAGAGCCGGGTCGGGCGGCTGAAATGGCTCGACCCCTACACCGACGCGGAGATCCGCCAGGCGGGCGCGGACGGCAAGGGCGTGCTGATCGCGCCGATCGCCTTCGTCTCGGAGCACGTGGAAACACTGGTCGAGCTGGACCACGACTACCGAGCGGTCGCGGACGAAGCGGGCTGCGCGCCATATCTTCGGGCCGCGACGCCAGGGGTTGATGCGGCGTTCGTCGAGGGACTCGCCGGCCTGGTGCTGGACGCGCTCGAGCGCCCGGGCGGTTGCGCCCCCGGCGGTCCCTGGCGCTGCCCGGCCGGCCATGCGAAATGCGCGCTGAAGATCGAGGAGGGCGCCTGACGTGGACTGGTATGACCTGCTGCGCGGCCTGCACATCATCGCGGTCATCGCCTGGATGAGCGGCATGATGTACCTGCCCCGGCTCTTCGCCTACCACACCGAGACCGCCCCGCCCGGCAGCGAGTTCGACGCCCATTTCAAGGTCTGGGAAGCAAAGCTTCTGAGGATCATCATCAACCCGGCGATGATCCTGACCTTCCTCCTGGGCCTGTCGCTCATATACTATGACGGGACCTACCGGCTGGGCTGGTCGTTCATCTACCAGCCCTGGATGCTGGTGAAGCTCGCCGGGGTCGTCTTTCTCGGCTACTGGCACGGCTTCCTGGCGCGCTCGCGAAAGCAGATCGAAGCGGGCGAGCGGCCCAAGACGGCGAAGTTCTGGCGGGCCACCAACGAGCTGCCGTTCCTGGCCGCGATCGTCATGGTCCTCGCCGTCACCCTCGAGTTCGGCCACTGGTGACAGGATCTGGCGCCCGGGCCTGGTAGCTGGTCCCAGGCTTCAGTCATCCGAGGAGTAGCCATGATCCGCCGGATCGCATCCTGCAGCTGCGGACAGCTGCGCATCACCTGCGAAGCCGAGCCCGAGCGCGTCTCCATCTGCCACTGCCTCGAGTGCCAGAAACGGACCGGCAGCGTCTTCGCCGCCCAGGCGCGCTTCGCCGCCGAGGCCGTGACGATCGAAGGCGAGGCGAGGCGGTGGACGCGGGTGGGCGAGAGCGGCGAGCCGGCCACGTTCAGCTTCTGCCCGACCTGTGGCGCGACGGTCTGCTGGGAGCGCGCCGGGGCCATCCTGGTGGCGACGGGCGCCTTCGCCGACCCGAGCTTCCCGGCGCCGCAGATCGCGGTCTACGAGGAGCGCCAGCACCCGTGGGTCCGCGCCATCGGAGAGCTGCCGATGGAGCGCCATGTCTAGCCGGCCAGGCCCGGCCGGCATCAACTTGCCGCGCTTGACCGACACGGCCCTTTCGTGGTTCCGATCCTTCCACGCGTCGGACAGCCCGGCGCGCCCCGCCTTTCACCGGCCCCTTCGCGTGGACTGCCCGCCCAGGACCCGCCGGCTCCCAACGAGACGAAAACGACAACGGCGCACCTGATCCGCGCCCACATCTTCCAAGCCGTCCGAGCCGGGTTCCGCCTGGCCGCGGGCGCATACGAGTGAATGCAAATGTCTGAAGACAATAACGAAACCACGGCCTCCGAGACCCCCGAAGGGGCGCCGGAAGACGCCGCCGCGACCGACGTCGCCGTGGCCGAGGCTCCGGCCGAAGCGGCCGCCGAGACGGCCGAGGCGGAGAACGACGAGCCCTCGGAGCTGGCGAACACCATCGCGGCCATGGGCCTGAAGGCGATGAGCCTGCAGGAGCTGAAGGACAAGTCGCCGGCCGACCTGCTCTCCCTGGCCGAGACGCTGGAGATCGAGAACGCGAACTCCATGCGCAAGCAGGACATGATGTTCGCGATCCTGAAGACCCTGGCCGAGGAGGACGTCGAGATCTCCGGCTCCGGGACGCTGGAGGTCGTGCAGGACGGCTTCGGCTTCCTGCGCAGCCCTGAGGCGAACTACCTGCCGGGTCCCGACGACATCTACGTCAGCCCCTCGCAGATCCGGAAGTTCGGCCTGCGCACCGGCGACAGCGTCGACGGCGCCATCCGCGCGCCCCGCGAAGGCGAGCGCTACTTCGCCCTGGTGAACGTGCGCCAGATCAACTTCGAGGCGCCCGAGAACGTCCGCCACAAGGTGCTGTTCGACAACCTGACGCCGCTCTACCCGGACGAACGCCTGCGCATGGAGATCGACGATCCCACGCTGAAGGACCGCTCCGGCCGGGTGATCGACATCGTGGCGCCGCTAGGCAAAGGCCAGCGCTGCCTCATCACCGCCCCACCGCGGGTGGGCAAGACGGTGATGCTGCAGAACATCGCCAAGTCGATCGAGACCAACCACCCCGAGTGCTACCTGATCGTTCTGCTGATCGACGAGCGGCCGGAAGAAGTCACCGACATGCAGCGCACGGTGAAGGGCGAGGTGATCTCCTCGACCTTCGACGAGCCGGCCACGCGACACGTGCAAGTGGCTGAAATGGTTATCGAAAAGGCCAAGCGCCTGGTCGAGCACAAGCGCGACGTGGTGATCCTTCTCGACAGCGTCACCAGGCTCGGTCGCGCGTACAACACCGTGGTGCCGTCGTCGGGAAAGGTGCTGACCGGCGGTGTTGACGCCAACGCCCTGCAGCGCCCGAAGCGCTTCTTCGGCGCGGCGCGGAACATCGAGGAAGGCGGCTCGCTGACCATCATCGCCACGGCGCTGATCGACACCGGCAGCCGGATGGACGAGGTGATCTTCGAAGAGTTCAAGGGCACCGGGAACTCGGAGATCGTCCTGGACCGCAAGGTCGCCGACAAGCGGGTCTACCCGGCCATCGACGTGATCAAGTCCGGCACCCGCAAGGAGGAGCTGATCACGCCGAAGGACCACCTGCAGAAGACCTACATCCTGCGGCGGATCATCGGCCCGATGGGCGCCCAGGACGCCATCGAGTTCCTGCTCGACAAGCTGCGGTCGACCAAGAACAACGAGGACTTCTTCCAGTCGATGAACACGTAAGGCCCACTCCCTTCCGCTCATCCCCGCGAAGGCGGGGACCTAAGCTGAGCCGGAAGTCGGACATGATCCCGTCGCAGCTGGGCCGACAGTCTCGCTTGGGTCCCCCGCTTTCGCGGGGATGAGCGGTTTGGATTTGATCCAGCCCCGTTTCAGGAGACCGCACATGCTCAAGGTCTACGCTTCCGGCGCGGCGCGGTCGCAGCGGGTGAAGTGGGCGTGCGAGGAGGTCGGCGCGCCTTATGAGGTGGTCGAGCTCGAGTGGCCGCCGATGGCTAACCCGGGCTACCTGGAGATCAATCCGGCGGGCACCGTGCCGGCGATCGTCGATGGCGACATCACCCTGACCGAGAGCCTGGCCATCTGTGAGTACGTCAGCCGCACCTACGGCGACGGCTCGCTGGTCCTGAACCGCGACGAGCCCGGCTACTACGAGTACCTGGAGCTGGCCCAGTTCGGGGAGGGCACCCTGCAGCCGACCCTGGCCTGGGCGCGGCGGTTCGCGCCTTACTCCAAGGAGATCGCCGACCACGCCCGCGACGCCTGGGTCACCCGCCTCGGCTTCCTGGAGCAGCGCCTGGACGACGGGCGCGAGTTCGTCACTGCGGGTCGGCTGACCGTGGCCGACATCACCATCGGCTTCACGCTGTCGCTGGCCAGCCACATCGGCCGGATGGGCGAGCTGCTGCCGCCCGTCGTGGCGGACTACCGGGACCGCCTGCGGGCCCGTCCGGCCTACAAGCGGGCTTACGGCCTGGCCTGATCGGCCATACCGGTCTTACGACTGTTTCACGTGAAACACCGCTAAGGGATCAACAGGCTCGCGCCGATGGTGGCCCGGCTCTGCAGCGCCTCGTGCGCCGCCCTCGCATCGGCCAGCGGGAAGGTCTGGCCGATGTCGATCTTGACCTTGCCCGAGGCGATCATCTCGAACACCGCCGCGGCGCTCGCTTCCAGCTCCTCAGTCGTCACGATGTAGTCGAAGAGGGTGGGGCGGGTCAGGTACAGCGAGCCGCCCTGGGCCAGGCGGCCGGGCGGCACGGGGTCCGGCGGCCCGGAAGCGTTGCCGAAGCTGACGAAAAGGCCGCGGCGGGCCAGCGACTTCAGCGTGCCCTCGAAGGTGTCCTTGCCCACAGAGTCGTAGGCCACCGGCACGCCGGCGCCGCCGGTGATCCGGCGCACCTCCTGGGCCACGTCCTGCTCACGGTAGAGGATGACGTGGTCGGCGCCGAGCTGGCGGGCGCGGGCCGCCTTCTGCGTTGAGCCCACCGTGGCGATGACGTCCGCGCCGATGGCCTTGGCCCACTGGGTCATGATCTGGCCGACCCCGCCGACGGCCGCGTGCACCAGGATCGTCTCGCCGGCGTTGACCGGATAAGTCCGCCGGAGCAAGGCCTCGACGGTCATCCCCTTCAGCAGAGAAGCCGCGGCCGCGCGCGTGTCGACGCCGTCGGGCACCCTCACCACGCGGTCGCCCGAGACGACGTTGGCCTCGGCGTAGGCCCCGAATCCGCCGGAATACGCCACCCGGTCGCCGATCTTCACCCGGGTCACGCCTTCGCCGACCGCGTCGACCACGCCCGCCGCCTCACTGCCCGGCGTGCAAGGCAGCTTCACGGGATAGAGGCCGCTCCTGTGGTAGGTGTCGATGAAGTTGACGCCGATCGCCTCGTGGCGGACGCGCACCTGGCCGGGCTTCGGCTCCGGCTCGGGGACGTCGACGACCTGAAGGACCTCGGGGCCGCCGGTCTGGGCGAACTGAATCGCGCGCATCAGCCGAGCGCCTTGCCAAAGAACTGCAGGGTGCGCCCGCCGGCCTGCCTGGCGGCCGCCTCGTCGTAGTGCGCGCCGCCCGCCCGGGCGAACGCGTGATCGCAGCCGGGGTAGGTGTGGATCTCGATTTGCGGGTGGTCCTTCAGCGCCTGCAGGATGATCTGCTGGGCAGGTTTGGGCACGAACTGGTCCTCCTCGGCGATGTGCATGAGCAGCGGCCGCGCCAGCTTCTCCGCCTCGCCCAGCCGGTTCTCGGTGCCCACGCCGTAGTAGGACACGCTCGCGTCCGCGTCCGTGCGGCAGGCGGTGAGGAAGGCCAGCAGGCCGCCCAGACAGAAGCCGACCGCGCCGACCTTGCCGTTGCAGCCGGCGTCGCCGCGGACCGCCTTGATCGTCGCGGCGATGTCGGACACCCCGGCGTCGACATCGAAGGCGTTGAAGAGCTCGAAGGCGCGCTTCCACTCCGCGTCGGACTGGTCGGTGATGTCGATGCCGGGCTCGATGCGCCAGAAGAGGTCGGGGCAGATGGCAAGGTAGCCCTGGCCGGCCAGGCCGTCGGTGATGTCGCGCATGACCTGGTTCACGCCGAAGATCTCCTGGATCACCACGACCGCCGGCGCTTTGGCCGCCGCCGGGCGGGCCACGTAGGCGCCGAAGGCCCCGTCCTTGACCGTGATCGTCGTACGCTCGCCCATGAGGCTCTCCACTGCTCGGGTTCGTTTCGCTACTAGCGCGCGGGCCGTCTCGTCCGCCATATGGAATCGGAACCGGGAGGTTGCGCCATGAAGATGACGATCGAGGTGGATTGCACGCCCGAGGAGGCGCGGCGCTTCCTGGGGCTGCCGGACGTGACGGCGCTCAACGAGCAACTGGTCGCCGAGATGCAGAAGCGGGTCTCGGCCAACATGTCGATGCTGTCGCCCGACGAGATGATGAAGAGCTGGATGACCTTCGGCGCGGGCGCGCAGGAGCAGTTCCGCAAGCTGATGGAAGTGGGCCTGGGCGCCGCCGCCAAGAAGTGATCTTGGGTAGGCCATGACCGACACCATCTTCGCCCCGGCCACGGCCGCCGGCCGCGCGGCGGTGGCGGTGGTGCGGATTTCCGGGCCTGACGCGGCGCAGGCGGTGCGCGCCCTGGCGGGGCGGGCGCCGGCGGCGCGGCGGGCGAGCCTAAGGACGCTGCGGGACGAGCAGGGCCGGGAGATCGACCGGGCGCTGGTGCTTTGGATGCCCGGCCCGGAGAGCTACACGGGCGAGGACAGCGCCGAATTCCACGTCCACGGCGGCCCAGCCGTGGTGGCGGCGCTGGTCGAGGCGCTGGCGGTCCAGGGGCTGCGGCTGGCCGAACCCGGCGAGTTCACCCGGCGGGCCTTCGAGCACGGCAAGCTGGACCTGGCCCAGGCCGAGGGCGTGGCGGACCTCATCGAGGCCGAGACCGAGCAGCAGCGCCGCCAGGCCGTGGCGCAGCTGGAGGGGAAACTGTCCGACGTCCAGGCCCAGTGGCGCGCGGCGCTGGAGGAAGCGCTGGCTTATTTCGAGGCCGCGGTGGACTTCCCGGACGAGGAGCTGCCCGCCGACGTGGCGGCGCGCGCGCGGCCGGTGCTGGCGCGCCTGCTCCAGGAGCTGGAATGGGCCGTCGCGGAGACCGAGCGTGGCGAGCGGGTGCGGGAGGGCTACCGGATCGCCCTCGTCGGTGCGCCGAACGCGGGCAAGAGTACGCTGCTGAATGCCCTGGTCGGCCGCGACGCCGCGATCGTCACCGCCACGCCGGGCACGACGCGGGACGTGATCGAGGTCCCGCTGGTGCTGGCCGGCTACAAGGTTCTGCTGGCCGACACGGCCGGCATCCGCGACACCGACGAGGAGATCGAGGCGGAGGGCGTACGCCGCGCCCGGGCCTGGGCCGAAGGCGCCGATCTGCGGCTCTGGCTGGTGGACGGCTCGATCGACGAGTTGCCAGGCCTGCCGGACGAGGTGGGCGAGGGCGATCTGGCGCTGATCACGAAGCGCGACCTGCCTGTGGGCCGCGCCGGGGCCTGGGCCGCGGAGGTCGCCCGGCGGATGGACCTGCCGTCGGCGGAGGTCACCGCCAAGGGGCCCAGCGACATGGCCTGGCTGACGCAGACCCTGTCGGAGCGGGTCGTGGAGGCGCTGGCAGGCGCGGAGCCGGCGGCCGCCACTCGCTTGCGCCACCGCGAGTTGCTGGACGAGGCCGCCCAGCGGGTGCGCCAGGCCATGGGTGAGGGGAGCGCGCTGGAGCTGGCCGCCGAGGACGTCCGCCTGGCCGCCCGAGCTCTCGACCGCATCACTGGCCGCATCGACCCGGAGCACGTGCTGGACCGCATCTTCGCGACATTCTGCCTCGGCAAATGACCGCCAGGCGACTGCGGCCCTGTTTCACGTGAAACACTCGGCCGCTTCGACTATATGGGCGGCTCCATGGCCTGGGACGTGATCATCATCGGCGGCGGGCACGCCGGATGCGAGGCGGCGGCCGCCTCGGCGCGCTTCGGCGCGCGAACGCTGCTGCTGACCCACAAGCTCGAGACGATCGGCGAGATGAGCTGCAACCCGGCCATCGGCGGCCTGGGCAAGGGCCACCTGGTCCGCGAAATCGACGCCCTGGACGGCCTCATGGGGCGGCTGGCCGACAAGGCCGGCATCCAGTTCCGCCTGCTGAACCGCTCCAAGGGCGCCGCGGTGCGCGGGCCCCGCAGCCAGATCGACCGGCGGCTCTACCGCGAGGCCATGCAGGCCGAACTCGCGGCGACGATGAACTTGACCGTCAAGGCCGAGGCGGTCGAAGACCTGATCCTGGACGACGGGCGGGTCGTGGGTGTCGTCGGCGCGCGCGGGGCGGAATACCGGGCGGGCGCCGTGGTCCTGACCACCGGCACCTTCCTGAAGGGCGTGATCCACCGCGGCGCGCTGAGAATCCCCGCCGGGCGCGTCGGCGATGCGCCCGCCATTGGCCTTTCCGACCGGCTCTACGCGTCGGGGCTGACGATGGGTCGCCTGAAGACCGGCACACCCGCGCGCCTCGACGGCACGACCATCGCCTGGGACCGCCTGGAGATGCAGGCGGCCGACGCCGAGCCGGTCCCGTTCTCGTTCCTGACGACGGCCATCACCACGCCGCAGATCGAGTGCGGGATCACCTGCACGACCGCCGACACCCACCGGATCATCGCCGAGCGGCTGGGTGAGAGCGCCGTCTACGGCGGCCGCGCCAAAGGGATCGGGCCGCGCTACTGTCCGTCGATCGAGGACAAGGTCGTCCGCTTCGCCGACAAGACGAGCCACCAGGTGTTCCTGGAGCCAGAGGGGCTCGACGACGACACGGTCTACCCAAACGGCGTCTCGACCTCGGTGAGCGAGGAGACCCAGGATCTCTTCCTGCGCACCATGCCGGGCCTCGAGGCCGTGACGGTGAAGCGCTACGGCTACGCCATCGAGTACGACTACGTCGATCCGCGCGAACTGTTCCCGACGCTGGAAGTTAAGCGGTTGCCGGGGCTCTACCTCGCCGGTCAGATCAACGGCACCACGGGCTACGAGGAGGCGGGGGCCCAAGGCCTGGTCGCCGGGCTCAACGCCGCGCGGGGCGCAGGCGGGGCCGGTCCAGCCGCGATCGCCCGGGACGAGGCCTACATCGGCGTCCTGATCGACGACCTGGTGACTCGCGGCGTCACCGAGCCCTATCGGATGTTCACCAGCCGGGCCGAATTCCGCCTGATCCTGCGCGCCGACAACGCCGACCAGCGACTGACCGCCAAGGGCGAGGCGTTGGGCGTGGTCGGGTCCGGGCGCGCGGCGGCTTTCGGCGAGAAGGCGAGGGCGCTGGCCGAAGCGCGGACGATGGCGGCCGAGCTCACGCTCACGCCGGCCGAGGCGCAGAAGGCGGGCCTGCCCGTGAAGGCCGACGGTCAAAGGCGCGACCTGACCGAGCTGCTGGGTTACCCGTCGATCGGCTTCGAGCAGCTGGCGGCGGTGTGGCCGCAGATCGCGGCCTGGAGCCCAGCGGTGCGCGAGCAGGTCGAGATCGACGCCGCCTATGCCGGCTACCTCGACCGCCAGGCGGCCGATGTGGCCGCCTTCCGCCGCGACGAGGACCTCGCGCTGCCGGCGGAGCTGGACTACGCCGCAGTCGGCGGGCTTTCGAACGAGGCGCGGGAGAAGCTCTGCGCCGTGCGTCCGCTCACCCTCGGCCAGGCCGCCCGCATCGAGGGCGTCACCCCAGGCGCGCTGACGGCGCTGCTCGCCCATGTCCGCCGCCGCGCCGCTTGACGCCCCGATGGACCAGGGCGAGTTCGCCCGGCTCGCCGGCGCGACGCCCGAGCAGGTCGGCGACCTCGACCGCTTCCGCCGGATGCTGGCCGAGCGGAACGAGGTCATGAACCTCGTCGGTCCCGCGACGCTGCCGGACTTCTGGAGCCGCCACGCCTGGGATTCCGCCCAGCTGCTCACGATCGCGCCGGAGGCCCTGACCTGGGCCGACCTCGGCGCCGGGGCCGGCTTCCCCGGCCTGGTCCTGGCGATCCTCGGCAAGGGACGGCCCGGCGTCCACGTCGACCTCGTGGAGAGCATGGCCAAGCGCTGCCGGTTCCTCTGCGACGTGGTCGAGGCGCTGGACCTGCCGGCCACGGTGCGCCACGACCGTGCGGAAAACCTCGATCTGGCTGTGGACATCGTCACCGCGCGGGCTTGTGCGCCGCTCCACCGCCTGCTCGGGTATGCCCGGCCCTACTTCCGGAAGGGCGCGTTGGGGCTCTTCCTCAAAGGACAAGATGTTGCGTCCGAGCTGGAAGAAGCTACAAGATATTGGGAGTATGAGGCCGATATCGTGCCATCGCTGAGTGACCCACGAGGCCGGATCGTGCGCGTGCGGAGGTTGGGACGTGCCCGCAAGGTCTGACCGTTCACTGCGCGTGCTGGTGGTCGCCAACCAAAAGGGCGGGGTGGGCAAGACCACGACCGCCATCAATCTGGGCACCGCGCTCGCCGCCGTCGGCGAACGCGTGCTGCTGATCGATAGCGACCCACAGGGCAACGCCTCGACCGGTCTCGGCATCGGCCGGGCGCTGCGCAAGCACACGCTCTACGATGTGCTGATGGGCGAGAAGGCGCTGACCGACTGCGTGGTCCGCTCCTCGGTGCCCGGTCTCGACGTGGTGCCGTCCGACCCTGACCTCTCCGGCGTGGAACTGGAGCTCGGACAGCAGGCGCGGCGATCTTACAAGCTGCGCGATGCGCTGGATCCGGTGCGCGAGGCCGGCGACTACACCTACGTCCTGATCGACTGCCCGCCGTCGCTGAATCTGCTCACCGTCAACGCCATGGCCGCCGCCGACGCCGTATTGGTGCCGCTGCAGTGTGAGTTCTTCGCGCTCGAGGGCCTGACCCAGCTGATGCGCACCATCGACCTGGTGAAGGCCAGCTTGAACCCGAAGCTGGAGATCCAGGGCGTGGTGCTGACCATGTTCGACCGCCGCAACAGCCTCTCGGCCCAGGTCGCCAACGACGTGCGCGGCCACTTCGGCGAGACGGTCTACCAGACGGTCATCCCCCGGAACGTGCGGGTCTCAG
>Ga0308176_10002845_pt1 | contig 10962 bp, 7 predicted proteins | sample PhyCR2_3_FD_203890 | JGI IMG/M metagenome (GOLD analysis project Ga0308176, IMG submission 203890) | Soil microbial communities from UC Gill Tract Community Farm, Albany, California, United States - DLSLS.C.R2 | ecosystem: Environmental > Terrestrial > Soil > Agricultural land | place: USA... | reverse complement strand
AGCGGGCGCAGTTCAGATTGAACTGCTTCCACCCGTCGTAGGTGGCCTGGTCCACGGTGTCGCGAGGCGCCTGGTGATACGCGTCCCGCAGCGGGGCTTCCTGCGGCGTGGTGTCCTGCCGCGCGGCCGCCTGTTTGGACGTATCCTGCTGCGCGGCCGCCTTCGAGGTGTCCTGCCTGGGCGCGGCCGGCTGCGGGGCCGGCATTTGCTGCTGAGGCGTGGGTGCCGGCGCTGGCGTGGCGGCGCTCTTGGTGGACTCCGCGGCCTGGACCCGGCTGCTATCGCGGCTGGCCTGCCCGATGGGCGCCGAGCCGGTGTCGTGCGCGGTCCGGGCGCCGGCCGCGGCCACCTGCTTCGGCTTGGACGTCGGGGAGCGCTCGGCGTTCTTCTCCCCGGTGGCGGTCTTGGTGGCCGGCGCCGTTGTCGTAGGGGCCACGGCGCTCGGGCGCTTGGCGGTGTCCGCGGGTGCGGACGTCGCGGCCGCCCCGGGGGCCGGCGCGCCGGTCGTATCCTTCATCGGCATGGCCGCCGAGTCGGGCGTGACGGCGGCCGCACCGGTCGTGTCCGCGCTGGTCCCGCCCCGAGTGCGTTCGCCCCCGCACCCCGCGAGCAGACCATAGGTCAGCAGGACGGCGGCATATTGGTGCAGCGAAGCCATGAATCCTCCCCTTCGGTAGATGGAGCGCCCGGGGCCCGTGCCCGGCCTGAGTCTGGTTTCCATAAGATGCGGGCGAACGTCGAATCGCCCGGTGACCCGCGTCACCCGGTGATCCCGCTAGCGGTCCGATTATCTTCTACGCCATGAGCAATCCGTCCCGCTCGGTAACGCTCGGCCTGGTGCAACATCACTGCGTGGCCGATCCCGCGGTCAACATGCGGAAGGCCATCGAGGGTGTCCGGGAGGCCGCCCGGCGCGGTGCCCAGATCGTGTGCCTCCAAGAGCTGTTCCGGAGCCAGTACTTCTGCCAGGTCGAAGACCACCGCTTCTTCGAGCTGGCCGAGCCGATCCCGGGGCCGTCGACCGAGGCGCTGACGGCCCTGGCGCGCGAGCTCGGCGTGGTGATCATCGCCTCGCTGTTCGAGAAGCGCGCCGAAGGCTTGTATCACAACACGGCCGCGATCATCGACGCGGACGGCCGCTATCTCGGCAAGTATCGGAAGATGCACATTCCGGACGATCCGCAATACTACGAGAAATTCTACTTCACCCCGGGCGATCTTGGGTTCCGCAGCTGGGACACCCGATTCGGCCGGATCGGTGTGCTGGTCTGCTGGGACCAGTGGTATCCCGAGGCGGCCCGTCTCACGGCGATGTCCGGGGCCCAGATCCTGTTCTACCCCACCGCCATCGGCTGGCTGCCGCCCGAGAAGGAGGAGCACGGGGCGCAACAGCAGGCCGCGTGGGAAACCATCCAGCGCAGCCATGCCATTGCCAACGGGGTCTACGTCTGCGCCGTCAATCGCGTGGGCCACGAGGGCGACCCGGCCGGCGGCATCGAGTTCTGGGGCGGCAGCTTCGTGGCCGACCCCGGGGGCCGCGTGTTGGTGAAAGGCGGCACGGATGACGAGGTGCTGACCGCCACCGTGGACCTGGGCAAGGTGGACGTGAGCCGCACCCACTGGCCCTTCCTTCGCGATCGCCGCATCGACGCGTACCAGGACTTGACCAGGCGTTACCTCGACTGAATTAGCGGTGAGCGGTAACGGTAAGGGCACACCAGCGGGCCCCGAGGCCTGCTGGTATGCCGTTCGCGCTTACCGCTCACCGCTCACCGCTCACCGCTTCCCGCTCACCGTTTCCCACCTCAACCTTCACCGGGGTCCGTAACATGTCCGCTACCCCCGCTGCCCAGGGCTACCGCATGCCGGCCGAGTGGGCGCCGCATCGCGGGACCTGGCTCAGCTGGCCCCACAAGGAGACGTCATGGCCCGGCAAGTTCGGGCCGGTGCCGGGTATCTTCGCCACGCTGGTGCGCACCCTCGCCGATCGCGAGCAGGTCCACATCAACGTGGCGGGGCCGGCGATGGAAGCGTCGGTCCGCTCGCTCCTGACCGACGCCGGCGCGGACACGGGGAATGTCTTCTTTCACGCCAACCCCACCAACGATGCCTGGTGCCGCGACCACGGGCCCATCTTCGTGGAGCGGCCCCGCGCGGGCGGACGCGAGCAGGCGATCGTGGACTGGGGCTACAACGCCTGGGGCGGCAAGTATCCGCCCTACGACCTCGATGACGTCGTGCCCACCCGGATCGCGCGGGAGCTGAGCCTGCCGGTGTTCCATCCGGGGATCGTCATGGAGGGTGGCTCCATCGACGTGAACGGCCGCGGGACCCTGCTCACCACCGAGGCCTGCCTGCTCAATCCCAATCGCAACCCCGAGCTCGACCGCGCCGGCATCGAGCGCTACCTCCGCGACTACCTCGGCGTGACCAAGATCCTCTGGCTGGGCGACGGAATCGTGGGCGACGACACCGACGGCCACGTGGACGATCTGACCCGCTTCGTGGACGAGCGCACCGTAGTGACGGCGGTGGAGGACGACCCCGCGGATGAAAACTACGAGCCGCTCCAGGCGAACCTGGAGCGGCTCCAAGGCATGAGCGATCAGGACGGTCACCCCTTACGCGTGGTACGCCTTCCGATGCCGCGCGCCCTGTATCACGATGGGCAGCGGCTGCCGGCGAGCTACGCGAACTTCTACATCGCCAACGGCGTGGTCGTGGTGCCCACCTACGACCCGCCGCGGGATGAGGCCGCGCTGGCTACCCTGGCGGACGTCTTTCCCGGCCGGGACGTTGTAGGGATCGACTGCACGGACCTCGTCTGGGGGCTGGGCGCCTTCCACTGCGTCACCCAGCAGTGGCCCGCCTGAGTCAGGACTTCTTCCAGGTTCCCACCAGCGCCGCCCGGCGGTTGCCGCAGGTATCCATCCCCACCCCCGCGATGTGCAGCTCGTCCTCGGTCCGGCTCACGACGTAGCGGGCATCGGCGCTCTGACACTTGCTGCCGGCGGTGTCGGCCTTGAACAGCAGCGTATCGCCGACGAACGCGGCCTTGCCCTTCATATCCACGGAATCCGGCCAGCGCGGCGACGGGAGCATCAGCTCGACGTTGCCGTTGGACCCCAGACTCATCTTGACCTCGCCCTCGCCGTAGAGGTCGCGGGACCAGTTACCCGAGTACTTCGAGGCTTCGCCCCCGCAGGCGGCCATCACCAGCGCGGTGGCGATCAACGGGATGAAACGGTTGGAGACAAAACGGCGCGACATGGGAACTCCTCCATGGAAGTGACGGGAAGAGGCGCTGCCGAACACGGCTCCTTCGAGATGCGGCCCGCGGACGGGCCTACCCGGTAATTCAAGAGGGAATTCAAATAATGTGAAACGAGCCTCCGCTTCGCCAGAGGAGGCTCGTCCACATGGGTTCAGCCCGGCCAGGCGGCTACTGCCGCGGCAGCACCTCCGGGGTGGGAATCGGCAGCGTGGTCCAGATGACATCCGGCTGGTCGCCGCCGCGCTCATTGGTCTTGAGGTCGTCCAGCCGCCCGTACCGGCGGTAGTCGAGCCAGCTGTGCCCGCCCTCGTACATGAGCGAGTAGCGCTTGTTGTACAGCAGCTCTGTGATCAGCGAAGCCTGGTCCACCGGGCCGGCGTACGGTGCCAGCAGGCCGGACTCGGTCCGAACGATGTCGATGTCCGCCACCGCCGGGCCCAGGTTGTTGAGCCCGATGTTGGCCTCGGCCCGAAGCAGGATCAGCTCCTCGTTCTTGATCATCGGAATCGGCGAGTTCGGGCTGGGATAGCGGATCCAGCCGAGGTCCGATGAGAGCTGCAACGGCGTACCGGCCGAGCGGAGCGGGCGGTCGATCAGCTTGTCCAGGAAGCGCTGGTCGAGCGCGCCGCCCGGCTGGAGCTGCGCCCCGGTCCGAAGCGACGGGTGGCCGAAATTTTCGCCGACCGTCGGGCTGATGGCGAGCGGATTGGGGAAGTCGCCCGGCCCGGCGCTGAAGTCCATGTACACCCCGGCGTCGAGCGGGCCGGTCGGGTTGATGAACGACTCTCCCAGGGCCGTGATGGCCCCGGCGTAGTCACCCCGATACACGGCCACCCGGGCCCTGAGCGCGCGATTGAAGGCCCGGAACGTCGCCGGCGTGTCGAACCCGATGAACCCGGAGGGCAGCGGGAACGGGAAGGTGGCGCCGCCCGCGTCCAGCTCGGCCACGGCCCCGTCGAGCAGGGCGACCACACGGTCGTAGGCCTGCGCGTTGGTCGCGAATGGCGCCGGTGCCGCCGTCACGTCGGTGCCCACATCGATGGGAATCGAATCCTGCAGGTGCGTATCCAGGATGATGAGGAAGTTGTACGCCTGGAACGTGTGCGCGAATCCCATCGTGGCGCTCTGCTCCTCGGCGCTGAGCGCCGAGGCGGTGCCGATGACCTTGAGCAGGTCGTTGGCGGTCCGGATGGCCGCGTACTCCTCGGCCCAGTGGTCGCCGCCGAAGGCGCCGCTGCCCGGATCGAGCGGGCCTTGCATCAGCTCGCCGACGAACCGGGGATCGGACCCGTCGAACCGGTACGCCTCCCGGCCGAAAATGCCGCCGTCGAGCGCCCAGTCGGCCATGTCCGCCCGCGTGGCGATGAGGATGCCGTTCGCGGTGGCGGCCACCTGGGACCGGTTGGGATTCTCGCCGATGATGTCGGGCGTGTTGGGATTGGCAATGTCGAACGAGCAGGCCCCCGTGCCCAGGACGCCGAGGACGAGAGCCAGAGCCGACAGCTTCGTGATGGTCGTCATGGTCAGAACCCCAGATCGATCGAGAAGAAGAAGTCGCGACTGGGCGGGAACGGGGCGACGTCGATGTTCCGCACGATCGCCTGGCGGCCGAAGTTGCTCACCTCGGGGTCGAGGCCCTTGTAGGGGGTGAACCGGAGCAGGTTGCGCCCGGTGAGGGAGAGCCGCGCGGTACGCACGCTGCGTCCGAAGATGCCCGACACGAACCGCTCGGGCAGATTGTACGACAGGTTGAGCTCCCGCAGCTTCACGTAGGTGCCGCTCTGCACGTAGGGCTGGGTGAAGCCTTCCCCGAAGCGGGCAATGCGGTCGGAACCGCCGCCCGGGTCGGTGAAGTCGACACTGTTCTGGGCCGCGTCGTACAGGAACTGGGTCAGGTTGATGATGTCGCCGCCCTGCTTGTAGTCCCACAGCATGCCCAGCGTCAGGCGCTTGATGTCGACGTCGCTCGAGAACGACATCTGGAACGACGGGTTGGCGTCACCCACCTTGCCGGAGATCGGGTTGCCGTTGGCGTCGGTGCCGACCAGGCCGAAGATCTGGGTGGGCGAGCTGTCCTGCTGGATCTGGAACGTGCCCAGCGAGAGCGCGAAGCCGCCGGTCTGGAAGGCAGGCACCGCGAGCCGGGTGATCTTGCTCTTGTTGGCGTAGAAGGTGGTCCGGAGCACCCAGTTGAGGTCCTTGCTCTGGACCGGCTGGACCGTGAGTGCCGCCTCGACGCCCTGGTTCCGGAGCGTGCTGTTCGAGCTGAAGATCTGATTGATCTGACCCGTGGAAGGCGCCAGCGTGCGCTCGAGCAGCAGGTCGCCGATGTTCTTCTGGTACAGGGTGAGCGAGAGCTGCGCCCGCCCGTTGGAGAAGGTGGCGTCGACTCCGGTCTCGATCTCCCTCTGCCGTTCCGGCTTGAGGTTGGGATCGCCGGCGCGGGTCCCGATCGGGGTGCCCGAGTTGCCGCCGATCGTGCCCGTGGTGTCCGGCGAGAACAGCGCGCCGAACGCCGCGCGGTTGCCGGTCTGCCCGTAGGCGGCGCGGATCTTCACCTCCTGGAACAGGCTGATCGGCCGCTCGAACAGATACGACGCCGCCACCTTCGGATAGAAGAAGAACTTGTCGGGGTTGCCGTTGGCGCTGCTGCGGTCGGCGCGGCCGCCGACGGTGAGGAGCATCTTGCGGTCGGCCAGGAGCACTTCTTCCTGCCCGAAGATGCCGAGGTCGCGAACCGGCTCGATGCGCGAGAGCACGGTCTGGCTGGCAGCCTGCTGCGGACTGGTCTGTCCGGTCAGCAGCGTCCGGCCCAGGATCTGGGTCGCGAACAGGCGCCGCTCCTCGAATTGGATGCCCCCCGACGTGGTGAACTGGCTGCCGTGGTCCTGGTCGCCCGGCAGATACGTGTGGATGGCGTTGAGCGACAGGTTCAGGTTCCGGTTGGACGACTTGCTCAGCACCACCGTGCCCGGCTGGCCGTCGTTGGGCTCGAACTGGAGCTCGGGCGGCGAAACGAAGTTGTTGTCCTGCTGGAAATAGTCCACGCCGCCGACGCCGGTGAGCTGGAGGTTGCTCTTGGCCGTCTTGAACGCCGACCAGCGGAGCGTGCCGGTGCCCAGCAGCCGCCACACATCCTCATCGTTGGTGAGGAACTGGAACGTCTGCAGCGGGTTGCTCCGCTCGAACGGGTTGTTGGGGAAATCGGCCGGGATCAGGCTGTCGCCGGCCGCGGTCGGCAGCAGGTCGACGAAGTTCGGCGTGAACGGCAGCACCAGGAACGGAGACGTTCCGGAGTTGTCGTTGTTGGAGATGCCGCGCTTCGAGAGGCTGTGAATGCCGTTGATGTTTACGCCCAGCGAGAAGCCGCCGCCCAGCTCCTGATCGAGGTTGGACCGGAGCGACTGCTTCTTGTAGCCGGTATTGGTCGCGATGCCGCCCTCGTCCTTGACCAGCGCGGACACGTAGTACTTGGTGTTCTCGGTGCCGCCGCTCACGCTCGCGTCGGTCTCGTACGAGAACGGCTTGTGCCCGTACATCTCCTTCTCGAAATCGAAGGTGCGCCCCTGCTGGAACACCGAGGTGACCAGCGCGGTGTCGGTGAATACCGAGAGCGCGTCCGAGAGGGAGTTGAACGTGCGCGAGCCCAGCTCGTTGGCCCGCTCGGAGAAGCCGAGCTTCTGGCTGATGTTGAACTGCGGCTTGCCGACCTGCCCCCGCTTGGTGGTGATGAAGATGACGCCGTTGGTGGCCTTCGAGCCGTAGATGGCCGCCGCGCTCCCACCCTTCAGCACTTCGATCTTCTCGATGTCCTCGGGGTTGATGTCGGCGATGCGGTTGACCGCGTTGTCCTGGTTGCGCGGGTTGCCGCCGGCCTGGGCCTGGGTCACCGCATTGGCGCCGTTGGGAATGGCCACGTCGCTCACCGCGATGCCATCCACCACGTAGAGCGGCTCGATGTCGCCGATGATGGTCGAGACCCCGCGCAGGTTCACCTGCAGGCCGCCGCCCGGCGCGCCGGAGTTGGCCTGAATGGTGGCGCCGGGGATCTTGCCCTGGAGCGCGCTCTCGATGGTGGGCGTCGGCGCCCGGGTGAGCTCCCCCGCACTCACCGTGGACACCGCGTTGGCCAGGTTCCGCTGCTCGACGCCGGTGGCCTGACCGGTGATCACGATCTCTTCCAGCTTGAACACGTCGGGCTCGAGCGCCACATCCAAGGTCTCCTGACCCGCCGGCGCGGCGACCTGTTGCCGCTTGTATCCGATGGCTCGGACCATGAGGTTGGCGGCTCGATCAGGCGCATTCACGGTAAAATGGCCGTCGTTGTCGGCTTGGGCCACGATTTCGGTGCCCAGAACGGCCACAGTGGCTTCCGGCACGCCTTGCTGGGTTTGCGCATTAGTGATGCGGCCGGTGATCTGTCGGATCTGAGCATGCGCGGGCGGTACACCCACGACGAGGAGCAGCAGGAAGACGACAGCCCCGCACAATCGTGGTGCCATGGCGCCTCCGAATAGGATGGGTGTGTCAGAGAGGTGCACTACGTTGCAGCGAATGCGTCCGCTCGGCAAGACGCCCGCGGTCCGCGGATGGTCAGCGCGAAAGGCGGAATCCCCGCGCGGACCAGCAGACGGTGCCCGCGATCACGCTGGCCCGGCAGGCGTTGGCTCGCAGATGATAGAGCCAGTGCGTCACATCGGGCGCGTCGATCACGGCAAAGTCCGCAGCCTTCCCCGGCTCCAGCGATCCGACGCTCTGCTCGAGGCCCACCGCGCGCGCCGCGATGATGGTCGCGCCCTTGAGTGCCTCGGCCGGGGTCATGCGTTGCAGCGTGCACGCCAGCGTGAGCGCGAACGGCAGATGGTAGCTCGGCGCCGAGCCGGGATTGAAGTCCGTGGCCACGGCCACGGCGGCGCCTGCCGCGAGCCAGCGCCGCACCGGCGCGGGCGTCTGGTCTAGATAGAGAGACGCCAACGGCAGACTCACCGCCACAACACCGGCGCGCGCCATCGCGGCGATGCCGGCATCGGAGGCGCACTCGAGATGGTCGGCGGACGCCGCGCCGACTTCCGCCGCCAGCTCGGCGCCGCCGCCCGCGCTCAGCTGATCGGCATGGAGCTTGGCGCGGAGTCCGGCCCGGCGCGCCGCCGCGAACAGCCCGCGCGCCTCGTCTACTGTGAACGCCGAGCGCTCGACGAAGACGTCGCAGAACGAAGCGAGCCTTTCGCGCCCGATCAGGGGCAGCAGGTCGTCGATGAGCAGCGCCAGGTATCCGGCCCGGTCGTCGCGGAACTCGGGAGGCAGGACGTGGGCGCCGAGAAAGGTCGACACCAGGCGCACGGGCTGGGCCGCCGCGAGGCGGCGATACAATCGCAGCAGGCGCAGCTCGTGCTCGCGGTCGAGGCCGTAGCCGCTCTTGCACTCCACGGCCGTGACGCCGAGCGAGAGCATCTCGCGCAGGAAGCCGGTGGCGCGGGCCGCGAGCTCCTCGTCGGTGGCGGCGCGGGTGAGCCGCATGGTCCGCGCGATCCCACCGCCGGCCGCCGCGATCTCGAGGTAGCTCCGTCCGAGCAGCCGCTGCTCGAACTCCTCCGCCCGCCAGCCCCCGAACGCCAGATGCGTGTGGCAGTCAACCAGGCCGGGGATGACCAGGCCGCCGCCGGCGTCGAACCGGGTAGCGCCGGCGTACGCGCCGGGCAGATCCGCTCGCGGGCCGACCCAGAGCAGGGTCGGCCCGTCCCACACCAGGGCCGCGTCGGCGATGGGGTGGATCTCGTCCTGCCGGCCGCCCGGGCGGCAGGTGACGAGCTGGGCGATGTTGTCGAGGAGATTCACCGGGCCGGGCCGTGCCCGTATACGTGGCGGAGGGCGGCAGCGGCGACGAGACTCATGGCCGTCACCCGTTGATCATCGGCAGATCCACTCCCCGCTCGCGGGCGGTTTCGATTGCGATGTCGTAGCCGGCGTCGGCGTGCCGCATCACTCCGGTGCCGGGGTCGGCGGTCAGAACGCGCTCGAGACGCCGGTCGGCCATGGACGTGCCATCGGCCACGGCCACCATGCCGGAGTGAATCGAGTAGCCGATCCCTACGCCGCCGCCATGATGCAGCGAGACCCAGCTCGCGCCGCAGGCGGTGTTGAGCATGGCGTTGAGCAGCGGCCAGTCGGCGATCGCGTCGGAGCCGTCCTTCATCCCTTCCGTTTCGCGATTGGGTGACGCGACCGAGCCGGTGTCGAGGTGATCGCGCCCGATCACGATCGGTGCCCGCACCTTGCCGTGCTTCACCAGCCAGTTGAACCGAAGCCCCATCTCCGCCCGCTCGCCGTACTCCAGCCAGCAGATGCGCGCCGGCAGCCCCTGGAACTGCACCCGCTCCTGCGCCTGCCGGATCCACCGAGCCAGCGCGGTCTTCTTGGGGAAGGTATCGAGCACCGCCTGGTCGGTCGCGGCGATGTCGGCCGGGTCGCCCGAGAGCGCCGCCCAGCGGAACGGGCCCGCGCCGCGGCAGAACAGCGGACGGATGAAGGCCGGCACGAAACCCGGGAAGTCGAATGCCTCGCGCATGCCCCGGTGATCCGCCACCTGGCCGCGCAGGTTGTTGCCGTAGTCGAACGTCACCGCGCCCTTGGCCTGAAGCGCCAGCATGGCCCGCACGTGCTCCACCATGGAGTCGAGCACCCTGGCCTCGTAGGCCGCGGGGTCGCGGTCCCGGAGCTCCGCCGCGGCGCTCAGCGACAAGCCGACCGGGATGTAGCCCACCCGGAGGTCGTGCGCGGAGGTCTGGTCGGTGAGCACGTCGGGCACGATGCCGCGCCGGACCAGCTCGGGCAGCACCTCGGCGATGTTCCCCACCAGTCCCACCGAGAGCGGCCTGCGGCGCGCTCGCGCCTCCTCGACCAGCCGCAGCGCGGCGTCGAGGTCGTGCTCCAGCCGGTCGCAGTATCTGGTGTCCACCCGCCGGCGAATTCGGCTCTCGTCCACGTCCACGCCGAGGAACGCCGCGCCGTTCATGGTGGCCGCGAGGGGCTGCGCCCCGCCCATGCCGCCGAGGCCGCCGGTCACGACCAGCCGGCCTTCGAGGCTGCCGCCGAAATGCTGGCGGGCGCACTCGGCGAAGGTTTCGTAGGTGCCCTGCAGGATGCCCTGGGTCCCGATGTAGATCCATGAGCCGGCCGTCATCTGGCCATACATCGTGAGCCCAAGAGCATCCAGGCGGCGGAATTCGTCCCAGGTGGCCCACCGCGGCACGAGGTGCGCGTTGGCGATGAGCACCCGCGGCGCCTCGTCATGGGTCCGAAACACGCCGACCGGTTTCCCGCTCTGGACCAGCAGGGTCTCGTCGTTCTCCAATCGTCTGAGCGTCGCCACGATCCGCTCGTAGCACTCCCAGTTCCGCGCCGCCTTCCCGCCCCCACCATAGACGATCAGCTCCTCGGGCCGCTCGGCGACGGCCGGATCGAGGTTGTTCATGAGCATTCTAAGCGCCGCCTCCTGGTGCCACCCCTTACAGGTGAGGGTGGTGCCGGTGGGCGCGGTGATCGGAGCATGGGCGAGGGAGGTCATGCGGGGAATTTGTGGAGGTGGGAGGAAGGACGGAAGGACGGGAAGACGGAAGGACGGGAAGACGGGAGGACCGGCACACCGGCGTGCCTATAGCGTGCACAGTTAGTGGACAGGGAGTTACCGG
>Ga0308176_10002844_pt1 | contig 10962 bp, 8 predicted proteins | sample PhyCR2_3_FD_203890 | JGI IMG/M metagenome (GOLD analysis project Ga0308176, IMG submission 203890) | Soil microbial communities from UC Gill Tract Community Farm, Albany, California, United States - DLSLS.C.R2 | ecosystem: Environmental > Terrestrial > Soil > Agricultural land | place: USA... | reverse complement strand
CTCCTCGTGGCCCTTGAGCTCGTTGAGCGTCGTCAGGAACGTCCACGCCTTCGGCTCGCCGTCCTCCTCGACGAGGCGGACCAGCCCCCGGCCGCGACCCACGGCCGTCTCGAAGGTGAACCACGCGGTGGTCACCCCGTCGGCCTCGTCGGCCGGCTCGCTGGTCGCGAACGAGGTCGGGTCGGTGTGCTCCAGCGTCGCCGTCAGCAGCTCGGAGACGCCGTCAGGGTTCTCGACGGTCGTGATGTTCCACGAGAACGCGATCAGGTCGCGCCAGAAGCTGGTCGCGGCGAACATGCCGGCCGCCCGGTCGACGTCGCGCGACCGGAGCGCGTCCTCGAAGCCGGACAGCCAGCTGTCTGCGCGGTCCTGTGGGGTCGTGCCGGCGGGGGTATCGATGGTCTGGGTCATGGGTTGCCTCCTTCACCTACGCTGTGATGGAGCACACACCGGGGTCGGGGTGCCGCGACAGGGTTGCAGCGGGTTGCAACCCTCGGAGGCGGTCGTCCCGAGGGAGGCGGCAGCGTGGAGGACCACGACCTCGTCGTGCGCCGCACCCGCGAGGCGGCCCTGGCGGGCGCCCGGCCACCGGCAGGCAGCGAGCCGCCGCGTGCCGAGATCGCCGCCAGCTGGCGGCGGATGGCCATCTGCGGGCTGGACCCGTCCGGTGGGCCCGAGGTGGCGCCGCTGGGCGAGGCCGAGGTCGAACGCCGACGGTCCGCGAGCGCGCTGGCCCGCGTCGTACCCGGACTGGTGCGCTCCCTCGAGTCGGTCGTCGACGCCGGCCAGCTGGTCGTGGTCACCGACGACGAGGGGCGGGTGCTCTGGCGCCGCGGCACCCCGGGCGTCCGGCGGCTGGCCGACGACCTCGGCTTCGTGCGCGGGTCGGCCTGGACAGAGGGCAACGTCGGCACCAACGCCATCGGCACCGCCCTGGTGATGGGCAGACCGGTCCAGATCCGCGGTGGTGAGCACTTCGTGGAGTCCCACACCCGGTGGGGCTGCGCGGCCGCCCCGGTCGTGGATCCCTGGTCGGGCCGCAGCCTCGGCGTGGTCGACGTCAGCGGCCCGAGCCGCAGCCTGCACCCGGCCGAGCTGGCGCTGGTCGAGATGGCGGCGCGGCTGGCCTCGGTGGAGCTCGTGGAGGAGCGGCGGGTCCGCCTCGAGCGGCTGCGCGGGCACGCCACCCCGGTGCTCGCCCGGATCGCCGGCCCGGCCCTGGTCGTGGACCGCGACGGCCACCTCGCGGCCGCGACCGGCCTGCGCGCGCCGGACCGGGTCGCCCTGCCGGACGGCCTGGTCGACGGGGAGGCCTGGCTCCCGCGCCTGGGCACGGCGCGGGTCGAGTCGCTGCCCGACGGCTGGCTGCTGCGGCTCGCCGGCGTCGAGGAGCCGGAGCCGGCGCGGCTGGTCCTGGACCTGGTGCGCGACCCGGAGGTGCGCGTGTCCGGGGCGGCCGGCGACTGGAGCCAGCGGCTCTCGCGGCGGCACGCCGAGATCCTGGTGGCGCTGGTGCGGGCCGGCGCGGCCGGGCGTACGGCGTCCGACCTGGCCGCCGACCTGTTCGCCGCCGAGGGCCGCCTGGTGACGGTCCGGGCCGAGGTGTCCCGGCTGCGCCGCGTGCTCGGCGGCCTGCTGCTGACCCAGCCCTACCGGATCGCCCCCCACCTCGAGTGCGCGATCCGCCTCCCGGCCGACCCCCGCACGCTGCTGCCGGGCTCCAGCGCCCCCGTCGTCGTGCGGCTGCGCGACCACGGCCCGCACGGGACGGGGGGCGCCGGGACGTAGGGTTGGGCGCGAGATGAGCATGCCTATCCCGATCCCCGGTCTGGAGTCCCCTCGAGATGCCGAGGAGCCCCGCACCAGCCGTCGTGGCCCCACCGCCGAGGAGCTCCTCGAGGGGCTCAACGAGCCCCAGCGTGCCGCGGTCGTCCACGACGGTGCGCCGCTGCTCGTCGTCGCCGGAGCCGGGTCGGGCAAGACCCGGGTACTGACCCGGCGGATCGCCTGGCTGATCTCCGAGCGCAAGGCCCACCCCGGCTCGATCCTGGCGATCACCTTCACCAACAAGGCCGCGGCCGAGATGAAGGAGCGGGTCGAGGAGCTGGTCGGCAAGCGCGCCCGGATCATGTGGGTCTCGACCTTCCACTCCGCGTGCGTGCGGATCCTGCGCAAGGAGATCGACAAGTTCGGCTACAAGTCCAACTTCTCGATCTACGACGCCGCCGACCAGAAGCGGCTGATGACGCTGGTCTGCAAGGACCTCGACCTCGACCCGAAGCGCTACCAGCCCAACGCGGTGCTGCACTGGGTGTCGAACCACAAGAACGAGCTGCGGGACGCCGAGGAGGCGACCAAGGACGCGCAGAACAAGCTGGAGGAGACGTACGCCGCGGCGTACACGCTCTACCAGCGGCGCCTGCGCGAGGCCAACGCGCTCGACTTCGACGACCTGATCATGAGCACGGTCCACCTCTTCCAGGCCTTCCCCGAGGTGCGCGAGACCTACCGCCGCCGGTTCCGGCACGTCCTCGTCGACGAGTACCAGGACACCAACCACGCGCAGTACGCACTGATCCACCAGCTGTGCGCCGACGACCCTGAGCTGGTCGACCCCGAGGCGGAACGGGTCGAGCCCGCGGAGCTGATGGTCGTCGGTGACGCCGACCAGTCGATCTACGCCTTCCGCGGCGCCAACATCCGCAACATCCTCGACTTCGAGCAGGACTTCCCGAACGCCACCTCGATCCTGCTCGAGCAGAACTACCGGTCGACCCAGACGATCCTGAACGCCGCCAACTCGGTGATCGGCCACAACAAGGGCCGCAAGCCCAAGCGGTTGTGGTCCGACGCGGGCGACGGCGAACGGATCGTGGGCTACGTCGCCGACGACGAGCACGACGAGGCCCGCTTCGTCTCCGAGGAGATCGACAAGCTCGTCGACGAGGGCGGCATCCGTGCCGCCGACGTGGCGGTCTTCTACCGGACCAACGCCCAGTCGCGCGTGTTCGAAGAGGTCTTCATCCGCACCGGCCAGCCCTACAAGGTCGTGGGCGGCGTGCGGTTCTACGAGCGCCGCGAGGTCCGCGATGCGCTGGCCTACCTGCGGATGCTGGTCAACCCGGCCGACCAGGTCTCCCTGCGCCGGATCCTCAACACCCCCAAGCGGGGCATCGGGGACCGGGCTGTCGAGTGCGTCAACGCGCTGGCGGAGCGGGAGCGGATCACGTTCTGGGAGGCGCTGCGCCGCGCCGACGAGGCCCCCGGCCTCGCGACGCGCTCGCTGACCAACATCAAGGGCTTCGTCGCGATGGTCGAGGAGCTCCAGTCGATGGTCGAGGCGGGGGAGCGCGCCGACGTCATCCTCGAGAACGTCCTCGCTCGCTCCGGCTACCTCGCCGAGCTCGAGGCCTCCGACGACCCGCAGGACGACACCCGGGTCGAGAACCTCGCCGAGCTGGTGGCGGTCGCCCGTGAGTTCTCCGACGACCCGGTCGCCGGCCCCTCGGCGGACCCCGCTGACGTCGACGCCGGCACCGTCGCCCCCGGGCTCGGGGACTTCCTCGAGCGGGTGGCCCTGGTCGCCGACACCGACCAGATCCCCGACGACGATGACGGCGTCGTCACGCTGATGACCCTGCACACCGCCAAGGGCCTGGAGTTCCCCGTGGTCTTCCTGACCGGGCTGGAGGACGGGGTGTTCCCGCACGCCCGCTCGCTCGGCGACCAGCCGGAGCTGGAGGAGGAGCGGCGCCTGGCCTACGTCGGCGTGACCCGCGCCCAGCAGCGCCTCTACATCTCCCGGGCGGTGGTCCGCTCCGCGTGGGGCGCACCCTCCCACAACCCGGGTTCTCGGTTCCTCGACGAGCTTCCGGTCGACCTGGTCGACTGGCGCCGGACCGAGGCGGCCCAGACCCGCTGGGGCCGGCCCGACCTCGCCAGCGGCTCCCCGGCCCGGATGGGCGAGCCGACCGCCGCCGGGCGGCGCAACTTCTCCTCGGCCGCGCTGCGCGCCGACGCCGCGGCCAAGGCCAAGCCCGCGCGCCAGATCCCCTCGCTGGAACCCGGCGACCGGGTGCTGCACGACTCCTTCGGCATGGGCACCGTCGTGTCGGTGGAGGGCGCGGCCGACAAGGCTGTCGCGTCGATCGACTTCGGCTCCGAGGGCGTCAAGCGGCTGCTGCTCCGCTACGCGCCCGTGGAGAAGCTCTGACCGGCCCTTCGGTGGTCGAGTAGCACTCCGTCGCGCCCTCGCAGGCTCGGGCGCGGTCGCTGCTCGACCTCGCGGATCCGCTGGCGCGTCTCCGCTACGGCTGAAGCCCGTGGACGATGAGGGCCTGGTACGGGTCGACCGGGTCGCCGGCGCCGGGTCGGACCTCGAGGTGGAGGTGCGGGCCGGTGACGTTGCCCGTGGCCCCGATGTAGCCGATCAGCTGGCCGGCCTGCACGGTGTCGCCGACGTTCACGACGTACGACGTCTGGTGGCAGAACCACAGCTCGGTGCCGTCGTCGAGGGTGATCACGGTCTTGTTGCCGTAGGAGCCGTCGTAGCCCACCGAGGTGACCACACCGTTGGCGACCGCGTGGATCGGGGTCCCGCTCGGCGCGGCGAAGTCGAGGCCGGTGTGGCACTGCGACCACAGGGCGCTGCACTGACCGAAGGTGGCGGTGAGGTGGTAGCTGTCCACCGGCAGCACCCACTGGTTGAGCGCGATCTTCGCGGCCTGGGTCTCGGCCTGCTTGGCCAGCTTCGCCAGGGCCGCGTTGTGCTGCTCGGCCTGCTGCTCGGCCTGGGCGACGAGGTCGTCGTCGGCGGCATCGGCGAGCGCGTCGCGACGGGAGTCACGGCTGATCGCGGCGGAGCGCTGCTCGATCAGGCTCACCTTGTCGACGTCGCTGGCGCCGGTGAGGGCGCTCGCCTGCGAGAAGCGGCCCTGCTCGGAGCCGACCAGGCCCGGGGTCGCGGCGGTGACGGCGCCCCCGGCGGAGACGGCCAGCGCTGCGACGCCCACGAGGATCGGGGCCGAGGGGAGGCCGCGGAAGAGCGGCCCACGCGAGGCTGCACGACGGGCCGCCGGCTTGGCGGCCCTGCGCTTCCCCCCGGTGCTGCTCACGGGGATGGGGGTCTCCGAGGGTCCACGGCTGGGGCCGCGACGATCCGCTCGGTGATTGCCCATGAAGGATTCTCCGCTGATTTCGGGGGTGGTACAGCGAGCGATGACTGTAACGGATGGGTCACGGCTCGGGAAACCCAAACCCCCCAACTGGGTAATTGAAGTCACTCATGAAGGGGCCCGAATGGGGTACGGAGTGGGTTTCGACGGCGTGGGGAGGCCCTCCGGCGGCTGCCGCGTGGCCTGCATCACCGGTCGGATAACCTGCGCGCATGAGCACTGCGAGCCCGACCCGCCGGATCCGCATCGTGGTCGGGAAGCCCGGACTGGACGGGCACGACCGCGGCGCCAAGATTGTGGCACGTGCCCTGCGGGACGCCGGGCACGAGGTCATCTACACCGGTCTGCACCAGACGCCGGAGCAGATCGTGGAGACCGCGATCCAGGAGGACGCGGACCTGATCGGGCTCTCGGTCCTCTCCGGCGCCCACATGACGCTGTTCCGCAAGCTGGTCGAGCTGCTCGCGGACCGCGACGCCTCCGACATCGTGGTCTTCGGCGGCGGCATCATCCCCGAGGAGGACATCCCGGTCCTCGAGGAGATCGGCGTGGCCAAGGTCTTCACGCCCGGCGCCCCTACCCACGAGATCACCGGCTGGGTCGCCGAGCACTTCGCCGAGGACACCGCCGGCTAGCTCGGCCCCGGACTGGCGAGCCTCGCGGAACCGTGGCGTTCGACCATCCACCCGTGCTCCAGGTGCTCCGTGGCCGGCGTCACACGACCGACTTTGCGCTCGTTTTCGCGCTCGCGTTGCGTGCGTCACGTCCGGGCACCCGGCCTCGTCGTACGCCGGCCGCCGGGACTAAGGTGCCCGGAGGAATCCCCGGACTGTCAACTGAAAAAGGACTGGGTGGATCGTGGATCTGATGGAGTTTCAGGCGAAGGAGCTCTTCGCCAAGCATGACGTGCCGGGCACCCCTGGCATCGTCGCGACCACGCCAGCCGAGGCGCGAGCCGCAGCCGAGAAGCTCGGCGTGTGCGTCGTCAAGGCGCAGGTCAAGGCCGGTGGCCGCGGCAAGGCCGGCGGCGTGAAGCTGGCGAAGACCCCCGACGAGGCCGAGGCGCACGCCGAGGCGATCCTCGGGATGGAGATCAAGGGCCTGACCGTCCACCGAGTGCTGATCGCTCCCGCCGCGAGCATCGAGGAGGAGTACTACTTCTCCTTCCTGCTGGACCGCGCGAACCGGCAGTACCTCTGCATCGCCAGCGTCGAGGGCGGTGTCGAGATCGAGGAGGTCGCGAAGACCAACCCCGACGCCGTGAAGCAGATCCCGATCAACCCGGGCGCCGGCGTGGACGAGGCCAAGGCCCGCGAGATCGTCGCGGAGGCCGGCTTCCCCGCCGCGCTCACCGACCAGGCCGTGCAGACCGTGCTCGCGCTGTGGAAGGTCTTCGTCGAGGAGGACGCCACCCTCGTCGAGGTCAACCCGCTGGCTCGCCTGGCCGGCGACAAGCTCGAGGCGCTGGACGGCAAGGTGTCGCTGGACGAGAACGCCGAGTTCCGTCACGAGGACCACGCGCAGTTCGAGGACAAGGAAGCCGCCGACCCCCTCGAGGCCAAGGCCAAGGCCAAGGGGCTCAACTACGTCAAGCTCGACGGCTCGGTCGGCATCATCGGCAACGGCGCGGGCCTGGTCATGTCCACGCTCGACGTCGTCGCGTACGCCGGTGAGAAGCACGGTGGCGTGAAGCCCGCCAACTTCCTCGACATCGGTGGCGGCGCGTCCGCCCAGGTGATGGCCGACGGCCTCGACGTGATCCTGAACGACGAGCAGGTCAAGAGCGTCTTCGTGAACGTCTTCGGTGGCATCACCTCCTGCGACGCGGTCGCCAACGGCATCGTCGGCGCGCTGGAGATCCTCGGCGACAAGGAGAGCAAGCCGCTCGTCGTGCGTCTCGACGGCAACAACGTCGAGGAGGGTCGCCGCATCCTCAACGAGGCGAACCACCCGATGGTGACCCTGGTCGAGACGATGGACGGTGCGGCCGACAAGGCCGCCGAGCTGGCGAACGCCTGAGACGAGGAAGAGAACCATGTCGATCTTTCTGAACAAGGACTCCAAGGTCATCGTCCAGGGCATCACCGGCGGTGAGGGCACCAAGCACACCGCCCTGATGCTCAAGGCCGGGACCCAGGTCGTCGGTGGCGTCAACGCCCGCAAGGCCGGCACGACCGTCACCCACAAGGACGCCGACGGCAACGACGTCGAGCTGCCCGTCTACGGCTCGGTGAAGGAGGCGATGTCGGAGACCGGCGCGGACGTCTCGGTCGCCTTCGTGCCGCCGGCCTTCACCAAGGACGCCTGCATCGAGGCCATCGACGCCGGCATCGGCCTGCTCGTGGTCATCACCGAGGGCGTGCCGGTCCAGGACACCGCCGAGGTCTGGGCCTACCTCGAGGGCAAGGACACCCGGATGATCGGGCCGAACTGCCCCGGCATCATCACCCCCGGCGAGGCGCTGGCCGGCATCACGCCCGCCACGATCTCCGGCTCGGGCCCGGTCGGCCTGGTGTCGAAGTCCGGCACGCTGACCTACCAGATGATGTTCGAGCTCCGGGACTTCGGCTTCTCGACCGCCATCGGCATCGGCGGCGACCCGATCGTCGGTACGACGCACATCGACGCCCTCGCCGCGTTCGAGGCGGACCCCGACACCAAGGCGATCGTGATGATCGGTGAGATCGGTGGTGACGCGGAGGAGCGCGCAGCGGCGTACATCAAGGAGCACGTCACCAAGCCGGTCGTCGGCTACGTCGCCGGCTTCACCGCGCCCGAGGGCAAGACGATGGGCCACGCCGGCGCGATCGTGTCCGGCTCGTCCGGCACCGCACAGGCCAAGAAGGAGGCCCTCGAGGCCGTGGGCGTGAAGGTCGGCAAGACGCCGTCCGAGACCGCCCAGCTGATGCGGGAGATCCTGCAGAGCCTCTGACCTCGACCCCCGGTGGTCGAGCCTGTCGAGACCGCACCGACCCGTCGTCAATTGACGACGGGTCGGTGCGTTTTCTGCGTGAACGAGCGACGGGTCGGCGTCAGCAGCCGGTCACGGTCCAGATGCACATCTCCGGCACGATCGCCTTGGTCTTGCCGGCGAGCTCCCCGGCGGCCTGGGCGGCGGCGTCGCGGGAGTACTCGCCCTCGACGAAGGTGCCGTAGACCGCCCGCCCGACGCGGACGAACTGGTAGATGCCCCCGCCGAGCCCCTCGCGGTAGGTGATCGAGAGGGTCACCGACTCGTCGGGGCCGCCGAGGTCGGCGTCGTCGACCGGCTGCACGTCGACCAGCTTGTCGTTCGCCGCCGTGTCGCCAGGGATCACGCTGCAGCTCTGCAGGCCCTCCTCGACCCTCTGGATCGCTGCGGACGCGTCGTCGGTGCGGGCGAAGGTGACCAGCTCCCGGCTCTCCCGGAACTGCGGCATGGTCGAGGTGACCGCCAGCCGCTCGACCACGTCGGTGGCCGGCCAGGCGGACGAGCCGCACAGGTCCAGCGCGGGTACCCCGTCGGACTTCGCCGACGGACCGTCCAGCGGGCCCTCCGGCGCGGCGATGCCGCGGTCGAGCGGGAAGCCGGCCGGGATCGCGCTGACCGCGCCCTCGCCGATGTTCGGCGCCGCCGACGACGATGTCGTGACGGCCGACGGCGAGCCGCACGGCTCCGCGGCAAAGATGCACATGTCGCTCAGCACCGGTGCCGAGAGGCCGGCCATCCGCTGCACCTCGGCGTCGACGACCTGCTGGCCACCGGCGCTGGTGTGGTCGGTCGCCAGGTAGACCGCGTTGCCGACGCGGGCGACCTGGAAGACCGTGAGGTCGGCGTACAGGTCCTGGTCCATCCTGGCCTGCTCGGTGAACACGAACGAGTCGTCGGTGGGCAGGTCGGTGTCCACCGCGGCGTAGACCAGCGGAGCACCCTGACCCTGCTGCTCGGTCGGGCAGGTCTCGACACCGTGCCGGACCGCGTCGAGGACCTTGGCCGCGACCTGGTCGTTCTCGTAGAGGGCCAGGGTCCGGCCGGCGTTGCCGTCGGTGCCCGCCTCGGCATGAGTGGCGCCGCGGGTGTCGACGGCCGGGGCGACCGGGTCGTTCGACCTCGTGGAGAAGGTCGGCACCCCGCAGAGCGTGAGGTCGTCGACGACCGAGTCGGGGCGCACCTCGTAGCTGAACGTCGCGCTCTCGGGCAGGGCCGTCAGGTCGAAGTCGTCGGAGCTGCCCGGGATGGTCTGGAGCCAGTCGGTCCGGACGGTCTGGGTCGGGCTCGGCGAGGGGGTGTCGACCGGGCCGGGCCCGGCGTGGTCGCCGCCGCGGGCGACGACCGCGATCGGCGTCGCGATGACGGCGATGACGGCCAGGGCACCGACGGCGGCGATCGCGTTGTTGCGGCGCCGCAGCCGGGTGCCGCGGCGGCGCACCTCGGAGGCGGGCAGCGGGTTCACGTTCATTCCTTCGTGCTTGAGGTTCTCGAGGTCGCGGATGGGGTCAGACATGGCTCGCTCCCTCCTGGAGATCGCCGTTGGAGTCGTCGGAGAGCAGCGCGGCCAGCGCTGCGCGACCGCGGCTGAGCCGGGCCTTGATGGTGCCCTCGGGCACGCCCACCTCGCGGGCCACCTGCTGGACCGGCAGGTCGGCGAGGTGGTGCAGGACCAGCGCCTGGCGCTGGGCGACGGGCAGCTGCTTGAGGGCCGCGACGAGCGCGACATGGGTCTCGTTCGGGGGTGCCGTCTCGGTCGCCGCTCCCAGGGCCCGGTCCGCGGGCCGCCGGCCTCGCGTCGTACGCCGCCAGCGGCTCACCGCCAGGCGGTACGCCGTGGTCCGGACCCAGGCCTCCGGGTACTCGGCCCGCTCCAGCTTGCGTCGGTGTGCCCAGGCGCGGACGAACGCCTCCTGGACGCACTCCTCAGCCTCGTCCCGGTTGCCGATCATGGCGTAGACCTGGCCCGTGATCCGGGAGTAGGAGGCGTTGTAGAAGTCGTCGAACTCGCGTTCGTCCATCGACTCGTCCCCGTCTCGTGTGGTCGTGCTGTGGTGCCTGTCGGGAGGGATACGCCCCGGGAGCACTCACGGTTGCACGAGAAGGGGAGAATTTGCGGGAGCGTCAGCCCTTCGCCGGCGGCGGCATCGCGGGCAGCCGGTCCAGGGCCCGGCGGACCAGCGCGGGGAACGTGCCCGGAGGCATGGTGACCTTGCCGGACGGCACGAAGCCGACCTGCGCAACCGACGTGCCGTCCCGGGCGATGCCCATCAGGAAGTCGACCGTCGACTTGTCGCTGATCTCGGTCCTGACGTGCCAGACGCTCAGGTCGGTCGTCTTCGTCGACACGTCGGCCACCGGGGTGACGTCGGTGCCGAGGTCCTTGTCGGGGCAGGCCTCCATCTTCGACCGGACGCGCTCGACGAAGGCGTGGGCACGGGCGGCGGGCATCGAGCCGACGGTCTCGGTCAGGCCGAACTCGTCGGGCAGCTTCGCACCGGGGATCCCGAAGTACCTCGTGAGGTTGTTGGTCATCGGCGGCCCGCTGAAGTCGGCCTGGTCGCAGCTCGTGGCGGCCACGTTGAGGACCGCCTTGCGCGGCTCGGTCCCGACCCACGGCCGAGCGACGCCGGTGAGGGGCGGCAGGTCGACCTCGCCCAGCATCCCGGGGACCTGGCCCACGGGCACGGGCGCGGCAACGCTGTGCCGGGGCCGGCCCGCGCAGGCGCCGCCGTCGGGCAGCCGGCACAGGTCGTCGACCGCGGTGGCCAGCAGGTTCGCGGAGCGGTCGAGGTCGGGGGCGCCGTCGCCGGGAACCCG
>Ga0308176_10002842_pt1 | contig 10968 bp, 9 predicted proteins | sample PhyCR2_3_FD_203890 | JGI IMG/M metagenome (GOLD analysis project Ga0308176, IMG submission 203890) | Soil microbial communities from UC Gill Tract Community Farm, Albany, California, United States - DLSLS.C.R2 | ecosystem: Environmental > Terrestrial > Soil > Agricultural land | place: USA... | reverse complement strand
CCAGGACGCGGCAAGCCGCTGGAGTACGACGGTCATCGGGATCTGCGCCAGCACAGCGGGCAGGTCGGTCTCCAGGGACAGCGTCGAGACCGGGACACGCTCCGCGGCGGCTGCCTCACCGATGGCGGCGACCAGCCCGTCGCGGTCGGCGTCCGGCTCGAGAAGCACGAGAACGTCCGCGGGACCGAGGGGGACCGCGGACCCGTGCAGGAGGTACTCCGCATCGAAGCCTTCGGCCAGCATCCGTGCTGCCTCGCGCAGCTTCAGCGCGCCCTCGCGCGCGGTCACGCCCCAGGGGCCGGCGCCCGCGACGACCAGCGCCCGCGCGGGCACCGGGACGGCGACCTCCCTGAGCAGTGCCCGCTCCACCTTCGGGACGGTGGCGGCGAGCGCGCGCCGGGTGTACGTCGTCGAGCCCAGCTCGCCGGCGAGCAGCGCGAGCACCGCCAACGTGGCCGTGTAGCTGACCGTGTAGGTCTCCGACTCCTCGCGCGCGACGGTCTCGATCGCCTCCGGCCAGGCATCGACCTTGCCGGTGATCGAGACGAGGGGGGTCCCGGCGCGCAGGGCCAGGTCCCGGCTGCGCCGGGCATAGGCGGTCTCGGCCGTGTGCGAGATGACGATCAGCCCGTCCCCGTCACGCAGCGGCAGGTCGCCCCTGCCGAAGGTGGCCGCCGGGCAGGCCAGAGCGTCCACCCCCGCGTCGTACAGCATCAGCGCGCCGAGCTCGGCGGCGTGCTGGCTGGTGCCGGTGCCGACCAGGACGACCCGCCGGCAGCCACGCAGCCGATCCGCGTGCGCCGCCACGTCCAGCTGCGCCAGCCGCTGCAGCTCCTCGGGCTGGCGCCGGATCATCGCCTCGAGTCTGCTCATTCCCGGAGCGTACGGCTCGGGACGGAATCGGGCTGCCGCCCAGGGCAGGGGCTGCCACAATGAAGCCATGACGCGCACGCGCACCTGGTGGCCGCAGTAGGCGGCCCACCGAACCCTGTCCGTGCTTCGGCCGCCTGCTCCGGGCGGCCCTTGTTGTGTGCGGTGCGCGTCGACCGGTGTGGGTGACCGAGCGAATCACCCAAGGAGAACCCATGCCCACCCGTGTCTTCACCGGGCTGAAGCCCACCGGCCGGCTCCAGCTCGGCAACTACCTCGGCGCCATCCGGCCGCTTCTCGGCCTAGCGGCGGATCCCGGCAATGACGTGCTCGTCAGCATCGTCGACCTGCACGCTCTGACCGTCGACCACGATCCCGTCCGGCTGCGAGAGCTGACGATCGAGCTGGCAGCCACGCTGCTCGCCTGCGGGCTGGATCCGAGCGTCCCGTTGTTCGTGCAGTCCGCGGTGCCCGCGCACACCGAGCTCGGCTACCTGCTGGAGTGCACGGCGACGTACGGCGAGATGACGCGCATGATCCAGTTCAAGGAGAAGTCGCGCGGGCAGGAGTCGACCCGGCTGTCGCTGCTCACCTATCCCGCGCTGATGGCTGCCGACGTTCTCGCCTACCAGACCGAGGTGGTGCCGGTGGGCGAGGACCAGCGGCAGCATCTCGAGCTGGCCACCACGCTGGCCCGGCGGTTCAACGGGAGGTACGGCGAGGTGTTCACCGTGCCACGCGCGGTGACGCCACCGTCGGTGGCACGTATCAAGGACCTGCGCCGGCCAACCGAGAAGATGGGCAAGTCCGGGGCGGACGGCTCGGGAGTGCTGTTCCTGCTCGACGACCCGGACACCCTGGTGGCGAAGGTGCGGCGTGGAGTCACCGACAGCGACTCGGTGCTCGGCTTCGACCCGGCCACCCGGCCCGGTGTCGCGAACCTCGCGGTGCTCCTCGGCGCCTTCACCGGGACGCCACCGGAGCGGGCCCTCGAGGGACTGCACGGAGCGGGATCGCTCAAGAACGCAGTCGCCGACGTCCTGGTCGAGTCGCTGAGCCCGATCCAGAAGGCCTACCGCGATCTCATGGCGGACCCTTCGACGCTGCTGGCCTCGCTGAGGGTGGGCGCCGAGACGGTCGGGTCGATCGCGTCCGACACCGTGTCCCGGGCCCGCCAGGCGATGGGCCTGCTGGGGTGAGGTCAGCCGGAGACGAGCTGGCCGTTCTGCACGTGGAAGTGCTGGGTCTTCGCCGCGCAGCCGATGGACGGCGTGACCAGCAGGCGTACGGCGACGGCCCGCCGCGGTGTGTTGGACACCGAGAACCGGCACACCGCGTGCGGGCCGGACGTCACGAACCAGAACCAGCCACTCCGCTTGCCGACCACCTGGGTGCCGGTGCTGTGCCATGTCCCGTGTGCGCGCCGGTACACGGTCAGCCGTACGGTCGCCGTGTCGTGCGGTGTCCTGGTCGCCGTCAGCACCGCCTTGGTGTCCTGCAGCACGCTCTTGGCCACCACGGCCTTGGAAGCCTGGGTATCGGCGGCCGCGGACGGGGTCGTCGCGCCTGCGGTGAGTCCGGCTATCGCCGTGCCGGCGACCAGCAGCCGCGCGCCCCTCGACGTGATGCTGAACATCTGTGCCCCTTGTGCTCGGTCGGCTCATCGTGAAGACGCCTGGAGCGCGCTACAGGTTGTCCGCGCGCGAAGGCCTCTCCCAGGGCAACGCCTCGAGGAGGCGGCCCGGCGGCTGACCTGAGCCGGCTGCCGTGCTCCGTGTAGTCTCCGCACGATGATCGAGCTGAGAACCGCGGAAGAGATCGAGGCCATGCGCCCGGCCGGCCGCTTCGTCGCCGACGTGCTGGCCAGGCTGGCCGAGGCGGCCGACGTCGGGGTGAACCTGCTCGAGCTCGACGCGCTCGCCCACGAGATGATCCGGGAGCGCGGCGCCGACTCCTGCTACATCGACTACCACCCGTCGTTCGGGGCGATGCCGTTCGGAAAGGTGCTCTGCACGTCGGTCAACGACGCCGTGCTGCACGGGCTGCCGCACGACTACCGGCTCCGCGACGGCGACCTGCTCAGCCTGGACTTCGCCGCGGCGGTGGACGGCTGGGTCTCCGACTCCGCGCTGAGTGTCATCGTGGGCAGCCCGCGGGAGGAGGACGTCCGGCTCGTCGAGGTCACGACGCGGGCCCTGGAGGCAGCCGTCGCCTCGGCGCACGTCGGGCACCGGATCGGGGACATCTCGGCGGCGATCGCCGAGGTCGCGCTCGGCGCCGGGTACACCATCAACACCGACTTCGGCGGGCACGGTGTCGGCCGGACCATGCACGGCGACCCGCACGTGCCCAACAACGGCCGGCCCGGCCGCGGGTACCCGCTCAAGCCGGGGCTGGTGATCGCCATCGAGCCGTGGTTCCTGGAGAGCACCGACAAGATCTACACCGACCGGGACGGCTGGACGTTGCGCAGTGCGGACGGGTCCCGCGGGGCGCACATGGAGCACACCGTCGCGATCACCGACGACGGCCCGGTCGTGCTCACCGCCAGAACCTGATGCTCCGCGTCCGCGCGGATCTGCAGATAGGGTCCTGGCTACGAAGCCGGTCGGGACGAGGGGGTGCATGCTGATGGATCCGGCGCTCCTCGCCGCCCTCATCGCGCTGCTGTCGGCGAGCGGGTTCGCGTTCTCGACGTCGCTGCAGCACCGGGTCGCCGGTGGCGCCCCCGAGTCGGTGCACAGCGCGGTGGGCATCCTGCGGTACGTCGTACGCCGGCCCGCCTGGCTGCTCGGCTCCGTGATCGGGGCGGTCGCGCTGTTCCTGCACGCCGTCGCCCTCAAGCTCGGAGCGATCGCCCTGGTGCAGCCGCTGATGCTGACCGGTGTGGTGCTCGCCGTGCTGGTGCGGGCAGGACTCGACCGCAGGCTGCCCGAACGTGCGGAGGTGGGCGCGGTGGTCATCATCTCCGCTGCGCTCGCGGTGTTCCTCGTGGTCGCGAACCCGCGGCCGAGCCAGGCGACCCCCGACCAGGGGCTCGCGGCGGTGATGGTGGCCGCGGGCGTCGTGGCCGCGGCCCTGATCACCCTGGCGGCCAGGGGAATGCCCAGTCCGGGCGGTCGCGCGTCACTGCTCGGAGTCGCGGCGGGGACCCTGTTCGGACTCACCGGCGGCCTGCTGAAGCTGATCGGCGCGAGCGTGCATTCCGAGGCCCTGGTGGCCAGCCTGCTGCGCTGGCCGCTGTTCGCGATGGTGGCGGTCGGTGTCTGGGCGATCGCGATCAACCAGCGCGCGTACCAGATCGCGCCGCTCGCCAAGTCGATGCCGGTGCTGAACGTGGTCGATGTCCTGGTCGCCGTGCTCTTCGGCTTCGTGGTGTTCGGGGAACGGCCCGCCCACGGGCTGCTCGCGCTGGTGGTCCAGGGCGCGGCGCTGGTCTGCCTGACGATCGGACTGCGCAGGCTGGCGCAGCTGGAGGAGCCCGAGCCGGTCGCGGTCAGCGTCTGAGGTTTCGTGCGCGGGCAAGCGACCTCAGCAGCTCGCGCACGGGGTGGCGTGGATGCGAGGCCGGTCCGGCAAAGGCTTCGTGCCGGGCCAGCACGACCAGCAGGATGATCGAGATCACGATGAGCCCCACGACCAGGGGCACCGTCTCATCCACGACGCTGTCCAATCCGTTCGCGCCCCTGGATTGCCGACGCCATCATCCTCCCACGCCGGAGGGCGGCGCTCACTGTCCGAGCCCGCTCAGGTCGGGCATCACTCCCGTGGCGACGAGCAGCGTCGGGATGGCCAGCAGGATCAGGCCGAGCACCACCGGCGCGCCGAGGATCCCGAGGAGCATCGCGCGTCTGCCTACGTCGTACCGACGGGAGAACGACACGGCGAGGGTGCCGAACCCGATGGCAGCGAGCAGGAAGAACAGCACGTAGCCGAGGCTCCGCAGGGTGATCTGGTCGGGGCTGCCGGTCAGCCCGGTCACCATGCCTGCCGTCTCCAGCACGTTGCCGAGTGAGTAGAGGCCCAGCAGCGCAGCGGCACCCCACGCCAGCACGGCCACCGGGGCGGGACGGACGCCTCGGGGAAGCCTCGTCACCGTCAGCAGCGCCACCGCCGCGCCGAGCAGCTTCAAGCCGAAGACGAACCAGTCCACCACCGAGATCCCGGGCGCGTAGGCGGCCAGAGCGCCACGGGCGAAATGGCCGGTGACCTCGAACATGAAGTTGGCGGCCGCGAAGCCGAGGCACCAGACCGCCATCAGCCAGCCGATGGTCGTCAGGGCCCGCCCCGGCCTCGCCACGGGATAGCCACAGTCGCGATAGGGCATCGATGTCATGCCGTCCAGTCTGGACGGATATGCCTGATACGACGCTGAGAGAACGAACCGTCGCGTCAGCGGCGCACCGTCGCCCCGAACCAGCCGCGGTTGTTGCCGGTGCCGGTGTCGTTGACCCCGACCAGAAGCTCCCCGCTCGCTGGGGCCGTGAAGCTGCGATGTGGGCCGATGTCCAGGACGCGCCGGCCCGCGGCACGTGCGTCGAGCGGCAGCTCGGTGCCTGGGCGTACGACGGTGGCAAGCAGGGCCAGGTGGGGGAACGCGGGAACGACGCTCTGACTCGGCGGGTGTGCTGTTGGCTCTCCGGTGGGGCCGACGTCCGTGCCCCTGGCGCTCGAGCGCGCGAGGCCGAACGCCGAGATCTCCAGCTGCTGCCCCTTTCTCACGGTGAGACCTGTGTCGGTCCAGTTCGGGTCGGTGGCGTCCACGGTGACGGCACCCACCTGGGCCGGCGGACCAGCGGTCGCGGGCTGGGCCGCACCGCGAGCCGGGATGTGGGCGACCCAGCCACCGGCGAAGCCGGCCACGACGAGGGCGCCCGCGATCAACGTCGTACGCAGCGGCGACCAGCCGCCCTGACTGGTGGCCCGGCGAGGAGCAGCGTCGGCAACGACGCGCCCCTCACGTCCGTGTTCCAGCTCGACGTCGAGGAAGACCAGCGCTAGCGGCAGCAGGAAGGGGACCAGGAAGAGGCCGAGCCAGTCCCACAGCGTGTTGCCCTCGAAGCCGGTCCACTGCCACCCGGACGCGTACCCGCCCACGACCAGGACACCCAGAATCAGCGCGCCGCTCAGGAGAACGACCGGCCAGACGGCACTGCTGTGCCCACGCAGCTTGAAGTAGATCGGCACGAAGGCCAGCACGAGAGGTTGCAGCAGGAGGCTGAGCCAGTCCCAGAGACCACGACGACCAGAGCCAGCACGAACGGGGTGACCAGCAAGGCGTACCTGCCCGATGAGAGGCGCCGAGGTGCCGCCAGTTCAGGAGTGTTGCCGGTCCGGGCCATGCCGCCCCTCGCCTTGCCGCAGTCGTGCCGTCGCCCGATCATGTGTTGGCGGAACACGCCGTTGCAATGACTCAGGCAGGCGGCACTGCCGTCCGAAGCGCAAATGTCCCATAATGTCCCCCGTGGGGTCGCAACCAGAGCTGACGTCGTCGCGTGCCGAGGTGCGGATGGTTGCCCAACCCGCGAGCGTGCCGGCGGCGCGTCGGTTCGTCAACGAAGCGCTGGCCGGCTGGGGCTGCGAGACGTTCGCGGAGGACGTCGGCCTGTGTGTCAGCGAGCTGGCCACCAACGCCACCCTGCACAGCGGCAGCACCTACTTCCGGGTCGAGCTGGAGCGGCGCTCCGGTGCAGTACGCCTCGCGGTGGCCGACACCGGGATGGGCTCGGTGGACGTCCTGGCGCGGCAGCCGGAGCTCAGCGGCGTGCTTCTCGATGAGCAGACCGCCGACCACGCCGCTGCCACCGGCCGCGGGATGTTCCTGGTGTCGGCGCTCGCGACCAGCTGGGGTATCGACGAGCTGGCGGCGGGCAAGCGCGTGTGGGCGGAGTTCGGTGCGGATCCGTCCGGTTCCGACACCAAGGACGCGGATCCCGTCACCGGGCACGTGACCCGGAACGCGCACCGCCACGACTCGGAGCCGGACCCGCAGAGCTGGACGGTGGTGCGATTCCGCGGATGCCCCGCCGCGCTGCTGGTCGAGCACGACGAGAACCTCGCGGAGTACACCCGGGAGCTGTACCTGGTCGGCGACCGGCTGGCCGACCCGTCGTTCCACGAGCTCGCCGCCGAGCTGGCCGCGTACGTCGCGAGCCACGCCGCGAACTGGGACCCCGCCCGGATCATCGCCCGTGAGGCGGTTCGAGACGGCCGCGAGCTTGTCGACATCGATGTGGTCGCCGGCCGGGACGTGCGCCGGAACATCGGCCTGCTCCGCACCCTGATCTCGCGCGTGGAGTCGCTGTCCCGTGCGGGCAAGCTGATGACCCTGCCCGCACAGGAACCTGTGCAGTGGTTGCGAAACTGGCTGGAGGGCGAGTTCCTCGCCCAGATCGAGAACGGTGCGGAACCCTTGCCGTACTCGGACTGGCTGGCCGGCGTACGGCGCTGAGCCGCGCGCGCCACGAGCGCTTTGTGCTGCTCGTCAGGGGCTCGACCGTACGGCGCTCAGCAATCCGGCATGGGGCAAGCAGAAGGCCCCCGCCGGTTTCCCGGCGAGGGCCTCTGACCTGCGATTTCAGTGGGTCGGGCTGACAGGATTTGAACCTGCGGCCTCTTCGTCCCGAACGAAGCGCGCTACCAAACTGCGCCACAGCCCGAAAGCGACGCGAGTCTACCTGAGCGGGTCGTGGTCGGCGAAACCGCCCGGGCTTCAGGACGCGGGGCGCGGTGTCAGGGTGAGCAGGGTCGCCTCCGGACGGCAGCAGAACCGCACCGGCGCGTACGGCGAGGTGCCCATCCCGGCCGACACGTGCATCCACGTCGAGCCCGGTGCACCGGCCGGTGCGTGGGCCGGGTGCCGGTGCAGCCCGCTGGCCCGTGCCGTGTCGAGGTCGCAGTTGGTGACCAGGGCGCCGTGTCCGGGAATCCGCAGCTGGCCGCCGTGGGTGTGCCCGGCGAAGACCGCGTCGTACCCGTCCCGGGCGAAGGCGTCCAGGACCCGGAGGTACGGCGCGTGGCTGACCGCCACCCGGACGTCGGCGTCCGGGTCGGCCGGTCCGGCCACGGCCGCCAGATCGTCGAAGCCCAGGTGCGGGTCGTCGACGCCGGCGAACGCGAACCGGAGCCCGCGCACGCTCAGCTCGCCACGGGCGTTGTCGAGATTCAGCCAGCCGCGCCGGGTGAGGCCGTCGAGCAGGCTGCCCCAGGGCAGCTGGGGAGCATGGGTGTTGCGGCTGCCGTCGTCGGGCAGCAGGTACCGGACCGGGTTGCGCAGGGTCGGCGCGTAGTAGTCGTTGGAGCCGAGCACGAAGACCCCGGGCACCTCGAGCAGCCCGTCCAGCGCGTCCAGCACGACCGGCACCGCGCCCATGTGCGCCAGGTGGTCGCCGGTGCTGATGACCAGGTCCGGCTTCAGCTCGGCCAAGCTGCGCAGCCAGGCCTGCTTCAGGTGCTGTGCCGGGGTCAGGTGCAGGTCGGAGATGTGCAGCACGCGCACCGGTTCGCTGCCCGCGGGCAGGATCGGCAGGTCCGTCGTACGCAGGGCGAACCAGCGGACCTCGACGCCTGCGGCGTACCCGAGGCCGGCCGCCCCGGCAAGAGCGCCCACACCGAGGACGCGGGCCAGGCGCGAGGAGGCGGTGGCGTGGGTGCGCGGCATGGGGCCAGCGTGCCACATGGCCCGAAGCCCACCGGCATGGAGCGGATGGCCGTGGGAGGGGACAATGTGCCCATGAGCGACCTCAAGGACCGTCTTCGAGCCGACCTGACCACTGCGATGAAGTCCCGCGACGAGCTGCGGTCCTCCACCCTGCGGATGCTGCTGGCCGCGATCACCACCGCCGAGGTGGCCGGCAAGCAGCCGCGCGAGCTCAGCGACGACGACGTGGTCGGCGTGCTCAGCACCGAGGCCAAGAAGCGCCGCGAGGCGGCCGAGGCGTTCGAGGGCGGCGGCCGGGCCGAGCAGGCGGCCAAGGAGCGGGCGGAGGCGGCCGTCATCGCCGAGTACTTGCCCGAGCAGCTCTCCGACGAGGAGGTCAGCGCGCTGGTCGCCGAGACCATCGAGAAGCTGGGCGCCGGCGCGGACGGCATGCGCGCGATGGGCAAGGTGATGGGCGCGCTGCAGCCGCAGGTCCGGGGTCGCGCCGATGGCGCCGCGGTGGCCGCGGAGGTACGCCGCCAGCTCGGCTGAGCCGGCGGCTAGGGCTTCGGCTTGCCGTTCCCGTTCCCGTTGCCGTTGCCGTTCTCGCCCCCACCGCTGGGGCTGGGCGGCGTCGGGCTCGGCGACTGGGTGCTGGGCGGCGGCGCCGGGTTCGACGGCGGGGGCGGCGGGGGCACCGGGGTGCCGTTGGAGACGTAGATGGTCACCGTGGACCCGGTGCCGAGCTCGGTGCCCTCGGCCGGGTCGGTGTAGGCGACCGTGCCGACGGTGTAGCTGGAGTTCACCGACGGGCCGATCACCGGGTTGAAGCCGGCGCGGCGCAGGATGGTCGCGGCCTTCTGCGGGGCGTCCCCGGCCACGGTCGGCAGGGTGAACATCTGGCCCTTGATCGTGCGCGGGTTGGGCCGGTGGAAGTGCTCGTTCGGCAGCATCTCCTCGATGGCCTTCATCGCCTGGCCCCAGATCGGTCCGGCGTTGGAGCTTCCGTGTGCCTGGGCGACGTACTGTCCGCCGATGGTCATGCCGTTGAGGGACTTCCAGTGGCCGGCGGCGTTCACGCCGGCGAGCATCGCGGCGGCGGCCATGTTCGGCGTGTAGCCGATGAACCACACCGAGCGGTTGTTCTCGCTGGTGCCGGTCTTGCCCGCCGACGGCTGGTTGAGGTTGATGCCCACGTCGTACCCGAAGCCGCCGGGCTCCTGGACCCCGCGGAGCACGGAGCTGACCGCGTCGGCGACGTCCTGGCCGATCACCCGGTGGCACCGCTCGGGGTACTTCTTGACCACCTTGCCGGTGGAGTCGACGACCTCGGTCACCGGCCGCGGGCTGCAGTACTCGCCGCGCGCCGGGAAGGTGGCGTAGGCCGCGGCCATGCTCAGCGGGTTGGTGTCGGTGATGCCGAGGGTGAACGGCGGGAACACCTGCGAGTCCGGAACCACCAGGCCCATCTCCCGGGCGAGGTGCACCGGCTCGCACAGCCCGGTCCGCTCCTCGAGCTGGGCGAAGAAGGTGTTCACCGAGAGCTGGGTGCCGGTGTAGAGGTTGAACGTGCCGGAGCCGGTGGAGTTGACCGGGCTCCAGACGTCCCCGCTCCTGATGTAGCCGTCGCAGCGCTTGTAGTTGCTGACCGGGATCGACACCTGGGGCGGGGCGACGATCTGGGTGTCCAGCGGGATGCCCTGGTCGATCGCCGCGGACAGCACGAACGCCTTGAAGGTGGAGCCCGCCTGGAAGCCGTTCGCGTCGCCGTACTTCTTGGGCACCACGTAGTTGAGGAAGGTCTGGCCCTTCCTCTTCTCCGCGCCCATCGGCCGCGACTGCGCCAGTGCCCGCACGTTCCCGGTGCCCGGCTGGACCATGGCGAGCGCGCCGATGGCGTGGTCGGTCGGGTTCACGTGGTCGCGCACCGCGCGGGTCGCGGCCTTCTCGATCCGCGGCTTCAGCGTGGTCTTGATGGTGAGCCCGCCGCCGTTGATCTTCTGCAGCCGCGCCTGCGGGGTCTTGCCCATCGCCGGGTCGGCGAGCAGGTAGGACCGGGCGTAGTCGCAGAACCACGGTGCGACAGACGAGATGCAGCCGTTGCGCGCCGGGGTGACGTTCAGGCCGAGGCTGCTGTGCTCGGCGTTCTTGGCGGTGTCGGAGGGGACGACCTGCAGCTGCGCCATCCGGGCCAGCACCGTGTTGCGGCGCTGCCGGGCGACCTCGGGGTTGGTGGTCGGGTCGTAGTTGGTCGGGTTCTGCACCAGGCCGGCGAGCAGCGCCGCCTCCTTGAGGTTGAGCTGGGAGGCGTGCTTGGAGAAGTAGTGCCGGGCCGCGGCCTCGATGCCGTAGGCGCCGTCACCGAAGTAGGCCAGGTTCAGGTAACGCTGCAGGATCCAGTTCTTGGAGTACTTCCGCTCGAACGCCACGGCGTAGCGCAGCTCGAGCAGCTTGCGCTG
>Ga0308176_10002841_pt1 | contig 10971 bp, 7 predicted proteins | sample PhyCR2_3_FD_203890 | JGI IMG/M metagenome (GOLD analysis project Ga0308176, IMG submission 203890) | Soil microbial communities from UC Gill Tract Community Farm, Albany, California, United States - DLSLS.C.R2 | ecosystem: Environmental > Terrestrial > Soil > Agricultural land | place: USA... | reverse complement strand
CTGCTACTACGGCTATACCGCTTCGGGCGGGCCGGTCGGCGTCGGCACTGCGACGGCCAAGTCGATGGTCTTCAACATCATCGCCGTCCACGTCCTCGGGATGCTCGGGACGCTGGTCTTCTGGGGGGCGAACCCCCGCCTGCCGATCGGCGGCTGAGGCAGCCGCTCGGGAAGCCCGCAACTTACGCTCGGTAAGCTGCTTGTGATGGAGCAGGTCAGCGCGACGTCGGTACGGGAGACTGCGCAGGGCGCCCCGCCGCAGGCGGTGTGTCCCCATTTCCACGAGGCGATCGAGCTGATCGGGAAGCGCTGGACGGGGGCGATCGTCTGCGCCCTCACCGAACGGCCGATGCGCTACGCCGAGCTGGGCAAGGCCGTGCCGGGGCTTTCGGACAGGTTGCTGTCGCAGCGGCTGCGCGAGCTCGAGCTCGAGGGCCTCGTCGAGCGCGAGGTCGAACCGGGGACGCCGGTGCGGGTCACCTATTCGCTGACCCCCGCGGGGCGGGCGCTCGGCCCGGCCATCCGCGAGCTGAAGGCCTGGGCGCGGCGCTGGAAGGCCGGCCGAGCCGGCTAGGCGATTGATTCCACCACCAGGCCTACCTGGATGACACACCTCGTCGAGGAATCAATCATCTAGGGGATCAGCTGTTCGCGGCCGCTTGGCAGGTGGTTCGCGAAGAAGACGAACCAGACCGTGCCGCAGACCAAAGCGAGAACGATCGTCCCCGGGATTACCGCGTCGAGTGGGCCCTGCCCGGGCCCCCGGCCAGACAGTCGCAGGTAGCGCCGGTTCGCCGCCGCCAGCAGGCAGGCGAAGCCGATGATCGCACCCGGGACGGCAAGCAGGGCGGCGAGGGGCAGCAACGGGGTCGAGTCGACGAGTCGGCTGAGCATCCAGAGCGTTGCGGGGGGAACGAGGAGCCAGAGGGCCTGGGCACCCAGGACGATCACCGCCCCGAGGGCCAGGGTCCCGAGTCGGGCGCCACGTGGCGCCGGTCTCTTGACCGAGCCGCTCTGCCCGAGCTGTGCTTCCACGATGCTCCCTTCCCGGCGGGAGGCCTACGACGTGCTGCTCATGACGCTCACGTTCCCGCCTTGCCGACCGTACCCACCCGCGCGCCCGCGGGCAAGAACGTTTCGGTTCGGCAAAGGTCGAGCGTTCCGCCTCGGACCCCCACCGGGACCGGGGCCCTTGGCGCGGTGGAAGTCGCAGTTACCGTGGGATCGATCATCTAGCCTGATCGCGTGGACGAGCAGATCTCGCTGGGAGAGCAGGCGGGGCCGCGGCTGCCCGGTCCATTCGCCGTCGGCCGCTACGCGAAGAACCTGCGTGACTGGCTGCGCGAGCGGGCCCGCGTCCAGCTGCTGGGCGAGGTGACCGGGCTGCGGCACACCGCCAAACAGAGCTACTTCGAGCTGCGCGATTCCGAGGGGGCCATCCCGTGCACGATCTGGGCCAGCGACCTGGCGCGGTTGCGGCTGGCGGACGGGGCGCTCCGCGACGGGGTGGAGGTGATCGCCGCGGGCGGGCTCGACTACTGGCCCGGCAGCGCGACCTCCTCGCCGGGCTTCTCGTTCCGCATCACCCACCTGCGGTTGGCCGGCGAGGGCGACCTGCTGGCGCGCCTGGCGCAGCTGCGCAAGGCGCTGGAGGACCAGGGGCTGTTCGAGCTGCAGAAGCAGCTGCGGCGGCCGCGGCTGCCGAAGACGATCGGGGTGGTGACGGCGGAGACCGGCGCGGCGCGGCGAGACCTTGTCGCCGGCCTGCAGCGGCGGGGGTGGCACGGGACGGTCGTCTGGGCGTTCGCCCCGGTGCAGGACCGGCGGGCGGCGCCGGCGATCGGGCTGGCGATCCAGGACCTGGCGGCGCGGCCGGAGGTGGAGGCGATCGTCGTCACCCGGGGAGGCGGCAGCCTCGCCGACCTCTGGGCCTTCTGCGACGAGACCCTCTGCCGCACCGTGGCGCTGCTGCGGGTGCCGGTGATAAGCGCCGTGGGCCACGAGCGCGACTCGACCCTGATCGACGACGTCGCCGCGGTGGCCTGCTCGACGCCGACCCACGCCGCCGAGGCGGCCGTGCCGCTCGACTGCGGGGCGGCCCGCGAGAGCCTGTGGCGCTGCGCGGCGGCGCTGCGGCGGGCCGGGGAGGGGGCGGTGGCGACCCGCTCGCGGCACCTCGGCGCGCTGGCGAGAGGGCCGGCCCGGGCCCTGCAGCGGGAGCGCGCCTCCCTCAACCAGAAGATCCGCGAGATCCGGGCCTCCTCCGAACGAGGATTGGCAGAACGGGGAGCCTTCCAGCGGCGGATCGGCACCGTCGTGCTCGAGCGGGCGCGGCGGCGGGCGGCGGAGAGGGCGGAGGTGGCGCTCGTGGGGGCGCGGCGGCGCGGGGCGGCGATCGAGGCCTCGGCCGTGCGAGCCGTGCGGCGCCGGCGCGAGGCGCTGGAGAAGGCGGCGGTGGCGCTGCGGGCGCACGACCCCGAGCGGACGCTGGAGCGCGGCTATGCGCTGGCTGAGACCGCCGAGGGCGACCCGGTGACCGGCGCCGCCGCGGCGGCGGCCGCCGGAGCGGTCAAACTGCGATTTGCCGACGGACGAGTGCGAGCGGAGGTGGAGGGGGAGATTGAGCGAGACGCCTGACAGCTACGAGGTCGCGGTGGAGCGGCTGGAGGAGATCATCGACCGGCTCGACTCCGGCCAGGCGGGGCTGCGGGAGACCCTGGAGCTGTGCCGCGAGGGTCGCGAGCTGGTCAGCTACTGCGCCGCCGAGCTCGACGCGGTGGGGGAGGGGCTGAAGGAGCTGCGGCTGGACGACCTCGCCGCCCGTCTCGAGTCCGAGACCGCCTGAGCGGCCCCTCAGTCCGTTTCAGGGCCTGAGCAGAGGCCGCGGAGGGCTGGACAGCCGCGGCACAGTGACCAGTCACGCTGCGCCGGCGCGGCAACCGGGAACTCGCCGGCCGCAATGCGGGCGACAATCGCCTCCAGGCGCCGCCGCGCCGCCGCCATCTGCACCCCGTCCAGCACCTCGAGTGCCGGCTCGGCAGCCCGCTCGAGGAAGACGTAGGCGACCTCCACCCGCTCGGCCCCCAGCGCCTCGGCCACGGCGAGCGCATAGATCCCGCGCTGCACCTCGTACTTCGAGGCCGCGCTCGCCGGATCCTCACCGCCCAACCTGTCGGTCTTGTAATCGAGGACCAGCGGCGGCGCGTCCTCGCGCTCGACCAGCAGGTCGATCGAGCCGCGCAGGACGGTGCCGCCGAGGTTCAGCAGCAGGGGCGCCTCCGCCCGCACCCGCTGGGCTTCGCCGGCGATCCGCTCACGCAGCGGCGATTCGAGCCAGCGACGCACGGGCTCCAGCAGCTCCTCCGGCCCCTTCGGAGCGAGGCCCGCCGCCTCGGCCTGCCGGTGGACGAGCTCCCCCGGCGGCTCCCGCCACCCGTTCGCCTGGCTCCACTCGAGCAACGCGTGCACGGCGGCGCCCCGCGCCGTTCGCTCCTCCCGCGCCGAGGACGGCGCCGCCTCGTCGTCGAACCGGGACCCATTTCTCCCCGGATACCGGGAAGAGCCGGGGTCGCGTTTCTCCGACGGCTCGAGGCCGAGGACCCGCTCCATGTAGAAGCGGTAGGGGCATTCCCGGTAGGCGGAGAGCGCGGTGTAGGAGAGGGGGCGGTTGGGGGTCGTGGGAGCGGCAAGATCGAGCAGCGGTGCCGGGCCGGCTCCCGTCTGCGGCCGCTCCTCGGGCGCTGGGCGGCGCACCACCAGCTCGCCGGCACGCTCCTGGCTGGGAGCGTTCACGTGCACCGCCATCTGCGAGGGCTCGAGCGAGAGCTCGAGCCCCGGCCGCGGCGCGGGCGGCGGAATCGCGACGGTCGAGCCCTCGGTTCGGTCGATCTCGAAGGCGCTGACGATCTGCTCGAGGATCGGAGTCGAAGGCCGAGGCGGGGCTGGCTTCTCGGCGACGGTGCCGCTGAGGATCAGCCGCTGACAGGCGCGGGTGGTGGCCACGTGGAAGAGCCGCATCCCCTCTTCGGCGTCGCGCACGTTCTCGGCTTCGCAGAGCTCGGAGTGCGAGTAGAGGTTGATCGAGCGGGCCCCCAGCCGCCGCAGCTGCATCCCGATGCGGCGGTCGCCATCGCGCCCGAAGGTGAGGAGCGGTGCCCGCCCGCCGGAGGTGAGGTTGCGGTCGAGGTGAGCGACGGCGACGACGGGGAACTCCAGCCCCTTGGCCCGGTGGATGCTCATGATCCTGACCCCGTCGTGGTCCTCCGCCGCGGTCGCCGCTTCGGACTCCTCACCGGCGACTTCGCGGAACCCGAGGTAGTCGAGCAGCCCACGCAGGTTCCGCCCCTCGCTCGCCTCGAACTCCGCCGCGATTTGCATCAGCTTGCGGACGTTGGCGAAGCGGGCCTCGCCCGCCGGCTTCAGCAGCACTGCGAGGTCGTAGCCGGTCCGCTTCACGGCGCGGTCTACCAGCTCGGCAAGCGGCACGCGGGTGCCGAGCCGGCGCAGCTCGCCGATCGCCTCGACGAACGCCGCCAGCAGCGCCGCCTCGCCCGGTTCGACGTCGCCGAGCCGCTCGGCGTCCTCGAGCCCCTCCTGGCGGCCTCCTGCCAGTGCCTCCACCGCCCCCCAGGCGTGGCGCGAGGGGCCGCTTGCCGCCCGCAGCAGCCACAGCGTGTCTGGGCTCACGCCGCAAGCCGGCGAGGCGAGAGCGCCGAAGAGAGCCTGGTCGTCCAGGGGGTTCGCGACGACCGCGAGCAGGGCACAGACGTCGGCGACCTGCTGCTGGGACCAGTAGCCGCGCCCCCCGACCACGTAGGGCCGCAGCCCGACCCGGGCCAGCGCATCCTCGTAGGCATCGAGGTGGGTGAAGGCGCGCAGCAGGAGGACTATTTCCCCCCGCCGCACGCCCGAGTCGACGTGGTCCCGGAGGCGGTGGGCGAGGAACCGGGCCTCGGCCAGCCGATCGGGGCGGGTCCCGGAATCGACCGCGGGCTGGAGGTCGTAGTCCTCCCATCCGGCCCTCGGCGTGATCAGCAGCTCGACCGCCGCTTCCCCGTCGCCCGGCGGCGGCCCGGCCGGCGGCAGCCCGGCCGTCAGCGGCGGGTAGGCATCCCCGATCAGGTTCGTGCCGAAGGCGTTGACCGCGCCGATCAGCTCCGGCCGCGAGCGGAAGTTCCCACTCAGCTCGAGCGTCTCGCCCGCCGGGTCGGCCGCGATCTCGGCCCGCTGCTCTCGGAACACGTCGAGGTCGGCATGCCGGAAGCCGTAGATCGACTGCAGCAGGTCGCCGACGAGGACGACGCTCGTCTGCGGGCCCCGCAGCGACTCCACCAGCCGCAGCTGCAGCCGGTTAGTGTCCTGGAACTCGTCGATCATCAGATGGCGGAAGCGCTCGCGGTAGCCGCGGCCGATCGCGTCCTGATCGAGGAGCGCCGTGGCGAGGAGCTGGAGGTCCTCGAAGTCGAGGCCCCGGCGCCGGGCCTTCGCCGCCTCGTAGCGCTCGGTGAAGAGGCGGAGCAGCTCGGCCGCGTGCCGGTAGGTCGTACCGCCCTCGCCGGCCTCGGCGACCCGGGCGAGGGCGCTGTCGAGCGCCTCGCAGTACTCGCCCATGTCCTTGGCCGAGCTGGAGCTGCGCAGCGCCGCCAACTCGTCGAGCCCGATCCGCTCGCCCCGCTCGCCGAGCAGGGCGGCGGCACGCTCCACCAAGGGGCGCGACCTGCTCTTCTCGCTCAGCTCGGAAAGGGTCGCCGTCGCGACTTCGGTGGCGCGGCGGAGGGCGGGGGCGGGATCGGGAGGTGGGGGCTCGGGCAGCCGCGGCTCCCGGGCGCCGCGGCTGCGCAGCTCCTCGGCGGCGACCACGACCATCTCCCGCAGAGCCTCGATCCCGTAGGCGGCGACGGTTTCCTCGCGCGCCGAGTCTCCCTCGCCGACGAACCGCTCCAGCGCCTCCTCGAAGGCTTCGCGGGCCGCCCGATCGGCCTCGGCCGGGTCGAGCACCGAGAAGCGCGGGTCGACTCCGGCGGCGACCGGGTGCGCGGCGAGCACGCGGTGGCAAAAGCCGTGGATGGTCGTGATCCAGGCGCCGCCGAGCCCCGCCAGGGCCGCCTGCGCCCTTTCCGACCCCGCCTCCGCGCGGCGCGACAGCTCGGCGCGAACCCGTTGGCGCAGCTCCGCCGCCGCCTTCTCGGTGAAGGTGATCGCCAGGACCGAGTCCGGCGAGGCCCCCTCCTCGCAGACGATCCGGCAGTAGCGGTCGACCATCACCCCGGTCTTGCCGCTGCCGGCCCCCGCCTCCACCAGCACCCGACGGGCCGCGGCCGAGATCGCCGCCTCCTGCTCGGGCGTCGGTTGCCGCTGCGCCTGCAGCTCGGCCGTGCTCACTCTTCCTCCGGCTCCCGCTCCTGGTCGAGGACCGGGGTGCGGTCGCGGCGACAGATGGGCGCCATCGAGCAATAGGTCGGGCAGACGTCGTGATCCCGCAGGCCCGCCCGCGGCCCTGGGTCCCGGGTGATGTCTCCGCTCCGCATCCGCTCGACGATCCGGCTCGCGCGTGCCCGCGCCTCCTCGATCTGGCGCTCGAACTGCTCCTGCTCGAGGACGTCGGTCTTGACCAGGGGATAGGAGCCGAGGTCGGCGCGGTCCTCGGCAAGGGCGAACCCGCGCGGCTGCCTTTCGCGGGTCGCCCGCAACGGGTGGTAGAGGGCCGCCACGGGCGTCAGCCCCCACTGCTGGAGGGCCAGGGTGTAGAGGGGCAGCTGCAGCTTTGCGTCCTGCTCGAACTTGGCCGCCGGGGTCACCTTCCCCGCCACCTTGTAGTCGTGGACGACCGCGCGGCCATCGGCGGCCGTGTCGACCCGGTCGATCGCTCCGTGCAGGAGCCAGCCGTCGATCTGCAGAGCCGGCCGTTGGCTCTCCTCGTCCTCGCCGAAGCCCGCCTCCAGCAGCGCCGGCTCGAAGAGGCTGTCGCGAGCGGCTTCCTCCTCGAGGAAGCGGGCGAGCAAGCGTGCCGCCCCGCGCTCGATCGCCCGCTCCTGGGCGTTCCCGCCGAGCCCATCCGCCCGCGCCAGCTCCTCGACCAGCGCCGCCGCTCTCGCCTTCCAGGCGGCGAGCGTCCCGGGGCGGGGACGCGCGTCCCCGCCGGGGCGCTCGCGGAAGAGGCGCTCGAGAGCGCGGTGGACCAGCCCGCCCTGGACCAGCCCGTCGGGCATCGGGTCGAGCGGGCGGGGGCGGAGCTCGTGCTCGGCGAACCAGATGTAGGAGCAGACGTCGAAGCGCTCCAGCGTGGTGCCGCCGAAGTGCAGCCGGGCGCGCAACCTCTCGAGCACGACCGGATTGGCGAGCGGCCCCGGGGCGCGCGAGGCGCGCTCTGCCGCTTCGGCCGCCTGCAGCCGCCGTTCGATCTCCGCCCGCGTCGCGGGGGCGGGCCGGGCGGCGTCGAGCAGGCCCTTCCCGCCGGCTCCGGCGCCGGCCGCCGCCAGCGAGCGGGCAAGCTCGTCGGGAGAGGGCGCCTCGGCTGCGGCGAAGGCGACCTCGGCGAGCCCGCGGCCGCCAATCGCGACCGCCTCCGGCTCGACTAGAGACAGCACGTCGTCGAGGAAGGGGGAGCGCGCCTCGGCCGCCCCCGCCTCGTCCGACTCCCGGCAGGAGAGGACCAGGCTCCGCCGGGCAAGGGAGACACTGGCGTAGAAGAGGTAGCGCTCCTCGACGTCCTCCTCGCGCCGAGGCTCGAGCCCGAGCGACCGTCGCAGGGCGTCGGAGAGGAAGGGGTCGCCGCCTCCCCGGCGCGGGAACTCGCCGTCCTGCAGCGACCCGATCACGACATGGTCGAAGCGCAGCCCGCGCAGCCGGCGCGGATCGGCGATCCGCACCCTTCCCCCGACCGGGCCGCTCCAGACGCGAAAGCTCATCTCCCGCAGGAAGGGGATCAGCTCGGCGGGGGATGGAGCGAGCGGCCCCAGCTCCTCGAGCTCGGCGAGGGCAGTGGAGATCGCCGCCGCGACCCGCAGCTCGGACCGGTCCCCCGGCCCCGGCGGCGGCCCGTCTCCCTCGCCGTCGACGAAGCGCGCCGCCATCCGGGTGGCGACGGCGGCGAGGACGCCCAGGACCTCGGGGCCGGCAGCCTCGCGCAGCAGCGCCAGGTCGCCGGGATGCTCCTCGCGGCGCTCGCGCCAGATCTCCAGCGCCTCGGCGGCCGTCCGCACCCGTCGTCGGCGGACCGCGCGCTCGAGCCAGTCGGCAGAGGCGGGCCTCACGCCGGAGGGGCCGCGGAGCCACCGCAGCACGTCGGCGCTGCTCCCGTTGCCGTGCTCGGCCTCGAGCAGCGATATCAGCGCCCCGCCCACGCCGGTCCCCGCGACGGGCAGCTCCGTCTCCAGTGCGGTCGGGATCCCGTAGGACTCGAGCACGCGTGCCAGCAGCGGGCCGCGGCGGAGCGGATCGCGCAGGACGACCGCGATCTCCTCCGGCGGGGCCCCCTGGTGGAGGAGCCGTCCCACCGCTGCCCCGATTGCCTCCGCCTCTCCCCGTGGGCCGGCCGACTGCAGCACGGTCAGCCCCTCGCCTGCCGCGAGCGGCTGCGGACCCTGCTCTCCCAGTCTCCGCTCGACGTGGAACAGCAGCGGGTTCTCGGTGTTTCCGCTGTCGGCTGCCCTGGCAATCTCCTCGGTCGGCTCGATCCGCTCGCGGAGGAGGTCGAGCAGGCGCGAGCGAGCGGCGAAGACCTCGCGCCGCTCGAAGGAGATCGCCAAGGTGACCTCGGTGACCGCCGCCAGCGCGTCGAGCAGCTCGAGCTGATGGCCGGTCAGGTCGTCCACTCCGTACACGAAGACCGGCCGGCTCCAGGCGCCCGGCTTCGCGCGCAGCGCGGCGATTGCCTCGCGCGCGACTCCGTGGGCGTCGGTGCGCCCCGTCCGTGCGCGAACCCGTTCGTAGGCGCCGAACAGCGCGGCGAGATCGGTCAGGTAGGCGGAGCGCTCCAGCGTCGCCGCGCCCGCCTCGACGGCGGCGGGGTCGAGACCCGCGGACTGCAGCTCGTCGAGGAGGGACTCGAGCGAGGCGGCGAAGCCGCCGCGCCCGGCCGAGCGCCGCAGCGGGCCGAGCCTTCCCAAGCATTCCTCCACCGCGACCGCGACCACCCGCCGGCGCTGATCCCTGCTCAGCTTGCGGCCGACGAGCGCACCGCAGGCGTTCGACACCTCCCGCGCGAGGGCGCCGAAGGTGAGGACGGATCCGCCCACCAGCGCTCCGCCTTCGCACAGCTCGCGCTCGAAGTCGAAGGCATCGTCCGCCGTGGGGACGACGAGAAGCGGCGAGTGCTCCGCCGCCGCCCGGAAAGCCTCGAGGATCTCGGGGCGGCGGCCCGAGTTGGGCGGTCCGTGGATCAGCTTCAGCGGCACAGAACCCAGCGTATGGGGGGCTCCGGCGCCGGCCTTCCCGCGTTGGCGAATCGCCGTCGCGACCCCGCAAACTGCGGCGGTGCGAGCCTCGTTTTGCCGTCTACCAGCGGCTCTAGATTTGGTCCCACGATGTCCCTCTGCTTCGTCGACCCAGCCGATGCGATCCGCGCCATCTCCGACTCGATCGGCCGCGAGGCGAGGCGGCAGCTGCTGGGCGAGGCCGTGCGAGCCTGGGTCGACGAGATCCCGGACTCAGAGCTGGAGGTGCACTACGCGAAGGCGATCTCCGAGCTCGACGAGCACGACCTCTCGATGCTGGCCGCCTGGCACGGCTCGCTCGAGATCGGGCAGCCGGTCCCCAACCGCGACTTCTTGATGGGCGCTTTCAGCTCCCTCGGCGAGAACCGCCGCGAGGCGCTCAAGCTCGCCGCCGGCTTCCGCGGAGAGGAGGCGGTCGACTCGGGCGTCACCGAGGAGGACGCGCTGGAGCTGGTCCTCGGCCTGCTGGGCCCGCCCCGCCTGATGCAGCTCGCGGTCGAGGCGGTCGAGTTGTACGTCTGGGACCGCGCCGGCTCCGACAACTGACCAGGAGCCTGCAAACCGGCGCCTCTCCGGGTCCTCGGTCGTTCGGCTCGGGTCACGCACTTGAGTGCGCTCCCCTCACCTGACTTCCCTGCGTCCCCCGAGATGCTTGGTTTTCGGCTCCTGGTGGGAAATGGGGCCAGCCTGGGTAACCTCGAATGGTGGCCATTCCGCCGCACACGATCGTCATCTTCGGGGCGACCGGAGACCTCTCGCGGCGGAAGCTGCTGCCCGGGCTGCTGCGGCTCTTCCAGACGGACCTGATTCCGCCGTTCCGGATCGTCGGCGTCTCGATGGAGGAGATCGGGGACGCCGAGTTCCGCGCGATCGCCGAAGCCGCCTGCCGCGAGTTCGGCCGCCACGGCTTCGGCGGTGAGGAATGGCTGGAGTTCTCCAACCGCCTCTCCTACGTCCCTCATTCGGCGGCTCCCGTGGGGCTGCGCGAAGCCGTCGACCGCTGTGAGGAGGCGCTGGGGCCGGAGATGCGGCTGCTGCACTACCTCAGCGTCCCGCCGGCCGCCGCCCCCGACGTGATCCAGCTGCTGAAGCGCTGCGGCCTCGCCGAGCGCGCACGGGTGATCATGGAGAAGCCGTTCGGCACCGATCTCGCCAGTGCCCGGCGCCTCAACGAGCTCGTCCACGAGGTCCTGCGCGAGGACCAGGTCTTCCGCATCGACCACTTCCTCGGCAAGGAGGCGGCGCAAAACATCCTCGCCCTGCGCTTCGCCAACGGCCTCTTCGAGCCGATCTGGAACCGCAACCACATCGACCACGTGCAGATCGACGTGCCGGAGACGCTCGGCCTCGATGCCCGTGCCGGGTTCTACGAGTCGACCGGCGCCTACCGCGACATGGTGGTGACCCACCAGTTCCAGGTCCTCGCCTTCATGGCGATGGAGCCGCCGACCGCGCTGGAGCCACGGGCGATCAGCGAGGAGAAGAACAAGGTCTTCCGGTCGATGCTGCCGATCGAGCCGGGCAACGTGGTCCGCGG
>Ga0308176_10002840_pt1 | contig 10972 bp, 8 predicted proteins | sample PhyCR2_3_FD_203890 | JGI IMG/M metagenome (GOLD analysis project Ga0308176, IMG submission 203890) | Soil microbial communities from UC Gill Tract Community Farm, Albany, California, United States - DLSLS.C.R2 | ecosystem: Environmental > Terrestrial > Soil > Agricultural land | place: USA... | reverse complement strand
TCATGGACAGCGGCCAGTAGTGCGGCGGCGTCCAGAAGAACATGACGAGGAAGAGGACGACCGGCGCCCAGGACATCGAGTTCGTCACCGAGGACCAGCCGATCAGCACCGGCAGACAGCCGGCGATGCCGCCCCAGACGATGTTCTGCGAGGTGCGCCGCTTCAGGATCATCGTGTAGACGACGACGTAGAAGAGGAGCGCTCCGAGTGACAGCCAGGCGGACAGCCAGTTGACGGTGAGCCCGAACAGCAGCGTCGAGACGACGGCCAGGGTGATGCCGAAGACCAGGCACTCGAGCGGGCTGACCATGCCGGTCACCAGCGGCCGCTGCGAGGTGCGGTCCATCAGGGCGTCGATGTCCCGGTCGATGTACATGTTGAGCGCGTTGGCGCCGCCCGCGGAGAGGTAGCCGCCGACGCAGGTGAGCAGGACCAGCTTCAGGTCGGGCACGCCCTGCTGGGCCAGGAACATCACCGGAACGGTGGTGATGAGCAGCAGTTCGATGATCCGCGGCTTGGTCAGCGCCACGAACGCCTTGACACGGGCCCCGAACGGCCGGTGAACCGGGCTTTGGCTCGCATCACGAACCACACCCTCCCCCAGCGCCGGAAGGGCCTGGGAGGTGCCCCCAGGACGGGATTCGACGGCCGTCACGCACACCCCTGACAGAGAACATCCCAGCGAGCCCTTCTCGAGAAGGCCGGGTAGAGGCTCGCGCGTACCACGCCACTTTAGACGTTGCCCATACCCCGGCCTTCGCGGGGGTGGGGTCGTGTTGGCGGGCCGCGCGTCCGAGGTGTGGTGGGGCTCGATTGAGCAGTCGGATGAGCGGCTCCGTATTCATCTGCCAAATGCGCTGTCGGCCGGTCGGGAGGCGGATGTCCAAGAGTCCCGGCAGTCTGTAATGACTCGAAAAAACGCACGTCCTTACGGGGGTAGGCTCGTGGCGGCCGGTGGGCAGGCAGTGCACACCGGCGGCCGGGAGGGGGCATGCCCCCAGGGCCGGCGACCGACATGTGGAGAGGAGCCCTGACCCAGGGTGAGCACCAAGCCGACCACCACAGACCTTGAGTGGACCGAGCTGGACCAGCGGGCCGTGGACACCGCCCGGGTCCTGGCCGCCGACGCCGTACAGAAGGTCGGCAACGGCCATCCCGGTACGGCGATGAGCCTGGCCCCGGCCGCATACACCCTCTTCCAGAAGGTGATGCGGCACGACCCGGCCGACCCGGAGTGGGTCGGCCGCGACCGCTTCGTGCTGTCCGCCGGCCACTCGTCCCTGACCCTCTACACGCAGCTCTACCTGGCCGGCTTCGGCCTTGAGCTCGATGACCTGGAGTCCTTCCGCACCTGGGGTTCGAAGACCCCGGGCCACCCGGAGTACGGACACACGAAGGGCGTGGAGACCACGACCGGCCCGCTGGGCCAGGGTGTGGCCAACGCGGTGGGCATGGCGATGGCCGCCCGCTTCGAGCGCGGTCTGTTCGACCCGGAGGCCGCGCAGGGCGAGTCGCCCTTCGACCACTTCGTCTACTGCATCGCCGGTGACGGCTGCCTCCAGGAGGGCATCTCCGCCGAGGCGTCCTCGCTGGCCGGTCACCAGAAGCTCGGCAACCTGATCCTGCTGTGGGACGACAACCACATCTCGATCGAGGGCGACACCGAGACCGCCGTCTCCGAGGACACCGCCAAGCGGTACGAGGCCTACGGCTGGCACGTGCAGCGGGTCGCCCCGAAGCCGGACGGCGACCTCGACCCGCACGCGATCTACGACGCCATCGAGGCCGCGAAGCAGGTCACGGACCGGCCGTCCTTCATCGCGATGCGCTCGATCATCGCCTGGCCGGCCCCGAACGCGCAGAACACCGAGGCCGCCCACGGTTCGGCGCTCGGCGACGACGAGGTCGCGGCGACCAAGCGCGTCCTCGGCTTCGACCCGGAGCGGAGCTTCGAGGTCGCGGACGAGGTCCTCGCGCACACCCGCAGGGCGCTGGAGCGAGGCGCGCAGGCGAAGGCCGAGTGGGAGAAGTCGCTGCAGCTCTGGCGTGACGGCAACACCGAGCGCGCCGCCGACTTCGACCGCATCAGCAAGGGCGAGCTGCCGGCCGGCTGGGAGGAGAAGCTCCCGGTGTTCGAGCCGGGCAAGGGCGTCGCGACGCGTGCCGCGTCCGGCAAGGTGCTGCAGGCCCTCGGCGCGGTGATCCCGGAGCTGTGGGGCGGTTCCGCCGACCTCGCCGGGTCGAACAACACGACCATCGACAAGGACAGCTCCTTCCTGCCGGCCGGCAACCCGCTGCCGGAGGCGAACCCGTACGGCCGCACGATCCACTTCGGCATCCGCGAGCACTCCATGGCCGCGGAGATGAACGGCATCACCCTGCACGGCAACACCCGCGTCTACGGCGGCACCTTCCTGGTGTTCTCCGACTACATGCGCAACGCGGTGCGTCTGTCGGCCCTGATGCACCTGCCGGTGACCTACGTGTGGACGCACGACTCCATCGGCCTCGGCGAGGACGGCCCCACCCACCAGCCGGTCGAGCACGTGGCCTCGCTGCGCGCGATCCCGGGCCTGAACGTCGTCCGCCCCGCGGACGCCAACGAGACCGCGATCGCCTGGCGCGAGATCCTCAAGCGCTACACCAAGGAGTTCGGCAAGGGCCAGCCGCACGGTCTGGTGCTGACCCGGCAGGGCGTGCCGATCTACGAACCCAACGACGAGGCCGCACGCGGCGGTTACGTCCTGATGGAGGCCGACGGCGGAGAGCCGCAGGTCGTCCTGATCGCCACCGGTTCCGAGGTCCACGTGGCCGTCGAGGCCCGTGAGCAGCTGCAGGCCGAGGGCGTGCCCACCCGGGTCGTGTCCATGCCGTCCGTGGAGTGGTTCGAGGAGCAGGACCAGGGGTACCGGGACTCCGTGCTGCCGCCGTCCGTCAAGGCCCGTGTCGCCGTGGAGGCGGGTATCGGCCTGACCTGGCACAAGTACGTCGGGGACGCCGGCCGCATCGTTTCGCTGGAGCACTTCGGTGCTTCCGCCGACGGCAAGGTGCTCTTCCGCGAGTTCGGCTTCACCGCCGAGAACGTGGCCGCCAAGGCCCGGGAATCCCTGGCCGCCGCCCAGCGCTGACGCTCATATACGACACGTAGGAGATGTAATTCCATGACAGACGCACTGAAGCGCCTCTCCGAGGAGGGCGTGGCGATCTGGCTGGACGACCTGTCGCGCAAGCGGATCACGTCCGGCAACCTCGCCGAGTTGATCGACCAGCAGCACGTCGTGGGCGTCACCACCAACCCGACGATCTTCCAGAAGGCGATCTCGCAGGGGGACGGCTACGACCAGCAGCTGTCGGACCTCGCCGCCCGCAGGGTCACCGTCGAAGAGGCCATCCGCATGATCACCACGGCGGACGTCCGCGACGCCGCCGACATCCTGCACCCGGTCTTCGAGGCCACGAACGGCCAGGACGGCCGGGTCTCGATCGAGGTCGACCCGCGCCTGGCGCACAACGCCAAGGCGACCGCCGCCGAGGCCAGGCAGCTCGCCTGGCTGGTGGACCGCCCCAACACGCTGATCAAGATCCCGGCCACCGAGGCGGGTCTGCCGGCGATCACCGAGACGATCGGCAACGGCATCAGCGTGAACGTCACGCTGATCTTCTCGCTGGAGCGCTACCGCAAGGTCATGGACGCGTACCTCTCCGGCCTGGAGACGGCCAAGGAGCGCGGCCTGGACCTGTCGAAGATCCACTCCGTGGCGTCGTTCTTCGTGTCCCGCGTGGACACCGAGATCGACAAGCGCCTGGACGCCCTCGGCACCGAAGAGGCCAAGGCGCTGCGCGGCAAGGCCGCCGTCGCCAACGCCCGGCTCGCCTACCAGGCGTACGAGGAGGTGTTCGACTCCGAGCGCTGGAGCGCGCTGGAGAACGCCGGCGCCAACCGGCAGCGTCCGCTGTGGGCGTCGACCGGTGTGAAGGACCCGGCGTACCAGGACACGATGTACGTCACCGACCTGGTCGCGCCGAACACGGTCAACACCATGCCGGAGGCCACGCTGGAGGCCGTCGAGGACCACGGCGAGATCCGTGGCAACACCGTCGCCGGCACCTACGAGCAGGCGCGCGCCCACCTGGACGCGCTGGAGCGGCTCGGGGTCCCGTACGACGACGTCGTGCGGGTGCTGGAGGACGAGGGCGTGGACAAGTTCGAGGCGTCCTGGAACGACCTGCTGAAGTCGACCCAGGCGGAGCTCGAGCGCCTCGCCCCCTCGGAGGGCTGAGTTGTCACGCCTTCCCGGTTCCGGAGCGAACCCGCTTCGTGACCCCGCCGACCGACGGCTCCCGCGCATCGCGGGGCCGTCGGGCCTGGTGATCTTCGGCGTCACGGGCGACCTGTCCCGCAAGAAGCTGATGCCCGCGGTGTACGACCTCGCCAACCGGGGTCTGCTGCCGCCGGGCTTCTCGCTGGTCGGCTTCGCCCGGCGGGAGTGGGCGCACGAGGACTTCGCCGCCGAGGTCCACGACGCCGTCAAGGAGCACTCCCGGACCCCTTTCCGTGAGGAGGTCTGGCAGCAGCTCATCCAGGGGATGCGTTTCGTCCAGGGCACCTTCGACGACGACGACGCCTTCGAGCGGCTGCGCGGCACCATCGAGGAGCTGGACAAGGCCCAGGGGACGGGCGGCAACTTCGCCTTCTACCTGTCGGTGCCGCCGCGTTCCTTCCCGGTGGTCATCCAGCAGCTGAAGAAGCACGGTCTGACCGACCAGTCCTCGGGTTCCTGGCGGCGCGCGGTCATCGAGAAGCCGTTCGGCCACGACCTCAGGTCGGCCGAGGAGCTGAACAAGGTCGTGCACGAGGTGTTCGAGCCGGACCAGGTGTTCCGGATCGACCACTACCTCGGCAAGGAGACCGTCCAGAACATCCTGGCGCTGCGTTTCGCCAACACGATGTTCGAGCCGATCTGGAACCGGTCCTTCGTGGACCACGTGCAGATCACCATGGCGGAGGACATCGGCGTCGGCGGCCGCGCCGGCTACTACGACGGCATCGGCGCCGCCCGTGACGTCATCCAGAACCACCTGCTGCAGCTCATGGCCCTCACGGCCATGGAGGAGCCCGCCTCCTTCGACGCGGACGCGCTGGCGGCGGAGAAGACCAAGGTGCTCGGTGCCGTGCGGCTGCCGAAGGACCTGGGCCGCAGCACCGTGCGCGGGCAGTACGCGGCGGGCTGGCAGGGCGGCGAGAAGGTCATCGGGTACCTCGAAGAGGACGGCATCGACGCCAAGTCGAAGACCGACACCTTCGCCGCGATCAAGCTGGGCATAGACAACCGCCGCTGGGCGGGTGTCCCCTTCTACCTGCGCACCGGCAAGCGCCTCGGCCGCCGGGTCACCGAGATCGCGGTGGTCTTCCAGCGGGCCCCGCACTCCCCCTTCGACCACACGGCGACGGAGGAGCTGGGCTCGAACGCGGTCGTCATCCGGGTGCAGCCGGACGAGGGCATCACGGTCCGCTTCGGCTCCAAGGTGCCGGGCACCTCGATGGAGATCCGGGACGTGTCCATGGACTTCGCCTACGGCGAGTCGTTCACGGAATCCAGCCCGGAGGCGTACGAGCGGCTCATCCTGGACGTGCTGCTCGGCGACGCCAACCTGTTCCCGCGCACGGAGGAGGTCGAGCTGTCCTGGCAGATCCTCGACCCGATCGAGGAGTACTGGGACCGGCACGGCAGGCCCGCGCAGTACAAGTCGGGCACCTGGGGTCCCGTCGAGGCGGACGAGATGCTGGCACGAGACGGACGGAGCTGGCGCCGGCCATGAAGATAGACCTGACCGGCACCACCGCCGGCGCGATCAACAAGGCGCTCGTCCGGGGCCGCCGTGCCATCGGCACTCCCGCCGTCGGCATGGTCCTGACCCTGGTCATCGTCACCGACGAGGAGAACGCCTACGACGCCCTGAAGGCCGCCAACGACGCCTCGCGCGAGCACCCCTCGCGCACCCTGGTGGTCATCAAGCGGGTCTCCCGCTCCCCGCGCGACCGCACGTCCTCCCGGCTCGACGCCGAGGTACGGGTGGGCGCGGAGGCGGGCACCGGCGAGACGGTCGTGCTGCGGCTGTACGGCGAGGTGTCCGAACAGGCCGACTCGGTGGTGCTGCCGCTGCTGCTGCCGGACGCCCCGGTGGTCGTCTGGTGGCCGGTGTACGCGCCGCTGGACCCGGCCAACGACCCGCTGGGCGCGCTGGCCCAGCGCCGGGTGACCGACACCTATGCCGCCGAGCAGCCGGTACGGGAGCTGTCCGCCCGCGCCGAGGCCTACGCACCCGGCGACACCGATCTGTCCTGGACCCGGATCACGCCGTGGCGTTCGATGCTCGCGGCGGCCCTGGACCAGGTGGTGTGCGAGGTGAAGGCCGTCGAGGTGGAGGGCGAGGAGTTCAACCCGAGCTGTGAGCTGCTGGCGATGTGGCTCGCGGACCGGCTGGACGTTCCCGTCCGGCGCTCCCTGTCCGCGGGGCCGGGGCTGACGGCCGTGCGGATGGACACCAGCGAGGGTCCCATCACCCTGGACCGGGCGGACGGCTCGCTGGCCACCCTGTCCATCGAGGGCCAGCCGGCCCGCGCGGTGGCGCTGAAGCGGCGGGACACCGCCGAGCTGATCGCGGAGGAGCTGCGCCGGCTCGACCCGGACGACACCTACGCCTCGGCGCTGGCCTACGGCGTGGAGCGGCTGAACACCGTGCCGGAGCCCGCCCGGGCGGAGCCGGCCGCGGTCGCCGAACCGGTGGAGGAGGCCGCGAAGGCGCCCGCGAAGAAGGCGGCCGCCAAGAAGGCCCCGGCGAAGAAGGCGGCGGCGAAGTGAGCACTCCGCAGCTGGTCGTGCACCACGACAAGGAACTGATGGCGCAGGCGGCCGCGGCCCGCCTGATCACGCGGATCGTGGACGCGCAGGCCTCCCGGGGCACCGCGTCCGTGGTCCTCACCGGCGGCCGCAACGGCAACGGCCTGCTGGCCGCGCTGGCGGCGGCACCGGCCCGGGACGCCATCGACTGGGGCCGCCTCGACCTGTGGTGGGGCGACGAGCGCTACCTGCCCGAGGGCGACCCGGAGCGCAATGTCACGCAGGCCCGCGAGGCGCTGCTGGACGCGGTGCCGCTGGACCCGGAGCGCGTGCACGCCATGCCCGCGTCCGACGGTCCCCACGGCACGGACGTGGAGGCGGCGGCGGAGGCCTACGCGGCGGAACTGGCCAAGGCGGCCGGGCCGGAGAACCACGGCCGGGTGCCGTCCTTCGACGTGCTGATGCTGGGCGTCGGACCGGACACCCATGTGGCCTCGCTCTTCCCGGAGTTGCCCGCGGTCCGCGAGACGGAGCGCACGGTGGTCGGCGTGCATGGCGCGCCCAAGCCGCCGCCGACCCGGGTCTCGCTGACCCTGCCGGCGATCCGCTCGGCCCGCGAGGTCTGGCTGCTCGCGGCCGGCGAGGACAAGGCCCAGGCCGTGGCCATCGCCCTGTCGGGCGCCGGCGAGGTACAGGCGCCGGCGGCGGGCGCCCGCGGCCGCTCGCGGACGCTGTGGCTCCTGGACTCCGCGGCGGCCTCGCGGTTGCCGCGGTCGCTGTATCCACCGGCGTCACCGTGAGGCTCGCCTCTCCGTGACGGACGGGGGCGGCAGGGAGGATTCAACTCCCCGCCGCCCCCTTCGCGTTGGCGCTCGGTGACTCCCCCTCAGCCGGATTCTTCACATTTCCCGCACCGAACGTACATGTAGTCCTCATCTTTTGTGTAGGCTCCTGGCCGCATCACTCGCACGATTGAGGGGGGACCTCATGCGTATACGTTTCGCGCTGGCCGCAACCGTCACGGCCGGAGCGCTCGCCGTCACCGTCGCGGCCCCGGCCCAGGCCGCCGAGTACTCCTCCGCCCTGAAGATCAAGGGCGTCCAGTACGACGCTCCGGGGCGGGACTCCAACAGCTGCACCTCCGGCAACACCAAGAGCGAGTACGTGACGATCAAGAACTACTCGCGCACCGCGACCGTGAACCTCAAGGGTTACGTGGTCAGGGACAGCACCAGCAGCAACAAGTTCACCTTCTCCAAGAACCACTACCTCGAGCCCGGTGACTACGTGAAGCTGCGCGGGGGCCACGGCACCGACTCGGACGCCAATAACGTCGTCTACCGCCAGAACTGCAACTTCATCTGGAACAACGACAAGGACACCATCCGCCTGTACAAGTCCTCCGGCGCCCACGCGGACACCCACGCCTACACCAAGTCCGCCAACGACCGCGACGGCAACGGCTACATCACCTTCCACGGGTGAGGGCGCGTCACATGACGGACGGAGGACCGGCCGGCATACGGCCGCCGCACCGGCGCACGCGGCTGTGGGCCGCCTGCGTCGCCCTGCTCGCGGCAGGCGCGGTCGGCTGCGGGTCCGCGCACGACACGGCGGCCGGAGCGTCCACGCCGGCGCCCCGGCCCACGGTGACCGTGTCCGTGACCGCGACGGTCACCGAGACCGCCGAGCCGGAGCCCGCGCCGACGGTCACGAAGACGAGGACCGTCCGCAAGCCGGGGCCCACGGTCACCGTGACCAAGCGCGCCTCCGGCACCTCCGGCTCGTCCGGCAGCGTCCGCACCGACGACAGCGGCGGCGGCACGTGCTCCATCACGTCCAACGCGGGCAACTGCTACTCGGCGGGCCAGTTCTGCCGCAACAGCGACCATGGAGCGGCGACCACCACCGCGAGCGGTACGCGGATCAGGTGTTCCTACAGCGGGAGCGCCTGGCGCTGGACGTACGCCTGACGCGGAGGCGGCCGGGTCGCCGGCCGCCTCCGCTGTCCCCCGTCAGGTGGGGTCACTTGACCGAGCCCGCCATCACGCCCTGGACGAAGTGGCGCTGGAAGGCGAAGAAGACGATCACGGGGACTATCAGGGAGAGGAAGGCGCCCGGGGCCAGGACGTCGATGTTGCTGCCGAACTGGCGTATCTGGGACTGGAGTTGCACGGTCAGGGGCTGGGAGGAGCTGTCGGCGAAGAGGAGCGCGACCAGCATGTCGTTCCAGACCCACAGGAACTGGAAGATGGCGAGCGAGGCGATGGCGGGACGCCCCACCGGCAGGACCAGGCGGGTGAAGATCCGCCACTCGCTGCCGCCGTCCATCCGCGCCGCCTCCAGCATCTCCTTCGGCATCTCCGCGAAGTAGTTGCGCAGGAGGAACACCGCGAAGGGCAGGCCGTAGGCGACGTGGAAGAGGACCACGCCGGGGATCGTGCCGAACAGGCCCAGCTGGCCGAAGAGTTTGGCCACCGGCAGCAGGCCGATCTGCACCGGCACCACCAGCAGGGCCACCACCAGCAGGAACAGCGGCTCCCGCAGTGGGAAGTCCAGCCAGGCGAAGGCATATCCGGCGAGGGCCGCGATGCCGACGACCAGGACGGTCGTCGGCACCGAGATCAGCACGGTGTTCCAGAAGGCCTGGGTGATGCCGGCGTTCTTCAGCAGCGCCGAGTAGTTGTCGAAGGACAGCTGCCCCGGACTGGCCAGCGCCGTCCACCAGCCGCCCTTCGCCGTGTCCTGGGCCGAGCGCAGGGAGGACAGGAACAGTCCCGCGAGCGGGGTCACCCAGACCAGGCCGATCACCACGAGGAACGCCTGGACCAGGCCGTTGCCCAGGCCGCGCCTGACCGCGTTCATCGCTGACTCCTTCGGAAGCGGCGGACGTTGAAGACCATCGCGGGGATCACCAGCACGAGCAGCAGCACACCGAGGGCGCTGCCGAGCCCCTGGTTGTTGCCGCCGCCGAACGACACGAGCCACATCTGGGTCGCGAGCACGGTGGCGTCCTCCTGCACCGGTCCCGGCGCGATGACGTAGACGAGGTCGAACACCTTCATCACGTTGATCACGAGGGTGACGAAGACGACCGTCAGCACGGGGGCGAGCAACGGCACGGTGATGCGGCGGAAGATCTGCCACTCGTTCGCGCCGTCCATCCGCGCCGCCTCCAGCGCGTCCCGGGGCAGGCTCGACAGACCCGCGCCGATCAGCACCATCGCGAAGCCGGTCCAGATCCACAGGTAGGCGCCGATGATCGCCGGGGTGACGAGCGTCGGGCCGAGCCAGGAGACACCCTGGTAGGGCGGCGCGAAGTTGGACGCGGGCAGCTTCACCGTGTACGAGCCCTGGTGGAGTCCGGTGAAGCGGAAGGAGCCGTCGGAGGAGGACGTGGTGCTCGCGACCGTCCTGCCGTCGCGCAGCGCCTCGACCTTCATGCCGGGCAGGCCGCTCTCCTCCGGGTCGACCCGGCCCTGCTTCCCTCCCCCGCCGGGCGTGAAGTCCAGGTACACGACGCCGCGCACTTCACCGGCGCCGGCTCCGCGCCGCGCCGCCGGCCGGGCGGGCGAGGCGTCCCGCGGCAGGTCCCCCGGCAGCACGCCGACAAGGGGCAACGTGACCGAGTCGCCCGGGGAGACGGCCGCGTGGCTGAGGTAGGACCCGTCGCGGCCCTGGTCCAGCAGCCCCTCACGGCCCCGTGCCGTCGGATACGACGAGGTCCCCTCGAAGGCGTCGTGCACGGAGACCACGGCGGCGTCGAGGACGCCCTTGTCCGGGTCCTCGTCGTAGGCGAGCCGGAAGATGATGCCGGCGGCGAGGAAGGAGACCGCCATCGGCATGAACAGCAGCAGTTTGAACGCCGTCGCCCAGCGGACCTTCTCCACCAGGACGGCAAGGATCAGACCGAGGCCGGTGAGCAGGGCCGGGGCGACGACCACCCAGATGGTGGTGTTGCGGATGGCCTTCAGCGTCGCCGGGTCGCGGAACATCTCGGCGTAGTTGCCGCCGCCGACGAACCGGGTGCCGGAGGCGTCGAAGAAGCTGCGGCCGACGGAGAACAGCACCGGGTAGACGACGAGCTCGCCGAGCAGGAGCAGGGCGGGGAAGACGAAGAGCAGGGCGAC
>Ga0308176_10002839_pt1 | contig 10974 bp, 12 predicted proteins | sample PhyCR2_3_FD_203890 | JGI IMG/M metagenome (GOLD analysis project Ga0308176, IMG submission 203890) | Soil microbial communities from UC Gill Tract Community Farm, Albany, California, United States - DLSLS.C.R2 | ecosystem: Environmental > Terrestrial > Soil > Agricultural land | place: USA... | reverse complement strand
TGTCCCGTGGACGACGCCGGTCTCTTCGCGTTCCAGCCCGATCCCCGGGATCAGCTCCTGTTTCGGCGTGAAAGTGAGGCGGGCGATCCCTTTTTCTTCGGTTTCCGAGACGCAGATGACCGTGCAGCCAACCGAGCCCATGTCCGGCCACAGCGGCTTGGTGGCTTCAGCTTCGGTCCAGCCGACCAAGACCCCTTTGACGGGCCCGGGCGGAGGCATCTGGAAGCCGGCGAGCGTGCCGCATTTGACCAGCAGTTCGCCGTAGTCGTCGAGCATCGTGACTTTGGTTTCGAAGACCATCTGGTGGCCGGGTTCGCCGGCGCTGTGGTACCAGTGCACCGGGCCCACCCGTTCGGCGCCGCCACGGACGTCGATCGAGAAGGCGAGCAGGACGCCGTGCAGCGCGTCGAGGATCGGCTTGGCGAGGTTGAGCTTCTTCAGCACCTCGTAGGGCCCGCGCACCGCCCACCGAGGCAGGTTCTTGATCCCCCAGCGGGTCACCTTGCGGCCGAGCACGCCGGTGACCTTGTCGTAGATTTTCCCGACCGCCTTGCTCGCGATCCACTTCTGGATCTTTCCGCCGACCGCCTGTTCGAGTTTCTTGCCGAGCTCTTCGGAGGCTTTCGAGAGCTGTTCGCAGTCGCCGACGATGGAGCTGGACTGCGCCCTCGGCCCGAGCAACGCCCGCAGGCTGGACAGGGCGCGTTCCTCGGCTTCGCGCGGGGAGGCCGCCGGTGCCCGGGAAGCCTTCGCGCCCGCCGGCCGCACGTGCCGCAGCACCGAGATCTCGATGTCGGCGGAGATCAGCCAGGCTTGGAGGCCGTCGAGCGGGATGACCGCCGGCACCTCGTGCGAGGCGAGGTCGTAGTGGGTGCCGGGATGCCGGCGGCCGAGCTCGCGCACCACGAGCGGCAGCAGCGAGCTGCCCGCGCGAGGCTTGTGCGCCGCTTCACGCACGGCCGCGAGCAGCGCGGTGCGCAGCAGCGCCGGCGGGAACGGCTGGCCGGGGCCGAGCGTGAGGCCCGCTTGCGAGAGGTCGTTTGCAACACCGTCCACGTCGGTGGTGGGGCCGCGGTTGAAGTCGTCGCCCAGCCCGCGCAGCTCGAAGTCGTAGAGGGCGAAGCCACGGGCCGCGTTCGGCTCGGGGGCGACGACGAGCGGCTTGCCCTTGGCGGTGACGACGGAGATGTGGAGGGCGCGCATCATCGCCAGCAGCGCCCTCGCCCTCGCCTTCTCGCCCTTTGCCTTCGCGAGGCGGACGACGAGCCGCTTGGCAACCTGCGCCTGGGACGGGGCAGGGTGACTTCGGTGCCCGTGCCGGTGGTGGTGGTTGGCAGCGCCGTGGCTGCCCGTGGCCGCCTGCGCGGCAGCCGGGAGCGCGATCAGAGCCGCGAGAGCGAGGGTCAGCAGCACGAGCGGGATCGCGGACGGGCGGCGCATGGGCGCGGCATCCTTTCAAGGGGCCGCTGCGGGCGCAATGCGGTGTCAGGAAACTGACTTCGGGGAACTATCAGCTGCGGGTTCTGTCCGTCCGGAGAACCTCGGCCTGCCGGCGCTCGGCCAGCTGGGCGTCCCTCACCGCCCAGTTGATCCGCTCGATCAGCTGGCCGGAGAAGTGCCTCGACTCGAGGTCGCTGCTGGCGACGCGCTCGCGATAAACCACTTCGTCGGGAGTGGCGGGGGAGTCGGCGATGACGAGGATCTGAGGCATCTCTTCCTCCTGGCTCGGGTTCGGGGGAAGGATCGCCTGCGAAGCTTGGCGCCAGGTCAAGCGGCGGTAAAGATTCGGCGGCTACTTCAGCCGCAGGGGGCGGAACCACCTCGACCTGCCGTCGTCGTTGCGCAGCGTCTCCCTGAAGAGCAGACGGTGGCGGTGGCGGACGGCGTGCCGGGCGTGCCGCCTGACCCGCAGCCTGAAGCGGTGCGCCCTGCCGGCGGCAAGCTTGGCGGTACCGACCGAGGTCGCCGCCCGGTGCCTGGAGAGCAGCCCCTGGACCGAGATCCGGCAGGTGCCCCCGCCCTTCGGGCACCTCGCCTTGACGATGACGCGGTTGCCCTTCAGCCTCGCGGGGCCGACCAGGGTTGCCTTCGAGCGGCGCTTGCGCACGCCGGAAGTGCTGCTCGTCACGGGCGCAGTGGCACCCCGACTCTGCGGGGGCGCTTGGTAGCCGACCGCCAGGTCATAGCCCGGCGGCAGGACTTTCGGCGCCGGCGGCTGCACCGCCCCGCCCAGGGACCCCGGCGTCTCCAGGACGGGCAGCCGCAGCTCGAGGTTGGAGACCGTGATCGGCAGCTGGGCGTTGGACTTGCGCGCGTAGGGGAAGTCGGAGGGCAGCAGCTCGAGCTTGGGCACGTCTCCCGCCGCGAAGCGGTAGGCCTGCGGGTGCAGCTGGAAGACGAAGTCGGTCCCGCCTTCCCCCGGTCGGAGCAGACCGCGGGCGACGAGTCGCTCGCTTCCTTCCGACGAGACGTCAAGGAGGCGAGCGGCGATCTCCGACTGGCCGCCGGGGGCCGAGATGTCGGCGACGACGGTGGGCGAGCCGATCAGGGTGAAGCCGGGGGATGGGGCGGCCGGCAGGCGGTAGGTGGCGACGCCGGGCTGGTCGGCGCCCGAGGCGGTGGCGCAGGCTTCGCCGGTGGCGATCGGGTCGAAGGTGACGCCGATGCCCGGATCGCCGGCTTCCGGGGAGATCGTCTGCGAGGGAGCGCTGTCGAAGCGGATCTCCCCCGGCGCCAGCGCCTTCCAGCTTTCGGCGCGGTAGGGCCCTTCGGAGGGAGCTTCAGCTTCGCCGCAGATCGTCGTCAGCACTTCGACGCTAGAGGTCGGGGACGCCCCGGATCCCTTCAGGTAGTGGTCGAACCAGGCGTCCTGCCGCACCCGGAAGGCTGCCTCGTCGGCTTTCTTGTTCTGGCTGCGGGCGTGTCCGTCGTCCATGAAGTAGAGGGAGATCGGGCTGCTCGGGTACTGGGTGCGGGTCCGGTTGTAGAAGCGGATCGCCTCGTCGGGCGGGAAGAGGTCGTCGTTCCAGCCGCTCTGGATGAGCAGCGGCGCCGGCGCCTCGGAGTGATTTATGTAGTAGGAGGAGTGGTAGGTGGTGATCTCGTCGACGATCGCCTCGGCTTCGGGATTTGAGTCGTAGGGCTCACCCGCGTTGATCAGCGCGTACCAGGCCGTGAGGTTGGCTTCGGGATCGGCGCCGGGCGGGGCGTAGTTGCTTTCTGCGAGGCCAGTGCCGTAGAGCCCGCTCACGTAGGAGGCCTTCTCGATGCCGATCGGGGCTTCCCCGTTGGGGCCGCGGTAGGGAGCGTCGGCGACGTAGTCGAGGGTGCGGCCGTTCGGCATCAGCGAGTAGGCGAGGTCGGTCCAGGGCCATTGCGGCACCGCCGCAGCGAGTTCCATCGGCGTTCCGTCCGGGCTCGTCCACGGCATCAGCGATCCGTCCGGCCGCATCGTCCGGTTGCGCAGCGCCGCCAGCGCCATCGAGATGCCGCCCCCGTAGGAGGCGCCGGTGGCGCCGATTCGCCTCGGCTCGGCGAGCCCTTCGTCGGCGAGCTCCGAGATCAGGTACTGGGCGTCCCGCACTTCGTAGCGGTCGTCCATCAGGTGGTTGTAGCCCTTGGCGCAGGCCGGCAGGAGCCTTTCCGGATCCGAGCCGCCGCAGGAGCTCCCCCAGCCGCGGTCGCTCATGCTGAAGACGACGTAGCCGTGTTCGGCCCAGCCCTGCGTCTGGGTGTTGATCCCGATCTTTTCACCGCCCCAGCCGTGGAAGTCGCCGATCACGGGATAGGGCCCGTCGGCGCCAGAGGTCGGGGCCGGGGGGAGGATGACGTCGACGTCGATCTTCGTCGCTCCGTCCCAAGTGGTGGTTGGGCCGCTGCAGAGGCGGACGTTGCCGCTGGAGGGCTGGGGCGCGCAGCTGAGGTCGCCGCCGTAGAGGCCGGTCACTTCCGCGCCGGCCGCGGGGGCGAGCACGGCGAGCGCCAGCAGTGCAGCGGCGCAGAGGCGTGTGGTGAAGCTGATTCGAATCGATCCGGCGGCCATGGCTCCTCCCGTGCCACCTCCTTCCCGCCGCCGCGGCGGCGCAAACCGCGGCTGCGCAAGCTAGAGCGGCATCTTCGAGCGGGCCCGCTGCCCCGCGCTGTGGCTCTTGTCGGCAGCGCTCCGTGATTTCCCGAAGCTCTTGCTGAGCAGCCGGCCGAGCGGCCCCGGCGCCTTGCTGCCCGCCCGCTGGCCCAGCGAGAAGCCCTCGTCGCTGCCGCGGCGGGCACGGTTGGAGAGTGAGGGAACCAGGAACCCCAGGATTGCCAGCACCACGCAGATTGCGATCACGGCGCCAATCAGCATCTCGCTCCCTTCCTCGTTAGGTGACGGGGGTTCAGTACCCGGGCCGTCGCTTGGTCAACCATCTCGATCTGGGTGCGGCGGCGTCGATCGGGGTACCGGGCGAGCGTGTTCGACTGGCTCAGCAACGCGGTAACCCACAGTGCCCTCACCTACCCGATCGTCTTCGCCGCCAGCGGCACCGACGTCCTCTTTCCCCTGATCCCGTCGGAGACGATCGTGATCACCGCCGCGGTGCTGGCGGCCCAGGGAGACCTGCTGATCTGGGCGATCGTGCCGCTGGTGGCGGTCGGCGCCTTCATCGGCGACAACGTCAGCTACCTGCTCGGCCGCACCGTCGGCGACCCGATCGCTGACCGCCTCTTCAAGAGCGAAAAGGGACAGGCCCGGCTGGGCTGGGCCGAGCAAGCGCTGCGCCGCCGCGGCGTCGTGCTGATCGGCGTCGGCCGCTTCATCCCCGGCGGCCGCACCGCGACCACCTTCGCGGCGGGAACCCTGGAGATGCCCTACCGGCGGTTCCTGCTCGCCGACGCCTGCGCCGCCACCGTGTGGGCGATCTACGTCTCGATGCTCGGCTACCTCGGCGGCGAGACCTTCAAGGACAGCCTCTGGCTGCCGCTGGCCTCCTCGCTCGCGGTGGCGGCGCTCGTGGGGCTCGCCTTCGAAGCCTGGCGGCGGCTGCAGCGTCGTCATGGCAAGGACGTCCTCGGCGACGAGCTGCCGGAGGAGGTCGCCTGAGCCGCTCGGCGCAGCCGGCCCGACCTCTGCGTTTGCTTCAATCGGATCACCAGAGAAAGGAGGTGGTCCTAACTTGAGTCACATGCTTGAGGGGACTCTGGAGGTGCAGGGCCGCTAGGCGCCGCACTGGTTAGGGCGCCCGGCGGAATCCACCCCGGGCACCGGCGGGCAAAGGGAGACCGGGCTTTGTCCCACCCGGCCGCTGTTCCCGCGTTCGTCTCCACGCACCAGGCCAGGGCCGCCACGGCGGCCCTGGCGCTTTTCCGGGGCGCGCGGGTTGTCCGCTCAGCCGTCCACCCGGCGCAGCCCGTCCTCGGCTTCCCTCAGCAGATGGGAGGCGACCCGCCACTTGCGCTGCAGCACCGGTTCGATCGCGGCCGAGTCACAGCCCGTTTCGCTGATGCACCGCCCCCAGCCGTTGGCGGCGTCGATGTAGCGGTTGAACGCCTTCTCGCCCGGCGCGCCGGCGGCGCCGAGGCAGTCGAGCGCCAGCTCCCGGCTGGGAATCTTCCGGTAGGTGTCGCGCACGGCGTCGATTTCGTCGACGTACTGTTCGTAGGTGACGCCGACGGCGAGGCGCCGGCGCAGAGCGTCCATCGAGGAGAGAAAGCCGCCGAGCTGGGCCTGGCAGAGCTCTCCCGCCGGGGCCGGCCGCCGCACCTGGCGCCGCTGCCGGGCAGTGGTCGTGGTGCCGTCCGCGGCGTCGGCCGCGGCATGGGCGGGGGCGGTGGTGCCGGTGCCGCGATCGGCGGACGGGGCGGCCCCAGAGCCGCCGCAGCCGGCGAGGGCGAGGACCACGACGCAGCCGAGGAGCGGTAGCCGGCGGCCGGTGGGCACGGGCGGCAGTCTACGTCGTGTAGAAACAGGCCCATGGGGCGGATCGGGAGGCTCGGCAGGATGGCGATCGGGCTCGTCCTCGCCCTGACGGCGTCGCTGGCGCTCGCCCCGGTCGCCGGCGCGCGGCCACTGGCCAAGGTGCTGGTCCTCGGCGACAGCCTGGAGGAACTCACCTCGCCCTACCTCGGCCGCTACCTGCCCGGGGTGGAGCTGACCGTCAATGCCGTCGGCGGCTCCAACAGCTACCAGATCTTCGACCTCTTCCAGGAAAGCTACGACCCGTCCCAATCGGTGATCGTCTTCGACGCCGGGACCAACGACAACCCCGAATATCCAGAGATCCTCGCCGGCAACCTCGCCAAGGTCGCGGCGATCGTCGGCAACCGCTGCATGGTCGTGCCGACGATCCACGGCTTCACCGTCAACGGGGTGGACAACAGCGGCAAGAACCGGGTGGTCGCCGAATTCGCCGCCTCGCGCCCGGGGACCCAAACGCCGGATTGGGCCGGGGCGGTGGCCACCCACCCGGAGCTGATGCAGGCTGACGGCCTGCACCCGATTCCCGAAGGCGCCGACTACCGCGCCCAGCTGATCGCGCAGGGGATCGACGGCTGCCTGGCCTACGAGCGGGCGCGGGCGAGCGCGCCGCCGCCGGCCCCGACTCCCGAAGTGGTGAGGATCGCTCCGGTGGGGCGGCTGGCCAAGCGCCAAGCGGAAGCGATGGCGACCATCCGCGAGGCGGTCGTCGCCCAGGCTGCCGCCGCGCTGCTGGCGGCCACTCTGTAGAGGAGCGCGGTCATCTAGGCTCGTGCCATGGCAGACGTCGTGATGCCCAGGCTCTCGGACTCGATGGAGGAGGGCACGATCCTGGCCTGGCTGAAGCAGGTGGGCGACGAGGTGACCATCGGCGAGGAGCTGGTGGAAATCGAGACCGACAAGGCCAACATGGCCTACGAGGCCGACGTCGCCGGGGTGCTGCAGGAGATCCTCGCCCAGGAGGGGGAGACGCTTCCGATCGGGACGCCCATCGCGCGGGTGGGTACCGGAGCCGCGGGGCAGGCAACCGACGGCGAGGGACCCGGCGCCACGCCCGCGGGTCCTGTCGCCGACGAGGGGCCTTCGTCCTCGCAGGCTGCGGGCGAAGACCCCTCATCGGCGCCACCCGCGGGAGAGGCGGCGGAGACTCACGCCGATGCTCCGGCCGGGCCGGCGGCTACGGCCGAGTCGCGAGGAGCTGGCGAGCGGATCAAGGCCTCGCCGCTCGCACGGCGCCTCGCCGCCGAGAAGGGTCTGGATCTGAATGCCCTTCGAGGATCCGGTCCTGGCGGGCGGATCGTCAAGTCGGACGTGGAGGGTGCGGCTTCTCCCGCGGGTGACGCCGTAGGGGGGCCCATGCCCGAGGAAGCTTTAGCTACCGCAGGGCATGGGGGGTCCCCTGCGGCGGCAGGACCCACGGGCGGGAGCGCCCCGTCCACCGCGACTTCGCCCTCCACCGCCAAGGGCGAGGTCCGCCACCAGGAGCTGAGCAAGGCGCAGTCGGTCATCGCCCGCCGGATGGCGGAGTCGAAGGCGACCGCGCCGCACTTCTACCTGACCAGCGAGATCGACATGACTCGGGCCGTGGAGGCGCGCGCGGCGATCAAAGCGGCGGCGCGGGAGGGGGACGTGGTGCCGTCCTTCAACGACATGATCGTCAAGGCGTGCGCGATCGCCCTCGCCGAGCAGCCGAAAGCCAACGGTGCCTACCGCGACGGCCGCATCGAGCTCTACTCGCGCGTCAACGTCGGCGTCGCCGTCGCCGCCCCCGAACTCCTCGTCGTCCCCACCGTCTTCGACGCCGACCGCAAGGGCCTGCGACAGATCGCCGCCGACACCCGCGCCGCCGCTGCCCGGGTCCGCGACGGCTCGATCACTCCGCCCGAGCTCTCCGGCGCCACCTTCACCGTCTCCAACCTCGGCATGTACGGGATCGAGTCCTTCGAGGCGGTCATCAACACGCCCCAGGCGGCCATCCTCGCAATCGGCGCGATCCGCGAAGTGCCCGCGATGCGCGACGGGGTGGTGGTCCCCGCCCGGCTGATGAAGGCGACTCTCTCCTGCGATCACCGCATCCTCTACGGGGCGGAGGGAGCCGAGTTCCTGGCGCGGGTCAGGGCGCTGCTCGAGGAGCCGGTCTCACTGGCGCTCTAGCCGGGCGGCCGCCCGGCGTGGATAGCATCCGCACGATGGCGGAGCGGGGTCCCGCGGGGGCAGGGCAGGCGGTCGAGATCGAGATGCCCGACGGCGTCGCCGACGCCTATCTCGCGCAGCCCGCTGCAGGTGCGCGGCAGCCCCCGGTCCTGATGGTCCCGGATGCCTTCGGGCTGCGGCCGCAAATCGAGCGAATGGCAGAGCGGATTGCGGCCCGCGGATACCCGGTGCTCGTCCCCAACGTCTTCTACCGCGCGCGCCGGGCGCCGGTGGCCTCGCTGGAGGGGCTCGACGACCCGGAGCGGCGGGGTGAGGTCCTGCAGCGGGTCATGCCGCTGATGCGGGAGCTGACCCCGAAGCGGATCGTGCGCGACGGCGGCGCCTACCTGGATCGGCTCGAGCGGGTCGGCTCCGGCCCGGTCGCCGTGGTCGGCTACTGCATGGGCGGCCGGGTCGGCTGGCGCATCGCCGCCGCCTATCCGGATCGGGTGGCCCTCCTCGCGGGATTTCACGTCGGCGGTCTCGTCACCGACGACGAGGAGAGCCCGCACCGCAGCGCCGCGCGGCTGCAGGCAGAGCTCTATTTCGGCTTTGCGGACAACGACCGCAGCATGACGCGGGAGCAGATCGGGACCCTCGAGCAGGTGCTGAGCGAGGCCGGCGTCCGCCACCGCTCCGAGGTCTACGAGGGGGCCCGCCACGGCTACACGATGGCCGATACCGCCGAGCACGACGAGGCCGCGGCCGAGCGCCACTTCCGCGAGCTGTTCTCGCTGCTCGACCGCAGCTAGCGGTCCAGCTCCGGGGGCAGCGCCTGCGGCCCGTCGGGGTACATGAAGCGCAGCTGCTCCTCGCTCATCTCGAGCGTGCTCGTCACCGACTCCTGCGGCGCCGCGACGACTAGCCAGAGCTGGTCGGCCTCGGTGTCGTTGAAGAGCTGGCGCACCGTCTCGGTCTCGACCAGCAGGCTGTCGAGCGGCGAGAGCGTCAGCACCTCTTCCTCGATCCGCACCCGGCCCCTGCCCTCGAGCAGGACGTACAGCTCCTCCTGGTCGCGGTGGCGGTGCTTGGTCGAGGCCTGGCCCGGCGCCAGCCGCCACATCCGCGCACCCATCTGCGTTGCCTCCAGCTGCTTGGCGAGGTCCGTGTTGAGGATCTTCATCTGGTTCGACGGACGCCAGAAGGCCTCGGCCGCGGGCAGCAGTCGATATGACATCGGCTAGATCTCGATCCAGGTCCCGGTCGGCCCGAGGTTGCGGACCGGGGTCGAGGCGATCTCGCTCTCGCACCCCCAGGACTCGTGGATGTGCCCGCAGACGGCGAGGCGCGGCCGCTTCTCCTCGATCGCCCGGAGCAGCGCCTGGCTGCCGAAGTGGGAGCCGTCGCCGGCGCTGTCGCAGTGGCCGCGGGGCGGCGAGTGGAGGACCAGCAGCGCCCCCTCGGGGCAGCCGGCGAGCATCTCGGTTGCCGCCTCGTCGTCGAGGTCGAAGCTCCAATCCCAGGGCGTGACGGGGATGCCGGCGCCGAGCCCGAAGACCTCCGCTCCGGCGATCGTCGCTCCTTCCCCGTGCAGGACGGTGGCGGCGCCCCAGCCGGCCGCGGCGGCCCGCAGCGCGTCGGCCGTCTCGTTGTTGCCAGGCACGAGGACGGTCGGCGCCTCGATCGCGGCCAGCGCCTCGATCGTCTCCTCCAGCCCCTCGTGCACCGAGGCGAAGTCGCCGGCGCCGATCACCAGGTCCGCCTCGCCCGACATCTCGACCAGCCGCGCGCCCTGCTCGAGGTCGCGGTGGAGGTCGCTGAACGCGAGGATCTTCACCCGGCGAAACGTACCAGCGTCAGGCGGGGCCGGCGGAGGTCGGAGTCGGCTCGGCTTCGACCGCCTCTTCGTCTGCTTTTCCGCCCGGCATTCCCACCAGCGCGACGACGAAGGCCACCACCGTTGCCCCTGCCATTCCGTAGAAGACGGTGCGAGAAGCAAGCGCGAAATCGTGCAGCAGGGTCGAGAAGAGCTCGCTCGCCCGGCGGCCGGCGTCGCGCCCGATCCCCTGGCAGGCCGCCTGGCCCGTCGCGCGGCAAGTCCTCCCCGGGGTCAGGTATTCTCGCGCCCGCATGCCACCCGTATTCTGGATCGGGCTCGGAATCGCCGGCTTCGTCTTCCTCGTCGGCACGATCTCGGGTGCCCGCTCGAGCACCGCCAGCCTCGGCTCAGGCGCGATGACCGGCGCCTATCTCGGGGTGATGATCGCCTTTCCGCTGTTGGCGATCGGGCTCGCCACCAGCTGAGGAGCGGCCGGCCAACCCCACGGGGCGGCGACCGCCAGCTTCCACTGCCCTTCGACCGGCCGCAGCAGCAGCGTCGCCACGAAGGACCGAACGTAGGGGTCCTCGCCGCCGTTGAAGGCGATCGTCCAACGCTCGTGGGAGAGCGCCGCACCGCCGGTCGCGAGCGTCCGCAGCCGTTCGGTCTGGACCCTGATCGAGGAGGCGACGAGCTGCAGCAGGACCCTCGCCACCTCCTCGCGGCCGTGGACCGCGGTGTCGTCGGGCGTGACGAGGCAGCAGTCGCGGGTGAAGCACTCGCTGGCGGCCTTGACGTCGCCGCGGCTGATCGCCTCTCCGAAGGCGGCGGATACCTCCTCCGGCGAGTTGGCGGGCGGCCGCGGCCCTGCCTCTCCGCCGCGCCCCGCCATCTTCAGCCGCGGACCTTGCAGGGCCGCAAGAAGGTGCCGATCAGGAAGGTGCCGTCGCTGAAGGTGAATTCCCCCCGTGCCTGCAGGCGCCCGGTTTCGCAGCGGGCCTGCAGGTAGCTGTAGTGCTTTCCCCGGTAGGTCCATTTGCGCCCGATCTTCAGGTGGCCCGAGATCGGG
>Ga0308176_10002837_pt1 | contig 10987 bp, 7 predicted proteins | sample PhyCR2_3_FD_203890 | JGI IMG/M metagenome (GOLD analysis project Ga0308176, IMG submission 203890) | Soil microbial communities from UC Gill Tract Community Farm, Albany, California, United States - DLSLS.C.R2 | ecosystem: Environmental > Terrestrial > Soil > Agricultural land | place: USA... | reverse complement strand
TGCCCGCCCAAGCGCCCCGGAAAAAACAAACCCAAACTCTCCCCCCTCCCTTTGCGCTCTTTTCGCCCTTTTTGCGCTCCCTCTTCCACTCCGTCCCCAAATGTCCCCCGGCGTCCCCTTCCGTCACCCCCGCACACGTCAATCATGCAAAACGAAGCCACGGCCCCTCGCGCCCGAAAATGCACGCCCGCCGCCGCATGCATCCCGCCCCGTTCCCAGATATAATGCAATCGGCTCCCGTCCCCGCCCGACATAACTCAAGGACAGCCCAGCAGATGCACACCGACTTCTTTGCCTTCCTCTCCCGCCACGCCGGCCGGCAGTACGACCTGCACGCCGAGCACCTCAATCCCGTCTTCGTCAAGATGCTCAAGACCATCGGCTTCGACAAAGCCTACGTCCGCGGCGAAGGCTGTCACCTCTGGGACGCCCATGGCAACAAGTACCTCGACCTGCTCACCGGCTGGGGCGTCTTCGCGCTCGGCCGTAATCACCCCAAGGTCAAGGCCATCCTCCAGCAGCTCATCGCCGCCGACCTGCCCAACCTCGTCCGCATGGATTGCTCCCTCCTCGCAGGCCTGGCCGCCGAGCTGCTCACCAAGCACGCCTCTTCCACCGGCGCCGACCTCTCCCGCGTCTTCTTCTGCAACAGCGGCACCGAATCCATCGAAGGCGCCATCAAGTTCGCCCGCTGCTACACAGCCCGCCGCGACATCGTCTACTGCGACCACGCCTTCCACGGCCTGACCACCGGCGCCCTCTCCATCAACGGCGCCGACTTCTTCCGCGAACGCTTCGGCGACCTCCTCCCCGGCACACAGGCCGTCCCCTTCAACGACCTGCCGGCCCTCGAGCGGGTCCTCTCGGCAAAAAGAGCCGCCGCCTTCGTCGTCGAGCCTGTGCAGGGCAAGACCTGCGAGGTCGTGGCCGACGGCTACCTCGCCGAGGCCCAGCGCCTCTGCAACAAGTACGGCACCCTCCTCGTCCTGGACGAAGTGCAAACCGGCCTCGGCCGCACCGGCAAATGGTTCTGCTTCCAGCACTGGCCCGATGTCCAGCCCGACATCCTCTGCACCGCCAAGATCCTCTCCGCCGGCTACGTCCCCGTCGGCGCGGTCGTCACCCGCCCCAAGATCATGGACTGTGTCTTCAACTCCATGGAGCGCTGCGTCGTCCACTCCAACACCTACGGCCAGAACGACCTCGCCATGGCCGCGGCCCTCGCCAGCCTCTATGTCATTGAGGAAGACAAGCTCGTCGAAAACGCCGCGAAAATGGGCGACTACGTCATGACCCGCCTCAAGGAAATCACCGCGACATGCCCCTTCGTCTCCGCCGTCCGCGGCAAAGGCCTCATGTTCGCCCTCGACTTCGCCCGCCCCAAGGAATCCCTGAAGCTGAAAATGGCCTGGGACATGCTCCACAAGCTCAACTTCGGCGTCTTCGGCCAAATGATCATCATCCCCCTCTTACAGAAACACCGCATCCTCGCCCAGGTCGCCGGCTACCACACGGAAGTCATCAAGTTCCTCCCTCCCATGACCATCACCAAGGAAGACCTCGACTGGTTCCTGACCGCCATGGACGACGTGCTGAAGGACACGCAGCGCTTCCCCGGTGCCGCGTGGGACACCGTTTTAGGCCTGGCCAAGCGGACCGTGATGGCGTGACCGACACCCGCTCTTTGACAACTTAGATTCCGCCACGCAATCTAGCCCCCCGATGGCCCTGACGCGCCACCGCCGCCTCTCGCCGCACCGCATTCTGCTCCACGGCGTCCTGCGCGTCGTCAACCACCCCCGCCTCACGCTCCTGGTCTCCGCCGTCCTCCTCGCCAACTGCGTCGCCCTGGCCATGTGGCAACTCGACGTCTCCACCGACCAGAACAAGCTCTTTTCCCCGAAGGTCAAGTTCTTCCGCGATTATCTAGAATTCAACGAAAAGTTCCCCGAGAACGAAGCCATCTACATCCTCGTCGAGCCGGCCGACCCCAACGCCCCTCCGCCGTCCGTCCCCCGCTGGACCGCCGCCGCCGACGCCATCGCGGCGCGCCTTCGCCAGCTTGATGCGTACGTGAAGTCGGTAGATCAGCGCGTCCCTCTCGACAAGCTCGGCACACAGGGCATCCTCTTCGACTCCCCCGAATCGGTCCGCCAAAGTCTCGCCGACGCCGCCCGCTTCGCCCCCCTGGCCAAGCTCTGGGCCGAGCGCCCCGGCACCCTCACCCGCCTGCTCGGCAACACACCGATGCAGCGATTCCTAGCCGGCCTCACCACCCAGCCGATCGATGCCGAGACGACGAGCTTCCTCCAACTCCTGACCACCAGTTGGCTGAAGACGCTCGACCACCCCGCCGGCCCTCTGCGCCTCGGCGAAGAAATCCCCGACCTCCAATCCCTCGACGGCGCCGACCCCTCTCGCCTCGGCTACTACTACGTCCCCGACGAGACCGCCCCCGCGCGCCGCCTGCTCCTCGTCCGCGTCTACCCCAGGGAAAACCGCGACTCCCTGGCCTCCACCTACACGACCGTGGACGCCATCCGCCGCGCCGCCAAGGACGCCGGCAAAGCCTTCCCCGAGTTCCGCGTCGGCGTCACCGGCCGCCCGGCCCTCGAAGCCGACGAGATGAAGACCACCGACCGCGACTCGCACCGCTCCGAGACCATCGCGCTCATCGCCGTCTTCGTCGGCCTGGTCGTCATGCTCCGCTCGTTCTGGCTCGCCTTGGCGGCCGTGCTGTCCCTTGGCGTCGCCATCGGCTGGACCTTCGGCTGGGCCACGCTCAGCATCGGCGATCTCAACCTCCTCTCGCTCGTCTTCGTCATCGCGCTGATCGGCATCGGCATGGACTACCTCGTGCAGGTGCTGACGCGCTACCGCCAGGAGGCCGCCCGCTCCCGCCGCCCGCAGGCCGTCTGGCTGCGCGTCTTCATCCACATCGGCCCCCCGATCACCACCGCCTGCTTCGGCGCCGCCGGCGCGTTCCTCGTCTCGGTCTTCACCGACTTCCGCGGCGCCGCCGACCTCGGCGTCATCGCCGGCGGCGGCCTGCTCCTGTGCCTCCTGGCCGGCTACACGGTCCTGCCCGCGCTGCTCACACTGTTCCCCGCCCGCCTCAGTCCCCAGCCGCCGCCGCCGCTCCACGCCGAGGCGTACGACGCCGGTGCCGCCACGCGCCGCCTGATCTTCCCCGCCGTCTGGCTCCTTCTCCTGATCGCCGCGATTCCGTACGCGATGAAGGCCGAGTTCGACCCCGGCCTGCTCGACCTCCAGGCCCGCAACCTCCCGTCCGTCAAGCTCGTCCGCAAGCTCCAGACCTGGTCGGCCGTCGTCTTGTCGAAGGACGTGAACGTCCTCCGCCGCGCCCGCGAAGCGCTGAACAACTCTGCCACCGTGGACAGCACCGAGAGCATCCTCACCGCCTACGAAAACTACGACTGGCTGAAAGCACGCGAGAGCCAGCTCCCCGCCATCGACTGGTCCCCCCCCGACCCCGTCACACCCGCCGACCTCCCGCGCATCGCCGGCGCCGCCCGCGCCTTGGCCGATCATTTCGATCGGCCAACTACGTCGCCCTCGACAACCACAACCTCCGCAATCGACCTCGCCCGATCCCTGCGCCAGTTCGCCGACCGCCTCACCAGCGCGCCCAACCCCGACCAACTCGCCTCCGCCCTTTCCAACTGGCAAACCGCCTTCGTCGCCGAGCTCCATCGCCTCATGGCCCAGCTCCACCCCGGCCCCCTCGACATCTCCAAACTCCCCCGCGAGCTGCGCAGTCACCTCGTCGCCGACGACGGCACCTTCGCCCTTTACATCTACCCCGAGGAAGACCTCTGGAACCGCCAGAACCTCACCAACTTCGTCAACGACATCGAGACCCGCCTCCACAACACCCCCGGCGTCCCCGATCCCACCGGCATCGCCATTGACGTCTACCACACGACCGGCGCCGTCCGCGAATCCTTCATTCGCGCCACCGCCTACGCCCTGGCCCTGATCCTCGTGCTGGTCTTCCTCGACCTCCGCAGCATCGCCCAGACGCTGCTCGCCGTCAGCGTCCTCGCGCTCGGTCTGCCGATGCTCGCCGCCGTCATGGTCCTGCTCAAATCCCTGGCCGAAAAAGGCCTGCTCGGCGACCAGAGCGTCACCCAATTCACCTGGAACTTCGCCAACTTCTTCGGCCTTCCCATCCTCATCGGCGCCGGCCACGAGTACGGCGTCTTCATGGTCCACCGCTACCGCGAGGCCGCCCGCGACCCACGCCGCGCTTGGCGCGGCTGGGACGTCAGCGACCGCGCCCTGCTCCTGTGCGCCTACGTCACCTCCAGCAGCTTCGCCTTCTTCTGGGCGCTCGGCCACCACGAAGGCCTCCGCAGCCTCGGCATGGTCATGGCACTCGGCACCGCCTGCATCTACCTCGTCAGCCTCCTCGTCCTCCGCCCCATCCTCCGCTGGCGACTGGCCAGGATCCCGAAAGGTCCCTAAAACCACCCCCGCAGCACGATCCCGACGTACGGCTCGTCCGAGATGCCAGCGAAATGATCCAGCCGCCGGACGTCAAACCCGCGTGAAAAGTCCTGGTCGAACGCGTACCCCGCCACCACCGCCAGATCCAGCCCGATTCCCCAGAACGCCTGCCGGTCCGCGAACCGCACGCCGGCGTCCACCCGCCGCATCTGGTAGAAGACCCGATCCTCGCGCGAGTGCCCGTCCTGCTCGAAGCCATTGAAGAAGTTCGCGAATTCCGCGAACACGCTCCAGTGCTCCGCCAGCTTGTACTCCAGCACCGCCTGCCCGCTGTAAGGCACCACGTATTGCAACGTCAGCGATAGTTCCGGCGAAATCTTCCACCGCAGCGAGCTGGCCGGGAAACCCAACGCGTACGTCAGCGCCTCCTCCCGGTGCACCACCGCAAACCCCGGCAGCGGCACGTCCGGCAGGAAAGCCGAGTTGCCGTTGTAATCAAGCGTGAGCACGAGCGAATCGCTGGCGAAATCATCCCCCCCCAGCCGCCGCTCGTACGTCAGGTGCCCGACGCCGAAGATGCCGTTGGCGTCGGCGAACAGGTTGTCCCCGCTGTAGCCGGCCCCGAGCACCGCCGTCACGTCCCCGCCGCCGATCGTGCCGAGGTGCAGCCCCGCAGCCAGGCTGATTTCGTCCAGTGTGTCCGGCAGCACGCGCGATCTGGTGTCGAAATCAATCGTGAGGTAGCGATAGCCGATCGCCGGGCTCTGGGGATCCTGCTTGTCAAAGTGCAGCCGGCCGAACGAGTCCCACCAGAACACCTGCGCCTTTTGACCCTCGCCGCGAACGTCGCCCTTGTTCTGAAAGACGATCGTGTCCAGCGTCTCGGCCAATGAATTGGCCGGCCAGGGCTTAAGCGTGAGATCGGAAGTCGTTTGCGCACTCACCGACGACGCCACCGCGCAGAGGAATGCGGCGGGAAGGAAGTAGCGGCGTCGCTTCACTTGATTCACCACTGCCCCACCAGCCTCGCCGGCCACTCTAACGGCAGGTCGTCAACGAGGAAGCGCCTTTTCACGCCGGGCATGAGGCTATCGGCCACAAACTCCGCCGCCAGGTACCCGCTCCGCACCGCCCCCTCCATCGTCGCCGGCCACCCCGTGCGCGTATAGTCGCCGGCCAGAAACAGATTCTGAATCCCACCCGCCGGCGGCGCCTGGGCCGGCCGATACCGATCCACCCCCGGCACCGGCGAAAATGTCGCCCGCTTTTCCACGACCACCACCCCCCGCTCCAGCTTCGCCCCCGCGGCCCCCGGCAGCGTCGCCCGCACCTGCTGCTCAAACTCCGCCAGACACTGCTCCCTCGGCCGATTCACCCACGCCCGCGCCGCGCTGATCACGCCGTGCACCGCTTTCCCCTCCTCGTCCTTCCGAAAGAGCCACTGGAGCGGCCCGCTCATCAACGCCGCGTGCGACTCCCTCAACACCGGCCGATCAAACCAAAGATGCGCCCCCAGGATCGGCACATCCTCCAACCGATCCAAATACCGAAACCGCTCGTCCGCACTCGCCAATTCCGCCGGCACGAACTTATCCCAGTTCTGGTAATTCGTCGCCAGCACGACCGCGTCGGCCGCCAGCAGCTCGCCGCCCTGCAATTCCACCCCGCACGCCGCCCCATCGCAGAACCGCACCCCGCTCACCCGAGCCCCCAGCCGTACGTCCCGGCAAGGAATGCTCTCGTACAACTTCCCCAGCGGACCGTTCGGCAGCCCCAGCCGATACCCCGCGGCGTTAGCCAGCAGCGAATCCAAAAACACCTGAATCGCATAACTGCTGCTGACCCGCCGGCTCTCCTCATTCAGCGCGCTAACAAGGATCGGCTCATACATCTTCTCAACCAGCGACGCCGGCTGCTTCTGTTCATCCAGCCACTGCCCAAACGGCACGTCCGCCAGCCCCAACCGCCCCACCCGCCCCAGCCGCATCATCGCGACCATCGCCCGCACCAGCGCCGCCCGCTCCGCGATCGTCAGCGCCCCAAAGCGCGCCAGCGACGGCCCCAGATGCAGCGGCGCCGGCCAACCCGCCACCCCGCGCAGTTCATACCGCCGCCCGCCGCCATCCACGAACCCGATCGCGTCCTCAAACCGGATCAGCCGATCGGCCCCCGTCCGCCGGTAGAAGTCGATCAGGTTCGTGCAGCACCCCAGCAGCACGTGCTGGCAATTATCCAACTCCTCCCCCGTCTGCGGCTCCTGAAACGACCCCGCCCGCCCGCCGAGTCGCCTGCGTGCTTCCAGTAATGTGATTGAGAGCCCCCCGATTGATTCCAGCGCAACCGCTGCCGCCATCCCGGCGAGTCCCCCGCCGATCACGACGACGCGTTTCATCCGCCCGACCCGACCTGCACCGGCGTCGAAAATCCCGCCGCCCCCCAGTCCGTCCGCGACGCCCGCCACCCGATCAGCAGCTTGTGGAAGATCGACAGCGACACCCGCTCGCGCAGCACCCGCTCCGGCTCGCGGGCCACCTTCCGCAGCAGCCCCGAGTAGATGGCGGTCATGGCAGACAGCGTCGCCCGGCTGTCCACCGCGATCCGCCCCTCCAACTCGCGCGACTTGTGGTAATACCCATCCGCCCGCGCGATCTGCTGCCGCATCAGGTCATGAAACTTGCGGCAGCCGCGGCCGCGGTCGAGTGCCGAGCGCAACTCCTCCTCGCTCATGTCCTGTGCCGCCAATTCCTGCCGCGGCAGGTAAATCCGCCCGCGGGCCGCGTCCTCCCGCAGGTCGCGCAAAATATTCGTGAGCTGAAACGCCACGCCCCTTTCAACGGCCAGCATCTCCGTGTCTTCCTGCCCGTCAAATCCCCACACGTAAATGCTCGCCAGCCCGACCGTCCCCGCCACGCGGTAGCAATACAGGTACAGTTCGTCGAACGATTCGAACGCAATCGGCTGGAGGTCCTGGAGCTGCCCGGCGATCACGTCCTCAAACACCCGCAGCGGCAGGTTGTACTGTCTCACCATCGCCGCAAACGCCGGCCAGATCTCGTGCCCCTGCGGCCGAATCCGCCGCACGGGCTGCCCGCCCAGGACCGCACGCGTCTGCTCTCCCCAGGCTTCCAGGTCCGCCGACCGCTGGTCGATGGTCCGGCCGTCGTCCTCGTCGGCGATGTCGTCCACCAGGCGCATCCACGCGTAGAGGGCAAACATGGCCGACCGCTTTGGCTCGGGCAGGAGCTTGAGGCCGTAGTAGAAGTTGCGCGCCTGCGTTCGGGTGAGGTGCTCGCAATAAAGCCGGGAGGCTTCGAGGTTGATGCCGTGGAAGGGGACGATCGCGCCCGCGGCGCGCACTGTCGCGGGCGCATGTCCCGCCGGGGCGGCGGCACTGCCGGCAGCGCTGGTAACGCGGGGGATGCTCGTGCCCGTGCTCAAATCAAGCCTCATGCGAACTCCCAGCCTTGCTCGTCAGCGGCTCTCCAAGCCCGCGTGAAGGCGCCGGCGAAACTTGCCCGTCAAGGCGGCGGCCAATGTACCGGCCAACGTGGATAGCACCAGTCGCCCCTTTTGCGATTTCGACAGGGAAGGACGGCCGGTCAGCGTGTCGTATTCCCGGCGGCGGATCGCCTCCAGGATCGCCCGGCCACCCTTTGAGAACAGGCCCACGTGCCGCCGAACGTCCGATACAAGCATCGGCAGCAGGGCTGCCCCCTCCTGAAAGAACCCTTCCGTCCGCTCGACCTGAAAACGCATCAGGTCCCGGAAGTTCTGCGGGCAGCAGTCTTTGGCGATTGCCTGGCGGATTTGGCTTTCGGTCACGTTGAAGCGGCGCATGTCCTCGGCCGGCAGGTAAATGCGGTCGCGGTCGAGGAGGTCTCGGCGGACGTCTTGCCAGAAGTTGGCCAGTTGAAGGGCCGTACAGGTCCTGTCCGAGAGGCTTTGGCGGGCGGTGTCCCGGTAACCGCAGAGGTACAGTACCAGACGGCCCACCGGGTCGGCGCTTCGGCGACAGTAATCAACAAGCTGGGCAAAGCTCTCGTACCGCGTTACGCGCTGGTCCTGCTCGAAAGCGTCGATCAGGTCCAGAAACGGCTGCGGCGGGATCTCAAATCGCCGGATCGTGCCCCGCAACGCCACGAACACCGGCGTATCCGCCCGATCGGCGTAGCAGGCGTGAGTCATCTCACGAAACCGGCCAAGGAGTTCCAGCGAAAGCTGGGGGTCGGGGATTTCGTCGGCCAGGTCGTCGGCCGTGCGGCAGAACGCATAAATATTGCAGAAATCCTGCCTCAGGTGGCGCGGAAGCAGCACGGAAACGACGGAGAAGTTCTCGTAATGAATATGTGTGAGGTGGCGGGTGTAGGCTTCGGCCGCGGATAAATTGCTTTCGGTCGCAAATGCGGCGCGCACCGTCTCGGGAACGGCGGGTGGTGGCGCGTCCAAAGGTGGCAACGGGTACGAAGCCGGCGGGGCCAGGGCAACCGCCATTGCCCCGCCACTGGTTGTCGCTGGATGGCCCATCAGCTCCCGTTGGAAACGCCCCGCAGTTGCATGAACCAACCGGGCTTACGCCGGCGCAACTTCGGTCAAACGTGGTTACAAGGTGCTCCGGTTCCCTTTGGTTGGAGCATCGTCCGAGCACGATTCGAGGGGCGAGGTTACAGGCAAATGCTCCGTATCGCAATAGATGCGCGCCGCGGCGGCAACTTTTGCCACCCGCGCGGGGCGTATGCATTATTCTGGTAAGCTGTGGCGGCATGATTGTTTACGGCGATCCGACGCGTCAGCAGACCGTCCGCACCTGCGTGGAGCGCGTGCGCGCCGATTTGGGGGGTAACCTGGACGCCCTGAGGGATTCGTTGATCGCCGCCGGCGAGCTCGAGCAGGCGGTGGCCGACGGGCCTGGGAGGGATCGGCCTGCTTTGCTGAGGCAGGTGGAGCGAGTGACGGACCTGGTCGAAGCCGCGTTCCTGGGCCACGGGAGTGCGGAAGAGGCCTATGGGGCGCTGGACGACGTTGGCCGAGAGCATGGAGGAATGCCCCTCACCATCCACGTCGCCGAAGGGTTCGCCTTTTATACCTTATATCCGGAGCAGTACCGCGACGCGGCGGAGCGATGGGCGACTGACCACGGGGACGAGCGAGGGAAACAAGTGCTCGTCGTCGGCGTGCGGAGCATTGGGACGACCTTGTCCGCCGTCGTGGCGGGGGCGCTGCAGCGGCTTGGGTGGCGCGTTAGGCGCATCACCGTCAGGCCCGGCGGGCATCCCTTTCAAAGGGAGTTGAGAATTGAACGTGCCGAGATCGGGAAAGCGCAACTCGGACTGGTGGTGGACGAAGGGCCCGGGTTGTCCGGGTCGTCGATGGCGGCCGTGGCCAGGGCAATGACGGCGGCGGGAATCGATCGAGGCCGCATCAGCTTCATGCCCGGGCATGGGAACGGCCCGGGGCCTCAGGCGTCGCCGGACGTGAGGCAGTGGTGGGACCAGACGAGGAGCTACGACGTCGGCCTGCAGGAGATGAGGTGGGAGGGGCGGCGCTTGCAGGACGTGCTGTCGGCTCGGACGCGGGAGGCGTGCGGCGGTGAGGTCCTCCACGTCGAAGACTGGGCGGACGTTCCGATCCCGGCGGAACTTCCCCACTTCGGGGCATTTGCGCGGACCAAGTTCAGGTGCATCCTGAGCGACGGGCGGGCGGTCGCGTGGAAGTTCATGGGCCTGGGCGGCGGGGCCGAGGCGGCGGCGGAACGGCTGAGCCAACTGGCGGCGACGGGCTGGACCGAGGGGCCGCTCGGTGTGGCGATGGGATTCGTCGGCGTCCCGTGGGTGGATGGGAAGATAGTCGGACCAAGTGAAGCGAACGATTCATTCATCGCACAGGTGGGGCGTTACATTGCCGCCGCGGCGGGGCAGATCATGCCGGCCGACGAGCAGCAATCGGCAATTCAGCGCCTCAAGGAGATGGCATATTGGAACGTGAAGGAGACCCTCGGCGATGAAGCTGCGGAGGTCGTGAAGGGGTGTGCCGCGGCCGAAACTGGGCCGGCGTCGAGTTACGGCGACGGGCGCACGGGTCCGGGCGAATGGATCCGCACGCCCACCGGCACGTTCGTGAAGGTGAATTGCGTGGGACATGACGTGGACCACACGACGGTGGGGCGCCAGGCGGTGTGGTGGGACATGGCCGGGGCGATCGTCGAGTGGGGGCTGGACGAGCGGCAGTCGGGCGTGTTGATTCGCTCTGCCGGGTTTCAAGTGCCCGTCGGCGTGCTGCGGTTCTGTCGGATGGCGTACGCGGCGTTTCGTGTAGCGATGTGCGCGACGTGCGAGGCGACGGCCGACGCGGGGGAGGGCGAAAAGCTCAGGCGCGCCGGTGCGTCTTACCGGGATGAATTGAAGCGAGCGCTGACGGATCGATGAGTCAATAAGGCATCGGGATTTCACCGGTGCTGTTCACACAAAGGACCCACGGGCCGTAATCGCCGACGCTGATGACCGTGACTGAGGCGAGGGAG
>Ga0308176_10002836_pt1 | contig 10989 bp, 10 predicted proteins | sample PhyCR2_3_FD_203890 | JGI IMG/M metagenome (GOLD analysis project Ga0308176, IMG submission 203890) | Soil microbial communities from UC Gill Tract Community Farm, Albany, California, United States - DLSLS.C.R2 | ecosystem: Environmental > Terrestrial > Soil > Agricultural land | place: USA... | reverse complement strand
ACGTTGTAGAGCGTCGCGATGCCGAGGGAGCCGATCTTCGCCGGGTGCTGGGCGACGGTCGCCGCCTCCGTGCCGGCCTTCACGGCGTTGACCTCGTCGGGCAGACCGTCGAAACCGACGAGGATGATTTTCGCTCCCGCGTTCTTGATCGACTGGATCGCTCCGAGCGCGGGCGGCCCGCAGGCCGAGTAGATGGCGGTCAGATTCGGGTTCGCAGTCAGCATCGTCTGTGCCGCCTGCGCGCCTTTTGTCTGGTCGCAGTCGGTCTCGAGCTTCGAGACGATCTTGATCTTGCTCTTCGTCGCGCCAAGGCCCGAGAGCATGCCGGTTACGCGATCATCGAGCGCCGGCACGCCGGGAACGCCCTCGAGGATGCCGAGAGTGTCGCCGGCCGCGAGCTTCGCTGCGAGCCACTTTCCCGCGAGCGTGCCACCCCTGAGGTTGTTGGTCGAGACGACGGAGCTCTTCGCCTTCCATGTCGGCAGGTCGTTGTCCATCAGCACCACCTTGATGCCGGCCTTCACCGCCTTGTTGAGGGCGGGGATCACCGCGGGGCTCGTCGGCGTGTTGGCGATGCCCCTGACGCCCGAGGCGATCATGTTTTGGATCGCGGCGATCTCGCCCGCGTCGTCGGTAGCCGATTTCCCCTGCGCGTACATGATGCTGACGTTCTTGTGCGACTTGTTCCAGGTCTTCGCGCCGCCGACGAGCGTGAAGTAGAAGTCGACCGGGAACTTCGTGATGAAGCCGAGCTTGACGCTCGCCTGAGCCTGCACGGGCCGGGCGCCGGCGCCGGCGGCGAGGACTGCAGCGACGGTCGCCACCGCGAGGACGAGGGCCGTCCCTGCAACCAGCCTCTGTTTGGACATCGGTGTCTTCCTTTCCAAGCGGGTGGGTACGACTGCTGCGCTGCCCGGCGCGGCGTGGCTGAGATCTAGGCACCACCCCCCACGATCAGCGACACGATCTGCGCATACGTCTCGGTGCTGGGCACGAGCTCGCCGACCTTGCGGCCGCGACGAAGCACGAGTGCCCGGTCGGCGACCTCCATGACGTGATCCATGGCGTGCGACACGACGATCACGGCCTTCTGCTCCTGACGGAGCCGGAGAATGAGGTCGAGCACCCGGCGCGACTCGCGCAGACCGAGCGCGGCGGTCGGCTCGTCGAGGATGACGACGCGCGAGGCGAATGCCGCGGCACGGGCGACGGCGACGGCCTGTCGCTGCCCGCCGGACAGGAGGCCGACGACGCCGTCGTCGTCGAGCCGAACCTGCAGGCGGTCGAGCGTCGTGCGGGTCGTTGCCGCCATCTCGCCTCGGCGCAGCAGACGGATCGAGCGTGGCAGCCGGCGCGGAGTCGCCAACTCGCGTCCGGCGTAGAAGTTGTCCGCCGGCCGAAGATTGTCGAAGAGCGCGAGGTCCTGATAGACGGTCTCGATGCCGAGGTCGCGCGCATCTGCGGGGGAGTGCAGCGTCACGCGGCGGCCGTCCATCTCGACGACACCGCGATCGAGCGGCAGTGCGCCGCTCAACGCCTTGATGAGCGTCGACTTGCCGGCGCCGTTGTCGCCGAGCAGTGCAAGCACCTCCCCGGCGTGCGCCTCGAGATCGACGGCGTCGAGGCCGACAACGGCACCGAAGCGTTTCGACGCGCCGCGGACCGCGAGCACTGGAGTCACTCGTCCTCCCGCATCGCGCGCGCGAGCCGAACGCGCGTCTCGACGTAGCCGCGAATCACGTCGCCCTCGACCGCGAGCAGGACGACGACGCCGATCGCCATCAGCTGGTAGAAGGCGTTGACGTTGTGCAGGTTGAGCGCGTTGCGGATGACGCCGATCGTGAATGCGCCCACGAGCGCGTTGCCGACGTTGCCGCGCCCGCCCGCGAAAGCCGCGCCGCCGATGATCACCGCCGCAATCGAGTCGAGCTCCGAGAGGTCTCCCGCAGTCGGCGACCCCGAGTCGAGCAGGCCGGCCGTGAGCAACCCTCCGACGCCGGCCGCGAGCCCGCTCGGCACGTAGACGCTGACGAGCACGCGGCCCACGGGAATCCCGGCGCGCCGGGCCGCATCGGGATTCCCGCCGACCGCGTACAGCCAGCGGCCCCACACGAGATAGGTGGTGCCGACGAGCGCGAGAAGCGCCAGGCCCACGACGACGAAGAAGGAGTAGGGCAGCCAGTGGACCGACCCGCCGCCGAGCGTGTCGACGGCGTGCGGCATGCCCGGGATGAGCGTTCCGTTCGCGGCCCAGAGCGCGAGCCCGCGGACGATGCTCAAGCTCGCGAGCGTGACGATGAACGGGTGCGGCACGCGGCCGAGCACGAACACCAGCCCGTTGCACAGGCCGACGGCAAGGCCGACGCCGAGGATGGCGAGGATCACGAGCACCGTCGAGTGGACGTGCAGGAACACGATCGCGCCGACGACGCCCGACAGCGCGACGGTGGAGCCGACCGACAAGTCGATTCCACGCGTCACGATCACCAGCAGCTGCCCGAGGCCGAGAATCGCGATCACCGCCGTCTGCGAGAAGACGTTGCCGATGTTGCGGCTCGTGAAGAACACCGGCGTCGTCAGGGTCACCACGACGACGAGCAGCAGGAGGATGAGCGCCGGGCCGGCGCGCAATCCGAGCAGGGCTGCGTGCAGCCACCGGTACCGGCGCTCCTGCGGTGCGATGCTCGCAAGCTTCGCCATCTCGGCCATCTAGGCGAGCGCCGCCTCGGCCACCGTCCACGCGTGGCCGTCGGGGAATGCATATTCGGCAAGCGACGGCGGAAGCATCTCGATGCTGTAGCCGGCGTCGCGCGGCACGCGGTAGCGGCCGTGCTCCACGACGGCCGGGTACCGGAAGTGCTCGTGGAGGTGGTCGACCCATTCGACGACGCGGTTCTCGAGCGAGCAGCTCACGCTGAGGTAGTCGAAGACGGCGAGGTGCTGGACGTACTCGCACAGGCCGACGCCGCCGGCGTGCGGGCAGACCGGGACGCCGAACTTCCGCGCGAGCAGCAGGACGGCGAGGACCTCGTTCACGCCGCCGAGCCGGCAAGCGTCGATCTGCACGACGTCGATCGCCTCCGACTGGAGCAGCTGCTTGAAGACGATCCTGTTCTGCACGTGCTCACCGGTCGCGACGCGAATCGGCGCGATCGCCTGTCGGATCCTCGCGTGCCCGAGGACGTCGTCGGGGCTCGTCGGCTCCTCGATCCACCACGGGTCGAACTCGCCGAGGACGCGCATCGCAGCGACCGCCTCGTCGACGTTCCAAACCTGATTCGCGTCCATCATCAGGACGCCGTCGCCGAGCTCGGCGCGGATCAGCGCCGCGCGGCGCACGTCGGACGCGAGATCGCCCCCGACCTTCATCTTCACGTGCTGGAAGCCGTCCGCGAGCGCCTCGCGCACGAGCGCGACGACCTTCTCGTCGTCGTAGCCGAGCCAGCCGGCCGACGTCGTGTACGCCGGGTAACCGTCGGCGACGATCTGCAGCTCGCGAGCCTCCCTCCCGGTGCGCGCGGCGCGGAGCAGGTCGAGAGCTTCGTCCGGCGACAGCGCGTCCTCGATGTAGCGGAAGTCGATCGCCGCGACGATCTCCTCGGGCGGAAGATGCGCAAGCAGCTGCCAGAGCGGCAGCCGCGATTGCTTTGCCCAGAGATCCCACACGGCGTTGACGACGGCAGCGGTCGCGAGATGCATGACGCCCTTCTCCGGCCCGAGCCAGCGCAACTGGTCGTCGGAGACGAGTGAGCGCCAGAAGCCGGCCATGTCCCCCGTGATCCCTTCGAGCGTCCGGCCGACGACGAGAGGCTCGAGCGCGCGCACACCGGCGACACACACCTCGGTGCCGCGGCCGTTCGTGAAGGCCAGGCCGTGCCCGCTGAGCTCCGGGTCGTCGGTCGCGAGGACGACGTAGGCGGCCGAGTAGTCGGGGCTGCGGTGCATCGCGTCCGAGCCGTCGAGCGCGCGCGAGGTCGGGAAGCGGACGTCGGCAACGGTCAGACCGGTTATCCGCATCTAGGGCCGTTTCTCCTTGACTTCGGCGACCACGGGCGAGAACATACGCAAATTGGTCTGACCTTTCAAGTCTTCCCGGATGAGCGCACAGGCTGTCTACTACGAGGGTGGCGAGCGGTTCCGGCTGGGCCCGGGTGCGGTGGTTCCGCCCGGTCCCGGCGAGGTTCGGCTCGACGTCGCGTTCTGCGGGATCTGCGGGACCGACGTCCACATCGCGCACGGAGCCATGGATCACCGCGTTCGCCCGCCGCAGGTGATCGGCCACGAGATGTCGGGCACCGTCGCCGAGGTCGGGCCCGGGGTCGACGGCTTCGTCGTCGGCGAGCCGGTCGTCGTCCGGCCACTCGACGCGCGGGGCGAGACGGCCGCAGACCGTGGGCACAGACACATCGCCCGCAACCTGAAGTTCCTCGGCATCGACACGCCCGGTGCGTTCCAGAGCTCGTGGACCGTGCCCGCCTTCACGCTGCACCGCCTACCCGCGCACGCGGACCTCCGCCGCGCCGCGCTGACCGAGCCGCTCGCCGTCGCGTGCCACGACGTGCGCCGAGCCGGCCTCGCCGCGGGCGAGACGGCGGCGGTGCTCGGAGCGGGGCCGATCGGCCTGCTGATCGCGCTCGTCGGCCGCCACGCTGGAGCGCGGATCCTCTTGAGCGAGGTGAGCGTGCAGCGGCTCGAGTTCGCGCGCTCCCTCGGCTTCGACGCGGCGACACCGGCGGACATTGCCGAGCGTGTCCGAGAGCTCACCGACGATGCAGGCGCGGATGTTGTCTTCGAGGTCTCGGGCGCAGCGGCCGCGGCGCTGGCGATGACCGAGCTCGCCGCGATCCGCGGCCGGCTCGTCGTCGTCGCGATCCATCCGCAACCGCAGCCGGTGCGCCTGTTCGACTTCTTCTGGAAGGAGCTCGAGCTGCGAGGGGCGCGTGTCTACGAGCCCGGGGACTACGAGCGGGCGATCGAGCTGCTCGCGACCGATGCGCTTCCGCTCGACGAGCTGATCACGCGCGTCGAGCCGCTCGAGCGCCTGCCGGCGGTGTTCGGCGAGCTCGGCGACAGCATCAAGGTGCTCGTCGACTGCCGCGCATGAGCCTCGACCTCACGGGAAAGCGGGCGCTCGTCACCGGCGCGACGCGAGGGATCGGGCTCGCCGCCGCGCGTGCGCTCGCAGACGCGGGTGCCGAGGCGCTCGGGGTCAGCGCCTCGGACGGCGACTACGTCTGCGACTTCGGGGACAGGCACGCCGTGCACACCCTCGCCGGGCAACTACCGGAGCTCGACATCCTCGTGCTCAACGCCGGCACGATCGAGCGCCGACCGGCGGCGGAGCACGGCGACGACCTCTGGGACCGCGTGCTCGAGGTGAACCTGACGGCGCCGTTCGTGCTCGCCCGCGAGCTCGGTCGCCGAATGGTCGAACGGGGCAGCGGCAAGATCATCTTCGTCGCATCGATGCTCTCGTTCCAGGGCGGCGTCAACGTGCCGGGATACACCGCGAGCAAGGGAGGGATCGCGCAGCTGACGAAGGCGCTGGCAAATGAGTGGGCACCGCACGGCGTCAACGTCAACGCGATCGCGCCCGGTTACATCGCGACCGACAACACGCAGGCGCTGCGCGAGGACCCGGACCGCGCGCCGTCGATCCTCTCCCGGATCCCTGCGGGCCGCTGGGGCACGCCCGAGGACTTGGCAGGCGCATTCGTCTTCCTCGCATCGAGCGCCTCGGACTACGTGCACGGCGCGGTGCTCCCGGTCGACGGCGGTTGGCTCGCGCGATGATCGACGCGCGCGTTCTCCCGGTGCTGACGGTGGAGAGCGTGGACGACGCCGAGTGCCGGTGCCGAGCGCTGCTCGCCGACGGCTACGCGACCGTCGAGATCACTCTCCGGACCGGCGCCGCCGTTGACGCGATCCGTCGTGTGGCCGCAATCGAGGGCCTGACCGTGGGTGCGGGCACCGTTCTCGACGTCGCCCAGCTGGACGCGGCGGTCAGCGCGGGTGCTCGCTTCGCGGTCTCCCCGTCGACGAGCCCGGAGGTGATCGACGCTGCACGGCGCTCGGGCCTCACGTTCATCCCCGGTGCGGCAACACCGACCGAAATCGACCGAGCACGCTCGCTCGGTTGCGACGTGGTCAAGGTCTTTCCCGCGTCCGTCCTCGGCGGGCCGGCCTTCATCCGCGCGGTCAGCGCCGTCTTCCCCGACGTGAAATTCATTCCGACCGGCGGCATCAACGCCGCGAACGTCGACGAGTACCTGGCGCTGCCGTCGGTGCTCGCCTGCGGCGGGTCGTGGCTCGCATGACCTGGGACTGCGTGGCCCTCGGCGAGGTGATGCTGCGCTTCGATCCCGGGGATGCGCGGATTGCGACTACACGGACTTTCGCCGTGTCGGAAGGCGGCGGCGAGTACAACGTCGTCCGCGGCTTGCGCCGCTGTTTCGGGCTGCGCACGGCGGTCGTCAGCGCGTTCGCCGACAACGCGGTCGGTCGGCTGCTCGAGGACCTCATCCTCCAGGGCGGCGTTGATCCTCGCTACGTCGGATGGGTGCCGGCGGGTGCCGTCCGCAACGGGCTGAACTTCGTCGAACGCGGCTTCGGCGTACGCGCTGCGCTCGGCGTCTCCGACCGCCGGCACTCGGCGGCGGCTGCGATGCAACCGGGCGACGTCGACTGGGAGCTGATCTTCTCTCGCGATGGAGCCCGCTGGTTCCACACGGGCGGCATCTTCGCCGCCGTCGGCGTTGATACCGCGGCGCTCGCGCTCGAGGGGATGCGTGCTGCCCACGAGCACGACGTTACCGTCTCGTTCGACCTCAACTACCGTCCGTCGCTGTGGACGTCCGGATCTCCGACGGAGGCGAACCGGCGTCTCGTCGCGGAAGTCGACGTGCTTTTCGGGAACGAAGAGGACCTCTCGTCTGCGCTCGGCTACGGCACCTTCGACGAGACGGCCGACGTGGCCGCGTACGCCGACCTGCACCGGCGTGTGCTCGACGACTTCCCGCAGCTGCAGATGATCGCGACATCGCTCCGCGATGCGCGGACGGCGACGCGCAACGACTGGAGCGGCGTCGCGAGCACACGCGACGAGCTCTTCGTCGGGCCCGAGCTGCGCGACCTCGAGATCTTCGACCGCATCGGCGGGGGCGACTCGTTCGCGTCGGGCCTTATCTACGGCCTGCTGTCCGGCTTCGAGGTCGAACAAGCCCTCGCCTACGGCGTCGCGCACGGTGCGCTCGCGATGACGACCCCGGGCGACACGTCGATGGCGACGCTCGCCGAGGTCGAACGCGTCGTCGCCGGCGGGACGGCGCGCGTGGTCCGATGATCGTCGACGCGCACCAGCACTTCTGGGATCCCTCGCGTGCGAGCTACCCCTGGATGACGGACGACCGGCTACGCCGACGCTACGGGCCCGAGGACCTCGAACCGCTCCTGGACGCACACGCCATCGACGGGACGGTTGTCGTCCAGGCGCGGCAGGAGCTGGACGAGACGCGGGAGCTGCTCGCGCTCGCCGCCACGCGGCCCTGGGTGCTCGGCGTCGTCGGCTGGGTCGACCTCACCGGCGACGTCGCTGCGCAGCTCGAGGAGTTCCACGGCCAACCGCTCGTCGGTGTCCGACACGTCGTCGAGGACGAGCCCGACCCGAGTTGGCTCCTGCGGGACGACGTGCAGCGCGGGCTCGCGGCCGTCGCCGAGGCGAACCTCGTATACGACCTCCTCGTACGTGCAGCTCACCTTCCCGCCGCGGTCGCGACGGCGCGGCGTCATCCAGCATTGCGATTCGTCCTCGACCACGTCGCAAAGGCGCCGCACGATCACGCCGAGCACACGGCGTGGGAGCACGGCGTCGGCGCCCTCGGCGGGCTCCCGAACGTCGTGTGCAAGCTCTCCGGGCTCTTCACCGAGGCGGACCCGGCCGGCACGGCGGCGCGTGCGCTGAGCTGGTTCGGCCCCGACCGCTGCATGTGGGGCTCCGACTGGCCGGTCTGCACGCTCGCGGCGGGATACGGCGACGGCCTTGCCCTCGTCCCTTCCGACGAGCGTGTGCTCGGCGGCACGGCGGTCGCGACGTACGGCCTCACCGTGGCGCGATCGTGACGCCGGTGCTCGGCTCGAAGAAGTGCAAGGCGTCGGGATCGAGGGCGACCTCGATCGTCTCGCCCTCCCGCACACGCGTCTTCGGAGAGAAACGGCCGACGAGTGTCGCGCGGGCCGCGGCGCGATCGTCGCCGAGGTCGTCGGCGAGCTCGAGCAGATCGTCGGTCGCCGCAATCCTGCCGGCGGTCGAGAAGTGGACCAGGACCTCGGAGCCGAGTGCATCGCGCAGCTCGACGTGGCCCCGAAGCCGCGGGTGCTCGGCACTCGCGAGCGACGCGTCCTCGAAGCTCTCCGGCCTGATACCGAGCAGCACGTCCCGTCCTTCGTACGCGGCAAGCCGCGGCACGGGAAGTCGTGCGTCGCCGACGACGGCGGCACCGCCCTCGATCCTCGCCTGAAGCACGTTCATCGCCGGGCTCCCGATGAAGCCGGCGACGAACACGTTGACCGGCTTCTCGTACAGCTCCTCGGGTGCCGCGACCTGTTGCAGCCTCCCCTTGCGCATCACTGCGACGCGGTCGCCCATCGTCATCGCCTCGACCTGGTCGTGCGTGACGTAGATCGTCGTCACACCGAGGTCCGTTTGCAGCTTCTTGATGTCGGCGCGCATCTGGACACGCAGCTTCGCGTCGAGGTTCGACAGGGGCTCGTCCATCAGAAACGCCTTCGGCTCGCGGACGATCGCGCGGCCCATCGCGACGCGCTGGCGCTGGCCGCCGGAGAGCGCGCGCGGCTTCCGCTGCAGATACGGCTCGAGGTCGAGGACGGCGGCCGCGCCGTCGACGCGACGCCGCACCTCGTCCCGCGCGAGCCTCGCGATCTTGAGCGGGAAGGCGATGTTGTCGCGGACGCTCAGATGCGGATAGAGCGCATAGCTCTGGAAGACCATCGCGATGTCTCGGTTCTTCGGCGTCAGGTCGTTGACGACGCGTTCGCCGATCCGGACGATGCCGCCGCTGATCTCCTCGAGGCCGGCGACCATCCGCAACGCCGTCGTCTTGCCGCACCCGGACGGCCCGACGAGGACCATGAACTCACCGTCGTCCACTTCCAGGTCGAGTCGATCGACGGCACCCGTGCCGTCGTCGTAGACCTTCGAGACGTCGTCGAACTCGACCTTGGCCATCACTCACTCCTTTACGGCGCCGCCGACGAGACCCCGGACGAGCGCCCGCTGCGAGAGCAGGAAGACGATCGCCACCGGGACGATCGCGAGCAGCGTTGCGAGTGCGAGCTCCGGGCGGAAGATGTTGACCGACTGCCCGCCGCCGCCCTGTGCCGGGTTGAACGAGGGCGTCGAGGAGAGCAGGTCGGAGAGGCCGACCTGGATCGGGTACTGCGACGAATCGGCAAGCACCGTCAGCGGCAGGAAGAAGTTGTTCCAGTCGGCGACGAAGCTGAAGAAGAAGACGAGCGCGACGATCGGCTTCGCAAGCGGGAGCGCGACGCGCACGAACGCCTGCGCCTCCGTGCACCCGTCCACGCGCGCCGCATCGAGGAGGCCGGGCGGCAGTGCGGTCGAGTAGTAGATGTACGCGAGGTACACGCCGAACGGGAAGAACGCGAAGGGGAGGATCACCGAGAGCGACCTGCCGAGCAGGTGCATCGCGTTCAACTCGAGGAAGATCGGCAGGACGAGCGCAGCGCCGGGAATGATCATCACGACGAGCGTCGACGAGAGAATGAGCTTACGCCCGCGGAACCGGCCGAACGCGAGGCCGTAGCCGGCAGGCACGCCGACGGCCAGCGTGATCGCCGTCGCCGACAGCGCGTAGTAGAGGGAGTTGCCGATCCAGCGCCGGTAGATGTGGTCGCTGAACGCGTTCAGGTGCTTCCATGCGAGTGCAAGCTGGTGGAAGCTCCCGAAACTGAAGGGACTGCTCGTGACGAGCGCATGGTCGGCCTTCGTCGGCGCGAGAACGAGCCAGAGGACAGGCGCTGCGAAGAAGACGGCGAACGCGGCAAGGATCGCGAAGCGGAGGCCGAGCGTCGCCGGCCGCATCAGTCGTCCGTCCTGAATAGGCCCGTGCGCGTGACGATGAGCACCGCGCCGACGAGCCCGATCACGAGCAGGTCGACTGCGATCGCCGCCGCACCGTTGAAGTCCGCGTAACGGAACGCGAGCTGGTACGCGAGCTGGTTTGCCGACCAGGTGTCGGGAACGAGGCCGAGACTTGCCTGGTTCACGAGTTGCGGCTCGACGAACAGCTGCGTCCCCGTCGCAAACGACAGGATCACCATGTAGGCGATCCACTTCCGCATCAGCGGCAGCTTGAGCCGAAGCGCGATCGCGATCGGGCCGGCCCCGTCGATCCGCGCGGCCTCCTCGAGGTCGTGCGGGATCGTGTTGAGCGCGCCGTACATGACGACGATCCACCCGCCTGCTCCGGTCCAGAAGGCGATCATCGCGAAGATGTAGGGCAGGTTCGCGGGCGCGATCGCCTGCGCGAAGAGGGTGGCCCCCAGGACATGGCGCAAGAAGAACGATCCAGGGCTGACGACGGGATCGAGCATGAACAGCCAGACCAGGACGGCCGCCGCGCCCGCGAGCGCACCCGGCATGTAGAAGACGAATCGGAATGTCGACGAGACGCGGTTCGCACGGCCGTGCAGGAGCAGAGCCAGCCCGACGACGAGCACGACGAGCGTGGCCAGCCAGACACTCGTGTAGAGGAGGACGTGCTTGAACGCGGGCATGAAGCGGTAGTCGTTGTACGTCCGCACGAAGTTGTGGAACCACGCCCAACCGCCGCCCGCGTTCGTGAACGCGAGGTCGAGCGCGTAGGCCGTCGGCGCGAGCCCGAAGACGACGAGGAACGGCAGGTACGGCAGCACGAACGGCAGGCCGCGCGGAACGTGGAGGCCGCGCTT
>Ga0308176_10002834_pt1 | contig 10989 bp, 8 predicted proteins | sample PhyCR2_3_FD_203890 | JGI IMG/M metagenome (GOLD analysis project Ga0308176, IMG submission 203890) | Soil microbial communities from UC Gill Tract Community Farm, Albany, California, United States - DLSLS.C.R2 | ecosystem: Environmental > Terrestrial > Soil > Agricultural land | place: USA... | reverse complement strand
GAATCGGATTGCGCGGCAGAAACGAACGGATCTACGCAGACGACACTTAACTCGCTTCCTTATACCCACATTCTTCGTTGCGGCACTGCACGCTGGCTCCGGCCTGCTTGGTATATTTCTCGACGAGGAACGCGGCGTGGCAATTCGGGCACGGCTTATTCACCGGACGATCCCAGATGGCAAACTCGCACTTCGGATAATTACTGCACGCATAGAAGGTTCGTCCCTTCTTGGTGCGCTTCTGGGCAAGATCTCCCGAGTCTTGCGGACATTTGACACCGAGAGGAATGGGTTTTGTGGTCTTGCATTCCGGATAGGCGGAACAGGCGAGAAACTTGCCGAACCGGCCTGTTTTGATCACCATGGGCGAACTGCACTTCTCGCACTTCTCATCCGTGGTAACGTCCTGTTTGGCGACAATCTTGATCGTGCCGTCCTCCAGCTTCTCAAAATTCTGCGTGTTCTTACAGGGAGGTTTTTCTTTGTAAGCCGGACAGGCTAGAAACTTTCCATTCCGACCCCATTTAATTTCCATCATCCGTCCGCATCTTTCGCACGGGATATCGGTCGGCGGCTCAACAATATCCTTCGGTCCGGCGATGTCCTTTGCCTTCTCCATATCGCGAGTAAACGGCACATAAAAGTCTCGGACCGCGCTCACCCACGGCTTCTCGCCTTCCTCCACCTCATCGAGTTGTTGCTCCATCAGCGAGGTAAAGTCGACATTCAGAATGGCGGGAAATCCCTTCACCACGAAGTCATTCACGGTTCGGCCGGTCTCGGTCGGTGTGAACCGATTGTCCACCTTTTCGACGTATTTGCGATCTTGAATCGTGGAAATAATAGCGGCATAGGTCGACGGCCGGCCGATCCCTTTTTCTTCGAGTTCCCGGATCAATAAGGCTTCATTATAGCGGGGGGGCGGTTGAGTGAAATGCTGTTTCGACAAGATGCCCGGCACGGTCTGGCCGTCCTGCGCCACCAGCCGCAGAGGCTCTCCTTCCGTCAGCATGGGCAACTGCCGATCGTCCTCCTCCTCGGCCTCTTGCTGACCCGCTCGCGCCGGATCGGTCGCTTCGACATCGGTCCCTTCGCGGTACACGATGGTATGGCCAGGAAATTTCACCACCGTCCCGTTGGCGCGAAACACGTACGTCTCTTGCCCGCCTTGCGGGATGCAATCGACCCGCGTCATCTCCATAATCGCGGGCGTCATCTGCGAGGCCATAAAGCGGTTCCAAATCAGTTTGTAGAGCTGATAGAGATCCCGTTCCAGAAACTGTTTGATCGATTCCGGATCGCGGTGTGCCGAGGTCGGCCGGATCGCTTCATGCGCTTCTTGCGCGGCTTTCTGCGTCTTGTACACGTTCGGCGTCGAGGGAAGATAGTCGGCGCCGAACCGCTCGCGGATCAATTGCCGCGCCTCCTCGGCCGCTTCATTGGAAATACGGGGTGAATCCGTACGCATGTACGTGATCAGTCCGACCGGACCTTCGTTGCCGATTTCGATGCCTTCGTACAATTGCTGCGCCAACGCCATCGTCTTCTTCGAGGTGAACCGCAGTTTACGGGCCGCTTCCTGTTGAAGCCGGCTCGTAATGAACGGCGCGACGGGATTCCGCTTTTTTTCCTTTCGCTCGATGGACTGAACGACGAAGTCTCGGCCCTGAATCGCCGTCACCATGCGTTCCGCCTCTTGTCCATTTGAAATGGCGGCATCCTGACCATTGATGCTGTTCAGCTTCGCGGTAAAGGGAGGCGGGTTCTTCCCCGCTAGGGTCGCCGTGATCGACCAATATTCTTCCGCGCGGAACGCGTCTCGTTCACGCTCTCGATCGCAGATCAGCTTCACGGCTACCGATTGCACGCGTCCCATACTCAGGCCGCGTCGGACCTTCTTCCATAAGAGCTGGCTGCCTTGATAGCCGACAATGCGGTCCAGCACCCGGCGCGCTTGTTGCGCATTCACGAGGTTCATATCGATCTGCCCGGGGGATTGCAGCGCCCGCTTGATCGCCGCCTCCGTGATCTCATTGAATCGAACGCGAAAGACTTTCTGATCTTTCTTCTTCGTCTTGCCGTTGATTTCTTCCGCAATGTGCCAGGCAATCGCTTCGCCTTCCCGATCGGGGTCCGGCGCGAGGAACACCTTATCGACGTCTTTGGCTTTTTTCTTGATATCCGAGAGCACCTGCGACTTCCCCTTGATCGTGACGTACTGAGGCGTGAAGTCATGCTCGAGATCCACGCCAAGCTTGCTGGTCGGCAAATCTTTCACGTGGCCGACCGACGCCATAACCGTATAGCCTCGACCGAGATATTTCGTGATGGTGCGTGCTTTTGCCGGCGACTCGACAATAATCAATGATTTCGCCATTCACACTCCCGTCTTCCTCCGCCTGCTGCTGTAATGCGGCAGGCCAACCCCCTTGTCACTGTTTATTATAACCGAACATAGGAATGTCCCGGTAACTGACGCAAGAGACCCTTTAATTCCAGACCCAGTAACAGCCCGGATACTTCCGCTGGAGAAAGTCCAGACTGCTCAATAAGATCATCAATGTGGATGGCCTCCCAAGTCAAGCACCGATATACGCGAAGTTCGAGTTCGTCCGGCTCCGGCCGAACTGTCGGTGATACCATGCGCGATGTCAGGCGCGTCAAAAACTCGCTCTCGAGCTGGGGTAATAACTCCGGCAGGATATCTTCGACTCCCTCCACCAATTTTGCCCCTTGCTTGATCAATCCGTTCGGTCCGCGGCTGGTATCGGCCTTGACAAACCCGGGAACAGCAAACACTTCCCGACCTTGCTCGCTAGCCAATCGCGCGGTGATAAGGGACCCGCTTTCCAAAGCCGCTTCCGTCACGACGACGCCCAGGCACATGCCGCTGATAATGCGATTCCTCCGTGGAAAGTGATAGCCGTGCGGATAGGATCCCAACGGGAGCTCACTCACCACGGCGCCGCTGGATTCGACCTGCTTGCGGAGCGCCTGATGCTCCGGCGGGTACGTACGGTCCAACCCGCATCCCAGCACCGCTATCGTGCGGCCCTTCGCCGCAAGCGCACCTCGATGCGCCGCCGCATCGACTCCGCGAGCTAGTCCACTGACAACGGTAAACCCCAGCGAGGCCAATTCTCGGCTTAATTGCTCCGTGAAGAGGCGGCCAGCCGCCGTTGCCCTTCTTGACCCGACAATCGCAATGGCATGCTGGTCAGCCGGGGAGATGTCTCCATTCACGTAGAGCACCGGCGGTGGATCGTGAATCGTTTTTAGCCGAGAAGGATACGTCGGGTCCGATACCGAGATGACGGAGATACCAAGCGCGTTCAAACATTTCAGTTCTTCATCGACCGCGCGTTTCGCCGCATCATCCGGTCCCTGCCAAATCGCGTGTGCAAGGGAGGACCTGATCTGTCCGACGGACATCAATGCCTCGTGCGAGGCGCGTAAGATAACATCCGGTGAGCCGAATGCCTGCACCAGCCGAAAGTAAGTCGCATCGCCGAGACCTCGTATGGCGCGAAGCAGCAACCAGGAACGCAGGGACGCGGGATCATCCATGAATACCTTCAGCCATCAGCCATAGACATTTAGCCGTCGGCACGGTCTTTTACTGATTGCTGAAAGCTGATGGCTGACTGCTTTCGCATTAAATGACGACAAGGTCGTACTGTTCGAGGTGCAAGGTGGGATCCGCCTTGACGATGACCTTGGCCTTATACTCGCGTTCGAGATCTTCTACTCCTTGATGTTCATCATCCAACAGCAACCCAGCTACTGCCGGATGCGCGCCGATCACGACGGTATGGTCCAGGATCTCGCTTCCGAGGCGACGAATGTCTCGAAACACATCGTAGGCAATCGTTGTTGGCGATTTGGTATATCCTCGCCCTTCACAGTAATGGCACGGCTCGGAGAGCGTGCGCATGAGATCTTCCCGGACGCGCTCACGCGACACTTCAATGAGCCCCAAATCCGAAATGCGCGAGATCCTGGTTTTCGCCTTGTCGCTCGCCATGGCATCGACAAATGCCTGGTACACCTTTTCGCGGTTTTTTTCCCGCTCCATGTCGATAAAGTCGATAATGATGATGCCCCCGATCCCCCGCAATTTGACCTGATACGCAATTTCCTTGGCCGCCTCAAGATTATTCTTGAGAATCGTCTCTTCTTGATCTTTTTTCCCGACAAATCGGCCCGTGTTCACATCGATCACGGTCATCGCTTCGGTATGGTCGACTACGATGTGGCCGCCGGACTTGAGCCAGACCTTTCGATTGATCGCTCTGGAGATTTCCATTTCAATCCCCAAATGATCGAACAGGCTTTCTTCCTTGTCATAGTAATGGATCCGCGAGGCTTGCTCCGGAAGAAAGCGCCGGACGAAATCCTTGATCGCTTCATATTCCTCCCGAGAATCCACCCACAGCCGTTCCACCTTCGTGGTAAAGAGGTCCCGCACGACGCGAAAAGACAGGCTCAGATCCGTGTGAAGCAGGTTCGGAGCGGCCAATGAATCACGCTTCTTCGTCACCTCTTGCCAGAGCACCGTGAGGAATTCCACATCGGAGCGAAGTTCCTCTTCCTTGACCCCTTCGCTCACCGTACGCACGATATATCCGTGGCCTGGATGCCGAATGCGTTTCATGATCTCTTTCAAGCGGGCCCGTTCTTCGTCCTTCGGAATGCGCCGAGAGACTCCGATGTGTTCGACGTTGGGCATAAAGACCAAATAGCGGCCGGGCAATGAGACATAGGTGGTCACGCGCGGTCCTTTGGTCCCGATCGGACCCTTGGAAATCTGCACCATCAATTCTTGGCCTTCTTGCAAGAGCGCTTCAATCGGTTTACTCACTTGGCGGCGAGGCCGCGGCATCTCCGGTCCCTTGTCGTCATCGTCGGTATCGACGAGGGTTTCTCCGGGCTCCGTATCGATCGCCAAGTCGGACACGTGCATGAACGCCGCCTTATCCATCCCGATGTCGATAAAGGTCGCCTGCATGCCGGGCAAGACCTTCATGACCTTCCCTTTGTAAATGTTGCCGACGAAATCCTTATGTTTCGCGCGGTCGACATAGACCTCTGTGACCTGATTATTATCCAACACCGCCACTCGCGTTTCCTCGCGCGTGACATTAATCGCAATATCTCTCCCCATGTCCGTCCTCCGCAATCTGTGGATTCACGCTTGAACGGCCAGAAACCCGACCGGCGAGACATGCCGTCACCGTTGTGGCCGGATTCAACCGAGGATCCAGACAGACCGCTTTAAAAGTGAAGTCGTCTACAATTCAAAATGCCCACGACAGTGAGGCCCTGAACAGGGGCTCGCTGCCGCCGTTAATAGAATAAGGTCAGGCGCCGCCGCTTGACATTCAACAGCAAGCCAAGCGCCGCTAACGTCATCACCGTGGCGCTTCCGCCATAACTCATGAGCGGCAGTGGAATACCCACAATGGGAACGATCCCGGCGGTCATGCCGATGTTCACGACGGCACAGAAGGCGATCATGGCGGTAACCCCCGCGGCCAAAAGCGCGCCGAGGACATCCTTCGCCTTCAAGGCGATGTCCACCGATAAGACAATCAAGGCGATAAAAAGACCCAGCAGCACGACCACCCCGAGAAACCCCCACTCTTCCGCGTACACGGAAAACACAAAATCCGTATGACCTTCCGGCAGAAACTTCAATTGACTTTGCGTACCGCCATAGAGTCCTTTGCCGGTCAATTCACCGGCGCCAATGGCGATGCGCGATTGAAGGGCATGATAGCCCTTGCCGCCCGTATCGTAGTCCGGATTCACAAACGTCATGATGCGTTCACGCTGATAATCATGGAGACCGCCCCAAACCATTTCCCAGGCAAACGGGAAGAGCATAAGCGAAAACAAAAACAGAATGCCGACGGCTTTCGATCGGATCCCGACGACCAATAACATGGCGCCGTATACGGCTAAAAAGCTGAGCCCGCTGCCAAGGTCCGGTTGCTTAATAATGAGAAACAAGCCGGGCATCATGATGAGACTAGGCAGGACAACTCGCTGCAGCCATCCTTCTCGCGGGCTTTTCGCATAATAGCTGGCAAGCACCAAAATTAACACGAGTTTGGCAAACTCCGACGGTTGAAAGGCGAACGGGCCAATTGGGATCCACCGTTGTGCCCCTCGGCTGGTCTTGCCAGTGACCAAGACGACGGCGAGTAAGATGAGCACAATGGCATACAAGGGATAGGCTAATCTGGCAATCGTGTGATAATCAATGGTCAACATCACCAGAAACGCGGCGGCACCGGCCACGATCCATATCATCTGCTTGGCGTAGAGCGGCAAACCGGGGGTTGGTTGCGAATAGGTCGCACTATAGATCGACAGGACCCCGAGGGAGAGAATGGCGACGATCACCGCAAGAAATCGCCATTCGAAGTGATCCGGTTTTCGATTATCCATGACGCGGTCCATCATGAGGCGCCTCGCCGCGAAAGGTTCTCAGAGATGGGATGCTCGGGATTGGCTACGACGGGATCGAGCGGCCGCAATTTGACAAATTCTTCGATCAATTGTTTCGCCAAAGGCGCCGCAGCCGATCCACCGTGTCCCATATGCTCGACTAAGACAGCCACCGCAATCCGAGGCGACTCGACGGGAGCATACGAAACGAACCAGGCATGATCCCGGAACTTTTTCGGAATGTCTTCTTGAGGGCCGGTTCGCAATGCCGCCGTCTGAGCGGTGCCTGTCTTTCCCGCAATCGTGACCAACGGCGATTTCGCTTTCGTGGCCGTGCCCTCGGTGACCACCCCGGCCAAGCCCTCCTGAATCAATGCCAATGTGCTTCGATCGATCGTTAGGCGTCCCTGCAGATCCGGGACGCTATCCTCCATATGTCCGGTCTCCCGGTGCATGATCGTACGCACCAAGTGCGGCTTGTAGGAAACGCCGTTGTTGGCTACGATGCCGACGAGGCGAGCCATCTGTAATGGCGTCACCGTGACATACCCTTGTCCGATGGCGGCCGAGATGGTTTCTCCGGGAAACCACTGTTCATGCCGAACCCGTTCTTTCCACATGGTCGACGGCATGATGCCGGCTCGCTCCGACGGCAATTCGATGCCGGTCTCTTTCCCCAATCCGAATTGCCCTGCATATTCCGCGATGGTATCGATCCCCATCCGGTTCCCGACCGTATAGAAATAGACATCGCATGAATGAATGATGGCATGCTTCAGATCGATCATGCCGTGGCCACCGGTTTTCCAATCCCGAAAGACTCGTTTACCGAATGGATAGCCGCCCACACATCGAATGTGAGTCGCCGGCTGCACCGTATCTGTTTCTAACGCCGCCGCCGCCATGACAATTTTAAACGTCGATCCCGGCGGATATTGCCCCTGTGTGGCGCGATTGGTGAGCGGATGCCGCTCATCTTGGACAATGTCCTCCCATTGTTTGCCGGTCAACTCTCGCGACAGAATATTGGGATCGAATCCAGGACGGCTGGCCATCGCTAGGACTTCGCCCGTCGTAGGATCCAGTGCGACGATGGCGCCGGCTTCTTCGCCTAAAAGACTTTCAGCCAGCTTTTGAAGGCGAATATCGATCGTCATATAGAGATCGTCGCCGGACTGCGCTTTTTCGACGAGGACCGTTTGTTTCACATGGCCCGTCGCATCGACCTCGATAACCTTTTGTCCCGGCCGCCCCCTCAGCGATCGATCGTACGTGCGCTCCAGCCCATACTGCCCCACGATACTGCCCTGATGGAGGTCGGATGAGTTTTCCCGTTCTAACTGGTCGGGCGAGACTTCCCCGACATAGCCGGTCATATGTCCGGCGGCCAATCCAGCGGGATAATTGCGTTGCAACTCGGCCTGGATCATCACTCCCGGAAAATCCAGCCGGTGCGATTCGATGAGCGCGGCCTCTCGCAATGTGAGGCCATCCTTCACTTTCCTCGGCAGAAGTTTGCTCCCGCGCGCAGAGAGCTTTTTGCGCACCATGTCTTCGTCCAATCCGATCAAGGTAATCAGGCCTTGGATCAATTGTTCGCGATCTTTCACGTCTTCCAAAGTGACATAGAGCGTAAAGCTCGGCACATTATTCGCCAGCAGTTCGCCATGACGGTCATAGATCAGTCCCCGAGCGGGCTCAATGAGCACAGTCCGCGTGCGATTATTATCGGAGAGGTTCCGATAATAGCCGCCTTCGTAAATTTGAAGGTGCCAGAGGCGCCCGCCCAGCAGCAGCAGAAACAATAGGAGAATGATGCGCAGGATGGACAGCCGGCGCTGAACCTCGCGAAGCTCACTGTGCAGGTCAAATTCCGACATGAAATCGTAGTCGTTATCGTCCGAAGAGCGCCAGGTCCTCTCCGAACTCCGATTCTCTCCTTCGCCGGCCCGGCATTAACCAATAGATCACGGTGCCGAGCGCGGCATCGAACAGGGCTTGGGGCAGGACGACTGATTGGATCATGTGAGGCACACCGAGGAAATTATCTTCGACTCGTAACCAGACAGCAGCGGTCGACCCGGAGAGCACGGACAGGACGAAGAGAAAGGTACACACGGTAACAGGAGTCGCATTGGCGAGATGGCGTCCCAATAGCCCCGCCAGGATACCGATCATCGCCTTTGTGATGAGGTTGATCCATAGAGAACCGGCCGAAAACAAATCCTGCACACACCCCAGCAGGATCCCCATCAAGAGACCTTCTATCTCACCGCCCAGAAAACCAATGAGAAACGTTGCGATCAGCGTGAGATCGGGTCGAATCCCCGCGATACCGACATAATTCAATCCGGTAACCTGCAAGGGAATCAGACCGAGAATAAGACTGGCGTAAAGAGCTTGTTTCACGACTTACTTCCCTTTGGCCTCCGGATCCGCATCCAATGAGCGCGGGACGGTAATGACGAGCACTTCTTCAAGCTTCGATAAGTCGGCTTGTGGGACAATCTCTGCCGATTGGAACAACTCTCCTTCTTCCTTCTGCATGGTCAGAACGGTCCCGATGACAATACCACGGGGAAATCCGCCGGTGAGGCCCGAGGTCACAACGATGTCGCCGGGTCGAATATTGGCTAATAGTGGAAGGTACTTAATTCGAGCCCGGCCTTGGGCGGTGCCTTCTACGATGCCTTCATCGCGGCTGCGTTGAATGATGCCGGTAATGGCATTATGCGGATCGGTCACGAGCAGGACGATGGAGGAGAATGGGTTTGTTTTCACGACCCGGCCGACGATGCCCGCCGATGTCATGACACCCATTTCCGGCCGAATCCCGTCCCGGTCGCCTTTATTCAGGATGACGCCGCTGTACCAATTGGTAGAATCGCGGCCCACGACGCGCGCCGCAACGGTCTGAGGCGTGAACTGCTCTTTAAATTCAAGAAGAGCAGCCAACCGCAGCGCGGCAACAGCCGATTCGCGAAGATCGCTATTCTGTCGCTGAAGCAGTTCAAGATCGCGGCGCAACTGCCGGTTGTCTTCATGGACATGGCGCAAGGCCGCATAGTCTTGCCATAGTCCGATGGCGCTTTGCTCCAGCGCCGTCCAGGCCTCAATAGGAAAAAAGACGACAGCCGCGATCGGTTGCCCGAGGGCTTGCAGCACCGATCGAGTTTGCTTTGGAAGCAAGAACACAACCGACAGCAGCAAGGTCAGCAACAGGAGTATTAACCGCGTGGTCCCCGACAGTGCGCGCAGCATCGTCTCTTACCCTGTGGGGAGGGAGATATTCAACGGGAGGATCCGCATTGCGACATGACGGAGACCTTGCGGAGAAGGTCCAACTCATCGAGAATTTTTCCGACGCCCAACACCACCGAGGTCAGCGGATCATCGACGGTGATGATGGGAAGATTGGTTTCTTCTCGAAAGCGCGTGTCCATGCCTTTCAGGAGGGAGCCGCCGCCGGTCAATACAATTCCACGATCGATGATATCACCGGCTAATTCCGGGGGCGTATTCTCAAGAGCCACCTTAATGGCATTCACGATGGTTCCAATCGGCTCCTGCAGCGCTTCCCGAATTTCCGCATCATCAATTACCAAGGTACGCGGGATTCCTGAAATCAAATCCCGCCCCTTGATCATCATCGTTTTCTTCTCTTCAAACGGATAGGCCGACCCGATCTCGACTTTGACTCGCTCAGCCATATGTTCGCCGATGAGTAAATTGTACTTCTTCTTGACATAGTTCATGATCGCATCGTCCATACGGTCGCCCGCGACCTTCACCGATTCACTATAAACAATGCCTCCCAATGAAATCACCGCGATGTCGGTGGTGCCGCCCCCGACGTCCACCACCATATTGCCGGAGGGTTCCGTGATGGGAAGCCCCGCCCCGATCGCCGCCGCCACCGGCTCTTCGATCAAATAGACTTCTCGCGCCCCCGCAAGTTCAGCCGAATCTCGCACGGCGCGTTGTTCGACTTGCGTAATGCGGGACGGCACGCCGATGATGATGCGAGGTCTTACAAAGGTGCTGCGGTTGTGCGCCTTATTAATAAAATACTTCAGCATCTTTTCGGCCATTTCGAAGTCCGCAATCACGCCTTCTTTCATAGGCCGCACGGCAGAAATATTTCCCGGCGTCCGACCGAGCATCTTTTTCGCCTCGGATCCGACGGCCAACACCTTCTCCGTCTTCCTTTCGACGGCGACGACAGAGGGCTCGTTCAAGACGATGCCCTTGCCATGGACATAGACCAACGTGGTCGCCGTCCCCAGGTCAATCGCCAGGTCGTTTGAGAACCAACCTAAGATGTCACCGGCAAATCCCACGCGCTCCCCCTTCCTTCAAGGCAATCGGATAGTACGGTCCGCTCACGCTATTCAACGTTACTCCTGAACCTCGAATGGCCCATTCTGCAAGACTTGCGTATGGGCCAGTTCGTCCCCCAAACGGAGATGCTCCTCATTGCCGATCATCAACAAGGTTTCGAATGCGGTAATGGCGCTCGCCACGATCCATCCGATA
>Ga0308176_10002833_pt1 | contig 10994 bp, 13 predicted proteins | sample PhyCR2_3_FD_203890 | JGI IMG/M metagenome (GOLD analysis project Ga0308176, IMG submission 203890) | Soil microbial communities from UC Gill Tract Community Farm, Albany, California, United States - DLSLS.C.R2 | ecosystem: Environmental > Terrestrial > Soil > Agricultural land | place: USA... | reverse complement strand
GTGCTGATCCGGGTCGTGGCGACCTCGCTCAACCTCAGCGACTGGGAGTGCCTGCGCGGGTCGCCGGCGTACGCCCGGATCGGCGGCCTGCGCACCCCGGCCCGGCGGACGCTCGGCTCGGACATCGCCGGCGTCGTCGAGGCGACCGGGCCCGGCGTCACCACGTTCCGGCCCGGCGACGAGGTCTACGGCGACAACCTGGCGTTGAAGGGTGGCTTCGCCGAGTTCGCGGTGGCGGGCGAGTCCGCGCTCGCGCCGAAGCCGGCCGGCCTGAGCTTCGCCGAGGCATCGTCCATCCCGCAGGCGGGCGCGATCGCCCTGCAGGGGACCGCCGGGGCGGCTGTCGGCCGTCGCGTGCTGATCAACGGCGGCGGCGGGGGCTCCGGGTCGTTCGCGATCCAGCTGGCCAAGCGGATGGGCGCGCACGCGACTGGGGTCGACAACGCCCACAAGCTCGACTTCATGCGGTCGCTGGGGGCGGACGAGGTCATCGACTACCGCAGCGAGGACTTCACCCGTGGTGAGCCCTATGACCTCGTCCTGGACCTGGTGGCCCACCGGTCGGTATTCGCCTACCGGCGGGCTCTCGTCCGCGGCGGCCGGTACCGCTGCGTCGGCGGGTCCGTGGCGACCATGCTGCGCGTGCTGACGGTCGGCTCGCTGGCCGGCCGGCTCACCGGTCGCCGACTCGGCGTCCTCGCCGTGCGGCAGGGGCCGGCCGCGTTCACGCCGCTGGCGGACCGCTGCGTGGCCGGCGACATCGGCATCTGGATCGACCGCACGTTCGGGCTGGAGGACGTCGCCGAGGCCCTGAGCTGCGTCGGGGAGGGGCGGGCACTGGGCAAGGTCGTCGTCGAGGTGCAGTGATGCGCGTCGGTCAGCGGGAGGACGACGGGCGGTCGGGTGATCCCGTGCGACTGGTCCTCGGCACTTTCGGAACCGAAACGCTCGCGTTTTCCGAGGGTGCGGACATCAACGACCGTTGCACCTCCGCGCCTGCGGATCTATCGTGCCGCAGGTGGCCCCCACCTACCGGATCGCCGAGGCCGCGGCCCTGCTCGGCGTCAGCGACGACACGGTCCGCCGCTGGATCGACAGCGGCCGGCTGGCCGCCCTGCGTGAAGGAGCCGGCCCCGCGATGGTCGACGGCGCCGACCTGGCCCGGCTGGCGGGGCAACTGCACGAGCCGCCCGAGCCCGGCGTCACGCGGTCGTCGTCGGCCCGCAACCGGCTCACCGGCATCGTCACCCGAGTCGTCCGCGACACCGTGATGGCCCAGGTCGAGATCCAGGCGGGGCCGTTCCGGGTCGTCTCGCTGATGTCGCGCGAGGCGTCCGACGAGCTCGGTCTCGAAGTCGGCGTGCAGGCGATCGCCACGGTGAAGGCCACGCAGGTCAGCGTGGACATCCCGTGAAGCGGCTCGCGGTCCTCGCAGCGGCGGCCCTTCTCGCGCTCACCGGGTGCGGCGCGTCGGGCAGCGCGGCCTCGGGCTCCACGTCGTCGTCCGGTGGCGGGCTGTCCGGCACCCTGACCGTGTTCGCCGCCGCCTCGCTCACCGACGTCTTCGGACAGCTGGGCAGGCAACTGACCAAGGACAACCCCGGGCTCGACGTGCGGTTCAACTTCGCCGGCAGCTCCGGCCTGGCCACCCAGCTGACCCAGGGAGCGCCCGCCGACGTGTTCGCCTCGGCCAACACCACGCAGATGAAGGTGGTCACCGACGCTGGTCTGCAGGCCGCCGACCCCGCCGTCTTCGCGCAGAACGTGCTCGAGATCGCCGTCCCGAAGGGCAACCCGGGGCACGTGACCGGCCTGGCCGACTTCGGCAACGCGTCGCTCACCCTCGCCGTCTGCGCCCCCGACGTGCCGTGCGGCGCGGCGGCGAAGCAGGTGTTCGCGGCCGCCGGGGTGCAGGCCAAGCCGGACACCGAGGAGGAGGACGTCAAGGCGGCGCTCACCAAGGTGCAGCTCGGCGAGGTCGACGCCGCGCTGGTCTACGCCACCGACGTGCAGGCGGCGGGCGCCAAGGTGCAGGGCATCCCGTTCCCGGAGGCCGAGAAGGCGGTCAACACGTACCCGATCTGCGTGCTGAAGGCTGCGCCGAACGCCGCGGCCGCCCGGGCGTTCGTCGCGCTGGTGCGCTCGGCGGACGGGCAGGCCGCGCTGAAGGCGGCCGGCTTCCGGGCCCCCGGGGCGTGAGGAACCGGCGCTCCGGAGTTCCGGCACCACTGCTGATCCCGGCGTCGCTCGGCGTCGCCTTCCTGGTCCTCCCGCTGGTCGGGCTGCTGGTACGCGCGCCGTGGGGGACTCTGTGGTCGCAGCTGACCGCGCCGGGCGTCGGGGAAGCCCTGCGGCTGTCGCTGGTCTGCGCGACGGCGGCCACGCTCATCTCGCTGGTCCTCGGCGTCCCGCTGGCCTGGGTGCTGGCCCGGTCACGGGCCCGCGGACGCTCGGTGCTCCGCGCGCTGGTCACCGTGCCGCTCGTGCTGCCTCCCGTCGTCGGCGGTGTCGCGCTGTTCCTGGTGCTCGGCCGGCAGGGCATCATCGGCCGCTGGCTGTACGACGTGGCCGGCATCACCATCCCGTTCACCACCCCCGCCGTGGTGATCGCCGAGACCTTCGTCGCGATGCCGTTCCTCGTGATCACCGTCGAGGGCGCGCTGCGCGCGGCCGACGCGCGGTTCGAGGACGTCGCGGCCACGCTCGGCGCCGACCGGTGGACGACGTTCCGGCGGGTGACCCTCCCGCTCGTCGCCCCGGGCATCGCCGCCGGCTCGGTGCTGTGCTGGGCCCGGGCGCTGGGCGAGTTCGGCGCGACGATCACCTTCGCCGGCAACTTCCCCGGGACGACGCAGACGATGCCCCTGGCCGTCTACCTGGCGTTGCAACGCGATCCCGAGGCCGCGATCGTGCTCTCGTTGGTGCTGATGGCCGTCTCGCTGGGCACCCTGCTGCTGCTCCGCGACCGCTGGCTGGGCCGCGCGGGCGCCGGGATGGCGGCATGAGCCTCGCCGCCGCCGTCCGCGTCCGCCGCGGCGCGCTCGACCTCGACGTCGATCTCGGGATCGCCGACGGCGAGGTGCTCGCCGTCCTCGGCCCGAACGGGGCGGGCAAGTCGACGCTGCTCCGCGTGGTGGCGGGGCTGCTGTGCCCCGACGCCGGCCGGGTCGCCGTCGACGGAGCGGTGTGGGACGACCCGGCGGGAGGCGTGCGCGTGCCGCCGCACGAGCGGGCGCTGGGCGTGGTGTTCCAGGATGCGCTGCTCTTCCCGCACCTCAGCGTGCTCGACAACGTGGCCTTCGGGCTGCGGACGCGGGGCGTGCGGCGGCCGGTCGCGCGGCAGGCCGCCGGGCGCTGGCTGGCGCGGGTGGGGCTCGAGGGCCTCGGTGACCGGCGGCCGGACGAGCTCTCCGGCGGCCAGGCGCAACGGGCGGCGCTGGCCCGCGCCCTGGTGGGCGACCCGGCGCTGTTGCTGCTCGACGAGCCGCTGTCGGCGCTCGATGCCCGCACGCGGCTCACCGTCCGCGCCGAGCTGCGCCGGCACCTCGCGGAGTTCGCCGGCAGCACCGTGCTGGTCACGCACGACCCCGTCGACGCGATGGCGCTGGCCGACCGGGTCGTCGTCGTCGAGGACGGGGGCGTCGTCCAGGCCGGCACGCCGCTCGAGGTCAGCCGCGCACCGCGCACCGACTACGTCGCCCGGCTGGTCGGGCTCTCGCTGCTGCCCGGCACAGGAGCCGGCACGAGCGTGCGGCTGGACGGCGGGGGAGAGGTGGCCGTCGCCGAGGAGACGTCCGGGCCGGTGTTCGCTGCCGTCCGGCCGGAGTCGGTCGCGCTGTACCTGAGCCGCCCCGACGGCAGCCCGCGCAACGTCTGGCCGGCCCGGCTGGTGGGGGCGACCCCGCACGGGGCGACCGTGCGCTGCGAGCTGGCCGGCGAGGTGCCCCTGGTCGCCGACGTCACCGCCACGTCCTTCGCCGAGCTCGGCCTCGCGCCCGGCTCGGAGGTGTGGGCGTCGGTGAAGGCCAGCGAGGTGACCGTCTATGCGCGGTGACCGGGCCCGCTGAGAGGGTGGGGGCGTGAGCGCACCCGCCCCGACCGTCGCCGCCGTCGTCCTCGCCGCCGGGGGCGGCCGCCGCTACGGCATGCCCAAGGCGCTGGTCGAGTACGGCGGCAGCCTGCTGGTCGAGCGCGCCGTGGCGACGGCGCGGGCGGTCTGCGACCCGGTGCTCGTGGTCCTGGGCGCGCAGGCGGTCGACGTGTGGCGGCAGGCGGACCTCGACGGCGCCACCGTGCTGGCCAACAAGGAGTGGGAGACCGGCATGGCCTCCTCGCTGCGCACCGGTCTCGACGGGCTCCGGGGCTGGCCGGGCGGGAAGGGGATAGACGCCGCCCTGATCCTGCTGGTCGACATGCCCGGCATGACCGCCGAGGCCCTGGCGCGGATGACCGCGGACGCGGCGCCGTCCACGCTGGCGGTGGCGACCTACGGCGGCGTCCGGGGGCATCCGGTGCTGCTCGGGCGCGAGCACTGGGCGGGGGTGGTGGCGACGGCGACCGGCGACGAGGGCGCCCGCCGCTACCTGGCCGCCCACGACGTCGCGGAGATCGACTGCACCGGCCTGGCCGACCCCACCGATCTCGACGTCCCCCCGGGGCAGCCCGGCGGGGTAGCTTCGGCGCCGTGATCGCCCGGGTCGTCGATGCGCCGCTGTCCGTGACCGAGCACGAGGACGCCGTGGCGGACAAGGCCGCGGGGGCCGTCGTCTCGTTCGCCGGCGTCGTCCGCGATCACGACGGCGGGCGCTCGGTGACCGAACTGGAGTACGTGGGGCACCCGACCGCGCCCGACGTGATCCGCGAGCTGGCCGAGGAGTTCGCCGCCCGACCTGACGTGCACGCGGTCGCCGTGTCGCACCGGATCGGGCTGCTGGGCATCGGCGACGTAGCGCTGGCCTGCGCGGTCAGCGCCTCGCACCGGGGCGAGGCCTTCGCCGTCTGCGCCGAGCTGGTCGACGAGGTGAAGAAGCGCCTGCCGATCTGGAAGCGGCAGGTGTTCACCGACGGCGAGGAGGAGTGGGTCGCCTGCCCGTGAGGGCGGCGAGGCGCCGCGGGTCGGTCAGCTGATGGGGGCGCGCGGCGCGGGCAGCGGCGGGGGCGGGAGACCGGCGGCCAGCAGGGTGCTCAGCGTCCGCGCGACGATCTCCACGAGCGGCAGCTCCCGCGTCGCGCTGAGCGGCTTGGCCCGGAAGGCGACACCGCACAGCGTGCCGAACAGCTGCCCGTCGGCGGCCACCAGCGGAGCGCCGATGTACGCCGAGACGTCGTGGGCCAGGCCCTTCGTGAGCGCGGCATAGGCGGGCACGACCGCCGTCACGGTCGCGATCCGCGGCGCCCTGCCCTCCACCATCTCGCGGCAGAAGCTCTCCTCCCACGGGAGGCGCGAGCCGGTCGGGACCGCGCCCTCCGGGGAGGAGCGCAGGACGATCTGGCAGTTGTCGACGACCCGGGTGACCATCCAGACGTCCCAGCCGACGTGCTCGTGCACGAACTCGAGCAGCCCGTCGACCGCGGCGGTCCAGTCGCGCCACGGCGCCACATCCGCGATCCCGGATGGAACCATCCCGGTCGTCTTCCCCGTTTGAAAGCGCTCAATCGCGGACACGCCGGGGCGGTTGCGAGGTTTCAGCGGGTGCCGGCGAGCCCCTCGTCGTCCCGGTGCTCCGGCTTGCTCTCGGCCTGTTCCTCGGCCTCGGCCTCCATCACGTGGGCCTCCCCGGCGACCGTCGCGGCAGCATCGCCGTGGGACTCCCCGTACACCTGTTCGGCCCGGCCCAGCAGTTCCTCGGCCTTCGCCTTCGCCTTGCCCCAGATGCTCATGCACCCATCCTTCCGCAGGTCAGCGACCGGTCACCCACCGCGGTCCGGGTCGGCTTCCGCGGCCCGGTCCGCTCCTCGCTCGTTCCTCGCTGCGATGCTCCCCGGGCCGGTCACCCACCGGCAAAGGGTGGCAGCACGTCGACGACGGCGCCTGGTGCCAGCTGCAACGCGCGGTCGCGGGTCGAGGTTCCGTCGACGAGGAAGGAGCAGGCGGTGAGCACGCGCTCCAGTTTCGGGCCGTGTGCGGCCACGATCTGGCCCACGAGCTCGTCGAGGCTGCCCGCCGTGCGGGTCTCGGTGTCGACGCCGGAGGCCGCGCGGGCGCCGGCGAAGTAGCGGACCGTCACCGACATGGGGTCAGCCGCCGATCGCCGACATCGGCCGGCTGGGCTGCAGGAAGCTCGGGTCGTCGATGCCGTGACCGGGCAGCTTGGCGAGGGTGGCGATCCGCCAGCGGTCGGCCAGCTCGGCGTCGGTCGCGCCCTCGCGCATCGCCGTGCGCAGGTCGGACTCCTCGCGGGCGAACAGGCAGTTGCGGATCTGGCCGTCGGCGGTGAGCCGGGTGCGGTCGCAGGCACCGCAGAACGACCGGGTCACCGACGCGATGACGCCGACCGTCGCCGGGCCGCCGTCGACCAGCCAACGCTCGGCGGGAGCGGAGCCGCGCTCCTCGGGATCGGGCGTGAGCGTGTGCGCGGCCGAGAGCCGCTCGAGGATGTCCTCGGCGGTGACCATCTCGCTGCGGGTCCAGGCGTGGTGCGCGTCGAGCGGCATCTGCTCGATGAACCGCAGCTGGTAGCCGTGCTCGAGGCAGAAGTCGAGCAGCGGGAGCGCGTCCTCCTCGTTCAGGCCCTTCATGAGCACCGCGTTCACCTTGACCGGGGTCAGGCCGGCGGCCTGCGCGGCGGCCAGCCCGGCGAGGACGTCGTCCAGCCGGTCGCGGTGGGTGAGCTCCTTGAACCGCACCGGGTCGACGGTGTCGAGGCTGCAGTTGATCCGGTCGAGGCCGGCGGCGGCCAGCGCAGGGGCGACCCGCGCCAGGCCGATCGCGTTGGTGGTGAGGCTGACCTCTGGCCGGGGCCGCAGCGCGGTGGCGGCCGCGACGATGCCGACCAGGCCGGGGCGCAGCAGGGGCTCGCCGCCGGTGAAGCGGACCTCCCGGATGCCGAGTTCCTCGACGCCGATGCGCACCAGCCGGGCGATCTCGTCGTCGGTGAGCACCTCCACCTTCGGCAGCCAGTCCAGGCCCTCGGGCGGCATGCAGTAGGTGCAGCGCAGGTTGCAGCGGTCGGTCAGCGAGACGCGCAGGTCGGTGGCCACCCGGCCGTGGGTGTCGACCAGGCCACCGGTGCCCGGGGGCGCTGTCGTCGCCGCGCTGTGGGCGGGGCGCACCCACGGATCGGGCAACGGATTCCTGGTCATAGGCCGAATGTAGTGCCGGGATCAAGCCCGTGCCGGTCCCGGACCGTCCGTTGTCGTTGCTACCGTCGGCGGGTCACCCGAGAGCCCGGCGGCGTTCGGTCCGCACTCGCCTGTGGCCAGGAAGCGCGAGAAACCCGTGTCGCCCCGCACCGTCTTCAGTCCGTACACCCGACTGTTCGCCGTCCCGGGGTCGCTGGCGTTCTCCTTCGTCGGCTGGCTGGCGCGGTTGCCGATGCCGATGGTCGGCCTCGGCGCCGTCCTGCTCGTGGCCGGCCGGACCGGCAGCTACGGGCTGGCCGGGGCGGTGGCCGGCACGCTGGCGCTGGCCGGCTCGGTGCTCAGTCCCCAGTGGGCGCGCGCCATGGACCGGCGAGGTCAGGGCGCGGTCCTGCGCTGGGCGATGGCCGGCTACCTCGCGTTCGGGGTGGCGTTCGCGACGGTCGTCGTCGCCGGTGCGCCGCGCTGGACGTGGTTCCTCTTCGGCGCCCTGACCGGGGCGTGCGGGCCCAACATCGGCTCCCTGGTGCGGGCCCGCTGGGCGCACGCGCTGGACGCCGGCCCCCGGCAGACCGCGTTCGCGTTCGAGTCGGTGGTCGACGAGGTGGTCTTCGTCGTCGGGCCGCCGCTGGTCACCCTGCTCGCGACCCTGATCGATCCGCTCGCCGGGTTCCTCACCGGGATCGGCATCGCCGTCGTCGGCGGGTGGTGGCTGGCCGGCCTGCGGTCGACCGAGCCGCCGGTGCACGTGCCCGAGGAGGGCGCCGTCGTCCGGCGGTTCGCCGCCCTCGGGCCCACGGTCCTCGTGGTGGGCGGCGCGTACCTGGCGGTCGGAGCCGTGTTCGGTGCCATGGACGTCGTCGTCGTGGCGTTCGCCGCGGCCGAGGGCGCCCCGGCGTCGGCCGGTCTCGCGCTGGCCGCGTACGCCGGCGGCAGCCTGGTCGCTGGTCTGGTCTACGGCCTGCTGCGGCTGCCGGGCACCCTCGCGCGGCGCTATGTCGCCTGCGCGGTGATCTTCGGTCTGGCCGCGCAGTTGCTGCACCTGGTCAACTCGCTGGCGGTGCTGGTGCCGCTCGCTTTCGTCGCCGGCCTCGCGATCGCCCCGGTCCTGGTGTCGGGGTTCTCGCTGGTGGAGGCGCGGGTGCCCCGCGGCGCGCTCACCGAGGCACTCTCGTGGACGACGACCGGGCTCACCCTGGGTGTCACCGCGGGCTCGGCCCTGGCCGGCGTGACGGTCGACGCCGTCGGTGCGGAGGCGTCGTTCGCCTTCCCCGCCCTGGCCGCGGCGCTGGCCGCCGTGCTGGCGCTGGCCGGCGTGCCGCTGCTGCGCCGGACGGCGCGGGGCTCCTCCGGGTGACCGCGCTAACGCGCCCGCGGGCCGGCGGGTGATCATGGCCGCATGACGACCCGACGGCTGCGCGCGCCCGACCCCGCCCCCGGCATCCCCGCGACCGCGGAGCCTCTCGCCGAGCCCGTGGTCGAGTTCGCCGAGGCGACGCCGTACGAGACCTACGTCGGCGTCCGCCAGCTCCAGGCCCTGGTCCGGCCGGTGACCGACCACCCGGCGGAACCGGCGTTCCTGGTCGTCACGCAGGTGATGGAGCTGTGGTTCACCCTGCTGCGGCGGGAGTGGGAGCTGGCCCAGCGCCGGCTGCGGGTCGACGACATCGACGGCGCCCTGTCGGCGATCCGGCGCTCGGTGCACCACCTCCGCTCGCTGGACGCGAGCTGGGGGTCGCTGCTCTGGCTCACCCCGGCCGAGTTCAACGGCTTCCGCAACCAGCTCGGCGAGGCATCGGGCTTCCAGTCCTACGAGTACCGGCACGTGGAGTTCCTGCTGGGGCTCAAGGCCGAGTCCGTCGTCCGCCCGCACCGCGGGTTGCCGGCCGTGCACGCCGACCTGCAGCGCGCGCTCACCGCGCCGTCCCTGGAGGACGACGTCCTGGCCTACCTGTCGCGCCGTGGTCTGCCGGTGCCGGCCGAGGCGCTGGACCGCGACCGCACGCAGACGCACGAGGCGCACCCAGGTGTCACCGACCTGTGGGTCGAGGTCTACCGCGACCCGCGGCCCGGCAACGACCTGTTCATGCTCGGCGAGGCGCTCACCGATGTCGCCGAGGTGTTCACCACGTGGCGGCAGCGGCACGTGACCGCGGTCCGGCGGGCGATGGGCGCCAAGCCCGGCAGCGGCGGCTCGGCCGGCCTGGCGTGGCTGGAGCGCAGCGCCGCGCGCGTCGTCTTCCCCGACCTCTGGGCGGCCCGGACCGCGGTGTGAGGCTTCCGCTCGGCGGAAGGCGTCGGGTTGAGCCGCGGGTCGCGGGGTAGCCGGAACAACAGGCAGGCCGCTGACGCTCGACGTCGCGGCGACCCCATCTACCGAGAGGACACCCTGTGACTGCAGCCTCCACCCACGGAGTGCCCATGATTGCGCTGAACAACGGCGTCGAGATCCCCCAGCTCGGCTTCGGCGTCTTCCAGATCAAGCCCGAGGAGACCGCGAAGGCGACGGCCACCGCGCTCGAGATCGGCTACCGGCACATCGACACCGCGCAGATGTACGGCAACGAGAAGGGCGTCGGCGAGGCCATCCGCGAGTCAGGCCTCGAGCGGTCCGAGATCTTCGTGACCAGCAAGCTCAACAACAACCGGCTGGAGCGCGACGACATCCTGCGCTCGTTCGACCAGTCGCTGGCCGACCTCGGCCTCGACCAGCTCGACCTGTTCCTCATCCACTGGCCGCTGCCGGCCGCCAGCGACTACGTGCAGCGCTGGAAGGCGATGGAGGAGATCTACGAGAGCGGGCGGGTGCGCGCGATCGGCGTCTCCAACTTCCACCCGAACCACCTGCGCAACCTGTTCGCCGGTTCGGACATCAAGCCGGCGGTCAACCAGATCGAGGTGAGCCCGTTCCTGACCCAGGACGAGCTGCGGGCGTTCAACGCCGACCACGAGATCGTGACCGAGGCCTGGTCGCCGATCGCGCGCGGCAAGGTGGCCGACGATCCGGTCATCGGGCGCATCGGCGAGCAGCACGGCAAGTCGCCGGCGCAGGTCACCCTGCGCTGGCACATCCAGCGCGGCGACGTCGTCTTCCCGAAGTCGGTCACGCGCAGCCGGGTCCAGGAGAACTTCGAGATCTTCGACTTCGAGCTCGACGAGTCGGCGATGGCCGCGATCTCCGCCCTCGACCGGGGCGAGCGCACCGGCCCGAACCCCGACGAGTTCAACTACATCCCCGGCTGACCCCCCCGACGGAGTCGCTCGAACGCGGAAGTGCGCTCGAGCGACTCCGTCAGTCCGTCGTGACGAAGTCGATGAGCTCCTCGACCCGGCCGATCAGGGTGGGCTCGAGGTCGGTCCAGGTGCGCACCCGGGCGAGGATGCGCTGCGCCCACACGTAGCCGGTGTCGTCCTCCCAGCCCAGCCGCTTGCAGACGCCGGTCTTCCAGTCCTCGCCCTTGGGTACCGCCGGCCAGGCCTTGATCCCCACCACCGAGGGCTTCACCGCCTGCCAGATGTCGATGTAGGGGTGGCCCACCACCAGGGCGTGCTCGCCGGTGATCTGCTCGGCGATCCGCGATTCCTTGGAGCCCTTCACCAGATGGTCCACGAGCACACCGAGCCGGCGCCCCGCTGAGGGCCGGAACTCGCGGACGATCGCCGGCAGATCGTCGACGCCGTGCAGCGGTTCGACG
>Ga0308176_10002832_pt1 | contig 10996 bp, 6 predicted proteins | sample PhyCR2_3_FD_203890 | JGI IMG/M metagenome (GOLD analysis project Ga0308176, IMG submission 203890) | Soil microbial communities from UC Gill Tract Community Farm, Albany, California, United States - DLSLS.C.R2 | ecosystem: Environmental > Terrestrial > Soil > Agricultural land | place: USA... | reverse complement strand
CCTCGTCCGCGCGGTTGGTGCCGCAGCCGGCGTGCCGCCGATATAGCGCCCCATCCAGCCAAACACCTCATCGTACCACTGGACCGAGTTCTTCGGCTTCAGCACCCAGTGGTTCTCGTCGGGGAAGATCAGCAGGCGCGACGGGATGTTGCGGCGCTGGAGCGCGGTGAAGGCGGCGATGCCCTGGGTGTAAGGGATACGGAAATCATTCTCGCTGGTGATCACCAGCTGCGGCGTCTTCCAGCGCGCGACATAGTTCACCGGGTTCCACTTCTCGAACTCACCCGGCGCCTCGTAATACGGATGGCCACCATGCTCCCATTCGTCGAACCACAGCTCCTCGGTCTCATAGGCCATGGCGCGGGCGTCGAAGACGCCGTCATGCTGGACGATGCAGCGGAAGCGGTCGGGCCAGTTCCCCTCGATCCAGTTCATCATGTAGCCGCCGTAGGAACCGCCCAGCGCACAGGCGCGGCTGGCGTCGAGCTGCGGGTCATGCGCCGTGGCGTAGGCGAGGCCCTTCTGCAGGTCCTCGAGCGGCCAGCCGCCCCAATTCTGGTGAATGGCGTCGGTGAAGGCCTGACCGTAACCGGTGCTGCCGTGGAAATCGACGCTGACCGCCGCATAGCCGGGCGAGATGAACACGCGCGGGTTCCAGCGGTAGGACCAGCTGTTCGAGAAGCTGCCCTGCGGCCCGCCGTGGACGAGGAAGGCGATCGGGAGCTTGCCTGAGAGGTTCGCCGGCTTGGCGACGAAGCCCCACACCGTGTCGTTGTTAGCGCCCTTGAAGCTGAACTTGTTGACCGCGATCGGGTCAAGCTGGGCGAGCAGCTCGCGATTGAGATCGGTGAGCCTGGTGATCTGGCCGTTCGTATCGATGCGGTAGAGATCGTCAGGCGCGGCAATGCTGTTCATGGTGGCGAGCACCGCGCCGCCCGGAAGCGCATGGACGTTGCCGTAGTGACCGTCGCCCGTGAGGCGCGTCACCTTACCGGTGGCAGCATCGACGCGGAACACCGGCTCTTCGAGGGTGTCGCCCGCAGTCACAAGCAGGCTGCGACCATCGGGTGCCCACTCGATCGAATCGACCGAGCGATCCCAGGCCTGCGTAAGCGGGCGGACCTGGCCGGTAGTCAGGTCGCGCAGCATCAACACCTGACGGTCCGCTTCGTAGCCCGCGCGCGCCATCGATGCATAGGCAAGCGTGCGCCCGTCCGGAGAGATGGCGGGCAGCGTGTCAGTGCCGTGGTTCGCCTGCGTCAGGTTGACAGCCGGCGAACTGTTGGCGGCTGCGAAGATGTCGAGATTGGTCGAGAGCGGCTCGATCCGGCCGGCCTCGCGCAGCACGAAATAGACGGCTCGGCCATCGGGAGAGAAGCTGATCTCCTCGGCGCCGCCGAACGGCTTCGTCGGCGCATCACCAACGAGGTTGCCCGACACCGGGAACTCATGGACCAGCTTCCCGCCCTCGAAATCGTAGGCAAACAGGCGCGAACGGACACCAGGTTCGGCCCACGTATCCCAGTGGCGAACGAACAATTGGTCGTAGGTCCGGCCTGATCCACCGGGCTTCTTGCCGGGCACCTCGGTGCAGGCGAGTGTCGAGCAGTCGAGGTCCACGTCGGCCCACACGACGACGCGGTTGCCGTTCGGTGCGATCTTGAACCCACTGACGTCGCGAGTGAACTTGCTGACCTGCACGGGCGCGCTGCCGATGGCTTTGCGGAACAGCTGATCGTGGTCGCCGACGGCCATCAGGAACCACAGGCTGCCGTCGGGGCCAAACACCGCATCGTGGCCCTTCGCAGCACCGGCGACCGGCTGCGGCTGCACGCCGGGCCTTGTGAGATCGAGCAGGTAAAGCGTGTTGACGCGCTTGTTCTTGCTCCAGTCCGTCGTCGAGACCGTGAACACGGCGAAGCGACCGTCCCGCGATACGTCCGGCGCGCCGAGGCGGTGGATCGACTGCATGTCGGTCGCAGTCATCGGCCGCGCGACGGCGGGTGAAGCCGCAAGCACGGCGGTAGCGGCGGCGAGGAGGAGCTTGGGCTGGATCATGCCGCAGGCGTAGCGAGCCGGAACAGCGCTATCAATCTTCCGTCGCGCTGAACTCGTTTCAGCATTCATTCGGGAGACAGCGGTCCGAGCAGAGAACCCTGAAACGAGTTCAGGGTGACGGTCGAAGCTAAAGCGGGCGCCCCGTGATCCGCGAAATCTCGCGCTTCACATGCTCGTCGACCATCTGCGGCAAATGCTCGTCCAGCCATTGCTTGAGCATCGGCCGAAGCATCTCGCGAATCATGTCTTCCAGCGGATTGGCCGACGGTGGCGGCGGCGGCACGGTGGCCGCGACCGTTTGGAGTTGCTCCAACGCTTGCCGGCTCTTGCCCGCAGCCTGCTCGTCGATCAGCGGCGGGCCGAGGTCCACCGGCGGCGCGAGCGGCTGGTCGAGCTCGAGCACGTCCTCCTCCTCAGACGGGGAGGTATCCTCCGGCAGCTCGTCTTCATCGCCAGTTCCAGCAGCGCGCACGGTGGTGCGCAGCTCCTTCTCTTCCGCGATCACTTTCTTGATCGAGGCGAGGATGTCTTCCATCGAAGGTTCGCGGCCGGCGGACTGCATACGCCGGTGTATATTTAATGTTTCGGCCGAGTCACGCCCGGGATGGTGCTCGAGACCGGCGTCGTGCTCGTTGGCGGCGCCTTGGTCGTGATCGCCTGAGACGCGCCAGGCACGACCGGAGCCGACGGATCGATTCGGGCGGAGTCGAGCTGCGGCGTAACGATCGGGCTCGGCGGAAGCTCTTGCGGGCTGACCGTGCGAGTCGCGATTGTCGGATGGCGCGGGTCGTTGGCCCAATCGTTCCAGTTCTTCGAAACGTGCCGGTAATTGCCGAGCGGGTCGTAAAGCGGACCGCCATCGAGCCCGAGGTCCTGCGCCTGGGCCTGTCCCATCGCGTTCAGCAGCTGGAAGCCGGCGACGTACGAGTCGCGCTTGGCGCTCACCAGCGCCACCTGGGAATTAAGCAGCTCCTGCTCCGCATTCAGCACTTCGATGATCGTGCGCGTGCCGACGCTCTGCTCGGCGCGGTTGCCTTCGAGCGCGAGCTGGTTGGCCTGGACGGCTACGGTCTCCGCCTGGATCGCGCGTTGCGCGGCTTCATAGTTGGCGAAGGCTGCGCGCGCTGCCTGAACGACGGCGCGTTCGGTGCCGACCACCTGCTCCAGAACCTGCCCCTGCTGCGCCTGAGCCTGGCGGATGCGCGCGGCCGGCAAGCCGCCCTGGAAGAGCGGGACTTGGGCGCTCAGGCCCACTGTCGTGGCGTTCCCGCGGTTAGGCACGAACTGGCTGTTGTTGCCCGCGATGTTGTTGGCATAGGTCTCGCCCGCCACTGCAGAGAGCCTCGGCAGGCGGCTGGCGCGTGCCACGTTCACGTCATAGCCGGCGGCAATTGCCTGGCGGCTGATCGACACGAGATCCGGGTTGTTCGCAAGCGCGATACGCACCGCCTCGTCCGCGGTGGTCGGCAGCGGCGGCAGCGGCGGCGGCGGCGCGAGCACGCCGGGCGCATGGCCGATCACCTGCCGGTAGGTCGCTTCGCTGGCAGTCAGCCGGCCCTGCGCCGTCGCCAGCTGTGAGCGGCCAAGCTGTAGGCGTGCTTCGGATTGGGCGACGTCCGTACGAGTGAGGTCGCCGATCTGGAAACGGTCCTGCGTCGCCTGCAGGTTCGTTTCGAGCACCTTCACATTGTTCTGGTTAAGCTCGACGATCGCGCGGTCGCGGATGACGTCCATGTAGGCGGTAACCGCCTGGGTGAAGAGGTCGCCTTCGACCGCTTCGAGGATGGCGCGGCCGGCCTCAACGCGGGTCTGGGCGGCCCGGACCGAGTTCTTGACCGCCCCTCCGCTGAATAAAGGGTAGCTGAGGTCCACGCTCGCGGTCAGCGTCGGCCCCTTGCCGCCGTTGATGAGCAGGCCGCTCTGCGTCAGCGTGCGGTTGAGCCCAACCTGAGCGCTGACCTGCGGACGGCCCGCGGCCCTGGCAATCGCCACCGTCGCATCAGTCGCCTGCAGGCTCTGCCGCTGCGCCGTGAGCGTCGGGTTGGTCTGGTAGGCCGAGACGAGGGCGTCACGGAGGGTGTCGGCGCTGGCGGTGCCCGCCAGCAGGCCAGCCATCAGCGATGCTGAAATAAACTTACGAAACATGCCCCGCCCCTAGAAAGTAAAAGCCTGCGTCCGGCTGAAGCCCGGCAGCGCAGGCACCCCCGCGTCCGCGAATGAGAGAGTTCCGAAAGCCCCCGCCGCCTTGCGTCCTACCACAAGCCGAGTGATTCCGCGATCCGCAAGAGCGGTCCCGAGCCTGCCGCCGTCGGCAAGCTGGTCGATGATCGCATCGGGAATGTAATCAACAGCGCCGTCGATCAGGATCTGATCGTAAGGAGCGTTCGCCGCGTGGCCGGCATCAAGCGGCCCCTCAATGACTGCAAGGCCGAGGTCACGCGCGGCTCCGGCAAGAGCCGCATCGCTCTCCAGTGCAATCACGTCCAGCCCCATGGCCGCGAGCACCGCCACCGAATAGCCCGTGCCGGCGCCGACCACGAGCGCCCGCTGGCCCCGCTCCGGCATCATCTGCGTAAGCAACTGGCCGAGGACAGCGGGCGCGGGCAAGAACCGGCCCGCCCCGATGGCAACGGCGCGGTCGACATAGGCAAGCGGACGCGTCTGGCTCGGCAGGAAGCGCTCCCGCTGGATTCGCCTCATCGCGTCGAGCACGGCGGGATCGGCCACGCCCTGAGGGCGAAGCTGGCTTTCGATCATCGCTTCGCGGGCGGCGGCGAAATCGGGAATGGGGCTCTGCACGGTCATCGCTGTTATATGCCAGTAACACACCTAATGTTCAAGCTGTCCATATCCCCGCTCCCTCCTCGCGCCAACCGTCATTCATCGAAAGCTGAACGGACAAACGGTGGGGCTTGACCCGGTGCTTGCCCTCGCGCCAAAGCGCGACTTCCTCCCCGGCCCGATGGCGGAGTGGTTACGCAGAGGACTGCAAATCCTTGCACGCCGGTTCGATTCCGGCTCGGGCCTCCATTTCCCCGCCGATGAGATCACGGGCGCAGCGGCGCGCGGATCATCCACTGCAGCGAGGCTGGCCCTACGGAACCTGCCGTAGGCGCCGGTGCAGGCCGGCGGGCCTGAGCGGCCTTCTTGACTAGCGCCGGTGCAGAAACGGCAGGGGCCGCCGCGGACGCAAGCACAGCAACTGCGCCCGCGACGGCCCAAACGCGCACGACAGAAGGGGATCGTGCCGGCGCGCTCACTCGTACCTCAACGCATGGATTGGGTTGGCCCGTGCCACCTTCACTGCGTGACCGACGACCGTCGCGATCGCGATGCCCAGTGCGATCATCCCGGCGATCAGGAACGGCACCGGCGTCAGCGAAATGCGCTGGTCGAACCCGTTCAGCCAATCGCGCATCAGCCACCAGGCAACCGGCCAGGCGATAACGTTTGCGATGATCACCGGCCGGCTGAACTGCCACACCAGCAGCCGCACGATGTCGCGTGTGCGGGCGCCCAGCACCTTGCGGATACCGATCTCCTTGGTGCGGCGCTCGGCAGTGAACGAAGCGAGGCCGAACAGACCAAGGCAGCCGATGAGCACTGCGAGCAGCGAGAAGGCCGCGAAGATCTTCGCCCGTGAATCCTCGGCCTTGTACAGCTCACGCATGATGTCTTCGCTGAACTTGGCTTCGAACGGGACGTCGCTGGCGATCTGCTTCCACAGCCGCTCGATCGCCGCTTCGGTCGCCGCCGGATCGCCCTGGTAGCGGACGATCATCCAGCCCGGCTGCCCGCGCCGGACGTTCTGGAACATGATCGGGTCGATCGGCGTGCGCACCGAGCGGAAGCGGGAGTCACCGACCACGCCGATGATGTTGATGTCGGCCTGCCCGATGCCCGGCTCGAACAGTTCGCTTCGTACGACCTTGCCGATCGCATCCTGCGGCGATTTGAAGCCGAGCTTCCTGACCGCATATTCGTTCAGCACGACGTTCACGCCCCGGCGGGCAAGAGCGATCTCCTGTTCCTTCTTGATCGGGAAATCGAGGGTCATGTCGTCCATCGGGCGGCTCGGATCGAACCAGCGTCCGGCGACCAGCTTCAGGCCCATCGCGTCGCGGAACCCGGTGCTGACATTGTACTGACCGATCAGGATCTGGCGGTTGCTGCCCGGCGGGATCAGCCCCGTGTTGGATTGGTTGTCGGTAGCCACGCCGATGTCGGTGATGCCGACCGCCTGAACGCCCGGAATCCGCTTCACCTGCTCCATGATGGTCTCGACCTTCGGGATCAGCTGATACCGATTCATGTTCTCGACCTGCAGGATGTGGTCGCGCTTGTAACCTGGGTCGACGGACCGGGCGTAGACGGTCTGGCCGTAGATCACCGCGGTGCAGATGATCAGGCCGATCGACACGGCGAACTGGCCGATGACCAGGGCCGCGCGCAGCCGGCCGGATCCGGGCGTTTCAGCCGCGGAGCGGTTAGCTTTGAGAACCTGTGCAGGCTGGAAGCGGGACAGGAAGAAAGCCGGGTAGAGACCGCTGACGATGCCGACGAGCAACGTCAGTCCGACCGCTGGCAAGAGGATGCCGTTGCTCCCAAGATAGTCTAGCCGGATGTCGGCATTCAGGAATGCCGCGAAGGGCCGGACCAGCAGCTCGGCAAGGGCAAGTGCAAGCAGCATCGCCACCGCAGAGATCAGGATCGACTCCGCGACGAACTGCACCACCAGCTGCTGCCGCGTCGCGCCCAATACCTTGCGAAGCGCCACTTCACGCGCCCGCTGGCCAGCACGCGCCGTCGCCAGGTTGGTGAAGTTCACGACCGCCATTGCGAGGATCAGCACGGCAATGATCGCAAATGTCGTGATCGACCGGCGATCGTTGCCGGGCGTCATCGACCCGCCCTGCGCCTTGCCGAGGTGCACGTCCTGCAGGTTGACGAAATGCCAGTCCTGGTCGTCACCGGCGTTATAGTGAACGGTCCCGTTCGGCTCGTCGGGAATGTTGCGCTTCTCCCATGCGGGCATCTGCGCTTCGAGCTGCTTCACGTCAGTGCCTGGCCGGAGCTTCAGGAACACCCAACCCGACTGACAGCCCCAGCACTTCAGGAAGTTGGGTTCGCTCGTGAACAGGCTGTTGAAGTCCATCCGGAGAATGCCGTTGACCTTGAGGCTGGAATTCTTCGGGATATCCTTCAGCACGCCGGTGATCTTGAAGTCGCGCGTGACGCCCTTCGAAATCGTCGTCAGTGTCCGTCCGACGACCTGATCGGTGCCAAAGCGCTTGATCGCTTCGGTTCGGGTAACGACGGCGGTCTGCGCCTGCGGCAGGGTGGTGCCAGCGAGCAACGGCAGGTTGACGACCTTGAGGAAGTCGTCGTCCGCAATAAGGTAGTTCTCACTCGCTGACGCCTGCCCGTCCTTCATAATCACGGGCTGCGTGCCAAGCGCATAAACCGCTCGTTGGACCTGCGGAAAGTCCTTCGTGACGGCGCCCTTGGTTACGTAAGCCGACATCTGCAGGAACAGCGGCTCGCCATCTTGCGGATGCGGATACCAGGCCTGCAGCTGATAGGTGTTGGCGACGTCCGGCAGCCATTTGTCGTAGCTCCGCTCGTACCGGATATAGAGCAGGATCATGACGCAGGCGGCCATGCCGATCGCGAGGCCGGCGATGTTGATCACGGAATAGGTGCGGCTCTTCGCGAGTGCGCGAACCGCGACCGTCCAATAGTTCCGCCACATGGTGAGTGTCCTCTGCACGAGTGCGTTCCCTTGCGATCAGGCGGCGCGCCGCCGCTCCTGGAGGATGCGGCCGTCGAGCATGTTGACCACGCGGCTCGCGAAATCGGCGTGTGCCGGCGAGTGCGTGACCATGACGATGGTCGAGCCCTCCTGGTTGAGCTGGCGGAGCATGCGCATGACTTCTTCACCGTGCGCGGTGTCGAGGTTGCCGGTCGGTTCGTCCGCGAGGATGAGCTTGGGCTCGCCGACGAGCGCCCGCGCCACGGCGACGCGCTGCTGCTGACCGCCCGAAAGCTGCGTCGGCCGGTGCTTGGCGCGGTGCGCAATGCCAACCTTGTCGAGCACGCGCTCGACGCGGTTCTTGCGCTCCGACGCTGAGTGATTGTGGTAGAGCAAGGCAAGCTCGACGTTCTCGCGGACGGTCAGCTCGTCGACCAGGTTGAAGCTCTGGAAGATGAAGCCGATGTTGCTCTTGCGCGTCTCCGCTAGCTGCGCCTCGTTGAGCCCCGCGACCTCCTTGCCGTTGAAGACGTAGGAGCCGCCCGTCGGGCTATCGAGCATGCCCATGACGTTGAGCAAGGTCGACTTGCCGCAGCCCGACGGACCCATGATCGCGACGAACTCGCCGTCGGCGATATCGAGGTCGACGCTGTCGAGCGCCGTGGTTTCGATCGTGTCGGTGCGGTAGCTCTTGGTGAGGCCAGTCATGGTCAGCACGAGGGTGTTCCTTTCTTACTCGCCGGAACTGAAAGTGAGATGGGCCTTGTCGGTGAGCCCGGTGTACGAAGAGGTGATCACCTGCTCGCCGGGTGACAGCCCGCTGAGCACCTCGATGAAATCGGCATTCTTGCGGCCGAGCTGGACTTGGCGCCGCGTCGCGCCATTGCCGCTCTTGTCGACGACGAAGACCCAGTTGCCACCCGTGTCGTTGAAGAAGGCGCCGTTCGGGATCAGCAGCGCCTTGGCGGAATCGCCGAGCGTCAGCTTGGTCTGGAGTGTCTGACCCCGTTGCACGGAAGCCGGAGCCGGACCGTCGAAGGTCAAATCGATCTGGAACTGGCCGTTGCGGACCTGCGGATAGACCTTGGCGACCTTCAGCCGGTAGGTCTTGCCATCTGCATCCGCCGTCGCGGTCTGGCCGACATGGACTCGCCCGAGATAGAATTCGTCGACGTCCGCCTGCAGCTTGTTGCCGCCGGTGCTGTCGATCTGCCCCACCCGCTCTCCCTGCTGCAGCGACTGGCCGAGCTGGATGTCGAAGCCGCTGAGCTCGCCGGTGACCGGTGCGCGAATGCTGAGCTGGCTGAGGTTGCTGCGGGCGATGCCCATGCTGCTGTTAAGCGAAGAGGAGGCAGCACGAAGCTGGCCGAGCTGGCTGACCTGAAGCGCTTCGGATTGGACGACGCTCTGCTTGAGGATGCGCAGGCGGTTGGCCTGGTACTCCATGTCGTCCTTCGCGTCCTTGTACGCCTTCTGCGCGACGAACCCGCGGTCGGCGAGCGGCTTGTAGAGGTCGTACTGGCGCCTCGCCTTGGCGAGATCGGTTTCGGCCTGGTTGAGATCGCGCAAATTGTTGTTGCGGGTCTGCGTCAGCGCGAGCTCCTGGCTGCGCATGTTGTTGAGCTGCTGCTCTACCTCGGCCTGCTTCTCGAGCGTGGAGAGCTGCAGCTCGGTGTTCGACAGGATCGCCAGCAGCTGACCCTGAGCGACGTGGGCACCGTCCTCGACCAGCTTCTGGTCCACGCGCCCGCCCTCCACCGCGTCGAGGTAGACGGTGACGAGCGGAGTGACGCGGCCGCGCAGGGGCAGAAAGTCGTCGAACGTACCCGATTGGGCGGCGGAGATCGCCAGCCGCTCGCGCGCCACGCTCAGCGAGTCGCCGCGCGGCGCGAAGAAGAAGAACAGCAGGACAAGCAGGAGAACGACTGCTGCTGCGCCGCCGATCAGGATGCGCTTGTCGATCCGCTTGCGCACGACGACGCGGTCCATCGCACCGCCGCTGACCGCTTCCGAATGGCTCGCCTGGCGAAGCTCGACCAGGCTCACTGTCCGGCTCCGGTCAGTGAATGTCCGGAAACGGACAGGCCGAGCGGCAGGCTCGTGGCGCTTCCCTCAAGCGGCAGCAGAATGGTTGCATCGATCATGGCCGTAACGCTGCAAGCACCGTGCCAATCGCTTTGCTGCCATAGTCGAATGAAACACTGTTCAGAACCGGACAGCGACGCTACAGAAGTAGCGTGGACCCGCAGTTCAGCCTCGCTGTCGTCGTCGACGACGATCCCGACATCGCGCTCGCGGCGCGGCTGGCGCTACGCGACCTGTTCGAACAAGTCGAGACACTCACCTCCCCCAGGGAACTCCTCCCGCTCCTCAAGAAGAACAGCCCCGATGCGATCCTGCTCGACCTGAACTTCGAGCGGGGGGCAACCGACGGGCGCGAAGGACTCAACTTTCTTGGCAAGGTGATGGAGTTCGATCCCGATGCCGCCGTGGTGATCATCACGGCGCACGGCGCGGTCTCGGTCGCCGTCGAAGCGATCAAGGCTGGCGCAAGCGACTTCGTGGCGAAGCCGTGGAGCAACGAGCGCCTGGCCGCCACGGTGCGCAGCGCGGCCGCCCTTCGTCGCAGCCGGATCGACGCGCGGACCGAGCGTGGCCGCGCATCGGAGCTGGCGCCATCGGGCGAAACGCCGCTGCTGGGCGATTCGCCAGCGATGCAGCGGGTGCGCACCCTGATCGACCGCGCCGCGCCGACCGACGCCAATGTTCTGATTCTCGGAGAGAATGGCACCGGCAAGGAAATCGTCGCCCGCGAAATCCACCGCCTGTCGCGCCGGAGCCAGCATCCGATGGTGTCGGTCGACCTCGGCGCGACCAGCGAGAGCCTGTTCGAGTCCGAGCTGTTCGGGCACGTCAAAGGCGCGTTCACCGGCGCCGACAGCGACCGGATGGGGCGCCTCAAGGCCGCCGACCACAGCACTTTGTTCCTCGACGAGATCGGCAACCTGCCGCTGCATCTTCAGCCCAAGCTGCTGACGGCGCTCGAGCAGCGCGAAGTCGTGCCGGTCGGCTCGAACAAGCCGATCGCCATCGACGTACGCGTGGTCGCCGCGACCAACCTGGCGGGCGACAAGCTCGCGGACGAGAAGCGCTTCCGCCAGGACCTGCTGTTCCGCCTCAACACGA
>Ga0308176_10002831_pt1 | contig 10999 bp, 10 predicted proteins | sample PhyCR2_3_FD_203890 | JGI IMG/M metagenome (GOLD analysis project Ga0308176, IMG submission 203890) | Soil microbial communities from UC Gill Tract Community Farm, Albany, California, United States - DLSLS.C.R2 | ecosystem: Environmental > Terrestrial > Soil > Agricultural land | place: USA... | reverse complement strand
GCGTCCGGTCACGGCGCGCAGGTCCTGTCTTCGCCGTACTCGATGGGTAATGGCGCGGCGGTCAAGCGCGGCGCGCGGGCAGCCACGGGCGATGTCCTGGTCTTCATGGACGCCGATGGCCAGCACTCGCCCGAACTGGTGCAACTGCTACTGGACAAGCTCGACGAGGGCTACGACATGGTGGTTGGCGCCCGCAACGCGGCCGGGCAGGCCAACGTCAGTCGCGGCGCCGCAAACGCCTTCTACAACAAACTCGCAAGCTGGATGACCGGCCATCGCGTCGCCGACCTGACGTCGGGATTCCGCGCCGTGCGCAAGGATCGCTTCTGCGAGTTCCTGCACCTGCTGCCCAATGGCTTCAGCTATCCGACCACTAGCACGATGGCGTTCTTCCGTAGTGCCTACGCAGTAGCCTACGTTCCGATCCCGGTCGAAAAGCGCATCGGCACAGGGAGCCACATCCGCCCGTTGCGTGACGGCCTGCGTTTTCTGCTGATCATCTTCAAGATCGCGACGTTGTATTCGCCGTTGAAGCTGTTCGCGCCGACGGCGATCGTGTTTTTCCTGCTGGGCATGGCGTACTACGCCTGGACGTTCTTTGTGGAGCACCGATTCACCAACATGAGCGCATTGCTCGTCAGCGCCTCGGTGATCGTCTTCCTGATAGGGCTGGTTTCCGAGCAAATCACGGCGTTGACCTACCGCCGCCAAGACTGACCGTCGTACGTGCGAAGCCTTCTGATTACGCGAAATTTCCCCCCGCTTGTTGGGGGCATGGAGCGGCTGAACCTCCGCATGTGCGAAGCCCTGGCGCGAAACGGAAAAGTGGCTCTGGTCGGACCGCGCGGCAGCAGCGCGTTCGCACCTTCGATCGAAAGTGTCGATGAAGTGCCGCATCGGCCGCTATCGCGATTCCTCGCCGAGACGCTGTGGATCGGGTGGCGTCGTGCGAATGCATTCGCGCCTACCCGCGTGCTCGCCGGAAGCGGGTTGGTGGCGCCACATGCGCGCTTCATCGCACGCCGGGCGGGCGTGTCCTACGCAGTGTATGTGCACGGATTAGACCTCGTAGCTCCTCATCAGATCTATCAACGACTGTGGCTACCGGCAATTCGGGCTGCCGATCGAGTGATCGCAAACAGCAGCAATACCGCAAGGCTCGCGCTATCGCGCGGAGTCGATGCCGCGCGGTTACGGGTGGTGACCCCAGGCACCGATTTCGTCGAAGCCGGACTGGAATCCGATCCCCTGGAGCGGGCGAACCTGGGGCTCGCCGCCGGTCCCGTTTTGCTGTCGGTCGGCAGGCTCACAGCACGCAAGGGGCTCGCTCGCTTCGTGCGCGAAGTCCTGCCCCGGATTGTCGATGTACGACCGGATGTGCAATTGGTCATCGTCGGCAGCGATGCAATTGATGCTGCCGCAGTCGCGCGTGAATCCGAGCGCGCGCGCATCGTCGTCGAGGCCCAGCAGGCTGGTGTGGCGAACAACGTGCAACTGCGAGGTGTTGTCGACGACAGAATCCTGGACGCGCTCTATCGGCACGCCGACATCCATGTATTCCCGGTGCGTGACTTGCCGGGAGACGTGGAGGGATTTGGCATGGTGGCCCTGGAGGCGGCAGCGCATGGAGTACCGACGCTTGGTTATGCGGTCGGTGGCGTCCCGGATGCGATGGAGCAGGAGCGCACTGGCAAGCTGGTGAAGCCAGACGATGCTGGCGCGCTGGCCGAGGCGATCCTTTCCTGGCTGGGGAGGCCCCGGCGCTTTGCATTCGATGCCTGTAGAGCCTTCGCTTCGGCCAATGGTTGGGACAACTTCGAGCGTCGGTTGATGGAGGCGTTGGAATGAAAGCACGATCGCGCGCGCCGCATGCGGTACAGGATCTGGCGTCGCGCCGGTGGAAGGGAGAGAAGATCCTGCGCCTGCTGGAACTCGCCACACGAGCCAAACCGTGGCGAGTCCTTGAAGTGGGCACCGGAAGTGGCGGCATAGCGCATTATTTAGCCACGCATCCGGAAATTCGCTGCGATGTTCATTCCGTCGACGTCGTCGACGTTCGTAGCATCCGCGAAGGTTACGAATTTCAAGTGGTCAACGGCACGTTCCTTCCGTTCGGCGACGGCACCTTCGATATCGTGATCACCAACCACGTCATCGAGCACGTAGGCGACCTGGATGAGCAGCGCGCTCACCTGCGCGAGTGCAAACGCGTTCTCTCCCCCAATGGCCGCGGCTACCTTTCCGTCCCGAATCGATGGATGCTCATCGAGCCGCATTTCAGGCTTCCGTTCCTGAGTTGGCTGCCGCCTTCATTGCGCGATCTGTATGTGCGTTCGCTGGGGAAGGGAACGCACTACGATTGCCGGCCGCTAACCTGTCCTGCGCTGGAGCACGAGTTGCAAGCAGCGGGGTTTGCATTCGTGCAACACACAGGGGACGCATTGCGCATGACATTCGAGCTCGAACGGCCCGATGCACCGCTGTACCGGTGGGTGCTGGCCCCTATGCCCAATGTCGTATGGCGTGCGATGCGCCGGACGTTTCCGACACTGATTTACACGCTGTCTCCGATCAGCTAGCTGCGATCAATGCCGTACGCAGGCAAGTCGCACTTTTCGACCAGGAAGGAAGCGCAGGGTAGGTGACGCGGCCAAGCGAAAAGTTCGCCAAAATGCCGCCAGCAATGGCATCTGCATCTCCAGGCGGTGCCAGGAAGCGCTGCGCTCCTTGGAGCATCCACCGTACCGGTTCCGTGCCGGTGGCGAGTACCGGCACACCGCAAGCCATCGCCTCGCAAAGTTTCGCCGGATAGCTGTAGCGTCCGAAGGCGGATGGTGAAGTTATCACGCACGCGACGTCGAGTGCAGACAGCGCGATCGGGAGTCGCGCGTCGTCAAGGTAGCCAAGCGTATGTACGCCTTCGACGGCCGTTACATTCTCCGGAGGCCGTCCTGTCAGCACCAACCGGGCATCTGAACGCCGTTCGCGCACGCGCTGGAATGCGTCGATCAGCACGTCAGTACCACGGTTCGCGGCCCAGCTGCCCATGTATCCCACGAGTGGCGCTGTCATGGGCAAACCCAGCGATTTGCGCGATTCCGTCCTGTTACGTGGGAAGAAGATGGGATCGGCTGCCATCGGCACGACTGCAACCGGGCTTTGCCCTTGCTTCCGCGATCCTTGCATGAGGTCCGCCAGTTGCGGCCCGGCGGCGCTCACAACATCGGCCGCGCGTATTGCTCGTCGCCAAAGTGAGTGCAGCGGAGCGTTCCAGGGCATGTACGCCTCGTAGTTGTCGTACGCATCCACGGCGAGTCGTGCTCCAGTCCGCCTCGCGAGACGATGCGCCAGCCATCCATACCACGCGTCCGATACGCCGATGATCCAGTCTGGACGAAATGTTCGTGCCCTCGCGTCGAGTTCGCCGAGCAACCGTGCCAGTCCTAACGCGGGGTTGAGGGTCGACCAGCGCACACCGCCGTGCTCGAGTTCCTGCTCCGGCGCCCGCTTATGGCTGACGAGCAGCGCGCCGACTTCGTCGCCAGATGCGGCAAGCAAATGCGGCAAGTGGAAGAAACGACCGTAAGGCCTGGCAAGGAGGTCGCGTTGCTGAGGCTCGCGCTTGCCTACGAACAGAATCTTCATGGCGGCGGAGAGACGACGATGTTACCGGCCACGTAGGCACGCAGCGTGCGCCACGCGCGCGAGCCTCTAAGTTGCCATTGTCGAAGGTGGGTGCGGCGCAGGCTGTGCGCCCCGACGGCTTGCGCCAGTCGCGGCAGGACGAATGCCTCCGCGCGCTGCAACGCAGCGATGTAAGGTACGAACACAGCGCTCCTTAGCGTTGGCGTCATCCTCGCGCCGTAGCTCGTCAGGTTGCTGTCGTAGCGGGTGGGCGTTACTCGCCGCAAACCCTGGAAATGAAAAAAAACGAGCGGCTGCCCGTCGACCTGCACACGGCCTTGGTGGATTGTCACATCCGACGCGCCGACATTCCACGGAGCAAGGTTGGCGCCATGCTGTGTGATGGATACCACGCCATCGAACAGCTCGGAAAAACGATCGAGGTACTTCTGGTCGGCGTAGCGGCCTGCTTCGACGCGATCGAAGCACCACTCGATGCAGCGCGCCCGCCACCACTCCAGGCATGAGATGCCGCGCGCATCCGCGCGAAAAGTCAGCCATCCCACGTTGTACTGACCGTGTCGCGCATGTGAAACGGCCGAGGCGGCTGTGAAGCGATGCGGAACGATGGCGACCGAGCCGGCGCCGAGTTCGTCGAATACAGCCTCCGGGCTCGCGAAAAACCAGAGATCCGAATCGAGGTAGGTGACCTCAGGTAGGTGGTGCTCGCGCATCAAGTAGCGCGGTAGGCATGGCGAGCAGGTGAAGTAATACTCAACGCGAGAACGGGTTTGTTCGACGTTCTTGAGTTCAACGTCAAAGGCCTCAAGTACCGACAGCGGCACCACTCGTACGTTGGAGAGCGCAGCCGTTTCGAGAAAACGCGCGCACTCGCCATCCAGCGCGAGCACCCAAAGCGTGAATCCGCCGCCGTGTTGCACGAGCGACTCGTGCAACGCAAGTCCCAGCGGCAGGTATCGGTGATCGAAGTAGGTGCAGTAATGCCTGTGTGTCATGCGCGACCGGGCCAGGCATTGACGGCTTCGATTACGCGGAAAACATCGTCCATCGGCAGTTGCGGGAACATTGGCAGGCTTAACACCGTGGCCGCCCACGCCTCGGTATTCGGCAGAGGCAGCGGCTGGAACTCGGCCCGGGCGTAGGCGGGTTGGTCGTGTACGGCAACTGGATAGTGTATGAGCGTCCCGACACCGCGCTCGGCCAGAAACGAGTGCAATGCATCGCGCTTTGGGGCCCTCACGACGAACTGGTGGTAAACGTGCCCCGTATCGTCACCACGGAAGAGCTCGACGCGCGGATTTTGGATACCCTCTCGATAAGCCGCGGCGACCTTTCTGCGTCGGTCGTTGTCCTCAAGCAAACGTTCGAGCTTGACCGACAGAATGGCGGCCTGCAGTTCATCGAGACGGCTGTTGCCGCCCTCGACGGCGCTGATGTAGCGATCGCGCCAGCCATATTCCCGTAGCAGGCGCAGGCGCTCCAGCAGGCTTGGGTCGTTGGTGGTCACGGCGCCAGCGTCACCGATGGCGCCGAGGTTTTTCGTGGGATAGAAACTGAAGCTGGCGATCGAGCCAAACGTACCCGCCTTGCGCCCGTTCCAGCTGGCGCCGTGCGCTTGTGCGCAATCTTCCACGATCGCGGCGCCGTGCTCGCGCGCTAGAGCGCAAAGCGCGTCCATGTCGGCGCAGCGACCGTACAGATGCACGGGTACGATCGCCTTGACCGGTACCCCCAGGGTGGCGAATACGCGTTCGACCTGGGCCGCGTCGAGCAGCCCGTGATCAGGATCCACATCGGCAAACACTGGCAATGCGCCGGTAGCCCGGATGGCAACGACGGTTGCAACCGCCGTCATCGAGGTCGTGATGACCCGATCGCCCTTGCTCACGCCGATCGCGCGGAGCGCCATCTCCAGGGCATCGGTGCCGTTGGCTACCCCGAGCGCATGCGATGTTCCAATCCAATGCGCGAATGCCTGTTCGAACGCGACCACATGCGGCCCCAGGATATAGCGTCCGCCTTCCAAAACCTCACGAATGGCGGCGTCGATCAGCGTGCTCTGCGCCTGGTAGGCAGCGCGCGGGTTGCATTGCGGGATCGCTCGTTCCATGTCAGAGGTAGTCCTGCAGGTACATGCGGTAGTAGGCCAGCGTGCGGGCCAGGCCATCTTCGAGACGTACCCGTGGCTGCCATCCCAGCGCCGCGAACTTGGTGTAGTCGGAGTAATAGTCCCCAATATCAATGCGTTTACGTTCTTCCGGGAAGGACTGAAGCGCGAACTCGCCACCGCCGTTTGTCCGCACCAGCATTTCCGCAAGCGTCTTCAACGACACGATTTCCCTGTTGCCCAGGTTAAATACCTCGCCGACAGCGCGGTTATCGGTGGCCGCGAGGAGCATCGCATCGACTACATCGTCGACGTAGTTGAAGTCACGTAACTGATCTCCTCCCCAGACCGAGAAAGGCTCATCCTGCAGCAATAGCTTCAACCAAATTCCGAGGAATGTTTGCCGCGCATCGCGGATCCGCATACCAGGGCCGTAAGTATTCGTAAGGCGCAAGGACGTAGCGCGGATCCCATACACGTTGTTATAGAGGATGTGATACCACTCCCCCGCCATCTTGTTGATGCCGTTGACGTCGGTCGGACGAAGGAGATGTTTTTCATTGACCGGCAAATAGTCGGGTCGGCCGTAAATCTGGCGCGTGCTCGCGAACACTATGCGGATACCGGGATTCGTTTCACGGCACGCCTCAAGTATCGATAGTTGGGCGGTACAGTTGATTTCCAGGTCAGAAAAAGGATCCTGCATCGAATCCTGATGGCTGGTTTGACCTGCCAGGTTGAACAGGAAGTCCTGGTCGCGGACGAGGGCGCGGAAACCATGGCGATCACGTACATCTGAGATGTTGACCGATAGCTGCTCGCGAATGTCCTCAATGTTGCGCCAATTACCTCCATACTGCGGGATGAGGCTGTCGACCAGCGTCAGGCGGGCACCATGATCGAGTAGCCGTCTCGCAAGATTGGAGCCGATGAACCCTAATCCTCCAGTGACGAGAACCCTGGCGCCATCCCATATCGAATTTGTCATCGCCTCACCCCCGGGCTACAGCAACTTGGTCGAGCAAGAATCATCGCATTGTCGAGATACAGGTCTGGGTTAGCAGGCAACGTCTTCGCGAGTAGTAGCCCTATCAGATTTAGCGGGACGCTTATTCCGGCGATCACAAGCCTACGCGTCGACGACGAAGGATTGCGGCGGCGGATGACCTTAAACCAGTAGGCCAGCCAAAGCTGCGCGAACAGACTGGCGTCGGCAAGCGTGCGCCGCGACGCGACCATCTCGAATCCAGCCGAGTGCGTCAGGTATGCCAGGCCGAACGACGAGTAACGCGCGAAATCATAGGGTTGCTCGTGTTCATCCCACACAAAAGGTACGGTCATCAACAACTGGCCGCCGGGGCGCAGAACGCGAAGCAGTTCACGAAGGAATAGGCCAGGTTCGAAAACGTGCTCGAGCACTTGGTTGCACAAAATATAATCGACACTCTCATCTGCGATCGGGAGTGAGGAACCGTCGTATAGAAGGTCTGCCCCGCGTTTCGCGCTGCCATATTTCGAAGCGGCCGCGACTTCGACGCCTATGTAATTCGTATGCGCGAAAAATGCGCGATATGGCGCGGTTCCACATCCGACGTCCAGGACCGTTCCAGATGCCGAAGCAGCCATAGCCGCAATCTCGAGACGTAGCGCGTGCTTTGCGAGAAAGAATGGGTCCGCCAATGCCTTCGCATTCATGATCGACGTACCCATATTTGACCTAGGTAATCAGCTGAGACTCCATTGATTCTCACTGGGGCATCTCCGCTTGGAAATTCCAGCGCCTTGTCATATCGAGTCTGCAGACGCGACTCAAAACTTGGTCGAGCGAACGTTCGTAATGGGTAACTAGCGCGGCCTAAGCTCGCTGGTACATGCTGCACGAGTATTTGATCACGAGGGCCCGCATCAAACGGCGTGCGGTCCAGCACGATAACTTTTGGGTTGAGGTCAATTAAAGCAGAGAGAATTTCGGAGCCCTTCTCAAGGTACTGCAAAGCGCTCGAAGCGAGTACCGCATTTGGTTCAAACTCGCGCGCTTCACCGACGTCGTCGCGGAAAGCCACAGCGGGCGTGGAAGCAAATAGCTGCGTGCCAGCAACGACGAACTTTGCTTGTTCCACGATGCACCAGTGGAGCTCAGGCAAAACTCCTAGCAGCGCCCGCCAGCGCAGGTAATGTGAGCCGAGCGCTCCTCCGAAATCCACTACCGACAGGCGTCCACCGTCACAAGCTGCGGCGAGCATTAGCGCGGCAAGCACGTACCCTGGTGGCGCGACATGATCGCGAAAGACGCCATCTTGTTCGTAGCCAGAACCATGGCAAAGTGCGCGTTGAGTGGCCTCAACAACCCGTTGCAGGATCGCAGCTTCGTCATACCCTGCCGCGTTTGCCGATGCTTGGGCCCAATCAGCGAATGGCCCTACGTAGCGCGTATGCGACCCGATCGCCCGGTTGAGCGCCGTGCGTAGCATGGGAGGACACCAGTTAGCGAGAAACCGACTTCTCACTTAACAGCCCTCCTTAGGTGCTCAGATTATGCGAACGGGCGGGGCAGCAGTCGACGTGGGTCGATGGCCATCCACGCGGGTGTCAAACACTCGTAGTGTGTCATCCCGCGGCATCATGCCAGACCGAAGGCCATCAATTGACGTGCGCACTGTGGATCGTGGTGTCCAAGGTCAGGCGGATTTCGACTTTGTTCCAACGCAACCCAGACAATGCGCCAGGCGATGGTTTCCATAGGTTACTTAGCACCCCGCTTTTCTAATCTCCTCGGATTGGTCACCCGATCGTGCGACCACGCGAGCCTGGCAAGTGAGAAGAAATAGAGACAGATTCCGCAAGACGTCGCCAAGAGCGGGGACATTCACGGAGGAATCGTAGAAGCTCCGGATTTTCGCTCCTGCAACGGGGTCGTGCCGAAGTGGCAGATCCGAAGGCAGGCAGTAGTTGCTCGCCAGCGAGGTGTTATACCGGCCAGAGGCGTTCGAATGGGTGCCGGACCCATCATTTCCTATGTTCTGAACCAGCGACCGGCCTGGATGCAAGGTCAGCCGTGGATCAAGAAAAAGGCTCGCGTTCCAATGGGCCGCCCAAGATTGGTTTTTGCCTTTTGCGCGCCGAACCAGGTGGCGCAGTCCCTGAATGCCATGGATGCTGGCGAAGGATCGGACTTCGCCGCCGGATACCAGGCGATGCACCAGCCGCCGTGCATCGGCATCGAACAATCGCCAACGGTCAGCCCACGTCGCCCAGCCCCAACAGTCGCCGCCTCTCATGAAAAAAAAATCGGGCAAGTCATCGACCGGCGGACTGTAGCCGTGGATCGAGCCTACTGCCGGCTCTTCGGCATAGCGAGCCAATGCGTCGTTCATGAATTTCAAGAACAGGGGCGATACCAGAATGTCGTCTTCAACAACGATGACGCGGTCGGATTCCGAGAGGACATGGCTCACGCCGCCGGTGATGGACTTGTACAGCCCGTAGTTCTGGTGGGCGCAGAGGAGCCGAACATCCATGAATCCGGTCGCCTCCATCGCAATATTCCGCACCTGATCGACTGCAGCCCTTTCCGCGTCGTCCCGGGCGCCATCGATAAAGACATGGAGCACCGTGCTTGATGCTTCCGGATTTTGCGCCAAGGCCGCTAACGTACGGCTGGTATGCCTTGGACGGTTGAAGGCGAAGAAAGCGACCGGTGCTGACATTGGGGCGGCTACAAACCCATCACGTTGTTGTGGCGGTAGAAGATCGCAGTGCAGCCAGCGTGTTTGCTGACTGGTTGTGGGCCGTGGAGCGGTAGCACGCGAAACCCGTGCCGCTCCAGCAAAGCGATTCCAGACGCGTATTCCTCTCGTTGCGCATCATCCAGGATGACGACGCCTGATTCGTCCAGCAGTCCTAGCGCCGCTTGGATGCATTCGTTGCGGAAAATGCCGTCGACAACGACCAGGTCAAAGCCACGCAGTTGCGAAACAGGAGCCAGGTAAGTGGTTGGAGTTTCATTTCCGGCCACCAACAGGCGGGCACCGCATTGCGACGCCACCCGCTTCGCCCAAAGCGGGGCGTGCTCTACCGCGACGACTTCGGCAACACGCGTCGTCCACCAGATCGTACCCATGCCTGCGCCGAATTCCAGCACCCGCCAGGTTGGCTTCACTCGTTCGGAGAGCAGCGCGATCGCCGGGTAGGTGAACCATGGGATGGCGCGGCCCGCCCGATCCCGTGCCAAGCGGCATGCACGCGTCTCAATCCACCCCATTTGGGGAAGGTATCCGGAAGTGGCCGCTTCGACGCGGGCGACGTTTCGCTTCCACCATAGTCCGAGGTTCATGCTCGCCACCGGTAAAGAGGAAAGAGTGCCCAGGTTTTCATCATGAACAAGTCGCGCGTGCGAGCAAAGAAGACGTCTGCAACATATGTGGCCAAGAGCTGCGCGAATAGTGTCGCGGCCGCCGCCCCCGCGATTCCAAAACGAGGGATCAGCAGCAAGTTCAGGAGAACGTTGGATACCGCACCGATGAGCGTTCGGCGCAGGGCATGACCAGTGCAACGCTCTAGCACAAGCCATGCTGCGCTGAGAACGCCGAGTGCCACGAACGGAGCGGCAAGAACCTGCAGGCTGAAAGCAGCCGCCGCCGCCCTGAACGGCTCTCCGTACAAGAAAACGATAATCGGTTCAGAAAACAAGGAAAGGCCTAGCGCAATCAATGCGTGCAGATAGAACATCGCGCGCATCAGCGTCGAAAGAGTTCGATCTCGAATGGCCGGGTCGATCTCAGACTCTTTCGTCAGGATCGGCAACGCAGCGCGCAGTAACAATGCCGGCAAGACCAGGGGAGCCTCCGCAAGCGTCACCACGGCCGAATACAAGCCGACCTGTTCTGTCCCCAGCATCCCCGCGATCATGAACTGATCCACCCGCATGTAGATGAAGACGGCGATCCCCGACATCAGCAATGGCATGCTGTCCCGCAGAAGGGCTCTCGCATCCGCGACGAATTCGCTGGTCGCCGGGCGACGATCCGAAAGAAGCCCTCCTGTTGCGACTTGCAGGGCAGCCGATCGAATTGCCCATTCGGCGATCAATATCCAGCAGAAAGCAAAGGCGTGCATGCCTTCAAGTGCCATCCATAGGCGCGCGAATGCGGCAATGGGCGAGACGGCAATAACGATGATCGCGACTCGCCGACTTTGCCCCGCGGCAATCAACCGCCACTCTGCGACGTCGCCTGCTTGGACCAGCGG
>Ga0308176_10002830_pt1 | contig 11000 bp, 12 predicted proteins | sample PhyCR2_3_FD_203890 | JGI IMG/M metagenome (GOLD analysis project Ga0308176, IMG submission 203890) | Soil microbial communities from UC Gill Tract Community Farm, Albany, California, United States - DLSLS.C.R2 | ecosystem: Environmental > Terrestrial > Soil > Agricultural land | place: USA... | reverse complement strand
GCCACCGGCGACGGCGCCGAGAAGATCCGCATCGACGACCTGCGCGCGGACATGAAGGGCGTCGAGTTCTCCGGCGACTTCAGCTCCGCCACCGCGGCCACGGCCACCGGCACGGCGACGATCGGCTACGACGAGCTGATGAAGGCCGCCAAGTCCGAGCCCACGGACATCGGGCCCGGCATCACCGCCAAGGTCGTCGGCCTCTCCGACGGCGGCAACGGCAAGATCAAGGTCGCCCTCCAGGCCACGGTCCTGGGCGTCGAGCTGCCCGAGCCGGTCGACGTGCTCAGCTCGGTCAAGGTCAAGGACGACAACGTCGAGGTCGTCGCCGACGGCCTGCCGACGATAGGCGGCAAGCAGTTCGCCGAGTCCCGGATCCGGGCCATCACGGACTTCCAGCAGACCATCGACGAGCTGCCCGGCGGGATCGAGCTGGACAAGGTCGAGGCGGCGAAGAACGGCGTCGAGATCACGGTGAAGGGTTCGGACGTCGAACTGGCCGGGTAGGACGACGGTCGGCATCCTGGGAGAGGCCGGACGGAACGCCCGCCGGCCGGCCGGTGACGCATCGACGTCCGACAGGCGAGACGCCGACGTCCGCACCGCAGATGTGACGGCGGACGCGACGAGTCGCGGACCCCTCGGCGGCACCCCGGGAGCCTCGTCGATCCCACATGACGGACGGTCGCGTCTCATCATGCGACACGCCGGTGACATGGCCCGGTATCCGTCCCTACGATCGAGGCTATGAAGCGACAGGCGGATCTCACGAAGCGGCGGGCAGTGGACCTGTGCCGCGTTGCCGCCATGCTCTGTCGCACCTTCTGAGCGGACGGCGTCGCCGCCGTCCGGTTCCCCTCACCGCCCTGCTCAGGGCACCCGCGCGCCGCTCCGGCATGAGCGCGCACACCCTCTCACCCGTACGCCCCGCCGCAACTGCCCCGGAGGAGAAACATGAGCCGCAGCGACGTCCTGGTCGACGCCGACTGGCTTCAGGACCACCTGGACGACCCGACCATCGCGATCGTCGAGGTGGACGAGGACACGTCCGCGTACGACAAGAACCACATCAAGAACGCGATCCGGATCGACTGGACCCAGGACCTCCAGGACCCGGTCCGCCGTGACTTCATCGACCAGGAGGGCTTCGAGAAGCTCCTGTCGAAGAAGGGCATCTCCAACGACCACACCGTGGTCCTCTACGGCGGCAACAACAACTGGTTCGCGTCCTACGCCTACTGGTACTTCAAGCTGTACGGCCACGAGAACGTCAAGCTCCTCGACGGCGGCCGCAAGAAGTGGGAGCTGGACGCCCGCGAGCTGGTGGCCGGCGACGACGTGCCCGAGCGTGCCGCCACCGAGTACAAGGCCAAGCCGCAGGACGCCTCGATCCGCGCCTTCCGCGACGACGTCGTGGCCGCGATCGGCGCGCAGAACCTGGTCGACGTCCGCTCCCCCGACGAGTTCTCCGGCAAGCTGCTCGCCCCGGCCCACCTGCCGCAGGAGCAGTCCCAGCGCCCGGGCCACGTCCCGACCGCCGCGAACATCCCGTGGTCGAAGAACGCCAACGACGACGGCACCTTCAAGTCGGACGACGAGCTGCGTGACCTCTACGCCGCGGAGGACGTGGACCTCGCCAAGGACACCATCGCCTACTGCCGCATCGGTGAGCGCTCGGCCCTGACCTGGTTCGTGCTGCACGAGCTGCTCGGTGTGCAGAACGTCAAGAACTACGACGGCTCCTGGACCGAGTACGGCTCCCTGGTCGGCGTGCCGATCGAGCTCGGCTCCGGCAAGTAACCGCAACCAACCCTTCCCGACCGACCTTCTGGTCAGACCCCTCTGGAGAGACACATGTGTGGAGCGAAGGCCGGCGGCCCGGACGCCTCGACGATCAAGCCCGGTGAGACCACGATCCAGGGTCAGGTGACCCGCGACGGCGAGCCGGTGACGGGTTACGTCCGGCTGCTGGACTCGACGGGCGAGTTCACCGCGGAGGTGCCCACCTCCGCCACGGGCCAGTTCCGCTTCTACGCGGCGGAGGGCACCTGGACCGTCCGCGCGCTGGTGCCCGGTGGCACGGCGGACCGCACGGTCGTCGCCCAGCAGGGCGGGCTGGCCGAGGTCGCCATCGCGGTCTGAGCGGGCTCGGTGACGGCGAAGGGCCGCATCCCTGGGTTGGACGCCAGGGGGATGCGGCCCTTCGGCATGTCCGCGTGGCCGGGGCGACGCGGGAGGGGGCGGCCGGCTAGCCGAGTGCCCGCCCCAGTACCCACACCACCGGCGCCGCCGCCGACAGGGGCAGCGCCACGCCCGCCGTGAAGTGCACGAAGCGGGACGGGTAGTCGTAGCCGGCGACACGGTGGCCGATCAGCGCGCAGACACCGGCCGCCGCGCCCAGGGCGGAGCCCTTCGCGCCGAACCCGGTCATGCCGCCCACCGCGATGCCCGCGCCGGCCGCCGCCAGCACGGCGACCACGACCGAGGCCGGGGCCGGCAGCGGCAGGGCGCGGGCCACGACGGCCACCGCGACCGCCGCCGCGCCCACCGACACCGCGTGCGGGTCGGCGCCCAGGTAGCCGGTGGCCAGCACCGACAGGGCCGTCGAGGCGACCGTCGCCATCAGGCCGTGCATCCGCTCGTCGGGCGAGGCGTGCGAGCGGAGCTGGAGGACGAGGGACAGCAGGACCCAGACGCCGAGCGGGCCGAGGATCGCGGCGGGCGCGTGGTCGCGGCCCGCGGCCAGCACCGTCACGTCCGCGGTGAGCGCTCCCGCGAAGGCCAGCGCGATGCCCTGCCGGGCGGGCCACATGCCGTTCAGCCGGAACCAGCCCGCGGCCGTCACGGCCTGGAGCAGCACCAGCGGTACGACGAGGGCGTACGAGGCGACGGGCGCCGTCACGGCAAGCAGCAGGCCCAGCAGGGCGGTGAGCAGCGCCGGCTGCATGCCGGGCTCGATGATCGGGGATCGGCCCTCGAGGCGGGCCCGCTGGGCGTCGGTGACGCGGCTGTTGCCGGCGAGGGTGGCGGGGCCGTACCCGAGGTCCGCTCCGGTGCCCGCGGCGGCCTCCGGCGCCGGTGCCGCCGGGTGCGACCGCGCGTGCGTCTCCGGCTGGGGCTGCGGCTGCGGTGTCCGGGGCAGCGGCTGGGCCTGCGGCGCGTACGGCTCGGCGGCCTGCGGGTGGTGCGGGGCCGCGTGCCGCGGCTGCTGGTCCGCCTGCTGCTCCGGCGGCAGCGGGTACGCCGCGTCGGCCGGCTGGACCGGTGCGTGGGTCTGCGTCTCCCACGTCTGCCCCTGCCACTGCTGGGTGAGCTGGGGGTCGTAGCCGGGCTGTGCGTGCTCGTCGTAACCGGACCACGCCTGCTGCCCCTGGTGCGCCTGCTGGTGCTCCTGCGGCTGCTGCTCATGCTGTTGCTGCTGGTACGGGTCGTACCCCTCGTACGGCCCGCCCTGATACGGCTGGTCGCTCATCGCCTCATCCTCCTGCGAACGGCGGGAGCACCTCGACCGTGCCGCCCTCGGCCAGCCGTACCGTCTCATGCGCGCGGGTCCCGACGGGGTCACCGTCGACGAGGAAGGAACAACGCAGCAGTACGCGGGTGAGTTCACCGGGGTGTCGCGCACGCACCGCGGCGAGCGCCTCGGCGAGCGTGGCCGCGTCGTACGGCTCCTCGCCGACCCCGGCCGCGGCCTTGGCGGCGGCCCAGTAGCGGACCGTGACCTTGGGCATCTGGTTCCTCTATCGACGGCGGAAAACAGGGAAAGTGTGGTGTCAGGCTAGCCCGCCCGGCGGAGGGCCCATTCCCCGATCCGGCCCAGCAGGGCGTCACCGGCCGCGTTCTCCGCGTGGCCCATGCCCGGCTCCACCCAGAGCTCGCCGTGCTCACCGGCCGCCTCGGCCAGCATCCGGGGATGGTCGAGGGGGAAGTAGCCGTCGCGGTCGCCGTGCACGATCAGCAGCGGGGTCGGCGCGATCCCGGGCACCGCCTGCACCGGGGACAGCGGCACCGGGTCCCACTGGCGGTGATGGATACGGGTGCGCAGCCCGTAGCGGCCGACCAGGCGGCCCGCGGGGCGGGTGACCAGCCAGTGCAGGCGGCGCATGGGGGCCGTGCCCCGGTAGTACCAGCGGGCGGGCGCGCTGACCGCGGCCACCGCGTCGACCGTGCCGGGCCGCAGGGCCGCGTGCCGGAGGACCACCGAGCCGCCCATGGAGAAGCCGACGGTCACCACGCGCGTATGCCCGAAGCCGCGCGCCCACTCCACCGCGGCGGCCAGATCCAGCACCTCCTTGTCGCCGACCGTGGACCGGCCGCCCGAGGCGCCGTGGCCGCGGAAGGAGAAGGTGACGACGGCGCCGTACCGGGCGAGCACGGCCGCCGCCCTGCGCACGTGCGGGCGGTCCACGTCCCCGGTGAAGCCGTGGGCGATCACGAACACGGGGGTGCCGGAGGGCGGCGTGGCGGTATACGGAGACGCTTCGTATACGACCGGGCCCGGATCGTATACGGAATCGACCGCGATTCCGTCGGATGTGCGCAGGAACGTCCGGATAGGGGCCCGTCCGGCCGTCTCGTGATTCGGACGAACGGTGGAACGCGCCGCATGACCTGACGGACGGTTGCTCATGTGGGCTATTCTGCTTGGCAGAGGACTCGGGCAGCGCAGCCCCCGGGTCCTTTTGTGCTTTCGGGAGCGTTGTATACGAAGCGGGAGACCGCGGGTGTACGGGGCCTTCGGGATCGCAGAGCAGTTCCGTACCGCACATGTCCTCGCAGGGACCGAGGAGGAACCAGACGTATGAGTTCTCTGCTGCTCCTGACCAACGCCCTCCAGCCGTCGACGGAGGTGCTCCCCGCGCTGGGCCTGCTGCTGCACAACGTGCGGGTGGCTCCGGCCGAGGGCCCCGCCCTCGTCGACACCCCGGGTGCCGACGTCATCCTCATCGACGGGCGCCGCGACCTGCCGCAGGTGCGCAGCCTGTGCCAGCTCCTGCGCTCCACCGGTCCCGGCTGTCCCCTGCTCCTGGTCGTCACCGAGGGCGGCCTCGCGGCCGTCACCGCCGACTGGGGCATCGACGACGTACTGCTGGACACCGCAGGGCCGGCCGAGGTCGAGGCCCGTCTCCGGCTCGCCATGGGCCGGCAGCAGATCGTCAACGACGACTCCCCCATGGAGATCCGCAACGGCGACCTCTCCGTGGACGAGGCGACTTACTCCGCCAAGCTCAAGGGCCGGGTCCTGGACCTGACCTTCAAGGAGTTCGAGCTGCTCAAGTACCTCGCGCAGCACCCCGGCCGGGTCTTCACCCGCGCCCAGCTGCTGCAGGAGGTGTGGGGCTACGACTACTTCGGCGGCACCCGCACCGTCGACGTGCACGTACGGCGGCTGCGCGCCAAGCTCGGCCCGGAGCACGAGTCGCTGATCGGGACCGTCCGCAACGTCGGCTACCGCTTCGTCACCCCCGAGAAGGGCGACCGCTCGGCCGACGAGAGCAAGGCCAAGACCGATCGGGCGAAGGCGGACGATACGGACACCTCGGCCGCGCTCGACGCCACCGAGATCCACGCGGAGGCGTAGCGCGGGCACGGCCGGGGTCCGGGCAGGGCGCCACCGGCGCATGGCCGGGATGTGATACGCCCTGCCCAGAGCGGGTCAATCCGCGTAGACTCCGCGCGTGGCGAAGGTGACTCGCGATGACGTGGCACGGCTGGCTGGGACCTCCACCGCCGTCGTCAGTTACGTCATCAACAACGGACCCCGGCCGGTCGCCCCGGCCACGCGCGAGCGTGTCCTCGCGGCGATCAAGGAGCTGGGGTACCGGCCCGACCGGGTCGCCCAGGCCATGGCCTCGCGCCGGACGGACCTGATAGGCCTGATCATCCCGGACGCCCGCCAGCCCTTCTTCGGGGAGATGGCGCACGCGGTCGAGCAGGCCGCCTCCGAGCGCGGGAAGATGGTCCTCGTCGGCAACACCGACTACATCGCCGAGCGCGAGGTCCACTATCTGCGGGCGTTCCTCGGCATGCGGGTCTCCGGCCTCATCCTGGTCTCGCACGCTCTGAACGACCTGGCCGCCGCCGAGATCGACGCCTGGGACGCCCGGGTGGTGCTGCTGCACGAGCGCCCGGAGGCGATCGACGACGTCGCCGTCGTCACCGACGACCGGGGCGGCGCCCAGCTCGCCGTGCGGCACCTGCTGGAGCACGGCTACGAGTACGTGGCCTGTATGGGCGGTACGGCACAGACGCCGGCCGTCGGCGACCCGGTCTCCGACCACGTCGAGGGCTGGAAGCGGGCGATGGCCGAGGCGGGCATCCCCACCGAGGGCCGCCTCTACGAGGCCCCGTACAACCGCTACGACGCCTACCGGGTGGCCCTCGACGTGCTCTCCGGCCCGGACCGCCCGCCCGCCTTCTTCTGCTCCACCGACGACCAGGCGATCGGCCTGCTGCGGGCCGCGCGCGAACTGCGCATCGACGTGCCCGGCGAGCTGGCGGTGGCCGGGTTCGACGACATCAAGGAGGCGGCGCTCGCCGACCCGCCGCTGACCACGGTCGCCTCGGACCGCCCGGCGATGGCCCGGTCGGCGGTGGACCTGGTCCTGGACGACGGACTGCGGGTGGCCGGGTCCCGGCGCGAGCGGCTGAAGACGTTCCCGTCGCGACTGGTGGTGCGCGCGTCCTGCGGCTGCTCGAACTGAGGGCTCCGGCGCGTTCATGAGGGGCGGGTGAGAGCCCGCTCCAAGCGACGAGAAGCGTCTTCATATCGGGCGAACGCGGTTCTGCCGGGCTTCTCAGGGAGCACTCAGGCGGCTCTCATGGTCGCGGGACATGCTCATTGTCATGACCGAGAGCATCCGCCGCAGCGGCGAGTACGAGTACGAGGGTCCCCAGGGCGGGTACGCCCAGCAGCACGTCTACTCCGCTCCCGTGAACCCCGAGTGGCCGCCCCCGCCGCCGTACGACCCCGCGGCGGCCACGGTCACGGCGCCGGGCACCGAGCCGGCCGCCGGACCGGCCAGGCAGCGCACCCGGGGGCCGATAGCGCTGCTCGCCGCCGTGGCGATCGTCGCGGCCGCGGTCGGCGGCGGCACCGCCTACGCCTTCCAGGAGCTGACCGGCAAGGACACGGTCGCCTCGCCCGGCACCACGACCACCGTGGTCCCCTCGAGCAAGAGGGGCGACGTCGCCGCGATCGCCTCGGCCGTGAGCCCGAGCGTCGTCGAGATCCAGGCGACCCTCAGCAACGGCTCGTCCACCGGCTCCGGTGTGATCATCACGTCCGGCGGCGAGATCGTCACCAACAACCACGTGGTCTCCGGCGCCTCCTCCATCAAGGTGCGCACCAGCGACGGCAAGAGCTACACCGCCGACGTCGTCGGCACCGACAGCTCCAAGGACCTCGCGCTGATCAAGCTGCAGGGGGCCTCCGGGCTGACGGCCGCCGCGCTGGGCGACTCCTCCGACGTCCAGGTCGGCGACGCGGTCGTCGCGATCGGCTCCCCCGAGGGCCTGACCGGCACCGTCACCAGCGGCATCGTCTCGTCCCTCGACCGGGACGTGACCGTCTCCACCGACGAGAGCCAGGGCCAGAGCCGGGGCCAGGGCGACGACGGCCAGTGGCCGTTCCAGTTCGGCGGCCGCCAGTTCAACGGCGACACCGGCTCGTCCACGACGACCTACAAGGCGATCCAGACCGACGCCTCGCTGAACCCCGGCAACTCCGGCGGCGCGCTGATCGACGCGAGCGGTCATGTCATCGGCATCAACTCCGCGATGTACTCCTCGAGTTCGCAGGCCTCCTCGTCCTCGGACGCGGGCAGCGTCGGGCTCGGCTTCGCGATCCCCGTCGACACCGTCAAGTCCGACCTCGCCAAGCTGCGGGCCGGCTCGACCAGCTGAACGACCCACCCGGCACAGTAGGGAGCACGTCATGATCACTCAGGTCTCGCACAGTGACGTCACGGGCACCGGCCCGGCCGCCCTCACCCTCCCCCTGGCGGTGGCGTACGAGCTGCACGCGGCCGCCGCCGGCCCCCGCGTCCCGGAGGTCGCGGTGCCGGCCCCGGAGCTGATGGGCCTGCGCACCTCCGCCGACCGTCCGCACCGCCGCAAGGTGCCGCTGCGCCGTCTGAGCGCGGTGCACCAGCTGAGCGCGGCGCGCGGCCTGAGCACGCTGGGCTCCTGAGCCCGGCGTGCGTGCCCCACGGCCCCCGGGCGTGCGAGGCTGAGAGGCACCCCCGCCCACCCACCCACCGCACCCCGAGGAACCGCGAGCGATGAGCCCCGCCGAAGGCGACCGTGACCCCCAGCGCATCCTGATCGTCGACGACGAGCCCGCCGTGCGCGAGGCACTGCAGCGCAGCCTCGCCTTCGAGGGATACGACACCGAGGTCGCGGTCGACGGCGCGGACGCCCTGGAGAAGGCGGCCGCGTACCGGCCGGACCTGGTGGTGCTGGACATCCAGATGCCCCGCATGGACGGCCTGACCGCGGCCCGCCGGATCCGGGGCGCCCGGGACACCACCCCGATCCTCATGCTCACGGCCCGCGACACGGTGGGCGACCGGGTGACGGGGCTGGACGCCGGGGCCGACGACTACCTGGTCAAGCCCTTCGAGCTGGACGAGCTGTTCGCCCGTATCCGCGCGCTGCTGCGGCGCAGCTCGTACGCGGCCGACGTGTCGGCCGAGGCCCAGGCGGACGAGGCGCTGACCTTCGGCGATCTGCGCATGGACCTCGCCACCCGCGAGGTCACCCGGGGCGGCCGGCAGGTGGAACTGACCCGCACGGAGTTCACGCTCCTGGAGATGTTCATGGCCCACCCGCGCCAGGTCCTCACCCGCGAGCAGATCCTGAAGGCCGTCTGGGGCTTCGACTTCGAGCCCTCCTCCAACTCGCTGGACGTCTACGTCATGTACCTGCGCCGCAAGACCGAGGCGGGCGGCGAGCCGCGGCTCGTGCACACCGTCCGGGGCGTGGGGTACGTACTGCGGCAGGGCGGGGCGGAGTGAGCCGGCTGGCGCGCCGCTACCGGGCGCTGCCGATCCGGGCCCGGCTGGCGATGCTGGTCGCGGCGGCGGTGGCGTTCGCGGTGGCGGCGGTCTCGGTGACGAGCTGGTTCATCGTGGAGCGCAAGCTGTACGACCAGGTCGACGCCGATCTGCAGAAGGTCTCGGAGCCGCAGCGGCTGGTGAACATCGTCTCCACGCTGGAGTCGTGCCCGCAGACGCCCGGCGACGCCGGACTCGGTGACTTCCACGCGCACGGCAACTACTACTACATCCAGCTCGTGAAGCAGAACGGCACCGCCTGTGTGTCCTCCAACTCCGCGGGCCGGGTGAAGACCACCTCCGCCGACACCGACGTCATCGCCCGGGCGGACGGCCACGACGGCCTGCAGCACGAAGGCATCCTGCGCGACGGCACCGACTCCGAGGGCAACGCGGTGCGGGTGCTGACCCAGCCGCTGACGTTCAGCCCGGGGCCCGGGACGCAGCCCCAGATGTACCCGAACACGGCCCTGATGGTCGCCATACCGCTGAAGAACACCCAGGACACCCTGAAGGACCTCGCCCTGATCCTGCTCCTCGTCTCCGGTATCGGGGTGGTCGGGGCCGGCGCGGCGGGACTCGCGGTGGCCCGGGCGGGGCTGCGCCCGGTCGACAAGCTCACGGAGGCCGTCGAGCACGTGGCCCGGACCGAGGACCTGGGCATCCGCATCCCCGTCGACGACGACAGCGAGGACGAGGTGGCCCGGCTCTCGCGCTCCTTCAACTCGATGACCACCGCGCTGGCCGGCTCCCGCGACCTCCAGCAGCAGCTCATCGCGGACGCCGGCCACGAGCTGCGCACCCCGCTCACCTCGCTGCGCACGAACATCGAGCTGCTCACCCGCAGCGAGGAGACGGGCCGCCCGCTGCCCCCGGAGGACCGCAAGGCGCTGCTCGCCTCGGTGAAGGCGCAGATGACGGAACTGGCCGCGCTGATCGGCGACCTGCAGGAGCTGTCCCGCTCGGAGGGCCAGCGGGGCGAGCGCGTCCAGGTGGTGTCGTTCCAGGACAGCGTCGAGGCGGCCCTGCGCCGGGCCCGCCTGCGCGGCCCCGAACTGACCATCACGGCGCACCTGGAGCCCTGGTACGTCCGCGCGGAGCCCTCCGCGCTGGAGCGGGCGGTGGTCAACGTCCTCGACAACGCGGTGAAGTTCAGCCCGGAGGGCGCCACCGTCGAGGTGCGGCTGGCCAAGGGTGTCCTGACGGTCCGTGACCACGGCCCCGGCATCCCCGCCGACGAACTCCCGCACGTCTTCGACCGCTTCTGGCGCTCCCCCAGCGCCCGCGCCCTGCCCGGCTCCGGCCTCGGCCTGTCCATCGTGGCCCGCACGGTCCAGCGGGCGGGCGGCGAGGTCTCCCTGGCCCGGGCGGAGGGCGGCGGCACGACCGCCACGATCCGCCTCCCGGGCGCGGCCACGGCTCCGCCGGAGACCGTGTAGACAGCCGGGCGACGGCGGGCCGGGCACGGCACCGTCGGACCCGAGACGGGGCATGGGGGACGGGGGACGGGGCAACCTTTTCCCGTCCCGTGGCGACTTGAGGACACTCACACCTCCTCCGGGACTGAAGCCGCCATGAGCCCCCGCACCCCCCGTCACCGCCGGCGCCGCGGGGCCGTCGCGAGCGGCTTCTCGTGGAAGGACGACCGGTTCGCCGAGTACCGCGACAGCGGGCCGGGCGCGGGTACGGCGAGCGCGGACCGTCCCCGGCTGACCGACGTCCAGGCCGCGGACCAGGAGGTCGCCGACTGGCTGGGCGACCGGACGCCCGCCTCTTCCTGACGGCGGGGGCCGCTCCGTAGGGTGAGGGCCTTGCGGAGAGGCCGGTGGGGCGGGGCGTGGACGGACATCAGGGCGGGACCGAGCGGGAGTACCTCAAGCGGAGGAAGGCCCCGATGGCTCCGGCCCTGGGCTACTCCGTGCTCATGCTGGCCGCCCTGCTGCA
>Ga0308176_10002829_pt1 | contig 11001 bp, 10 predicted proteins | sample PhyCR2_3_FD_203890 | JGI IMG/M metagenome (GOLD analysis project Ga0308176, IMG submission 203890) | Soil microbial communities from UC Gill Tract Community Farm, Albany, California, United States - DLSLS.C.R2 | ecosystem: Environmental > Terrestrial > Soil > Agricultural land | place: USA... | reverse complement strand
GGCTGCGGACCTTCCGATCGAAACGTGGCCTGATGCGCGGATTTCTTCTGTTGTTCTCGTTGCATTTCGGCGACGAACATCCAAAGGGCGACACGTGGTTCTCGGCCGACAAGGCCAAGCACTTTTTCACAGCGGCGTTCGTGCAGAGCGCGTCGTTCGGCGGGCTTCGTGCGCTCGGTGCGGGGAGGTCGTGGTCGCTGACTGGGGCAACCGTGGTTTCGTCGGGCGCCAGCATCGGAAAGGAAATCTTCGACGCCAAGTTCGGCGGCACGCCAAGCGCGAAGGATTTGACCTGGGACGCGGCCGGAATCATCGCGGCGAGCGCCTTACTGCGACGCAGCGAACACTGACGCCGGTCGCGGGTCCAACAGTTATATTCAGGGTCGGCGGATCGGGCGCGTAGCGAGCGCGTCGGGAGCGTCGCCCTCCAGAGGTTCAGATGAAGCCACGTACGAAATTCCTCATCGGCGGCGGCCTGGTGCTCGGCGTTGCCGGGTATTTGATGGCGAGCTCGATCAAGGAGACCGGCGTCTATTACCTGACGCCGAGCGAGCTTGCGACCAGGATTCAGGCCGATCCGTCGTTCACGAACGCCGGAGTGAAGGTTGGCGCACGCGTCGTTCCTGGTTCGATTCGGCGCGATCCCGGCGGAAAGGAATACGCGTTTCAGGTGACGGACGGCAGCAAGATCGTGCCGGTGATTTACCGTGGCATCGCACCCGACACGTTTACCGACAGCGTCGACGTCGTGGTCGCAGGACGCATGGGGACTGACGGCACGTTCCAGGCAACCGAGCTGCTCGCGAAGTGTGCGTCGCGCTATGAGAACGCGCCGGACAAATACAAACAGACGCCAGGATATAAGGCCGGAGCGCGACGCGCGTGATTCTCATTGGCGAGTTGTCGCTCTGGGTCGCCCTCTTGATGGCGGCCTGGTCGACCACCGTTTCATACGCCGGCGGCGCATCGCGCCGCTCTGATCTGATCGACAGCGGCGTTCGCGGCCTGTACGCGACGTTCGCGATGGTGCTTCTCGCGTCGATCGGACTGTGGACGGCGCTGATGACGCGCGATTTCTCGCTCGAATACGTGGCGGGGCACATCAGCGCGAGCATGCCCAGTATTTACGTCTTCACATCGTTCTGGAGCGGTCAGGCCGGTTCGATGCTGTTCTGGGCGTTGATTCTTTCGATGTACGGAACGATCGCGATCGCAACGAGCCGAGTGCGGAATCGGGAGCTCGTGCCGTGGGCGACGGGTACGCTGTCGGCGATTTTGTTGTTCTTCATCGCCACCACGTGCTTCAAGGCGAATCCATTTACCCGGCTGCCGTTCACGCCGCTCGATGGACGCGGAATGAATCCGCAACTCCAGAATCCCGGCATGGCGCTGCATCCGCCCAATCTGTATTTGGGCTACGTGGCGACGGCCATTCCGTTCGCGTTCGCGATCGCTGCGCTTTTCGCGCGACGCCTGGATGCGGAATGGTTGGGCGTCGTTCGACGCTGGGCTTTGCTGTCGTGGTTCTTCCTCACGATCGGAATCGTGCTCGGTATGTGGTGGGCCTACGTCGAGCTCGGGTGGGGCGGATATTGGGCGTGGGATCCGGTCGAGAATTCGTCGTTCCTTCCGTGGTTGACGACGACCGCGTTCCTGCACTCGATCATGATTCAGGAAAAGCGCGGCATGCTGCGCAAATGGAACGTCGTTCTCGTGATCGTGAGCTTCTTGCTCGCGATCTTCGGCACGTTCATCACGCGAAGCGGTGTAATCGAGAGCGTGCACTCGTTCGCGCAGTCGCCGGTCGGACCGTGGTTCGCGACGTTCTTTTTCCTGTGTACGGGGATCAGCATCTATCTCGTCGGAGTTCGCTTGCACGATCTCGAGGCGAAGGCCGAGCTCGAGAGCATGGTGAGTCGCGAGGCCGCGTTCCTGTACAACAACCTCGTGCTGTGCGGAATCGCGTTCGCCGTGTTGTGGGGAACGGTGTTCCCGATTCTGTCCGAAGCAGCCGGCAAGCCGAAGATCACCGTCGGTCCGCCGTTCTTCAACGCGGTGAACGTTCCGCTGGGTCTCCTGCTTCTTGCGCTCACGGGAATCGGACCACTCATCGCGTGGCGGAAGGCGTCGGTCTCGAATCTTCGCCGGCAATTCGCCGGACCGTCCCTCACTGGGCTGGTCGTCGCGATCGCGCTGATCGCGCTCGGGATGCGCGATGTCTACGCGCTGATCGCGTATGCGCTATGCGGATTCGTCACGGGAACGATCGTTCAAGAGTTCTATAAGGGTATTCGCGCGCGACAGTCGATTCACGGAGATTCGGTGGTCACGGGATTCGTGCGGCTCGTTGCGCGGAACCGCCGCCGTTACGGCGGCTACATTGTTCACGCCGGTATCGTGATGCTGTTCGCCGCGTTCGCGGGCATGGCGTTCCGAAGCGAGCATGACGTCACGCTCAAGACGGGCGAGGCGTACGAGGTGCGCGATCCGTACGGGCACCAGTGGCGGTTCGTGAGCCAGGGCGTGTCGACGTCGAATCGCGTCGACCGCGACGTCATCGCGGTTGGCCTGGAGGCGTTCCGCGACGGCAAGCGCATCGGGATCATCTCGAGCGAGAAGCGTGCATATGTCGATTCGCGACGCAACCCGCTCTTTCAGCCGATTACAGAAGTTGGAATTCATACGACGGCAAAGCTCGACACATACGTGGTGCTGGCCGGCATCCGTGCGCGCGACGTCGCCGAGCTGCGAGTGACGTTCAATCCACTCGTTGTCTGGGTGTGGATCGGTGGATTTCTGATGATGATTGGCGGGCTCGTCGTGATGTGGCCGCAAGCGGAGCGTCGTCGCACGCAGGGCGGCTACGCCGCCGTCATGCCGCCGACCCAACCAGGGGTCGAGATTCCAGTTCCGGTATGACCGCGGACATCGGATCGGGAATGACGTCGCGGCGAGGATTTCTCGCACGGCTCGCGAAGGCTTCCGTCACTGGAGCGTCGAGTGTTGTCGTCGCGCGAGCGGCCGGCGCTCAGCAGCGCGGCGCGATGCACGACTCCAGCATCGTTCGCGACACGACCAACTTGTTCGCGATGGACCAGAGCGCGGCGCGCACGGTTCAGCGTCCACCAAAACCTGGTGCGACGCCAATCGTTAGTCTTGCGCAGCGAGATCAGCTCGAGCATCGCATTCGTTGCCAGTGCGGCTGTACGCTCGATGTGTTCACCTGTCGCACCACCGACTTTTCCTGCCAGGTGTCTCCCGCGATGCATCGCGATGTCATCGCGCTCGTCGAGGGCGGATATGGAGCGCAGGAGATCATCGACGCCTTCGTCGACGCGTACGGCGAACGCGTACTGATGGCGCCGAAGAAATCCGGGTTCAACCTGCTGGCGTGGTTCGCTCCGGGAGTTGCCGTGCTGGCCGGAGGCGCCGCGATCGTTTTCTTCCTGCGCCGTTGGGATGCCGAGCGAGAGGCCGCGGCAATACCACAGCCGACGAATGCGGTTGGTGCGACGTCGGAAGAGCTCGCGCGTCTCGATGCGGCGGTTCGAGGAGACGAATAGGCGTGATCGCCGCGCTCGTCGTGGGAACAGTACTCGCCGTTGGCGCGTTGGCATTCGTGCTCTATCCGATATTCTTCGCGCCGACGAACCCAATGATCTTTGCACCGATCAAGGCGCGACAGAGCGATCGAGAAGCTGCCGTCTCGGCGTTGCGCGAGATCGAGTTCGATCGTGCGACGGGAAAGTTGTCGGACGCCGACTACGCCGATCTCAAGACTCGCTACACCGAACAGGCAATCGTTGCCATGCGCCGGGAGACAATGGCGACCGACGCGTCGCTCGCATTGCAATCCAGTCTCGGAGCCACGCCGACAGACGATGAGATCGAGGCAGCTGTTCGCGCGTATCGTGATGGGAGCGCCGGGTGTCCCGCATGCGGTCCGCGCCCCGAGCCTGATGCCGCGTTCTGCTCGAACTGCGGGCGGTACTTACACGACAGGTGCGCCGGTTGCGGCGCACCTGTCGACGCGCTTGACGCGCGCTACTGCATAAGCTGCGGGACTCGGCTCGCCGCCTGACCTTTCAGTCCGGCAGCCGGCCGACTCGCGCAACCTGGAACGAGCTACGGCTTTTTCGTGCTGGTTGAATCCTTCTTCGCCGCCGCCTTCTTCTTGCCACCCGACTTCTTCTTCGGGGCGGTGCCTGCGGCCGAATCGGCCTTCGCAGCGGCCTTCGTGGCGGTCTTGGCGTCAGACTTGGCAGCCGAGGCGGCCTTGTCAGCGGTCTTCGCGTCGGACTTCGCGGCCGAGGCGGCCTTGTCGGCCGTCTTCGCGGCAGCCGTTGCAGTCTTCGCAGCCTTCTTCGACGAATCCTGCTTCGTCGCGCCCTGGGCGTGCAACTGGGCGCCCGCGAACACCAACGCAGCGACAGCAAAGAGAGAAATGCGCTTCATGAGACTTCCTCCAATGAGTGGACTATTCAGCTCGACCTGGTCGACCGAGGGCGAGCGTTTGGTCGATAAGGCGCGGATTTCCCGGCCAATCGGGATTCCGGCTGAAACGACCCCGTCACCCAGGAGTACGTCACACCGTGTCTCGTTCATCCGCGCCGGCCGATCCGGCGCGCGGTTCTAGGCTTCGCCCCGCTCCAGGCGGCGGACGGCGGTCTCGATCGGAACGAGAGTCGCGGCGGCACACACGGCGGCGGCGAGCCCGAAACCGAGGATCATCTCCAGGGGCTCCGTCGGCTCGCCAAACGCTTCGGCGCTGAGATACGAATAGACCGGCCGCGCCTCGAGAACGATCACAGCGCCGATCAGCGCGATGGAGCTCATCATGAAGATCAAGCCGCCAAAGGACGTCGGAATCTGGGCGGCGTTCTCAGTATCGAACTGCGGGAACATCGTCCCGAAGCCGAGCGCCAAGCCGGCGACGGCAAGCGTCATGAAAGTGATCGTGAATATCGAAACGATCATCATGAACGGTGTGACTTGAAGCAGGGCGTCCGTGACGCCGACGATGCCGAGGGCGAGAACGAGCAGCGGAACCGTGCCCACCCAAAACTTCGACCACAGCAGCTCACGCATCGACATCGGGCTCGAACGGAGCAGCCAGAACGTGCGTCCCTCCAGGCTGACGCCGGGGAAAATGAAACGCGCCGCCACCGAGGCCAGCACGAATCCCGCGAGCACGAGATTCAGAAACGGAACGACGTTTTTCAGGAAGAACGTCATGCCGTCGCCGCGGAGCGGGAGGAACTTGATGTTGAACACGTACACGAGAACGAGAACGCCCAGCAGAATGAGCTGAGACCACTGGGTGGTGTCGCGAAAGAAGAGGCGGACTTCCTTGAGCACCAGCTCTCGCTTCACGACGCCGACCGGCTTGAGCAGACGACGCACGAGTTTGCTCATCGTACCGCTGCGTGTTTGCCGCTGCCCGCTCTCCTGTGCCTTGCTGAAACCCACCGCGTACAGCCAACGGTGCAAAAACGCACCGAGGACGATCGCCGCCGCCGCCGTCGACCACAGGAGATAGTAGGGCAGCAAGTCCGTCTTCACGTTGAGCCAAGACATCACCGCGCGCTGCACCCACTCGCTCGGCATCATGGGCGACGTCGGGCCGCGCAGAATCGTGATGAAGTCCACCAGCGAACGGAACCCTTCGGGCCGCGCGAGACGCTCCGGGCGAATGAGCCGGAACATCACGACGACGCCGCCAGCCGTCAGCACCGCGATGACGCTCAGGATGTCTCGCGTCCGCCTCGCCGGAAAAACGTTGACGAGAATCAGCGTGAACGCGCTCCCGATGATTGTCGGAATCATCAAGAACGGAATGAACGCCGCGAGCACGATCAGTGGGAAAAGCGGACCGCCGGAATACACCACGCCGTACGCCGTGAACATCGGGACCGCGAGAAGCACGACCATCCAACTCGAGTGGATCAAGGTCTCGATCAGCCTGGCGAAGTAGAGCTTGAGCCAGTCGACAGGCGCAGACGCCAATAGATCGAGATCCCGCGCCAGAAAAAAGCTGGAGAGCGCGGTGATGATGTTCGAGAGCATCAGGATCGAGAAGAACCCGACGAGGATCAACCCGAGCAGTTTGCCCGCGAGCAACGGACCGATTTCCTGAACGCCCCGAAAGTATCGGAGCAGGCGAAACAGCACCGTGAAGATCAGCGCCCAGAAGCCGAAGCCAAAAACGGCGAGCACGATCAGGCGGATCTTGCTGCGACTTTCGGTCGAGCGTCCGCGGGCCCGCGCGGTCAGCCATTTTGGGCTGAGAAGATGCGCCGTGGACGGATCGGGCGCCGAATCGCGTGCGTCGCTTCGCGCGCCGTGTGGCGCGACGGCTCCGGTCACCGCGTCGAGCATTGTCTACGCATCCAGGACGTCGACCAGCACGCGCGCGGCGTTTTCGCCCGTGAGTCGCAGGAAGATGTCCTCGAGTCCCATGGTTCCAGTTTCGGCGCTTGCCCGCAACTCCTGCATCGTGCCGCAGGCGCGAATCACGCCTCCCTGAATGATCCCGATTCGATCACACAATGTTTCCGCCACTTCCAGCGTGTGCGTCGACATCATGATGGTGTGACCGCGGTTCGTGTATTCTCGAAAGAGGTCCTTGAGAATGCGCGCCGCCTTTGGGTCGAGCCCGACCATCGGCTCGTCGACCACGATGACCTCCGGCCGGTGCACGAACGCGCTCGAGATGATGAGCTTCTGCCGCATGCCGTGGCTGTAGCTCTCCACGAGGTCGTCCGCGCGATCCTCGAGATCGAACAGGGCCAGCAACTCGCGGCCGCGATGCTCGACCTGCGCGCCTTCCTGATTGTACAGACCCGCAACGAACCGAAGGAATTCGGCGCCGGTCAGCTTTTCGTAGATGAAGGGACGGTCGGGGATGAAACCGAGTTTGCTCTTCGCCGCGACGGGATCGGTCGCGAGGTCGATGCCGCCGATATTCACCGAGCCGCTGGTGGGCTGAAGAATGCCGGAAATCATACGCAGCGTCGTCGTCTTCCCGGCGCCGTTCGGGCCGAGGAATCCGAAGAGCTCGCCTTTCGGAACTTGCAGGTTGATGCCGTTCACGGCGGTGAATCCGCCGTAACGCTTCGTCAGGTTGGTGAGCGTGATCATTTTCGCGCCGTCGTGCCGCGTGGCGCGTCGCTCACTGACAACACGTCGATTTTGAGATTCCCCATGAGACGAAGCAACTCCGTTTGCCGCGCCAATCCACCGACGGTGAATCGGAGGTGCGCCGCGTCAGCGGGAAACTGACCGAACGTCGGATCGACCGCGACCCAATCGTCGAGCAGGATTTCCGGCCAGGCGTGATAAAAGAATTTGCCGTCGACGAATGCCAAGCCGGCGGCGATGCGCGCCGGCAGGCCGGCGGCACGTGCAAGAGCGACGAATAACTGGGTGTGCTCGTTACAATCGCCCGTCCGCGTCTGCAACACTTGCACAGCGTTCGGCACGCCGAACGTGATTCGCTTCTTCAACGAATCGTGCACCCATGTATTGATTCGCTCGGCGACGATTCGAGGGTTGCGCTCCGCGCCCGCGAGGCGTCGCGCCAACGACAGGATCTGAGGGCTTCGACTCTCGATCAACGGTTCGGGGCGCGTGTTCACCGGGTCTCGCGCCCGCATCGGCAGGGTCTGCGTCGTCGTGAGATCGCGCTCCGTTTCCGCCGTCACAATCAGTGTATCGCCGCTCAATCGCTGGCGCTGGCCATTCAAGTCGAAGCCCGTGAGATCGACGCCGGTCAATCGTGCGCGCAACACGTTGACGCGCGACGTCATGCGCTTGTTCGCCGCGATCGCCGTCATCTGGAGAATGTCGCGATCGTGGCCAACCGCGTCGTGCGGTCCATCCGCACGCCAATTCTCGAATGCAACTTCATACGGCAGGCGGCGCAGCACGAATCCCAGTTGTGTCGTCTGAACGATGCGTCCCTGTTCGTCGATCCAACCGCTGAAGCCACTCGTCGATTTCGCTGCAACCTGCCATGCGCGAAGCGGTGTATCTCGAATGCCCTTCCAGCGTGCCGTCGCCGAGTCGTACACGGCGCTGTCGGGCACGACGAACGCGGACTCCGCCTGCACATCGATGCCGATGTCGGCCGCCGCCATCGATGCGGGATTGAACACCGGCAGCACGTAGTGCTTCCCGACTTTCGGCGGCTCGGACAAAGCAAGCGCGAGTGGAACGATGGTCGGCAGCAGCACGGGACCGCTCAACGGAATTCGCTGCGTGTCGGGCTTCGCGGTACCGTAGCCGATTTGCAGGATCAGAACGCTGTCTCCGTCGACGCGACCCGTCGCGTGGACCGGCTCGCCCTCCGCGTTCAGCTCGAAATCGAACTCCATCGTTCGCAGTCGGCGCGAGAGCGTCACGTTCGTTCGCGCCGAAGCGCGGCGCGCTCGGCCGCCCATCGGGACGTCGGCAACCAGATAGTCGTGGACGATGATCGAGTTGGTCGTGGTGTCGATGACCGACGACGCGAAGCCGACCTGTCGATCGCCCTGCATCACGCCGTAGTACACGGCGCCGGGCGCAACGCGCTTCGCCGCCTCGGCCAACTGTTCCGTTTGCGGTCGGAAGTATTCGCGTTGAATGAGAACGCCGAGTCCCGCGATCCACGCGACGATGATCGCCCCACCGACCATCGCGCGTCGTTTGATCACCGTCGCTGCGCCTCGCGCGAACGTTGGTACGCTGCCGTCGCCTCCGCCGGCCGGCCGAGGCGGTCGAGCACGACGCCGATTCGGTTCATCGCGCGCCAATGGTCCGGTTGAAGCTTTGCGGCTGACTCGTACGCTTCGAGCGCGTCGGCGAGCCGATCCGTTTGGTTATACGCCTCGCCCAACTGGTAATGTGCGGCGGCATTATCAGGACTCAGCATTACGGCGCGCTGCAAGGGCTCGATTGCTTCGCGCCAACGTGCGCGTTTGCAGAGCGCCATGCCTAGATCGAGCTGCGCAGCAGCATCAGTTTCGTCTACCTTCACCGTCATGACCTACGTCAACGTGGGGGGTTATGCCAGGGCCAGAGTGGTTTCGCCGTTGATCCACTCCAGATACTTCTCGAGCCCCGCTTCAACCGGAAGACCGAGCAGCTCGGGAACCTTGTATGGGTGAAGCTCTCCAAATGCTTCGCGAAGCGAGTCGAGCCGCGCCGAACGCGTCTTGAGCATCACGACCACCTCGCGCTCGTCGGCGATTTTTCCCTGCCAGCGATAGAGAGATCTGGCGCCGGGAAACAATGTACCGCAAGCGATGAGACGGCGGTCGAGCAGTGCGCGAATCAATGTCACCGCTTCTTCGTCAGAAGCGACCGTGGTGAACACCACGATGGCATCGGTATGGGGCATGGCACCCAATATAGCGCCTTGTTTCGCGTCGGCCCCGTCCTCAGCTTTCGTCGGCTATGGCTGAAGATTCGCTGATCATTCGCGGCGCCAGGGAACACAACCTCCGCAACATCGACGTCACGATCCCGCGCGATAAGCTGACGGTGATCACCGGCCTGTCGGGTTCGGGCAAGTCCTCCCTCGCGTTCGACACGATTTACGCCGAAGGACAACGCCGCTACGTCGAGTCGCTGTCCGCGTACGCGCGCCAGTTCCTGGGCTTGATGGAAAAGCCGGACGTCGATTCCATCGAAGGCCTTTCGCCGGCGATTTCCATCGAGCAGAAGACCGCGGGCCACAATCCGCGTTCGACGGTCGGAACGGTCACGGAGATCTACGACTATCTCCGTCTCCTGTGGGCCCGCGCTGGAACGCCGCACTGCCCGAACTGCGGCCGGGCGGTGCAACGGCAGAGTCCTGTGCAGATCGCGGAGATCGTGTTGTCCTGGCCGCGCGACGCACGCATCGAGGTTCGCGCGCCGCTGGTCCAAGGACGAAAGGGCGAGTTTCGCGACCTGTTCGAGGACGTTCGAAAACGCGGCTTCATTCGCGCGTACGTCGACGGCGAGCTGGTCGAGGTCGCGTCGCCGCCCAAGCTCAACAAGCGGCAGAATCATTCGATATCTGTCATTGTCGATCGATTGGTCGTCCGCGCCGAAGACCGCGGGCGTCTTGCCGATTCCGTCGAGACGGCGCTCAAGCTCGCGGACGGTGTCGTCGAAATCAGCAACGTGCAGTCGGGCACCGTCGAGCTTTTCTCGGAGCGCTACGGCTGTCCGACGTGCGGGATCTCATTGCCGGAGCTGGAGCCGCGGCACTTCTCGTTCAATTCGCCGTTCGGCGCGTGCACGGTGTGCGGCGGACTCGGAACGCGACGCCGAGTGAGCGAGCAGCTCATTCTCGGCGATCCGCGCATCTCGATTCTCGAGGGCGTGATTCTCCCGTGGGGAGAGCCGAGCGGGTATCTGCGGAAAGTGGTGCTGCCGGCGCTGGCGCGTCAGCTCAAGTTCGATCTGAACGCCGCGTGGGGCGACATCCCCAAACCGGTGCGCGACACGATTCTCTACGGCGACAAGAAGGCGGCTCTCCGTTCCGCATCAGGACAAGCGAGCAAATCGTCGCGCGACGCGGTCGAGTGGGAAGGTGTGATCGCGAACGTCGAGCGACGCTACGACGAATCAGATTCCGACACCGTGCGGATGGAGTTGCAGGAATTCATGATTCAAGTGCCGTGCAGCGAGTGCGGCGGTCGCCGGCTCAAGCCTGAGGCGCTCGCGGTCACGATCCACGATAAGAACATCGGCGACGTCGTGGAGTTTCCGATCACGGAGGCGCTGACATTCTTCGAGAGCGTCCCTGTACGGCGCGACGGCAAAGCGGGACTCGACATCGAGATCGCATCACCAATTCTCAAAGAAGTGCGCGAACGCCTGCGCTTTCTCGTCGACGTCGGTCTCGACTACCTCACGCTTGGACGCGCGGCGGAGTCTCTGTCTGGTGGCGAGGCGCAGCGGATTCGGCTGGCGACGCAGATCGGATCGCGCCTCGTCGGTGTGCTGTATATCCTCGACGAGCCGTCGATC
>Ga0308176_10002828_pt1 | contig 11001 bp, 9 predicted proteins | sample PhyCR2_3_FD_203890 | JGI IMG/M metagenome (GOLD analysis project Ga0308176, IMG submission 203890) | Soil microbial communities from UC Gill Tract Community Farm, Albany, California, United States - DLSLS.C.R2 | ecosystem: Environmental > Terrestrial > Soil > Agricultural land | place: USA... | reverse complement strand
TCGACGTCGTGACGTTCGAGTTTGAAAACGTTCCTGCAACAGCAGCGGCCGCGGCCGCCGAATGCGCACCGGTTCGCCCCGGCGGCTATGTATTACACGTCACACAACACCGGCTGCGGGAAAAGACATTTCTAAGCGAAGCAGGACTGCCGGTGACGCCGTTCCAGCGAGTGAGAAGCCTGGAGGAATTGCAGGCGGCTACGCGCAAGTTGGGCTTGCCGGCCGTGCTGAAGACGGCGGGGTTCGGGTACGACGGCAAGGGCCAGTACCGGATGAAAACCGCACAGGATCTTGCCGCAGCCTGGGAAGCCGTCGGGGAGCAGGAAGCAGTGCTGGAGGCGTTCATCGACTTCCAGTGTGAGATTTCCGTCGTGGCTGCCCGTGGCGAGGATGGAAGCTTCGTCCATTACGGCGCGGTGGAGAACCGGCATCGGAACCATATCCTGGATCTCTCGATTGCACCGGCGCGGGTGCGGCTGGAGATTGCACGGGAGGCCGTTGAGCTAGCGAGAGCAGTTCTGGAGAAACTCGAGGTCGTGGGCGTGCTGTGCGTGGAGTTTTTTGTGCGCAAGGATGGCAGCTTGTTGATTAACGAACTGGCGCCGCGGCCGCATAATTCGGGCCACTTCTCGTTCGATGCCAATCTGACGAGCCAGTTTGAGCAGCAACTGCGGGCAGTTTGCGGTTTGCCGCTAGGTGACACACGGCAGTTTGGGCCGGCGGCCATGGCGAACCTGCTGGGAGACATCTGGGACAACGGGGAGCCCGATTGGGAGGCGGCTGTGGGAGTGCCCACCGTGAAACTGCATTTGTACGGGAAGGCGGAACCGCGCCCGGGGCGTAAAATGGGGCATTTGACCGCGGTTGCGCCGACGCTGGAGCAGGCGGTAGCCGACGTGGAGCGAGCACGGCGATTGCTGGAGAAGTAATCGCAACGGAGACCAGGAGCTTCATAACGATAAATCAATGCCGGATGCCGAAGCCGAAGAAATAGCCGCTGTTTGCGGCCGGACATCAAAGCAGCTCTTCGACGAGGCGCTGAAGCGGCTTTCAGCAATGAAAATCAGCGAAGCGTGCCGGGCATTTCAGCTTGCGGAGCAAGCGGGCTACGACCCGGATGCCTGTGCAGGGGGACGCTGGCGGTGCCACGCATTGACCGGCGATTTCGAAGCGGCCTGGAGGGAAAGCGACGCCATTGCGCAACGAGGAAAGCCGGACCCGCATCGATTCTGGGATGGGCAACCGCTGGACGGCCGGCACGTATTAGTGCGCTGCCTCCATGGACTAGGAGATACGCTCCAGTATGTCCGATATGCACCTTTGATTCGAGATAAAGCGGCATCGCTGACGATTGAAGCGCAGCCGCTGTTGAAATCGCTCCTGCAGGAGTCAGGCGTTGCCGATTCCGTCATCACGTGGGGCGATCGGGAGCCGTACTGGGACCAGCAGGTGGAAATCGTGGAGCTGCCACGCATCTTCAGGACGACGGTCGACTCCATTCCCTGCTCGATTCCTTACATTCGGGTCCCCTCAGTGACGTGCGGTCCCATGACGCCCAGGCAACTTCGAGTCGGCCTGGTGTGGGCGTCGGGGGCTTTCAATCCTCTTCGCTCCCTTCCTCTGGCCGTCCTGGCGGATCTGTTCGAGCTTCCCGGCTTTTCCTTCTTTTCCTTTCAGGCAGGAGCGGAGGGTGCACAACTCGCACCTTGGGCCCATCAGGTAGAAAGCCTGTATCAGGAAGGCCAAAGCGTTCTTCAAACGGCGATGAGCCTGAAGACGATGGATTTGCTGATCACAGTGGACACGATGATGGCGCATTTGGCGGGCGCAATGGGAGTAAACGTTTGGACGCTTTTGCCGTTCGCGTGCGATTGGCGCTGGATGATGCACCGCGAGGATTCGCCCTGGTATCCAACGATGCGCTTATTTCGCCAACCACGCGGGGGTGATTGGCTCAGCGTCGCCCGGCATGTGGAAATCGCTCTGCAGGACTACTCACCCGGGAGCACGAAGTAAAAGGAAGATCCCTTTTCCACCTCCGATTCCACCCAGAGTCGCCCGCCCGCGCGCCCGACGATCTTCTTGCAGGTGGCGAGGCCGATTCCACTGCCGTCGATTTCGGGCCCGTGAAGCCTCTGCATAGGAATAAAGATGCGTTCGAAGTACTGCGCCTCAATACCGATTCCGTTGTCGCATACGCCGATACGCCAACTTGCGGACTCGCGCTCGGCTGTAATCTCGATGCGGGGCGGGACGCCAGGCCGTCGGTACTTGATCGCATTGGATATGAGGTTCTGAAATACGCGGCATAACGGTTCGGACGCCATCAAGAGGTCCGGCAACGCGCCATGCACAAACTGAGCTTGTGAAGCGATGATTTCGCTTCGAAGATTTTCCAGGGCTTTATACAAGGCTTCCTCGGCGGGCGTGCTTTCCGAGGAGGTTATGGGACTTTGGCCGGCCTGCGCGTGAGCGAGCACCGCATCCACCAGCGCGGACATTCGGTCCAGACCCCGCCGTATCCGCTGGATACAGTCCTTTCCCCGCTCGTCGAGGTGTTCGGAGTACTTCATCTCCAGCAGGTCAACCAGCCATCTTGTGCTCGTCAGGGGAGCGCTGAGATCGTGGGATGCGATGTGAGCGAACTCACGCAATTCCTCGTTCGAGCGTTCCAACTCTACGGTCATGCGCTCCAGGTGTTGATTGGCACGTTTCAGCTCATCCCGTGCCGCCAGCAGGCTTTGTTGCGCTTGCTGCCGCTCAGTCAGATCCCGAATTACCTTCCCGAACCCTGACCGCTTCCCGCTTTCATTGAAGAGTGCGACCGTTACGCCGTCGACGAAGACTTCCTGGCCATTTTTTCTTACGAGTGTTCGGGTGTCGGACGAGCGCCCAACCCGGACGGCTTCGGCGAGTTCTCGCGTCGTTGCGCCATCTGAGCGGTCTGGCTCCGGAACCAGAATATCCATGTGCCGCCCGATAAATTCCTGTTCCGTATAGCCAAATAGACGTTCCACACCGGGGTGCCATGTTTGAAATATCCCGTCGTCATCGAGAAGGATAATGACAAACTCCTCGAGTTCCGACACCAGCAGTTCAAACCGATCTTTTGTTTCCACTTGTCTGCCTTTCAATAGCAACCGCGCGACTACGCCGACTCATCCCGTCCGGCAATGCCAATACTGCGCACCACAGGCGCGCCTTCACCAACCTGAAGCTCAGTGATGGAGGCCAAAGGAATAGCGAGTCGCAGGATGTTGTCCAGCGGCATCCCCAACGCGAGCAGGAGCACCGCGCGGATGACGTCCGCGTGAGACACGATGGCCACCGTCTGGTCGCCGAAAGCACGGCAGAGGGCTTGTATTCTTTTCCAGGCTCTCCGTTGCACGTCTGCCAGGGATTCGCCTTCGGGTGCGCAATGGAGCGACCGATACCGATTGTACTCTCTCCATTCAGGCCTGCTGTCCAACTCAGAAAAGGCCAGTCCTGTCCATTCACCGAAATCGAATTCGATAAAGCTTTCATCCACCGACAACGTCAGGCCCTGCGCGTCGGCTATGGGTTGTGCCGTTTCGATGGCGCGCTCCAGCGGACTTGATAGGATCGCCGGCAGCGCGTATCCTTCCTCCAGTATCTTTGCGAGTCCTTGCGCCTGCTTGCGTCCCTCCGCATTAAGGTGAATGCCCGGGGTTCTTCCCGACAACACATGGCCTATGGCATCGGTAGCTCCGTGTCGAATTAGTAAAAAGCGCGTCATAAATTTGGGACAAGTAAAATACACTTCATAGGTAATGGGAGAAAATTCTCTGGCACATAGCCTCACAACCGAAGAAATTGAAAAAAAAGTGGGCGAGCTTGGGCCGTGGTTTCACAATCTATCGCTACGCGGCATACAGACGGCACCGCACCACTTTCTAGGTGATTACCCATCGTTCAAATGGCGTAACTTCGAGAACGCGCTACCGCAAGATTTGCGGGGCATGTCGGTGCTGGACGTGGGATGTAATGGCGGCTTCTACTCCATTCAGATGAAGTTACGCGGCGCGGACCGGGTGCTCGGGATCGACCATGATGAAGTCTACCTCAGGCAGGCAGCCTTCGCGGCAGAAGTTCTGGATCTTGATATTTCATTTGAGCAGCTGTCCGTTTATGAAGTTCCGCAGTTGAAGGAGCGCTTCGATCTAGTACTGTTCATGGGAGTCTTCTATCATCTGCGGCATCCTCTGCTTGCCTTAGACCTGCTCCGCCAGCACGCTGCGAAGGATTGGTTTGTTTTTCAATCCATGCTCCGGGGCAGCGACAGCGTTGTACCTTTGGCCGATGATTACCCATTCTCCGAGACGGCTGTCTTTGATCAGCCGGGTTATCCCAAGATGCACTTTGTGGAGAATGATTACTCTGGGGATCCTACGAACTGGTGGATTCCGAACCGTGCCTGCGCTGAAGCCGTTCTCCGCAGCGCTGGATTTCGTATTGAATCAGTTCCAGAGCCGGAAGTATTCGTTTGCCGCTGCGATCAGTCGGCGTATCTCCATGAACTTCCGAGCGAAACCCTCCGATAAATAGATCATCCATGATTGAAGCCGTTATGCTTTGGAACGAGCCCAATAATCTTTCGCACTGGGACTTCGAGATAGACAAAGATTGGTCCGCCTTCGCCCAGATGGTGAAGCTTGCCTCCATTGCGATCGAGGCGGAGAAGCCGGGGCTGAAGAGAGTGTTGGGAGGCATCTCACCGATCGACCCTGCCTTCATTGAGCGGATGGGACGCTTTGGGGTGATCGACAACATCGATGTGGTGGCCATACATGGATTCCCTCTGGACTGGAATCACTGGACGATCCACGAATGGCCGGAAAAGCTTCAGGAGATTCAAGCCGTGACGACAAAGCCGGTATGGGCTTCTGAGGTGGGCGCCTCGTCCTTTGGCGCAGAGGAGGTGCAGGAGTTTGGATTGAAGGCCACGGCAGAGATTTTGCTGCCCCGGCTGGATCATGTTTACTGGTACAGTCTCTTCGATCTGCCGCGCGCATGGCCCGCGACTACCCGCCATCGCGAAAGCGAAGGCTCCTCTTATTACCGTCACTTCTACATGGGGCTCTACCGGGAAGATGGGACGGCGAAGTTAGCTGCCCGTAGTTTTACCAACTATGCTCCCGCTCTTGGTATCTGCCAATGGTTCCATTTCGAAGATCACCGGCTGGAAAAGGCGGTGGAGCACTTACGCGACTTAGGCGTGAAGTATCTGCGCACGGGTCTGAGTTGGGCGGATTTTGAAAGACCGAACGCGGAGCAGTGGTTCGACCATCAAATGCGGGCCCTTGAGCCGTTTAACGTAACCCTGACATTTTGTTTTACGCCCGAACGCGCCGGAGTGCGGCCCCATCACACCAGCCCTCCACAACACCCGGAAGAGTACGCCGAGTTTTGCGCCAAAATGGTCCGGCGGTACGCGGCCTGACGTGCAATTCCGGGCTATCGGTACGGTACGTCCCCTCGTTTTCGGGGATGTCCGGTTAATTTACGTAACGCGATGACTACGTTACCATCTATGTACGTTGGAACAAACCGTCGGGTTCCGTTCACTTATGGCCGGATTTGTAAGTGGAGCCCGTTCCGAGCATTCGACATGAGCAACAAAAATTCCCTATATCAAGGATCATGTAGACAATGAAAGGAACTGTTCTTATTACGGGTGGCGCCGGATTTATCGGCTCTCATGTGGCCTCAAACTTATTGGAAGCGGGGTATCAAGTCCGCATTCTGGACAGCCTGATTCCCCAGGTCCATGGAACTGCCCCCCAACGGCCAAGCTACCTGCACAAAGACGCTGAACTGATCGTGGGAGACATTCGGGATCCCGCCATTCTGGAAGAGGCGTTGTCGGGAGTGGACGCAGTCTACCACTTTGTGGCGCTGGTTGGCGTTGGCCAAAGCATGTATCAGATCGCCGAGTACACCAGCGTGAACAACTCGGGCACAGCGGCGCTGCTGGAGCAACTGGTAAAGCGCCCGGTCGATAAGCTGATTGTCGCTTCCAGCATGAGCGTGTACGGGGAAGGTCTGTATCTCACTCCGGACGGCAAACAATGCGATCATGCTATCCGGACGGCGGCCCAACTGAAGGCGCACAAGTGGGAAATGACGACCCCCGAAGGCCTGCCGCTACGGCCGGTAGCAACGCCAGAAACGAAGCAGCCCTCGCTCGCTTCCGTATATGCGCTGTCCAAATACGATCAAGAGCAGATGTGCCTGATGGTGGGCCGCGCTTATGGCATTCCCACGGTGGCTCTGCGCTTTTTCAACGTTTATGGACCATACCAGTCGTTATCGAACCCCTACACCGGCGTACTTGCCATCTTTGCGTCGCGCCTGTTGAATGGTAAACGGCCGATCATCTTCGAAGACGGCCGGCAGCTTAGAGATTTCGTCAGCGTCTACGATATTGCCCAGGCCTGTCGTCTGGCGCTTGAGAAGGACGCGGCACGCGATTTAGTGTTCAATGTCGGCAGCGGGCAGACCGTCACGGTGACGGAGGTGGCCGAAGGGCTGGCGAAGGTTTTGGGCAAGCGTATTGACCCGGAGATCTCCAGCAAGTATCGGGTAGGCGATATTCGTCACTGCTTTCCGGACATCAGCCTTGCGCGCAAGGTTTTGGGATACAAGCCGGCCTTCACGCTAGAGGAAGGAATGCGGGAACTGGCCGAATGGCTCGACCAGCAAACCGCTGACGATCGCTTCAACGAGATGCGTGCGGAACTGACCTCGCGCGGGCTGGTGGTGTAGAGAGCGATGGGAATGCAGCGTTCCTATATTCTTGTTACCGGCGGCGCCGGTTTTATCGGCACGAATGTGGCCCGGAGTTACCTTCAGGAGGGCACGTCGGTTCATGTATTGGATAACCTGTCGCGGGCGGGAGTCGAGCAGAACATTGCCGAGCTCACGCGCGAATATCCAGGCCAGGTTCTGTTTACGGAAGGCGATGTCAGAGATCGCAGCGCCGTGGAAAGGGCCGTCAGTAGCGCGACAGCCGTGTACCATCTGGCGGCACAGGTCGCTGTGACCACCAGCCTCGATGACCCCGAGGCCGACCTGCAGACGAACCTGATCGGGACCATGAACGTTCTGGAAGCGATTCGACGCTCTCCGTTCCGGCCGCCGCTTCTGTTTACGTCAACGAACAAGGTGTATGGCAAATTGGCTCCCGTTGCGCTGGGAGAATGCGCGCTTCGTTACCAGCCGGCACGGGACACGCAGGCCACCAAGGGAGTAAATGAGGACCAGCCGCTGGAGTTTCTTTCCCCGTATGGGTGCTCCAAAGGCAGTGCCGACCAGTACGTGCTTGATTACGCGAGGTCGTACGGGCTGCCCGCGACTGTGTTCCGCATGAGCTGCATCTACGGTCCCTATCAGATGGGCTCGGAAGACCAGGGCTGGGTGGCGCATTTTCTGCGCCAGGCTCTCAAAGAGGAGCCGATTACTATTTACGGCGACGGAAAACAAGTGCGCGACCTGCTGTTTGTGGGCGACTTGGTGAACGCCATGCGACTGGCGGTGGATAAAATCGCAGGGGTCTCCGGTGAGGCCTTCAACGTGGGCGGCGGCACCGCGAACAGCGTCAGCCTGCTGGAGGTGATTGAGCAGATTAACGCTTTAACGGGCCGCAACGTTTCGCTTCATCGCGGTCCGGAGCGCCTGGGAGATCAGCGGTGGTATGTTTCCGACATTTCGAAGGTCAGCGCCTACCTGCAGTGGTCGCCGGGAGTCGGCGTTCCCGAAGGACTCCGTACGCTTTACAACTGGTATTTGGGTCGCGCCCCCCTGATCACCCAAGATGAGGTTCAAATCGCCTAATGCGCTTTGCTCTAATTAATCCGCACTGGGAGTTTGATGGCAGTATATACTTTGGCTGCCGCGAGAAACACCTCCCCCTTGAGTACGGCTATTCAAAGCTGCTTCTCGAAGAGGCGGGACACCAGGCAACGCTGATCGATGGCCACATGGGCGAGCTTAGCGACGCCCAAATTGTTGACCAGGTGAAGCAGTTGAAGCCCGATGTCGTTGTTATCACGACTGCGCCGACGTATCTATTCTGGCGTTGCGCGCCTCCGGAGCTTCGAATACCGCAAAGACTCTGCAGCCTTTTGCGTCCCCACGCCCGACAACTGGTGGTGGTAGGGCCGCACGCCTCCACGACACCGAAGGCCACCTTGAACAAGTTGGCCGTCGACGTGGCGGTACTAGGGGAATGCGAAGAGATACTTCCCCTGTTGAACGATGATCTCTCTCAGGTGCCCTCCATTGCGTACCGGGATGGGGATAAGGTTGTTGTTCGTGGCCCCAATCGAGCGGCGGATATGAAGCGCCTTCCCGCCCTGCAGTGGCCCGACGGTTACGTGGCGCAGCACAGCCATCATCACCACCGGTTTGATGTCGAGCCGACCGGTCCGGGAGCCGAGATGGAGGCCTCGCGTGGTTGCCCGTATCACTGCACGTTCTGCGCAAAAGATAACTTTCGGAACAACTACCGCAAGCGTCCGTTGCCCGTGATCCTGCAGGAGCTGGACCACCTGTTGCGGCAGGGCGTCGAGTACATTTACTTCATCGACGAAATCTTTTTGCCTGACTTGCCGTTGTTGACGGCCCTCGCGGAGAGAAAAATCAAAATCGGGGTCCAGACCCGTATCGATCTGTGGAACGAAGAGGCCATCGAAGCCCTGGCGCGGGCTGGTTGCGTGTCGATTGAGGCCGGTGTGGAAAGCATTACCGAGGCAGGCCGCGCGTACCTGGACAAAAAGTGCAAGATGTCCACCGAGCAGTTGACGCAGCGTCTGGTGTATGCAAAGCACCGCGTTCCGTTTGTGCAGGCAAATCTGCTGGCCATGACAGAGGACGATGCAGAAGTGGTAGAGTCGTGGCGCAAGCAGCTGGAAGGGCACGGGGTCTGGGCCAACAAGCCCGTTCCGCTATTTCCGTATCCGGGTTCGCCCGAGTATACGCGGATGTGGGGCCCTCCCGATGATTACGCGTGGGAGCGAGCGCACGAAGCATACCTGAAGGGCTTCGATGCATTTAGCGACATACAGGAGTCGCGGCCTCAGCCATTGGTCGAATTAGAGCTGCTTCCCCCGGCGAGGTAACAAGGAAGAGCATTGAAGATCCTGATGACAACCGATGCTGCCGGCGGGGTCTGGCAGTATTCGCTTGATCTTTCGGCAGGGTTGACCGGCCGAGGCGCCGAAGTAGCATTGGCGGTGCTGGGCCCCCGCCCTTCCGATGCGCAACGGCGGCAGGCTCGCGCGATATCCAATCTCAAAATTTTCGAGAGCGAGTATGCGCTGGAGTGGATGCCTAACTCGTGGTCCGATGTAGATGCTTCGGGCGCTTGGCTCCTTGATCGGCAAGCTCGCTACGCGGCCGACATCATTCACCTCAACGGCTACTCGCACGCAGCCTTGCCATGGAAAAGGCCTGTTGTCTCAGTCGCTCATTCCTGCGTTTTTTCCTGGTGGCGAGCGGTCCATGGCTGTTCTCCCCCACCCGAATGGAGCGAGTACCAGAGGCGAGTGACGCTAGGTCTGAGCGCGGCCTCGGCAATTGTTGCTCCAACTGCCGCCATGGCCGAAAACCTTCAGTTGGATTACCCCGCAGCGGGCAAACGGGCAAAAGTTATTTACAACTTCAGTTCTGCGCCCCGGCCCAGCACCGTGAAGAAGGCGCCCCTATTTTTTGCAGCCGGACGCGTTTGGGATGAGGCTAAAAACCTGCGAATGCTATCTGAGCTTCGATCGAGCCTGGAATGGGAATTGCGGCTCGCCGATGGAACACTCTGTCATGAGGATCTATTGGGCGAGATGGCGAAAGCTAGCATTTTCGTGCATCCAGCGCTGTACGAGCCTTTCGGACTAAGCGTCCTGGAAGCGGCACGCGCCGGTTGTTGTCTGCTCCTGGCCGATATTCCGACCCTTCGCGAACTGTGGGAGGGAGCGGCTGTATTCGTCGACCCAAGGCAGCCGGGCCAGTGGACACGGGAAATGAATCGGCTTGCCAGCGACAGCCAAAAGTGCGCGAGGCTAGGCAGCTTGGCCCAGATTCACTCGCAGCGGTACGAAGGAGAAAATGCAATCCACCAGTATTGGGAGCTTTATCAAGCGCTAATGAACGGCAGACATGTAGGCAACGAGGAAGCCGCCGCATGAGACTTCGCATTGCGATGTTTTATCATTCGCTGGTCTCTGACTGGAACCACGGCAATGCTCACTTCCTTCGCGGAATTGCGGCCGAGCTACAGGCACGTGGCCATGACCTGCGGATCTTCGAGCCCCACGACAGCTGGAGCCGTATGAATCTGCTGGAACAGGCCGGACCGGCTGCGATCGAAGAGTTTCACCGTGCATTTCCTCAATTGCGGAGCACACCTTACCGCACCGGTGATTTGCGCGTGAGTGAATGGCTCGACGGTGCAGACCTGGCGATCGTTCACGAATGGAACGAGCCCGGCCTTGTGGCGGCGGTCGGGCGTTATCGCCGTTCTCGCAGTGATCTGCGTATCCTTTTTCATGACACACATCATCGGGCGGTCACGGCGCCGGAAGAACTGGCTCGTTTCGATCTAAGCGAGTACGACGGTGTTCTTGCCTACGGCGCTTCGCTGAAGGACGCTTATGTAAAACAAGGCTGGGGCAGGCAGGTCCACGTCTGGCATGAAGCCGCAGACACTCGCGTCTTCTATCCGCGCCCGGACCACGCGCCTTCCGGTGACGTTGTCTGGATCGGCAACTGGGGAGATGATGAACGCTCCGATGAGATTCGCGAGTTTTTCATACGCCCTGTTGCCAACCGACACTGGACGGCTCAGGTGCGTGGAGTCCGATACCCTGAGTCCGCGCGTGAGGAGTTGAGAACAGCTGGTATCAGCTATGGCGGCTGGATTCCTAATTTCCAGGTTCCCGAACTGTTCGCACGATATCGGGCAACGGTTCACGTCCCGCGCCGCCCATA
>Ga0308176_10002827_pt1 | contig 11006 bp, 10 predicted proteins | sample PhyCR2_3_FD_203890 | JGI IMG/M metagenome (GOLD analysis project Ga0308176, IMG submission 203890) | Soil microbial communities from UC Gill Tract Community Farm, Albany, California, United States - DLSLS.C.R2 | ecosystem: Environmental > Terrestrial > Soil > Agricultural land | place: USA... | reverse complement strand
TACGCCGACGCGCAACTCAACGCGCTCAAGACGGCGATGCTCGCGGTCGCGTTCCTCGCGGTGCTCTCGTTCTGGTTCACGCGGCGGTTGCCCGGACGGGCTAGAGAACCGGCCGACTCGCCTCAGGCGTCGGTGTAGGGCCAGACGAAGCCACCGCCGAGCATCCCGCGCTCGAACTGGTCGACGTAGGCCCAGTCGACGGGCGCGTCCGGTTCCTCGTGCGTGGGCGTCGCCTTCACCTCGGCCACGGTGACCCCCAGGTTCACGGCGCGACGCTCGTGGTCGACGCGCTCCACGGCGCCTGCGGGGACCACGTGGTGTACGTGGTGAGCGCCTTCGCGGTAGCTGACGACCATGTAGCTCTCGCCCGGCGCGTAGCTCGCCCAGGAGACGGAGCCGACGCGTCCGTCCGTCGCCTCCAGGGCATAGCCCTTGACGCTCTCGTCGTGCCCAACCGAGCCGGCGGGAAAGCTCCAGCCCTTCCGTTCGTCCTCGGTCATGCCCGGATCGTTCCACAGCCTCGGCGTGCATGCATGCCTGCCCCTGTCGGCTGCGCACCCTGTGCGCAGGTGCTCGCGGTCGACAGAATCGCGCCATGTGCCGCTGGCTCGCGTACTACGGCAAACCGATCCGGATGGACAAGGTTTTGTACTCGGGCCAGTACTCGCTGATCGACCAGAGCCTCAAGTCGCGACTCGGCGCGGAGCCGACGAACGGGGACGGGTTCGGCATCGGCTGGTACTCGGCCGCCGGCGAGCCGGGGGTCTTCAAGAGCACCGAGCCCGCCTGGAACAACCGCAACCTGCGCGAGATCTCCGGCCACGTGGAGTCACACCTCTTTCTCGCGCACATCCGCGCCACGACGGGGACACCGGTGCAGGAGACGAACTGCCATCCGTACCACTACGGCAAATGGCTCTGGATGCACAACGGCGTCATCAACGACTGGCTCACGGTCAAGCGGGACCTCACGCTCGCGGTCGACCCGGCGCTCTACCCGCTGATCGAGGGCACGACCGACTCCGAGACGCTGTTCTACGTCGCGCTCACGCTCGGCCTCGAGGAGGACCCGACGGGGGCAGTCGAACGCGCGATCGGCCTCGTCGAGGAGATCGGGCAGCGCCACGGCGTCAAGCACCCGTTCCAGGGCACGATCGCGACCACGAACGGCGAGCGGCTGTGGGCGTTCCGCTACTCGAGCGAGGGGCGGTCGCGCACCCTCTACTTCTCGACGCTCTATGACACGCTGAAGGCGCTGTATCCCGACGACCCGAGGCTCGACGACTTCGACGAGGAGACGCGCATCGTCGTGTCGGAACCGCTCGGCGACGTGCTCGGCGTCTGGAACCAGGTTCCCGAGGCGAGCTGGGGTGTCGTGCAGCCGGGGCAGGACGAGATGGGCTCGTTCCGGCCGGCTGCGCCGGCCGCGGTCTAAAAACTGTTCTGAGGCTGTCTACGCGTCGTCTGCGTAGTCGTCGACTTCGTCGGCGGCCGATGCGCGCCGGATCAGATCCGCCATGCAGCCGCAGCAGTAGTGGATCCGCCGCTCGCCCGAGGGTGAGAGCACGGTGACCCAGCCCCGCTCGGCGGGATCCCTCGGATGACCGCACTCGACGCACCGCACGAGCCTGACGGTACGGCCGGTCCAAGGCCGTCCGGCAGGCGCATGTGGATCAACCTTCACCATGGTGGTCGCGGCGGAGAATCCCCTCGCGATGCGCGACCGCGAGCGCCTCGATCCGCGAGTGCGCGCCGAGCGCGCGCAGCATCCGCCTGATGTGGTTGCGGACGGTGTCGACGCTGAGGTGCAGCTCCGCGGCGATCTGCGCGGTGGAGTGACCGTGCGAGAGCAGGTGGAGGACCTGGTTCTGTCGCGGGGTGAGGTGCGGGTGCGGTAGCGGCGGAGCCGACTTCGCGCGGTGGTGGACGATGCCGAACACGCCCACGATCCGGTGCCCTTCGTGGAGCGGGGTCGAGCTGATCTCGACCTGGACGCGCTCGCCGCCCGGCCCGACCACGACGACAGTGCCCTCGGTCGACTTCTCCGTCCCCATCATCTTGCGCAGGAACGATTCCTTCGCCTCGCGAGCCTGCTCCGGAACGACCACGGATGACTGCTGCTTGCCGCGGACGTCGCCGACCAGCTTCTTGGCGGCGGCGTTGATCCAGCGGATGATCCCGAATCGGTCGACCGCGTAGGCCGGGACGTTCACGTCCTCGAGGGCGCCGTGGAGATCGCCGGGGATGCCGCTGAGGTCGTCCGCGCTTCCTGCTTCTGAAGCACGTGCGGATTGGCGGACAGCTGACATTGGGGCTTCACGATTGCGGCGACGGGCGCCGGAGGCATCACCCCGTTCGGATGAGCTGGTCGCCGCCAAGCGCTTCGGGCGGCACCGGCGCGGCGTCGGGAGGTGCCTCGAGCGGCCGGTTCAACTGCGACGCGACCTTCACGGCGGCGGACACGAGCGGGGCGGCGAGGACGAGCCCCAGCATCCCGAACAGGCAGCCGGCGCCGATCGTGACCACGAGCACGACGAGCGGGTTGAGATTGAGCGCGGAGCCCATCGCGAATGGCTGGACGAGGTTCTGTAGCAGGCCGTTCGCGAGCAGGACGACTACGAGCATGGCGACCGCGACGGCGGTTCCCTGCGCCCCGAGCGCGACCAGGACCGCGAACGTACCGGCAACCACCGCGCCGATGTACGGCACGTAGGCGGTGACGAAGGAGACGACGGCGATCGTCCCAGCGAGCGGCACGTCGAGGAGAAGCGCCGCGATCCCGACAACGACGCCGTTGAAGGCGGCGACGACCGTGACCCCGCGGAAGTAGCCCCGCAGCGAGGTGATCACGGCGCCCGAGATCGTGTACGCGACCGGCTCCGGTAGCCCGACGTGCCGGTCGACCCAGCGGCGCATTTGCTGCCCGTCCTTGAGCAGGAAGAACGTCCCGAGCGCGGCGAGCGACAATCCGAACAGGACTGAAGCGAGCCCGCGGATGCCGTGGAAGAGGCCGTTCACGAGCGTCGAAATCATCTGCGACGCCGCGTGCTTCGCCGTCGTCGCCGCGCCGGAAGCGCTCGAGGAGTCGACGCCGGCGCTCTTCATCCAGCCCTGGACGCGGTCGACGCCGGCGGCCGCTGCCGCCGAGAGCTCCGCGCTCTGGCCGGTGATGCCGGCAACGACGATCACCACGATGAGGACGGCGACCGCCGCGACCGCGATGAGGACGAGCGCCGCAGCCAGCGCGCGCGGCATGTGCCGGTCGAGTAGGCGGACGACGGGCATCGCGACCACCGAGACGATGAGCGCGCAGACCATCGGCCCGGTGATCGTGTACGTCTCGGCGAGCAGCCAGACGAACCCCAGGAGGAGCGCGAACAGGCCGACGAGCAGCCAGGAGCTGCGGCCGACATCGCGCAGCCACCGCGGCGTGCGGAACGAATCCTGCAGGGGGGCATGTGCGTTCACCTCGACGAAGTCTCGCTGGAGCGTCGGCTGAGATGCCTCATCCCGCCGGGGTGAGGTGCACGTGTTCGTGCCCGCTCTCGTGCCGAGACGTGTCGGCGCCGTGGTGGAGGTCCGACGGCGGCGACACGCTTGTTCGAGTCACCGAGTCGCACGGCCGCTGGAGAGGCTGCGAGAGAGCGACAGCGTGGGCGTGATCGACGCGCTCGCCGTCCACAAGGACGCGCAGGGCGACCAGGCCGAGTGGGACGTGATCGGGGAGATCCCGAACGACTCGGCCGCCGCCCTGATCCTGCTCGAGCACCACAGGGCGGTGCCACTGCGGGACGCGATCGCCCGCGCGGGCGGCTACCGCGTCGCGGACGGGATGATCAGCGCGTACGACCTGCTCGCGATCGGCCTTGCCAGCGCCGCGGAGGCGAAGGAGCTACAGGCCCACGAGCGGCCTTTCGCAAACCCTCCTAGCTAGAGCCCTTCCTGTACGGCGATTCGGCCCTCGTCCGCAGCCCGCCGCAGGGTGGCATGGTCGCGCTCGTTCTGGTCGGCGTACGCGGCCGCGAACTCGGCGAGCGCCCGCTCGAAGCTGTCGCTCTTGCCGAGATAGGAGCCGATCGCGATCCGGTCGCCCGAGCGGGCGTGCGCGCGCGCGAGGAGGAACCCGCACACCTCGCCGTACAGTTCGAGGCCCTCGGGCAGGATCGTGTCGAGGTCGAGCGAGGTCTTCCAGTCCCACAGCTGGCGGACGAAGAAGTCGCGCTCGGCGCCGTCGAGGGTCTCCTTCGAGTGCAGCCAGCCGAGAAAGATGTCGCTCGTCGCCTGCATCAGGCGCTGGCCGGCGACGACGCGCTCGCCGTGGTTCTCGTACGCGCTCTTGCCGAGGTACGGCTCGAGCACCGATGCCTGCGCCTCCTTGATCTGCAGGAAGAGCGGGTCGTCGCCGTCCCGGCCGAGCAGCAAGAGGATCCAGCACCGCGTGCCGACGCTGCCGACGCCGACGACCTTGCGGGCGAGGTCGACCATCCGGAACTCCTCGAGCAGGTGGCGACGGTCGCTCTGCAACGTCTCACGGTACTCCCGGAACAGCTCGTGGATCACGCCTTCGAGCCGCTCGAACTGGATGCCCGCGTCCCGGGCCAGGTCGGCGGCCGACACGATCAACGGGGGGTCCGAGACGATGCGAGGCTCGCCGTCCACCTCTTCCGTGAGCTTCGCGAACGCCTTCAGGCTGTCCTTGGTCCGCGCCTTCTCGGCGGCCTTCGCCACGGTTGCCGCCTGGCGCTTCGACTGCTGCTCGCGCAGGTTCCGCTCGAGCGTCTCGACGTCGAGACCGGCGTACCAGACATCGAGGTTGCGCGCCTCGGCCAGCTTCCGCATCCATTCGCGGTAGGCGCGGACCGTGTTGAGGACGGCTCGCGTGCGCTCGGCGTCCGTGAAGTCGCGGTCGCGGCCCGCGATCTCGAAGCTCGCCGCGAGCCGTTTCACGTCCCACTCGAACGGTCCGGGGAGCGTCTCGTCGAAGTCGTTGAGGTCGAAGACGAGTGAGCGCTCGGGCGAGGCGTAGCCGCCGACGTTCGAGAGGTGGGCGTCGCCGCAGAGCTGCGCGCGCAGTCCGGTGCGCGGCGTCGACGCGAGGTCGTGCGCCATCACCGCCGCGGCGCCGCGGTAGAAGGTGAACGGGGAGACGAGCATGCGGCCGTACCGGACCGGGACGAGCTCGGGGACGCGCGAAGACGCCTGCGCCTCGAGGATTGCGACCGGGTCACGGTCGGGCGCGAGCTCGAAGCCCGCGTGGCCCGAGCGCGGGCACTCGGCGCGGGCGGAGCGGCCGCGAGCGGCGCGCTCGGAGGCAGTGAAGTGCTCCACCACGGGGGCGGACGCGGGCTGCCCTTCCGTCTCCTCGTCGACAACGACCATGGGGTCTCCTTTCGTAGATCGGCCTCAGGCGGGCGCAGGCGCCTGTTCCTCGGCCGGAGGCTCTTCCGGAGGCATGGGCGTGAGATGTGCGGAGGCGACGTAGGCGACGCAGACGGCCACGATGACGAGCGGTACCAGAGCGAGACCGTCGGCTGCCATGAACACGCTCGTGAGCAGCACTGCGGTCAGCGGCAGGCCGAGCATGACCGCAGTCATGGCCCCGATTCCCATGGCGACGCCGGCGACCAGCGGCAAGCCGGGAAGGTGGGAAAGGGCAATCCCGCCGGCTGCGCCGATGAACATCGAAGGGAAGATCGGGCCGCCTCGGAAACCCGAGAGCGACGCGGTGTACGCGATCCCCTTGCAGATGACGAGCAGGACGAGCGCGCCGACGCTGAAGGTGCCAGCGGTCTCGACGAGCGACGGCAGCTGGTTTTGTCCCGAGAAGAGCACGAGCGACGAGCTGTGAGGGGTGAGCGCCGCATAGAGCATCGCCGCGAGCGCGACGACGACTCCCATGACCACGGTCAGCAGGATCGCCCGGCGCTCGACCACGTCTTGGAGCCTGAGGGCCACGGGCTTGATCACCGCTCCGACCGCCGCTGCGGCGACGCCGATCGCGATCGCCCAGGCGAACTCGGCCACCGTCGGCGACGTGAACGCCGGGAGGTGCGGAATCGCGAGCGAGAACGTCCCGAACCCCGTCCAGCTGTCGAGGCCGACGAAGACGAGCGTGCCGATACCGGCCGCGAGCAGGCCGGGCAGCAGCAGAGGGCTGAGGAGCGCACCGCCCATGCTCCCGCCGGCGACCTCGAGCAGTAGGAATGCGGCGACGAGCGGGTTGCCGACCAGCGTGCTGACGGCCGCGAAACTGCCGGCCGCGCCGGTGACGGCCAGCGCCTGCTGAGGGGCGTCTCGCTTCAGCAGCCGCATGGCCAGGACTCCGAGGCCGCCGCCGATGAAGATGAGCGGGGCTTCCGGTCCCAGCACAGCGCCGAAGCTGAGAGTGGTCAAGGCGGCGAGAACGGCTCCCGGCAGCTCGATCGGACGCGGGCTGCCCGCCACCTTCAGACCCTCGGCGGGCTTGTGCCCGCCCGTCCCGGGCAGGTGGCGGATCGTCAGCGCGGTGATGAGGCCGGCGAGAATCAGTAGCGGAAGCGGCCACCAGAGCGGCTCGTGGCCGAAGCCGAGCTCTCCCGGCAGCGTCTGGTAGAGGTACTTCTGGAGCTCGCCGACCAGCTTCAGGAAGAAGAACGCGACGACCGCGACCGGCGCCCCGACGATCGCGGCGAGCACGAGCAGTACGGCGTAGGACTTGCTCCGCAGCAGCTCCAGCGGAGACGGCGCCGTAGCGCCCTGTGGTTCGGGGACCGAGGCGGGAGATGCGGTCGACGTGTTCATCCAGCCTCCCTAATGCGCAAACCCGCTCGCGCTCGCCGCGTCGTGGGCCGGCTCCGGCTGTTTCTCGAGCCTCGGCAGCTGCCGCTTCACGTCCGCGAGAAGGAGGTCGGCCATGTCGTGCGTGAAGCCGCGCCGCACGACGACGCGCAGAGCCGCGAGGTCGGTGCGGTTCTCGGGGAACGTGTACGCGGGCACCTGCCAGCCGCGCTCGCGCAGCGCGAGCGAGAGGTCGAAAACGCTGTAGTTGTCGATTTCCGGCTTCAGTGCGAACGCGAAGACCGGCAGCTCGTCGCCGTGGGTGAGGAGCTCGAACGGCCCGAGCTCGTCGAGCCGCGCCGCGAGCCCGGTCGCGACGTCCCGTGCGTACTGCTGCACGCGCCGGTAGCCCTCGAAGCCCAGCCGGAGGAAGTTGTAGTACTGGGCGACGACCTGCGCGCCGGGGCGCGAGAAGTTGAGCGCGAACGTCGGCATCGTGTCGCCGAGGTAGTTGACGCGGAAGATCAGCTCGTCCGGCAGGGCATCGACGTCGCGCCAGACGATCCAGCCCACGCCCGGGTAGACGAGCCCGTACTTGTGTCCCGACGTGTTGATCGACGCAACGCGCGGCAGCTGGAAGTCCCAGACGAGGTCCGGGTCGACGAACGGCGCGAACATGCCGCCCGAGGCGCCGTCGACGTGCACCGGCACGTCGATCCCGCTTTCCCGCTCGAACGCGTCGAGCGCGGCGCAGATGTCGGCCACCGGCTCGTACGAGCCGTCGAAGGTGGAACCGAGGATGGCGACGACGCCGATCGTGTTCTCGTCGCAGCGCGCAACGGCCTCCTCGGCCGAGAGGTGGTAGCGGTCGCCCTCCATCGGCACGAGGCGCATCTCGACCTCCCAGTAGTTCGCGAACTTCTCCCAGCAGACCTGGACGTTCGCTCCCATGACGAGATTCGGGCGGTCGGCGGGCATGCCGTCGGCCAACCGCCGCTTGCGCCAGCGCCGCTTCAGCGCCATCCCGGCGAGCATCGCGGCCTCGCTCGAGCCCGTCGTGGAGCAGCCCGTCGCCTCGTCTTGGGCCGGGGCATGCCAGAGGTCGGCGAGGATGTTGACGCAGCGGGTCTCGAGAGCGGCCGTCTGCGGGTACTCGTCCTTGTCGATCATGTTCTTGTCCAGGCACTCGGCCATCAGCTTCTCGGCCTGGGGCTCCATCCACGTCGACACGAACGTCGCTACGTTCAGCCGTGCGTTGCCGTCGAGCATCAGCTCGTCGTGGACGATCTGGTAGGCGACGTCCGGTGGCATCTCGCTCTCGGTCAGCGTGTGCCGTGGAATGCGCTCGGCCTCGAGCGAGTAGAGCGGCGCCACCAAGAGGTCCGCCGCCTGCCGCAATTCCTCTACTTCATGTTTCAGGGCCATCGTCGTCACTCTCCTTTTCGTTTCCGCGCCCAGCCTCGGCAATGCGGCCCTGCGCCGCATCGTCCTGTGCGGGTGAAGGGGGGTGGCGGTTTCATCCGTCCGGCATGACGCGGGAGAAGGAGTCGTGGTCGAAGCTGACCGCGGTTCAGCGAGAGGAGACGCACGATGCGGTGGCGGAAGTCAGGTGAACCGGTCGAGACCACCTCTGAGGTGCCGATCGCGCCGGACTACGCCGAGCCGTTGAGCGCCTGGCGACTGTGGGAGGTGGAGGACGTCGACGGAGCTCCCCGCTTGCGCAGCCTCTACCGGCTGAGCTTCTGGCCTGTCGGAGCCCCGCTCGAGGCGCGATGTGAGGCGCAGCGGCTTCGCCTGTCCCGCCGGCCGCGACACGCCGCCCCGAGCGAGACGTGCACCTGCGGCATCTACGGCGCGCCGTTCGAGTTCTTGCGCAGGAAGCTGGCGGTCGACGACGGCCTGCCTCCGGGATGCCTCTTCGTGATCGGTACGGTCTCGCTGTGGGGCGACGTGCTCGAGTGTGAGCGGGGCTGGCGCGCGGCGCTGGCGTATCCCAGTCGCCTGTTCGTGCCGCTCGGCTTCCCGGGCGCGGCCGAGCGGGCCGTGGGTCTCGGCGACTACGGGGTGCCGGTGGAGCTACTCGAGACGAGCACCATCGCCGGGGCGCTCGACGACGTCGCGGAGCTCGCGGCATGACCGCCGCCGCGCAGGACGCACCGACTCCGGCTGCACGGGCGAAGCCGCTGTGGCGCCGGATGCTCATGTGGGTGCTGGTCGTGGTGGTGGTCGGCGCGGCGGCGAACCTGCTCGGGTGGGACATCAGAGGCTGGTTCCACAGCCTCTGGAACACGATCACCACGATCTCGGTCGGCTCGCTCATCGCGGCGATTGCATTGATGATCGTGCAGACGACCGCGACGGCGTTCGCCTGGTACTCGATCCTCCGCTTCGCCTACCCGGAGCGGACGAAGTGGCGCGACATTCTCGCCGGCTACGCCGTCTCCGTGGCGCTGAACACGATCCTCCCGGCCAATATCGGCACGCTCGTCTTCCTGATCATGGTCACCGGGTTTCTCGCCATCAGCTTCGCAGCCGTCCTCGGCGCCTACGCCGTCGAGAAGATCTTCTTCACGGTCGCCGGCGCCTTTACCTACCTCTACCTCTTCGTCTCGGTCGGCGGGTCGTTCGATATCTCATTCAACTGGGTGCACGAGAAACCGGTGGCCACGGCCTGCGTCATCGGCGGCGGCATCCTGCTGATCGTCCTGCTCGTGCGCCGCTTCTGGCCGCACGTCGTCGCCTGGTGGGACAAGGCGAAGGAGGGCGGCGCGATCCTCAGCCGTCCCCGCACCTTCCTCGGGCGGGTCTTCCTGCCCTCGTTCGTGAGCTGGCTCGCCGGGCTCGCCGTGGTCGGCGTGTTCCTGAACGCGTACGGGATCCCGGTCAGCTTCGACACGCTGATGCACGTCGCCGGCGGCAACTCGCTCGCCAATGTCACCTCGTTCACTCCGGGCGGCGTAGGCGTGACGCAGGCCTGGAACGTCGCGTCGCTCAAGGGTGTCGCCTCGTCGACGGACGCGACGGCGTACTCGGTCGCGCAACAGCTCGTGGGGACGGCGTGGGCCATCCTCTTCGCGCTGATCCTGATGATCTGGGCATGGGGGTGGGGCGGCGGCAAGGCTCTCGTCTCCGACTCGTATACCGAGGCGAAGCGCCGCCAGGCCGATGAAAAGGAGAAGCGGCGCGCCAAGAAGGCCGCCCGGTCGGCGGACGCCGAGCAGGCCGCCCCGTGAGCGTCGCGTACGGCGAGGCGCCGGGCTGGACGCCCGAGCGGCCTCGCTTCCGGCTCGGGCAGCTCGTGCTCGGGTGGTTGCTTGGCGCCGTCGCCCTACTCGTCGCCACGAAGCTCGTCCCCGGCGCGTCGGACTCGACCTTCCGTGCAGCCCTGGTCGTCGCAGCGCTCGTCGCGCTGTTCAACGCTGTGCTGCCGCCGCTCGTCGCTGCACTCCGGCTCCCGTTCACCGCCCTGGTCGGCTTCTTCGGAGTGCTGTTCGTCGACGCCGGGATGCTGCTCCTGGCGGGCCGCATCAGCTCCGGCATGTCGATCGACTCCTTCTGGTCGGCGCTCGGCGTCGCCCTGGCGGCCTCCGCAGTCGGCGTCGTCCTGTCCGTGCTGTTCGGGACGAACGACGACGACGTGTACTCGCTGCGGGTCGTGCAGCGAATCGCCCGGCGCTCGGGCGAACGGGTCGTGACCGACACGCCCGGGATCGTCTTCCTCGAGATCGACGGGCTTGCCCTGCCGGTGCTTCAACGGGCCATGCGCGACGGCCACGCGCCGACGATGGCGCGCTGGCTCGAGGAAGGCTCGCATCTGCTCGCCGAGTGGGAGCCCGATCTCTCCTCGCAGACCGGCGCCTCGCAGGCCGGGATCCTGCTGGGCTCGAACGACGACATCCCCGCCTTCCGCTGGGTCGAGAAGGAGCGGCAGATCCTCGTCGTGTGCTCCTCGCCGCAGGACTGCGCCGAGCTCGAGCGGAGGCACGACACGGGACAGGGTCTCCTCGCCGACGGCGGCGCGAGCCGGGGCAACCTCTTCTCGGGCGGCGCCGACCACCTGATCCTCACCGTCAGCCGGATGGAGGCCGAGCGCAGCGCGAACCCGGGCTACCGCGCCTTCTTCGCGAACGGCTTCAACGTCGCGCGGACGTTCGTCCTCTTCGGCTGGGAGGTGATCCTGGAATGGAGCGCGGCTGCGCGAGAGCGGCGCCGCGACGTCCGGCCGCGGGGGCACCGGGGCGGCGTCTATC
>Ga0308176_10002824_pt1 | contig 11007 bp, 6 predicted proteins | sample PhyCR2_3_FD_203890 | JGI IMG/M metagenome (GOLD analysis project Ga0308176, IMG submission 203890) | Soil microbial communities from UC Gill Tract Community Farm, Albany, California, United States - DLSLS.C.R2 | ecosystem: Environmental > Terrestrial > Soil > Agricultural land | place: USA... | reverse complement strand
ACGCACGCGGCCTTCAACACCGGACAGATCAACCACGGCTGGACCGGCGCGGCGCTGGCACGCTTCGACTTCGGGGTCACCCTGTTCTTCGTCCTCTCCGGCTTCCTGCTCAGCCGGCCCTACTTCCTCACCCGCGAGCTCGGCCGTGACTGGCCCTCGACGCGGCACTTCTACTGGAAGCGGGCGCTGCGGATCCTGCCGATCTACTGGGTGATCGTGGTCCTGTCCCTGACGCTGGACCCCGCCAACGAGGACGCCACCTGGCAGGACTGGCTCAGCCACCTGACGCTGACCCAGCTCTACCGGCACGACCTGCTGGCGAGCTCGCTGACCCAGATGTGGAGCCTGTGCACCGAGGTCGCCTTCTACCTCGCGCTCCCCCTGCTGTGCCACGTGCTGGTGCGCGGCGCCGTGCGCGACGGGCAGGTCCACCTGCCGTCGGTCTTCCGCCGCTCCGCGGTGCTGGGCGCCTTCGGCGTGGCCTGGCAGGCCGTGATGGCCCAGATCCCCGGCCACGAGGGGCACTACGCCCAGTGGCTGCCCGGCTACCTGCCGTGGTTCCTGGTCGGGGTGTGCTTCGCCGCCCTGTCGGCGAGCCTCGCCGTGCGCCCCCGGGAGCACCCGGTGGAGCGGCTCGCCCGCGACCTCCCCGGCTGCTGGATCCTGGCCACGGCCGTCTTCGCCCTCGCCTGCACCCCCCTCGCGGGACCCCGGCTGCTGCTGACGCCCGGCGGGTGGGAGGCAGGCGCGAAGGTCGTGCTCTACACCGTGGCGGGCGCGTTCTACGTGCTGCCGCTGGTCTTCGGGCCCGAGCGCGAGGGTGCTGCCCGGCAGCGGCTGAGCGGCCCGATCCCGGTCTGGCTCGGCGACATCTCCTACGGCATCTTCGCGCTGCACATGTTCTTCCTGAACCTCGTCTTCCGGGTCCTCGACATCAGCATCTTCACCGGCCACTTCATCACCGTCGCGCTCGCGACCCTGCTGATCACGGTGCCGCTGGCGACGGTGTCGTTCTACTGGTTCGAGCGCCCGATCATGCGCTTCAAGAACGTGCGCTTCTTCTCCCGGATGGACGCCGGGGCCCGACCGGATCGGGCCACGGTGCGGTGACCCTCGCGGTGGGGCGCAGAGGCCGGCCGCTACGCCACGCCTTCGCGCCCCACCTCCGCCCGCGGTCCACGGTCGTCGTCGGGGGCGTGCTGGTGGTCGCCGCCGCGACCGCATTCCGGATCTGGGCCCTGCAGGGCGCGTGGTTCTTCTTCGACGACTTCTACTTCATGCAGCTCGCGCTCGACCACGACCTGAGCGCGGCGTACCTCTTCAAGCCGTACAACGGCCACCTCATGCCGGCCAGCACCCTGCTGTGCTGGGTCAACGCCCGGATCGACCCGCTGGACTTCACGATCCCCGCCACCGAGATGGTCATGCTCTTCGCCTTCCTCGGCCTGGCCCTGCTGCGCCTCCTGGTCCGGCTGTTCGGCCGGCGCCCGGCGGTCCTGGTCCCGCTGGTGGCCTTCCTCTTCTCTCCGGTGCTCCTGCCCGCCACGGTCTGGTGGGCTGCCGGCGTCAACCAGCTGCCGATGCTGCTGGCCACCGTGCTGGCCCTGGACGCGTTCGTCGGCCACCTCCGCGAGCCGCGCACCGCGAGCCTGGTCCGCAGCCTCGCCTGGATCGCCGTGGGCCTCGCGTTCGTCGAGCGCAGCGTGCTCGCCTTCCTGCTGCTGTGGCTGGTGGCGCTGCTGTACTTCTGCGCGGGCACCTTCCCGGAGCGGTGCGCCGAGCTGTGGCGGCGCTACCGGTCGGCGGTCGTGGCGCACGCGACCTTCCTCGTCGCCTACCTGGCGGTGTACGTCACGTGGGCGCTCAACTTCGACGCCCGCACGGTCACCCAGCGCCCGCTGTTCGGGGTGGTGCGGGACATGGTCGGCACCGCGTTCGGGTCCGCCGCGGTCGGTGGGCCCCTGCGCTGGGGCGTCTCGGACGTCACGCAGAGCGAGGCCCGGCCCTCCTCCCTCGTGCTGCTGCTCGGCTGGGGCGGCCTCACGGTGCTGGTCCTCGCCTCGGCGGTCACCCGGCGTCGTGCCCTGCGGGCCTGGCTGCTCCCGGGCACGATGCTCGCGGCGAACGCCGGCCTGATTGCGACCAGTCGCGCCATCTACTTCGGCCCCGAGATCGCGCTGGACTACCGGTTCCAGACCGAGGCCGCGATGGCGCTCGCGCTGGCGGTCGGGCTGGCGTTCCTGCCCGTGCTCGGGGCCAGGGAGTGCGCCGAGCCCGTGCCCGCGAGCTGGGGCGTGGACAACCGCACGGTCGCGATCGGCTCCTGCGTGGTGTTCGTCCTGCTCGCCACCATCAGCACCGACCGCTTCCCGCTGCGCAACCTGACCACGACCAGCCCGCGGGCCTACTTCGACAACGTGGAGCGGTCGGCCCGGGAGCACCCGGGCACCCAGCTCCTCGACCGCACCACCCCGACATGGCTGTGGGCGCCGCTCGCCTACCCCACCAACACCTACAGCCACATGTTCCGGCCGATCGGGCACGGCCTGACGGCGCGCACCATCACCACCGACAGCGCGTCGGTCGTCGACGACCGCGGCGTGATCCTCCCGATCCGCTTCCGGGCCGTCCGGCACCAGGTCTCACACGCCCCACGGACCTGCTTCGGGCACGCCCCGCCCGGCACCAGCCGGTGGCGGCTCGACGGGCCGATCATCGGCATCGGCTGGTTCCTGCGGCTGGCGTACACCGCTCCCGCGGCCACCGCTGCGGAGATCACGGTCTCGGGCCGGCGCTCGGACGCCCAGCTGCTGCGTGGACGCCACGTCCTGCTCATGCCGGCGATCGGGAGCTACGACTCGGTGACCCTCGAGACCGCCGCCGGCTCCGAACCGGTCTGCCTGCGGGCGCTGTCGGTCGGCACCGTGTCCCCGTCGTCCTGAGCACGGCGCCGGGAGGCCGGTGCGTCCACACGTCGCAACGACGCCAGCGCCGCGACCAGGCAGCACACCGTGCCCAGGCTCCATCCCTGGCTCCAGGTCACCGCCCAGGTCCGGTCGGTGATCGGGGACCACGCGAGCGCCAGGCTCCCCACCAGCAGCGACACGGCGGCCAGCACCGGCCAGCCCTGGAACCGGCGGACGACCAGCCCCAGCACGATCGCGGCGAGCACGCCGGCCAGTCCCCACCAGCCGCACAGCAGCCCGCCCGCGGCCACCGCGACCACGGCGTCGAGCAGGCCCGGTCTCCCGGTGCGCAGCGCCGGTGCGAGCGTCCCCGCGCCGCCGCGTCGCTCTCGCCGCCACGCCCACACGAGAGCGACCACGCACACCACTGCGAGCACCCCACCCACGACCAGCAGCACCGAGAAGGTGGTGGACGGCGCGAAGCTCAGGGTGACGGCCCCGGCGGACCCTGCGGGCAGCCGCCAGCCCTGCTTCCAGCCGTCGACCCGCTGGGCCGTGAGCTCCTGGCCGTGCCAGGACGCGGTCCAGCCGTCGTTGAAGTTCTGCTCGAGGCTCAACAGGGACCCACCCGTCCGGTCCGGGACCGACACCGAGGCCGGTGCGCCGCGGCCGTCCTGCTCCACGGGGACCGACTGCGTCGGGCCGGTCACCGCCGTGCCGCTCCGGCGCAGGAGCAGGGTGTCGACGCGGAAGAGCCGGGACGGACTGGCCAGGACGCCCGTGGGCCCGGCCACGAGGGGAATGGCGGTGCGCCCGCAGACCTCGAACGGGACGCTTTGGCCGCGGACCAGCGACTTGGTGTCGGCCCGCAGGCGCGTACGCCGGACCTGGTCCCCGATCCTGATCACCGGGCCGGAGCCGCACCCGAACGTGCGCGGGTCGGCGGCGTCCGGGTTGAGCGGGCGGCCGTTCAGCCGCAGGGCGCTGATGCCGGCCGGCGCCTCCACGAACTGTTGGCCGACCACCGAGAAGGCGGGCCGGGTGGCCAGCACCCGCACCCGGAAGGAGTCGGTGCGCCAGCCGGGAAGCCGGACCCGACCGTCCTGGTCGAGATCGACGACCCGCTTGTGCGCTCCGCTCGAGACCTCGAGCCGGGTCGGCATCGAGGCGGCCACCCGCGGGTTGAGCCGGACGGTCAGCGCGTTCAGGGGCGTCACGTGCCGTAGTCGCACCCGGAACTGCGGGTGGGAGCCGCGGGACACCCAGGTGGTCGCCCGGTCGCCGTCGACGATGGCGAGCGGACCCTCGGCCACGTCTCCGACGCGTCCGGGCGCGGTCGCGGTCACCCCCGAGCGGAGGAGCAGCTGCGGCACCGTGGTGCTGCGCCGCAACGAGACCGTGCCGCTGAGGTCGTAGCTGGCGGCGTACGCCGGGATGAACCGGCGGGCGAGCGTGTCGCCGTCCTCGCCCGGTGCCACCAGGGCGTCGTCGCACGGGAGCGCGTGGCCGACCATCACGCACGCGGCCCGGTCGGGGTCGCGGGCCATGGAGACCGCGTCGAGCGGGAAGCGCGCGTCGGGCGCGGGAAGCTCGAGGTAGCGCTGGGCCCGCACGCCGGGGATCTCCACCTCCGCGACGGCCACGGTGCCGGGCAGCTTCAGGTTGCGACCGGCGGCGGTGATGCGGAACGAGTCGGCGCCCCTGACCCCGAGCTCGTAGGTCCGCGACTCCCCCGGCCTGGGGGCGTCCACCAGCCGCGAGGAGCGACCGGCCGCGAGGAGCAGGCGGGGCACGGCAGCCGAACCGGGCGCGAGCGTCACCCGTACCCGGCCGAGGTCCTGGGGGCGGTCGAAGGTCTCCTGCCACCACTGGCCGGTCGGGTCGACCTGTCGTGCCGAGCGCCACGCCGTCGCCGGGTCGCCGTCGAGGGCCGCGCCGGGGTGGGCGCCGATCTGGAGGGGCGGGAGGGCGTCGGCGTACGCCTCGGAGCTGCTGGCCTCGACGCTGGTGACGTCGCCGGCCCACGCGGCCGTCGTCTGCCACCGGGCGGGGTCGTCGAGGAAGCGGTGGTTGTGCTCGGGTCCGTGCAGGCGCCACGGGTCGGTCGCCCCGAGGGTGGCCGACTCGTTCCACCGCACCGTGGCGAAGTTCGTCTCCCGGCGTGGGGCGCCGTCGGTGAGGACCTGGCCCGACTCGTCGCCCCGCGCGTCCTCGGCGAGCACCCGTTGCGTCGGACCGTCCAGCCCGGGCCGCAGGCCGCTCGCCGGGTCACCGACCAGCACCTCGGGTCGGGAGGTGAGTCGTGCCGATGCGCTGGGCGCGACGTCGTACACGTCGATCGAGCCGGTGCGGACCGCGAGCCCCGTCCCGGAGACGAGGCGGGTGCCGCCCGAGTCGGTGTAGGTGTAGGACCGTCCGCCCACCCTCGGCCCGAACGAGTGCGCCAGCGTGATGCCGGGCGAGGCCGCCAGCACGCTCTGCACGTAGGCGGGGTCGGGCGTGCCGGTCTGGAAGCGGTCGAGGTCGTTGCGGACGATCAGCCGGCTGACCCCGTTGGCGGCGAGGTAGGACGCGAGCGTGTCGCTGGGATGGCCCGACTCCACCGCGCGCGTCACCGCGTCGAGGAACACGACGTTGCCGGGAGGGGCCAGTGGGATGACGTTGCGCACGGCCCACGGGCTGTCGGCCAGCCCCTGCATGACGTCGTCGTGGACGTTGCCCCAGTCGTAGACACCGAAGGCCGTCGCCGGCAGCTCCAGGGAGACCGAGCCGTCGTCCTGCCGGGCGAGGTAGTCCGCCGTCTTGGTCCAGTAGCGGGGCACCGCGTCGACGCCCGCGCGTGGCGCGATCTCGTCCTGGGCCCACGGCAGGGCCAGGGCCACGAGGGCCAGGACGGTCGCGGCCTGGACGGTGCGCAGGGCCGGGCGGGCGCCCACGCCGCGCAGCAGCGCCGGGAGCCGCTGCAGCGCGTGGGCCAGCCCCAGCACCAGCGGGATCCGGAGCACGACGTCGAACTTGTGCAGGTTGCGGAAGGGGGCCAGGGCGCCGTCGAGGAGCCCGGTCCGGTCGTTCGCCCACCACCCCGCGAGGTCGCCGGAGTAGCCGAAGCCGACCAGCGTGACCCCGACCAGCACGCCGAGGGTCAGGAAGCGCTGGTGCGGGTTGCCGCGCAGCGCGACGCCCACCAGGCCGAGGGCCACGATCGCGGCCGCGTCGACCATGAGGAACGGCGTGGTGACCAGGTGGCGGCCGGCCGGGTAGTCGATGCCGGCGAAGTAGGCGACCCAGTCCGACGTGCCGAGCAGGGTGCGCGCCAGCCCGGTCGGGACGGTGGTGATGGTGGCGTTCTCGATGTAGTCGAGGAAGGGCGGGCTGTAGCGGCCCAGCAGCAGCAGGGGGCCCGACCACCAGGCGGTCGCCAGGCCGGTGAACAGCACCCACCAGCCCAGCAGCGGCCACTTCCGCGGCCCGCGGGCCCGGGTCAGCAGCCAGACCACGCCCAGCGGGAGCACCGCCGCGACCGCGACCGCGTTCACTCCCCCGCAGGTGGCGACCGCGAGCGCGCTCAGCGCCGCCGCCCGGCGCACCGACCCTCGCCGGCTCCCCGTCACCAGCGGCAGCAGCACCCACGGCGCCATGGCCATCGGCCAGACCTCCACCGACACCCCGCCGAGCAGCGTGGTGATGCGGGGCGTGAGCACGAACGCGAACCCGGCCAGCACCTGGGTGGTCGGCGAGCCGATGTCGAGCCGCTGGGCGAGGCGGACGATGCCGAAGAACGCCAGGCACAGCAGCAGGCTCCACCACGACCGCTGGATGACCCACGGCGGCAGGTGCACCAGCTCGCCGAGCCAGAAGAACGGGCCCATCGGCCACGCGTAGCCGTACGCCTGGTTCTGCAGCTGGCCGAAGGCGGCGATGGGGTCCCACAGGTGCAGCCCACGGCTGAGGAACGTGCCGGGGGCGGTGAGGAGGTCGAACTTGGTGTCGGCCACCATCCGGCCGGCCGACTGCGCGAAGGCCAGCGCGGTGATGATGGCGGCGTAGCCCCACATGCGCAGGCGCGACGTGGCCAGTGCGCGCACCGGCCGCTCCTCGGAAGGGTTCACGCCTTCCGCACCACGATGACGAGGTTCCAGGTGATCAGCTCGCGCAGCACCGGCACCCGCACCAGCCAGTGGCTCCAGCGCGGGTTGTAGCGCGGCAGCACGTCGAGCACCTCGCCGGCCTGCTGGCGCCGCGCCCACGCCAGCCCCGCCCGCACGGTGACCGGGAAGAGCGACTCGCCGTACCTGTTCTTCGGCTCGTGGCCGTGCCTGGCCAGATAGCGCCGCCGGGCCCGCATGCCGCCGAGGAAGTGCCACGGCGCGGTCTCGTGACCGCCCCAGGGGCCGAACCAGACGGTGTAGGAGATGAAGGCGATCCCGCCGGGGCGGGTGACCCGCATCATCTCGTCGGCCATGGTCCACGGGCTGGAGACGTGCTCGAGCACGTTCGAGGAGTAGCAGAGGTCCACGCTGTCGTCGCGGAACGGCAGGTTCATCCCGTCGCCCACGACCGTGCCCGAGGCGATCCGACCGGTCCCGGCCAGCTCGCCCACGTCGGCGTCCAGTGCCCAGTAGTCGGCGCCGGCCTCGCGGAACGCCGTGCGGAAGTATCCCGGCCCGCCGCCCACGTCGAGGACCGTGCTGCCGGCCAGGTCGAGGTAGGTCGAGAGCTGGCCGACGGAGTCGTCCGCGATCGCGGAGTAGAAGCGGTCCGGGTCGGTCTGCTCGTGGCGGAACTCGCCCAGCAGCCGCACCGAGCGCCGCAGGTCCGGTGACCAGGGGCGCCCCGGCGACGTGGACCTGTTCCGCATGGCGCAGACCCTATCCCGGGCCCGCGATAGCCTCGCCGCGTGCCGACGACCGACGCCCACGAGCTGACCGGCCGCCACGTGGTCTTCCTCAGCTGGCGCGACACCAGCAACCCCGAGGGCGGTGGCGCCGAGCGCTACATGGAGAAGATGGCGGTCGGCCTGGCCACGCGCGGCTGCCGCGTCACCGTATTCAGCGCCGCCTACGCCGGTGGCGCGCCCGTCGAGGTCGTCGACGGCGTGCGCTACGTGCGCCGTGGTTCGAAGCTCTCGGTCTACCTCCAGGGCATGTGGCAGCTCGCCGCGCGGCGGCTCGGCCGGGTCGACGTCGTGGTGGACGTGCAGAACGGGCTGCCCTTCTTCTCCGCCACGGTCACGCGACGGCCGGTGATCGTGCTGGTCCACCACGTCCACCGCGAGCAGTGGCCGGTCGTCTACCCCGGGCTGACCGGGCGCGTGGGCTGGTGGATCGAGAGCCGGCTCGCGCCGTACCTCTACCGGCGCAAGCAGTACGTCGCGGTCTCGCGCGCGACCCGCGACGAGCTGCGCGGCCTCGGTGTCACCGGCCCGCGGGTGGCGATCGTGCACAACGGGACCGACCCCGTTGTGTCGGTCGACGCGAGGAAGACCGCGCACCCCTCCGTGTGCGTCGTGGGCCGCCTGGTGCCGCACAAGCAGGTCGAGCACGCGGTCGACGCGGTCCTCGACCTGCGGACGGAGTTCCCCGACCTGCGGCTGCGGATCGTGGGCGGCGGTTGGTGGGAGGCCGAGCTGCGTGGCTACGTCGAGCAGCGGGACGCGGGCGACGCCGTGGTCTTCGAGGGTCATGTGTCGGAGGTCCGCAAGCAGGAGATCTACGAGGAGTCCTGGCTGATGGCCCTGCCGTCGATCAAGGAGGGCTGGGGGCTCGTCGTGGGTGAGGCGGCGGCCCACGGCACGCCCACCGTCGCCTACTCGGCGGCCGGGGGCACCCGCGAGTCGATCGTCGACGGTGTCTCCGGGGTGCTCGTGGACGACCTCCCGCAGTTCACCGCCGCGATCGGCGACCTGCTGCGGGAGGCGTCGCGTCGCCGCGAGCTCGCCGAGGGCGCGCGACGTCACAGTGACCGCTTCACGTGGGGACACTCCCAGGCCGCGTTCGCCCACGTGGTGGCGTCGGCGATGCGGGGTGAGATGGTCGACAGCCAGGACGCCGTCGAGGAGTGAGCCGGGTGCGGCGCTACTGGTTGGTGCCGTAGTCGATGACCGGGTTGCTGACGTTGGCCGGCGAGTTCGCGGGGCCGTCGGTCTGGGACTGGATGACCCCGATCAGGGTCACACCGGCCAAGGTGCCGCCGACGACCACGCCGACGACGGACAACAGAAATGGCTGCACTATGAAATCCTCCCTCTCCGCGGCAAAAATTAGCACCCCGGAGCCCGGGATCCTGCTTTTCGGCGCCGCGTTCGCCAAGCCGCGGTAACCAGCCCGGCGAGCGGGACCGCCGCGAACGCCGTCCAGCCGACCCCGGCGGCCACCTTCCACGACGCCGGGACCTCACGCAGGCGGACCGGCGCGTCGATCCGGACGACGTCCAGCTGCGGACCGGCGTGGACGGTGGTGCCGGCCACACGGGCGTCGTACTCCGGCGTGGTCGCGACGCCGTGCTCGCGGACCACCAGGCCGACGCCCAGCTCCCCGAGGCGGCGCGCCCGGGCCGCCGGGTCGGGCAGGTGCAGCGCGTCGAGCGCGGCCGGCACCCGCGGGTCCTCGCCGCTGAGCACGCGGCCGGACACGCTGAGCTGGTCGCTGGAGAGGTAGTTGGGGGTCAGGTAGCGCCCGACGGGGTCGAGCACCTTGCGGAAGCCGTTCCACGCGGGGGCTCGGTAGCTGGTGAACGGCAGCACCAGCAGGTCGCCCGGGACGTCGGCGGCCACGACGTCCTCGCGGGCCGCTGCGTAGTCGGCCGGGTAGGACACCGGGACGAGGTGGTGGTCGAGCCCCCACGCGACGTCGGGCATCAGGGCCAGCGGCAGCAACGCGGCCCCGGCCGCGACGAGGACCCGGGGCGCACGCTCGCGCCACCGGGACGCGAGCCGCTCGGCACCGGCCCCCACGAGCGCCGCGACCAGCGGTGCGCACAGGGCCAGCGCCCGGCTCCCGTCGCGGAGCAGCCCCCCGCCGGGCACGTGGCTGGCCAGCCAGCCGGCCGCTCCTGGCGCGACCCAGGTGAGCACCGCGACGGCGTACCCAACCAGCCACATCGCCACCAGGGCTCCCGCCGTGCGGGCACCGAGACGGCGCCACAGCGGCCGGAGCCCGGCGCCTGCGGCCACCAGCACCGCCGCCGTGGCCAGCAGGGTCAGCAGCAGGCTGTCCCGGGAGGCCGGGACCACCTCGGAGTTCCAGATCCCGCCCAGGGTCAGCGCCGCGAGCGGGCCGGGCAGCGACCCCTCGTCCCCCAGCCCGAAGACCGTCCCGGCGCCCGTGGAGGTCGCGGTGGACACGTGCAGCAGCCCGGCGACGAGCCAGGGCGCGTTCGCGGCCAGGCAGGCACCGACGAGCAGCGCAGTGCGGCCGGGGTGTCGCCGGGAGATCCCGGTGACGAGGAGGGTCAGGGCGGAGACCAGGGCCGCTCCGGCACTCAGGCAGCCGAGCGGCAGCAGGAGGAGCAGCAGCGGACCGAGCCGGCCGTCGCGGCGGAACCTCGCCCCCTCGACGACCAGCCACGGGAGTACGGCGTACCCGAGCAGCACGGTCCAGTGGCCCATCGCGAGCCGCTCGACCACGAAGGGGTTCCAGACGAAGAGGCTGGTCGCGGCGAGGCGGGCCACCGCCGTGCCGTCGACGAGTCGCTGGATCCCGAACGCACCCAGCACCAGGCCGCCGAGCAGCACCAGCTTCTGCAGCACCATGCCGGGCACCACGGCGTCGAGGACCGCCACGACGGCGTCGGACGGCACCGCGCGGGGCAGGCCCGTGCCCAGGCCCAGGAAGTCCGAGCGGAGCGCGAGGTCGCGGACCCAGACCATGTCGTAGGTCAGGACGTAGCCGTGGCCGAGGGCGGGGCCCAGCAGCAGCACGGGCAGGAGCACCGCCCACGCTCGCGGCAGGTACCTGGTGACCACGTCGGCCGGCCCTCAGAGAGGCAGACGCCGGAAGAGGGGCCGCGGCACGTGGCGCAGCCCGGACATGACTCCCCGCATCGCGTTGGGGACCCAGACGAGCTCCGCGCGGCGGGCCACCCCGGCCACGACGGCGTCGGC
>Ga0308176_10002823_pt1 | contig 11010 bp, 10 predicted proteins | sample PhyCR2_3_FD_203890 | JGI IMG/M metagenome (GOLD analysis project Ga0308176, IMG submission 203890) | Soil microbial communities from UC Gill Tract Community Farm, Albany, California, United States - DLSLS.C.R2 | ecosystem: Environmental > Terrestrial > Soil > Agricultural land | place: USA... | reverse complement strand
GACGCGGCCGGCACCGACAACACCAACAAGCGCGGCGGTCAGCGCACCGGGCCCGCAGCCGACGTCCAGCGCCCGGTCGCCGGCACGGACGCTCGCCGCGCGCACCAGCGCCGGGGCGAGCTCGCGCGCGTAGCGGCCCATGAAGCGGTCGTACGCCGCCGCCGGCGTCCCGAACATCGCGGCTGCCTGCGGTTCGCCGGCCATCCCGGCGAGCCTCGCGCCGCGCGGGGGCGGCGTCAAGGCCGCCGGCACGCGGCCCTCAGCGGACCTGCAGCACCATCAGCGCGATGTCGTCCTCGACCCGGCCGCCGAGCTCGCCGATGACGTGGTCGCAGAGCGCCTCGGCGTCCAGCGCCTGGCGGCCTTCGAGGATGCCGGTGAGCCAGCGCACGGAAACAGGCAGCGGAACGCCGCGGCGCTCGACCAGGCCGTCGGTGTAGAAGACCACGCTGGAGCCGGGGGCCAGCGCCACCGTGTGGTCGGCGCGCGAGGGCGCGGCGAACCCGAGCAGCGGGTCGGGCCGGGGGCCGCTCAGCAGCCGGGTGGCGCCGTCGGGCTGGAGCAGGACCGGGACGGGGTGGCCCGCGTTGGACCAGCACATGGTCCATCCGTCGCCGTCGGGCGCGATCTGGGCGAGCACCGCCGTCGCGAACACGTCGACGCGCAGGTCGCGCAGCGCTCGGTCGAGGCCCGAGAGCACCCGGGCCGGCGGGCCGACGAGCGTCGCGCAGACACCGCGCAGCAGGTTGCGGACCTGGGCCATGGCCGCGGCGGCGTGGCGGTCGTGGCCGGCGACGTCGCCCACGACCAGCGTCAGCGACCCGTCCGGCAGCGTGAACGAGTCGTACCAGTCGCCGCCGATCTGCGCCTGGCGGGCGGCCGCCTGGTAGCGGACGCCGACGTGCAGCGCCTCGGTCTGCAGCGGCTCGGTCAGCAGGCTGCGCTGCAATGCCTCCGACAGGCTGCGCTCGGCGGCGGCCACCGCGCGCTCGGCCGCGCGGACCGCCACGCGGTCCAGCGCCTGCGTCAGCGAGGCGGCGATGAGCCGCAGGAACTCGAGGTAGGCGGCGTCGGCGGCGAGGCGGTCGCTGAGCAGGACGGCCAGATGCGGGTCGTCGTGCCCGTCGCGGCGCGCGGCCAGCGGCAGCCACGCCACGCGTCCCGCGGGCGCCTGCTCGACGACGACCGGCGCGCCGCCCAGCGGCGCCGCCGGTGCCCCGGGCAGCCGCGGATCGCGGCCGGCGGCCGGCGCGTCGGCGACGCTGATCGCGACCGCCGGCAGGTCGCCCGGGGCGGACGCGAGCACGGGCAGCGCCCGGAGGACGACGTCGGCGGCGTCCTCGACGTCGGCCAGCCGCTCGCCGAGGCGGCCCAGCAGCTCGATCCTGCGGCGGTCGACGACCTGCTGGGTCGTCTCGGTCGCGATGTCCATGCATCCCTCGATCGTGCCGTCGGGGGCGAGGACCGGCGAGTAGGAGAACGTGAAGTAGCACTCCTCCAGGAAGCCGCGCCGCGCCAGCGGGATGGGCTCGTCCTCGACCCAGGTCGGGCCGTGCCCGGCGAGGACCGAGGTCATCATCGGCCCGATCACGTCCCACGCCTCGGGGAACACCTCGCGCGCCGGCGCGCCCAGCGCCGCCGGATGCTTGCCCCCGATGAGCGCCGCGTAGGCCTCGTTGTAGACCAGCACGAACTCCGGGCCCCAGAACAGGGTGATGGGAAACCGCGAGTGCAGCGCGAGGCCGACGGCGTTGCGCAGCGTCAGCGTCCAGAACCCGACCGGCCCCAGCGGCGTCGCCGCCCAGTCGACGGCTGCGTAGGAGCCGCGCAGCGAGCCCGCGGGGTCGAAGAGGGCTTCCCTGCGCATCTCGCACCAGCCTAGGGGGCGGCGCACCGACATCCGTTCTTGACACATACCGATATAGGCATATGATTCTCGCGACATGGCACGAGCGGCGACCACGACCGACGCGTTCAACGCCATCGCCGAGCCCCGCCGGCGCCAGATCCTCGACGCGCTCGGCGCAGCCGAGCGTCCGGTCAACGACCTGGTGGACTTGCTGGGCATGGCGCAGCCGCAGGTGTCCAAGCATCTACGGGTCCTGCGCGAGGCGGGGGTGGTGGACGTGCGCGACCACGGCCGGCAGCGGTTCTACCGGCTCAACGGCCAGGCGCTCAAGCCGATCCACGACTGGGTCAAGGGCTACGAGCAGCTGTGGAGCGAGCGCTACGAGCGGCTCGACGACGTGCTGGAAGACCTCAAGTCCCAAGAGCAAGGAGTTGATGACGGTGATCAGCAGTAAGTCCGCGACGGTGACGCTCCCGACCGACGAGCAGATCCTCATCACGCGCGAGTTCGACGCGCCCCCGCACCTGCTGTGGCGGGCGATGACCACGCCCGAGCTCGTCAAGCGCTGGTGGGGCGGGGAGCGCGGCGAGGTGACGATCGCCGAGATCGACCTGCGCGTCGGCGGCACCTGGCGCTACGTCCTGGCCGCCCACGGCGGGTTCGAGGTCGCCTTCCACGGCGAGTACCTCGAGCTCGAGCCGCATGCGCGGATCGTCTCGACCGAGGTCTTCGAGGGCATGCCCGACGCCCATTCGGTCAACACCATGACCTTGACCGAGGCCGGCGGGCGGACGACGCTGACGACGCTCGTGCAGCACACCAGCAAGGAGCACCGTGACGGGCACGTCAACTCCGGCATGGAGTCCGGGATGCAGGAGGCGTTCGACGCGCTGGAGCGCGTCGCCGTCTCGCTCGCCTAGGACGCTTGTCGAATCCTGACCGAAGGTGCTGACCGACGGTCACCGCAGCGGTTACGGTGCGCCCATGCGCGCACCGTCCGTCGCGGCTCTGCTCCGGACCGCCGGCCTGGCCGGCACGGTGACCGGGTGCGTGCTGGCCGTCGCGTCACTGTCCTCGCCGTGGGCGGTGGACGGTCCCCGTGCCGGGCGGGCGCCCGCGGAGACGGGCTGGGCGTATCTGACCTACGGCGACCTGCTGCTCGTCGCGGCCTGCGCGCTGGTCGTCGTCCTGGCCGTCGCGCTGTGCGTGGGCCCCCGCTCGCGCAAGGTCTCGCGCACGGCCGGCGCCGCGGCGCTGTCGCTGCTGCTGCTCGCGCTCGCGGGCGTGGCGTTGCTGTGGTGGATGACCGGGCTGGACGTCAGCCTCTTCGTCAGCGACGACGAGGTCCGCAAGTTCAACGCCGGTCCCGGCTTCGAGCGCGCCACGACCGGGCTGCTGATCGCCGTCACCGGCACCGTCGTCCTGCTCGCCGGGCGCTGGGAGGCCCGGTCGCGCCGGGCCCTGCGCCGCGAGGCGGCCTCCGGGCCGAGCCGGCTCTCGCCGAGCTGAGCACGTCGGCGGCCGCGCGGTCGCCCGAACGGGTCGGTGCCGGCCCACGGCGAGTGCATCCGGCGACGGGTCGGGCATACGGTCGGCGCATGCCCTTCATCACCACTGCCGACGGCACCGAGATCTACTACAAGGACTGGGGCCAGGGCGCCCCTGTGGTGCTCAGCCACGGCTGGCCGCTGAGCTCGGACAGCTGGGAGGCCCAGCAGCTGTTCCTCGCCCAGAACGGGCTGCGCGTCGTCGCCCACGACCGCCGCGGTCACGGCCGTTCGACGCAGACCTGGGACGGCAACGAGATGGACACCTACGCCGACGACCTGGCCGCGGTGATCGACGCGCTGGACCTCCAGGGCGTCACGCTCGTCGGGTTCTCGACCGGCGGCGGCGAGGTCGCGCGCTACGTCGGCCGCCACGGGACGGCGCGCGTCGCCAAGCTCATCCTCGTCTCGTCGGTCCCGCCGTTCATGCTCAAGACCGACGACAACCCGGGCGGCGTCCCGATCGAGATCTTCGACGGGCTGCGCGCCGATTCGCTGGCCGACCGGTCGCAGCAGTACCAGGACCTCGCCGGCGGGCCGTTCTTCGGCAAGAACCACGGCATGGACGTCTCGCAGGGCATGCAGGACGCCTTCTGGCGCCAGGGGTTGCAGGCCGGCCATCGCAACGCGTTCGAGTCGATCGCCGCATTCTCGGCGACCGACTTCCGTCCCGACCTCGCCAAGGTCGACGTGCCGACGCTCGTCATCCACGGCGACGACGACCAGGTGGTGCCCTACGAGGTCGGCGGCAAGGCGTCGGCGGCGCTCGTCGAGGGGGCGCAGCTGATCACCTACGAGGGCGCACCGCACGGCGTGACGGACACGCACAAGGACCGCCTCAACCAGGATCTGCTGGACTTCATCACGTCCTAGATCGACCGCACGTCGAGAGTCCGGGGCCGGCTTCGACCTCGGGGCATGACCACCACGCGACGGACGGGCGCCGATGAGTTGCGAGCGCCCGATCCGTCCTCTCCAGCGAGCACGATGACCGACCCCCGACTCCCCGAAGCAGGAGCTCCCCGCATGACCTCCCAGCAGCACACCGCACCCGAGCTGGACGACCGCACCCGTTGGACGGCGCTGGTCGTCCTGTGCGTGGGCATGTTGATGATCGTCCTCGACACGACGGTCGTGAACGTCGCCCTGCCCTCGATCCAGGAGGACCTGGAGTTCTCCAACTCCGGACTGGCCTGGGTCGTCAACGCCTACCTGATCGCCTTCGGCGGGCTCCTGCTGCTCGCCGGACGGCTCGGCGACCTCATCTCGCGCCGCGGGGTCTTCCTCGCCGGCCTCGCGGTGTTCACCGCGTCCTCGATCGTGTGCGGCATGTCCAGCAGCCAGGGCATGCTGGTCGTCGCGCGCTTCGTGCAGGGCGTGGGCGGCGCCATGACCTCCGCCGTCATCCTCGGGATGATCGTGACGATGTTCCCCAAGCCGGCCGAGCAGGCCAAGGCGATCGGCGTCTTCGCGTTCGTGGCGTCGGCGGGCGGCTCGATCGGCCTGCTGGCCGGCGGCGTGTTGACCGACCTCATCAACTGGCACTGGATCTTCTTCATCAACGTGCCGATCGGCATCGTCACCGCGGCGCTGGCGACGCGCCTGCTCCCGCACGACCGCGGTGCCGGCCTGTCGGCGGGCGCCGACGTCGCCGGCGCCGTACTGATCACCGGCGCGCTGATGCTGCTCGTCTACACGCTGGTCAAGCCGGCCGCCGACGACGGCTGGGGCGCGACGACGACGCTGGGCCTCGGCGCGGTCGCGATCGCCCTGCTCGCCGCGTTCGTGGTCCGCGAGGCCACGGCCCGGACGCCGCTGGTGCCGCTCGGCATCTTCCGGTCGCGCAACATCACCGGCTCCAACCTGGTGCAGATCCTGTCGGTGGCCGGGATGTTCGGCATGTTCTTCATGGGCACGCTGTACCTGGAGCGCGTCCTGCACTACAGCCCGCTGGAGATCGGCTTCGCGTTCCTGCCGGCCACGGTGACGATGGGCGCGCTGTCGATCGGCTACACCGACAAGCTGATCATGCGCTTCGGCGCGCGCAACGTGCTGGTGCCGGGCATGGTCCTGATCTGCGCCGGGCTCGCGTGGTTCACGCAGATCTCGGTCGACGGCACGTACTTCGTCGACGTCTTCCCGGCGATGGCCGTGTTCGGCATCGGCGCGGGCACCGCGTTCCCGGCGCTGATGACGCTGGCGATGTCGGGCGTCGAGCCGCAGGAGGCGGGGCTGGCCTCGGGCCTGGTCAACACGACCGCGCAGGTCGGCGGCGCCCTCGGCCTCGCGGTGCTCGCCACGCTGTCGGCCACCCGCAGCGAGACGCTGACCGCCGAGGGCAAGCCGCTGGCCGACGCGCTTGTCGGCGGCTACCAGCTCGCGTTCGTCGTCGGCCTCGGGCTGGCCCTCGCCGCGCTGGTCGTGGCGCTGACGGTGATCAAGCCCACGCCGCCGATGCAGCACCACGGCGCCCCCGCGGACGAGCCCGAGCGCGCCGGCGCGCGCGGGGACGACCGCGAGGTCGCCTACTCCGGCGAGCCGGCGTAGCGGCTAATGCAGGACCGGGGCGCCGGCGGCGACGCGCGCGGCACGGCGCTGCGGAGCCGGCGCCCTGGCGGGCTCGGCCGGCGCGGGCGCGGCGACGGCGGTCTCCGGCTCCTCCTCGCCGAGGGTGTAGGCCTCGGTGCCCATCAGGTTCAGGATGAACCGGCACAGGAGGCCTGCCACCGTGACGATCAGCATCAGGACGCCGACCATGAACAGCGGGCTGCCCGTGACCAGCATCAGGGTCTCCAGCAGGACCGTGGTGTACAGGACGACGTTGGCGACGAGGACGAAGCCGCCGGGAGAACGTTCGATCAGGCTCATGCCGGGATCATCGGCCGGCCGCTGCCCAGGGAAATCGGAGCAGCGCCGCAGGCCGTATCCGTAGTCGTCCGCAACCCGACCCGGACTGCGGATTTCTACGGACGCGCTGCGTCGGGTAGCCACGATGTGCGGCGACGGCGCGCAGCGCAGCATGGGTGCCGGCACAGCAAGCGACGCAGGGAGAACCATGACCGACCCGGACGCCACCACCACCGGCCAGCCCACCGACCAGGACCAGCTCCCCGAGCACCTCGACGACCTCGATGCGGCCGAGGTCGAGGCCCGGCAGCGCGAGGTCCCGCGCACCGGGCCGCTGCGCTTCGCGCGCATGACCGGCTCGTCGATCGCCGGCCGCGACGCGGCGCCGTGGGTGACCGACTTCCTCAACGCCGCCTACTACCGGCGCGCCGTCGACGACCGCGACGTCGACGACCTGCGCATGGCGTTCTCGGTGCTGACGACCTACTGGTACAACAAGGACACCCAGCGGCGGCTGCACCTCAACGACCTTCCCGCGTTCCACAAGGCCTTCGGGACCGAGCGCTTCCGGACCGACCGCTCCGCGCGCGGGACGCTGTCGCGCGCGCAGCTCGAGGAGGGCGCCGCCGGCCTGATCGGTGACTGGTTCCCGGAGGCCTACGCCGACGACGCGCGCCGTGCGTGGGGCATCGCCTTCAAGACGGTGGCCGACCGCGAGGCCTACAACCCCGAGCGCCGCCGCGTCCTGGCGCGCCTGGGCGACCTCACGCCAGGGACCGCGCCGCCCGAGGAGCAGACGTGGCACACCTACCCGCCGGTGCGGATGCCGTCGGCCGAGGCCGTCATCGTCGCGCTGACGCGCCCCGAGACGTGGCCGGACTACGCGAGCGAGATCGGCCGCTTCACGCCGCTGCGCAGCGGTGGCCTGGAGGGCCAGACGTTCGAGATCGAGGTCGCCGCCGGCACCGACTCCGGCCGCCCGATCTTCACGCGCGGCTACGTGACCATCACCAAGCTCGTGACCCCCGACGATCCCGACGGCCTGGCGGCGTGGTTCTCGGCGCTCGAGGAGGGCCTGGCGCGCCACGGCAAGGACGAGCCGGGGGCGGTGCCGGAGGGCGGCACGCCGCTGGTCGGCTTCGACCTCACCACCCACCAGGGGCACTTCATGGGCAACGGCCACAACCGCCTGTTGTTGTTCACCTCGGGGGACGGCACGGCGTGGGTGCGCGCCGCCGGCACCTGGGACCCGATGCCGTGGCACATCGACCGGGCCTACCGCGTGGCCGGAAGCCAGGCCCAGCACGCGTTCTGGGGCCAGGGTGAGGTCCTGCGGCTGAGCATGCTGCACCAGCTGGCCGAGCAGATCGCCGGATGACCGATGCGGTGGTCATCGGCGCCGGGCCCAACGGCCTGGCCGCCGCCATCCGGCTGGCCGAGGCGGGACGGTCGGTCGTCGTCCTCGAGGCGGCCGACCACTACGGCGGCGCGGTGCGCACCGAGGAGCTGACGCTGCCCGGCTTCCGCCACGACACGTACTCCTCGGTGTACCCGGCGAGCGCCGCCTCGCCGGTCTTCGCTCGGATGCCGCTGGCCGAGCACGGCCTGGAGTGGGTCCATCCGCAGGCGTGCTTCGCGACGCCGCTGCCCGAGGCCCCGGCGCCGGTGCTCTACCGCGACCTGGAGCGGACGGTCGCGTCGCTGGATGCGGTCCACCCGGGCGACGGTGAGGCCTGGAGGGCGTTCGCCACGCCGTTCCTGAAGTGGTGGGACGCGGTGGCGGCGACGATGCTCTCGGGCTTTCCGCCCGTCGGCGGCCCCGTCAAGCTCCTGACGCAGGCCGGGCCGCTGGGCACCCTGAACTTCGCGCGGCTGCTGCCCGAGTCCTCGGTCGGGCTGGGCCACCGCCTCTTCGCCGGCGGCGGCGCGCGCGCGTGGCTCTACGGCGCAGCCATGCACGGCGACACGCCGCCGCACAAGCCCGGCGGCGCGATCGCCGCCGCGTACCTGAACCTGCTGGGCCACGCGGTGGGCTGGCCCTCGCCGCGCGGGGGCGCCGGCCGGCTGGCCGACGCCCTCGTCGGCCACCTGCGCGCGCTCGGCGGCGAGGTGCGCACGAGCGCCCCGGTCGAGCGCATCATCGTCGCCGGCGGCCGCACCGCCGGCGTCGGGATCGCGGCGGGCGAGGAGGTCCGCGCGCCGATCGTCATCGCCGACGTCATGCCGTATGCGCTGAGCGCCATGGCCGGCGACGCGCTGGCCGGCTGGTATCGCAGCATGCTCAAGCGCTACGTCTACGGGCCCGCGACGATCAAGGTCGACTGGGCGCTGGACGGCCCGATCCCGTGGGCCGACGAGGCGATCCGCGGGGCCGGCACCGTGCACGTCGGCGGCTCGGAGGACGAGCTGCTGGCGACGATCGAACGCGCCGAGCACGGCCTGCCCGAGCACCCGTTCCTGCTGCTCGGCCAGCAGACGATCGCCGACCCGACGCGCGCGCCGGCAGGCAAGCACACCGCCTGGGCCTACACGCACGGCCCGCAGAACGGCAACTGGGAGGCCGAGACCGATGCGCACGTCGAGCGCATGGAGGCGCAGGTCGAGCGCTACGCGCCCGGCTTCCGCGACCTGATCCTCGCCCGCCATGTGCTCTCGCCCCAGACGCTGCAGGCGCGCAACCCCAACCTCGTCAACGGCGACGTCGGCGGCGGCAGCTACAAGCTGCGCCAGGTCATCTTCCGGCCCGTGCCCTCGCTCTCGCCCTACCGCACGCCGCTCAAGGGCCTGTTCCTGGGCAGCGCCGCCACGTTCCCGGGCGGCGCCGTGCACGGCGTGCCGGGCGACGCGGCGGCCCGCGCGGCGCTGCGGCGCCGGCCCTAGGCCGCCTCGGCACCGTCGCTTCAAGCCCCGCCGACGGCGTGCCGATCTTCCGGTCAGCACCGCTCCCGCTGTCTCCGCGTCGAAAGCCGAGTCCTCGTGTCCCTTCCGCCCCTGCGCGCCGCCCGCCGCGCGACCGCCCTGCTCGCCGCCGCCGGCGCGGTGGGCGCGCTGGCCGCGGCGCCGGCGCCGGCGCGCATGTACGTCTCGACGTCGACGCAGCCGGGCGCCGAGCCGGCCGGATCGGTCGAGGGCTACGCCTACGTGGTCGGCGGCGCCAACGCCGACAGCCTGCAGCTCGACGTCGTCCGCGGCGGCGTCACCGTGGCCACCCAGACGGGGCAGAGCTACGTCGCGATCACGCCGTTCGCGCCGCAGGCCGGCGACGAAATCACGCTCACCGACCTGACCACGAGCGAGCGCCGCACGGTCCCCGTGACCGGGCGCCCGACCTTCGACGCGTCGCTGTGCGGCGCGGCGTCGGGGTTCGCCGGCGACCGCGACGAGGCGGCAACGGTCACGGTGGAGGCGAGCCTGTCCTACGGCGCCGGCGACCCGCGCAACGAGACGCTGACCCTGCCCCAGGTCTTCGGGGCCGGCACGCGCTTCGCCGGCAGCTTCCCCACGGCGCTGGGCGCTGACTGGTCGGTCACCGCCAAGCAGGCGCGCGCCGTCGATGCCGTCTTGACCGTCTTCCAGGCGGTGACGCGCCCGATGGGCGACTGCCCGCCGCCGGCCGAGGCGGGGCCGCCGACCCCGGCGCCGGCGGCCGATCCGGCGCCTGCGGCGGTCGCCGCGCCGGTCAAGGACCTGCTGCCCCCGGGCGCCCGCCTGGCGCTCGCCGCGGCGCTCCGGCGGCCGGCAGCGGCCTACCGGGCGCTGCTCCATGGCCGCTTCGCCGCCCGCGTGTCGGTGACCGAGCCGGGCCTCGTCACGCAGACGCTGTACCTCGACGACGGTGCCCGGCTGCCCGCCGCCACGGCGGCCGGGCGGCGGGCCGCCCGCAGGCCGACCGTGCTGGGCACCGGGCGCGCCGCCGCCACGCGCCCGGGCGCCGTCGAGGTGACCGTCAAGTTGTCCAAGAACGGCAGGTCGGCGCTCAGGCGCCGCCGCCACGTGCGGGTCGCGCTGGTCACGGTCGTCACCGACGGCGCGGGCAACGCCCGCGTGCTCGCGCCGCGGCGGTTCGCGCTGACCCGCGCCTCCTAGCGGCCGCGGCCGGTGGCCGCCCACCGGGCGAGTAGGGTGCCGAGCGTCGATGCCCTCCGTCCGTGCTCCGCAGCTCGCCGCGCTCGTCCTCGGCGCCGCCGTGGGGGCCACGGCCTGCGGCGGCGACGACGCGCCCGCGACGACCACCGGGGCGCGCACCGCGACCGCGGCCACGGTGGCGACGGCCGCGCCGCGCGCCCCGACGCCGGCCATCTGCGGCCCGCTGCGCGCCCGCGTCGTGGGCCACGTCGGCGCCGACGGCGCGACCGAGCTCTCGGGCCTCGCGGTCAGCGCCGCGCAGCCCGGCGTCCTGTGGACGCACAACGACTCCGGCGACCGGCCGCGCCTGCTCGCGCTGCGCACCGACGGCTCGCTCATCGCCGGCCTCGACGTGCCGGGCGCCGAGGCGACCGACTGGGAGGACATCGCCGTCGGGCCCGGGGGCGACCTGCTCGTCGGCGACATCGGCGACAACGCCGCCCGGCGCGACGACATCGACGTCTACCGCGTCCCGGAGCCGCGACTGGCCGACGGCCCGGCGGCCACCGCGCCCGCCACGCGCCTGCGCCTGACCTACCCCGACGGCGCGCACGACGCGGAGTCGCTGCTCGCCGATCGCCGCACCGGCGAGGTCGTCATCGTCACCAAGCAGCTCAGCGGCCGGTCCGGCGTCTACACCGC
>Ga0308176_10002822_pt1 | contig 11016 bp, 10 predicted proteins | sample PhyCR2_3_FD_203890 | JGI IMG/M metagenome (GOLD analysis project Ga0308176, IMG submission 203890) | Soil microbial communities from UC Gill Tract Community Farm, Albany, California, United States - DLSLS.C.R2 | ecosystem: Environmental > Terrestrial > Soil > Agricultural land | place: USA... | reverse complement strand
ATTGCAGCTCATGTCCCCGATTGTCCCCGGACGTCTCCGAATGGCTCCGTTTGTCCATCCCCTACGCGCAAGGAAAAATCGAACCCACCGCCCGCCACCTGTAACGTCGTGTCCATCGGTGAGCAATCCTCCCCCGCGCCACAACGCGCCACGGCGCGCCACAAAACGCCACAAAATGCCCGAGAATGCCCGGTTTCGCCCGGCCACTCGTCCCTCGGGAAAAATCGAACCCAAACTCTCAACTTCGTTTTGCGGAATCGGCGTGGGAGGGCATGCCAGGACATATCGGAAGAGGGGAACCGCGGACGGCGCAAAGAACGCAAAGGAGACGTTCCCGCCGCCCGTGTTAAACTCCGCCTCGGCAATCAAACCTAAGCACAAGGACCTCGCCCATGCCCACCAAAAACCCCTACGGCCTCCTGTTCCCTACCTCCGTCGTCGGCTCCCTCCCCCGCCCCGACTTCGTCCGCGACCTCATCTCCGACCCCTCGATCCCGCGCGCCGATTACGACCGCCGGATGGAATCGGCCGTCCGCTACGCCGTCGCCCTCCAGGAGCACGCCGGGCTTGATATCCTCACCGACGGCGAGTGGTGGCGCAAGAGCTATATTGGCGTGATCGCCGACCTCGCCCACGGCTTCGAGGTCGGCATCAACCCCGCCGACGGCCGCCCTTGGACCGTCGTGGTCGATCAACTCTCGCCGAAGAATCCCGGCGAAATCGCCCGCGAAGTCCGCCTGCTCAAAAGGATCACCACGCGCATGATCAAGGCCACCCTCCCCGCCCCCGCGCTCCTCGGCGAGCGCCTCTGGGACCCGGCCAAGTCCTCCAAGGCCTACCCCAAGCGCGAAGACTTCGTCCGCGACTGCGTCCCGATCCTCCGCCGCGAACTGGAACTTCTCCGCGACGCCGGCGCCACGATCGTCCAGATCGACGACCCGCACCTGTGCCTCTTCGTCGATCCGGCCGTCCGCAAAAGCTACGACAACCCGGACGCCGCCGCCGATTTCGCGACGGACATGGTGAACCATCTCGTCGCCGGGTTCAGCGACATGAAGCTCGCCGTCCACCTCTGCCGCCGCGCGGGCGCCCGCGCCCGCGGCGAAGCCCGTCACCAGGGCGGCTACGACCCCATCCTCTCCCAGCTCAACCGCCTGAAGGTCAACCATCTGACGATGGAATTCACCGCCCCCGAGGCCGGCGACCTCTCCGTCCTCAAGCAGCTCCGCGAAGACCTCGAGATCGGCCTCGGCTGCGTCGGCACCACCCCCGGCCAGATCGACTCCCCGGCGCAGATCGTCTCCCGCGTCGAAAAGGCGCTCCAATACCTCCCCGCCGAGCGCATCACCCTCAACCCCGACTGCGGCTTCGCCCCCGGCTCCGCCGCCAAGGTGAGCATCGACGAGGTATATCAGAAGCTGAAAAACGAAGTCGAAGCCGCCCGGCTGCTGCACGAGAACTACGCCTAAGGGCTCCAGCCAAGCTGCTCACATCACCGCGACACCAGCGCCGGATACACCGCCTCCCCCATCTGCCCCGCGCCGGGTCGCGACTGCGGCAACGGCTTGCCAACACGTTCCCGGACCACCACCCCAACGAGGAACGCGACGGTCAGCATGGCCACGACGGCCACGCCCCCGACGGCTAGAACTCTGTCGCGTTTTTTGAATTCGGCCGCGCCAACCATACAGCCCTCCGCGCCATCCAATGAGCCCGCCGAGAGTGAACCAAGTATACCCCCGATTTCCCTGCTTCCAATCGAATACGAGCATTGTTACTGGCCGTTTTCCGCACGAGTTCGGGCGTTATATCCGTCACATTTTCCCAGCGCACCGCCGCCGGCCGCGATTCCCCTAACGTCGCTCCCCGCCCGCGCCGATGGTGCGGTGGAGACACAGCCGTAGGAGACAAAATGCGAACGCCAGACGAGGGGAAAAAGCAGTCGGCCGAAACGACGGCACCCGCCGAGCGGCGCGACGCCGGCGGCGAAGGCACCGGCCCCGACCGCCGCGAGACCGTGGTTGACCGCCGCATTGGCGTGGACCGCCGCAAGCAGACGCGGGAGGAGTCGGGCTACACCGGGTCCGAGCGCCGGGTCGCAACCGACCGCCGCACCGGCCTGGAGCGCCGCCGCGGCCCGGGACGCCGCCGCAGCGACGACCGTCGCGCCGCCGAGGAAGGCGAGATGACCGGCGAGCAGTTCGAATTCATCATGGCCATCGAGACCTACAAAAAGGTCAACAAGCGCATGTACCCGACCTGGACCGAGGTGCTGGAGGTCATTCGCCAGCTCGGCTACCGCAAGGTCATCGGCCGCTCGGTGCAACTCGACAACGTCCCCGAGCCCCAGATCGCCCCCCGCAGCGACGCGGCTTGAGCAGCGCAACACCGCAACGGACATTAAAAGAGGACGGGAGGAGAGGGTGCCTCCCGTCCTCACCGCTTTTGTATTTGTTGAAAGATTCGCGGGCATGGCGGATAAGGGGGGAAGATGCAGACCCGCCCGAAATCGCCCGCCGCCCGACGCCCCACCGCTCTGCCCGTCACCGCAACGGCGGCCGCTACGGTGGCCGAAAGTCCCGGGCGGCGCGCCGCGCGGTTCGTACCCGTCTATGCGTTGGCGATTTTCGCCGGCGCGTTCCTGCTTTTTCAGGTCCAGCCGCTGGTCGCCAAGTACATCCTCCCGTGGTTCGGCGGATCGACCGGTGTTTGGACCACCTGCATGGTCTTCTTTCAGGTGCTGCTCCTCGCCGGCTACGCGTACGCGCACGTGCTCACCCGATTCCACTCGCCCCGCGTTCAGGCCGGCGTACACCTTCTCCTGCTGATCGGCGGCCTCTCGCTCGTCCCAATCATTCCGGGCCCGCAGTGGAAGCCTTCGCCGGCGCAGGCGGGGGGAGACCCGACGCTTCGGATCATCGCGCTGCTGCTGGCGTGCGTCGGGCTGCCGTATTTCGCGCTCTCGGCCACCGGCCCGCTCCTCCAGGCGTGGTTCGCGCGGTTGAATCCGGGGGTGTCGCCGTACCGCCTGTACGCGATGTCCAATGTGGGTTCGCTGCTGGCGCTGGTGAGCTACCCTTTCGTGTTCGAGCCGGCACTGTCGCGGCACGCGCAGGCGGTTGCCTGGTCGCTGGGCCTTTGCGTGTTCGCGCTCGTGTGCGGTTCGTGCGCGTGGCTGGTGTGGAGGCACGGGGGGGACGGCGCTGGGGCGGAAGAATCTCGCCATGGGGCCGCGGCGGTTGAACGAGCTGACGCTTCGGTGCCGTTTCAGGCGATGATGTGGTTTCTCCTTCCCGCAATCGCGTCGATGCTGCTCCTGGCGGTGACGAACAAGATCTGCCAGGACGTCGCCGTGGTGCCGTTCTTGTGGGTGCTGCCGCTCAGTCTCTACCTTCTGACCTTCATCATCTGCTTCGACCATTCCCGCTGGTACGCCCGGCTTTTTTTCATGCCGCTGCTCGCGGCGGCCCTGGCGGCGTCGGCGTGGGCGCTGGCGCCGCGCCCGCCGGGGGGCATTGGCTTTGAGATCGGTCTCTACAGCGTGATCCTCTTCGTCTGCTGCATGGTCTGCCACGGCGAAACTTACCGGATGCGCCCCGAGCCGCGGCGGCTGACCTCGTTCTACCTCCTGATCGCCGCCGGCGGGGCGGCGGGGGGGATCTTCGTCGGGGTCATCGCCCCGCTGGTCTTCCGCACGTACCTGGAGCTCCCGATCGGCCTGATCGCCTGCGGCGTGCTGGCGACGTACCAGGCGTGCGCGTCGCCGGACTCGCCGCTCGCCCGGGCTCCCCGGCCGTGGGTGCTAAGCGGTGCGGTGGCCGCCTGGCTGGTCGGCGGCTGCGCTGCGTACGTGTACTATCTCCAGGCCGACGCCAGCGCGTTCATCGGCCAGCGGATCGACGTTGCCCGCAACTTTTACGGCGTCCTGAGCACCATCGAGCGCCACCCAGACGAGCCCCCGGTCCACCAATTCGTGCTCAAGCATGGCGAAGTTACCCACGGCCAGCAGTTCACCGACCCCACCCGCCGCGGGGAGCCCAGCACGTTTTACGGCCGGTCCAGCGGGGCGGGCCTGATGTTCCGCACGCACCGCCCCGGCGGCGGGCGACGCGTCGGGATCGTCGGCTTGGGTGCCGGCACCCTCGCCGCCTACGGGAAGCCCGGCGACACCTTCCGCTTTTACAAGATCAATGCAGAGGCCAGGCGCATGGCCGAGGCCCACTTCACGTACCTCGCGGATTCCGCCGCGAGGATCGAATGCGTGCTGGGGGACGCGCGGATGTCACTCGAGCGCGAGCCGCAAGCGGCCGCGGGAAGCGAAGCGCCGGCGTGGTTCGACGCCCTGGTCCTCGACGCGTTTTCCGGCGACGCCGTCCCGGTGCACCTGCTGACGCGCGAGGCTTTTGAAACGTACCTGGCGTTGCTCACGGAGGACGGCGTGATCGCCGTGCACGTCACCAACCGCTGGCTAGACCTGCCCCGGACCGTTGCGCCGCTCGCCGCCGCACTGGGTCTGAAGCGGCTGGAGGTGGACTACAGCATCGGCAGCAATCCGCAAATGGAAATGTCCTCCCACTGGATGCTCCTGTCGCGCGATGCGGCCGCCCTGGAGCGCGTGCGCCGACAGGCCGCCGCGGACGCGGCCAGCGGCAAACCGGTCGTCGTGGATGATGGGCCTCGGACCGATGCCGTGCGGCCTTGGACCGACGACGACGTCAATCTCTTCAGCATCCTGAAGTGAATTGAAAACCCCTCTCCCGCGCCCTAAATTACGGGACTGGCCGCTCCGGCATCGGGAGCCGCCGGGCCTGAGTTCTTAAACTGAACGGATTGATTGAAAGGACATCCCCCATGCCGCTCATGACCACCAAGCCGATGTTCGACCTCGCCTACGGCGGCGGCTTCGCCGTCGGCGCGTTCAACGTCAACAACATGGAAATCACCCAGGCGATCATCGACGCCTGCGCCGCCGAGAAGAGCCCGGTCATTCTCCAGATCTCCAAGGGCGCGCGCAAGTACGCCAACATGCGCTACCTGAAGCACATGATCGACGCGGCCGTCGAAGACCACCCCGAGGTTCCGATCGCCATTCACCTCGACCACGGCGACACCGTGGACCTCGTCCAGACCTGCATCAACGACGGCTTCACCAGCGTCATGATCGACGGCTCGCACCACCCGTACGAGGAAAACATCGCATTGACGAAAAAGGCCACCGACCTCGCCCACGCCAACGGCGTCGTCGTCGAGGCCGAGTTGGGCATGCTCGGCGGGATCGAGGAGGACGTGGTCGGCCTCAGCGCCGAGGAGTATGAGAAGAACGTCGAGCAGTTCCTCACCGACCCGCAGCAGGCGGCCGACTTCGCCAAGCGCACGGGGATTGACTCGCTGGCCGTCGCCATCGGCACCAGCCACGGCGCCTTCAAGTTCAAGCACGAGGCCAAGCTCGCCTTCAACCGCATCGAGCAGATCATGAAGACCTGCCCGGGACTGCCGCTGGTCATGCACGGCTCGTCCAGCGTGCCGCAGGAGTTCATCGACCTGGTGAACAGGTACGGCGGCAAAATGCCCAACGCCAAGGGCGTGCCCGAAGACCAGATCGCCATGGCCGTCCAGAAATACGGCGTGTGCAAGGTGAACATCGACACCGACCTGCGCCTGGCGATGACCGCCAAGATCCGCGAGGTCTTCGCCACCAAGCCGGCGGAGTTCGACCCGCGGAATTACCTCGGGCCGGCGCGCGAGGCGATCGTCGGCATGGTGCGGCGAAAGCTCCATATGCTCAACTCGGCGGGGAAGGCGGAGGCGGTGATGAGGAATTGGGAAAAGCTGGGCAAACCGCTTCCGAAGTTTTATACGAAGGGGAAGGCGGCGTGAGCAATGCGGGAGCGAATCTGAAACGAAGGCGAATCTGAAGGCGAATAAGCGATCGAGCGGGCGTTTAAAGGACTTGGCGGATTTGGAAAACCTCCCGCCCTCTGGCGGGCCAATTCGATCGAAAAATACCCCGCGCCGTAAGCGGCGTAAATAGCGAGGCGCGTCCGCAACATGGCCGAGCCCAGCACCAACCTCCCTCCTTCACTCCGCCGCGAGTACACGCTCGGCGAGTTGACCGAATCGCAGGTCCTGCCGGACGCGATCGATCAGTTCTCCCGCTGGTTCGCCGACGCCGAGGCCGCGGGGCTCGTCGAGCCTAACGCGATGACGCTAGCCACGGCCGACGCGGGCGGCGTGCCCTCCGCGCGCGTCGTCCTGCTCAAGAGCTTCGATGCGCGGGGGTTCGTCTTCTACACCAACTACACCAGCCGCAAGGGCCGGGAGCTAACCGCCAATCCGCGGGCGGCGTTGTGTTTTTACTGGCAGCCACTGGAGCGGCAGGTGCGGGTCGAAGGGACGATCGAGCGGACCACGCGCGAGGAGAGCGAGCAGTATTTCCACAGCCGCCCGCGCGCGGCGCAAATCGGGGCGTGGGCCTCCGACCAGAGCAACGTCATCGGCTCGAGGGAAGAATTAGAGCGACGGGATGCGGAGCTGAACGCTCGCTTCGGCGACGGCCCCGTGCCGCTGCCGGATTGTTGGGGCGGTTTTCGGGTCATCCCTCGGGTCGTCGAATTCTGGCAGGGGCGGCTGAGCCGGCTGCACGACCGGCTGCGGTACACGCGCTCGGCGGGCGGCGGGTGGGTGATCGAGCGGCTGTCGCCGTGATGGCCTCCGCGTAGCCGTTGTTCCTAGAATCGACGGATGACCGACCTGCTCGACACCAGGGTGTACTCGCTCATTGGCGAGGAGGGTTTTACTCGGCTCACCGCGGCGTTTTACCGGCGCGCGCCGCACGACGAACTTCTCGCGTCGATGTACCGGGGGCGTGACCTCGGCGCCGCCGAGCGCCGGCTGCGCGACTTCCTCATCATGCGCTTCGGCGGCCCCGACCACTATCTCCAGACGCGCGGCCACCCGCGCCTGCGCATGCGGCACTCACCCTTCACAATCGACCAGAAGGCGCGCGACCGCTGGGTGGAGTTGATGGAAGCGGCGCTGGCCGAGGTGCAACTGCCGCCGGAGCCGACCGAGCTTTTGCGGCGGTTCTTTCACGACGCCGCGACGTTCCTCGTGAACCAATGAAATTGCGGCCGTTGCCGGTCCATCCCCGGGGGCTTAACTTGTCCGGCATTCATTCAACAGGAGCAGCCAATGAAGTTGCACTGGGCAGTGTGCGTGGCGGGGATTGCGGCGTTGTTTGCGGCCGGCTCCCGGGCCGACGAGTTCAAGCCGCCGGCCGACGGAAAGTTCACCGAAAAGCAGCTCGAAACGGCCATCGCCACCCAGAAGGACATCCAGGCCTGGGCGATGGAGAAAATGAAGGCGATGGAAAAGGACAAGTCCACCCCCAAGGCGATCCAGGAGGTCCGCAACATCGACGAGGAAAAGGCCGCGATCATCAAGAAGCACGGCATCTCCGAGGCCGAGCTGAAATGGGTCTGGGACAAGGCTTTCGAGGCGTGGGGGTACGTCACGGTCGAGAAGATGATGACCGGCGCCACCGGGCAGATCGCCGACGTGCAAAAGAAGGCGGACGAAGAGCTCGCGGCGGCGAAGAAGGAGCTGTCCGAACACCAGGCCGCGCTGAAGGACGGACGGACGGTGATGACGAAGGAGGAGCGGGACAACGCCGTCGGCGAGGCGAAGGAGGCACAGAAGTCGGCCGAGGAGGAGGCGAAGCAGCACGCCGAGGAGGCCAAGTCCGCGGCCGAGGATGCCGCCAAGGCCGACGCCGAGGCCAAGGCCGCCGACGCCGCCGCCAAATCGCCGCCGGCCGACGTGACCGGGGACGACCGTGCGTCGTTCATCCAGGAGAAGCAGAACGCCGCCCAGTCCGCCCGCGACCACGCGAAGGAGGCGCGTGAGAAGGAAGCGGAGGCGCGCAAGGCCGAGGCCGAATCCAGGGCGAAGCTCGTTGCCGCCAAGCTCAAGGCCGAGCGGCCGGACGTGCCGACGACCGAGGACGAGAAGGCCGACGCCAAGCGGCAGAACGAGGAGGCGATCCAGTCGGCCCGGGAGCGGATCAAGGCCGCCGAGGAGCAGAAAAAGCAAGCCGCCGAGGCGGCCGCGCAGTTCAGGAAGGAGGGGGATGTGCGCACCAAACGCGTTCCCGCCGAGAACGTCGCACTGCTGAAGAAGCACCAGAAGGAATTCACCGACGTGCTGGGAATTAAGGAGGAGAAGAAGGATTAGTCGAGCCCTCACCGGGATCGGCCGCGCCGCCGGTGCGTTCCTCCGGAAACCGCCTTGCGGGAACCGGCGATCCCGCTTAGGCTTTCTGCAGTTCGCTAGGGGTGACCGGGCCGCACGAAGCGGCCGGCCTGAGAGTACACCCTCAGCCACCTGCGGCAAACGGCGTAGGGAAGCGAACGGGAAGAGCACGTCACGGCGCTCGGTCACGCCTGCCCCTCTTACACCCGTCTCCATTCCATCGCCGCTGCCGGTCGGGTGGTGGTATTTAGGAGATGATCATGGGCAAGGCAACGGCTTCGCGTGGTGGAGATCGGTCGTACGTGCTGCCGGTGGTGGGGGGGGATCCTTCGAGCTGTGGGCAGGGGACGACGCCGGGGAGTTTTGCGAACGCGGGGCGGGTGGGGACGCCGTGGACGTACAGCTCGCCGGACACGCCGGGGATGCCGGGGGTCAGCGACGTCACCGCGATGAACTTTGCGAAGGCGACCGACGCGGAGCGGAAGACGCAACTGGAGGAGGCGCGGGACGGGAATATTTCCGACGAGATGCGGCGCGTCGCGCAGCGGGAGCCGCATCTGACGGCGGAGCAGATCCGGGCCGAAGTGGCGGCGGGGCGGATGATCATCCCGGCCAACAAGGTGCACCTGAAGTACAAGCTGGAGCCGATGTGCATCGGGCGGGCCAGCCTGACGAAGGTCAACGCGAACATGGGCGCGTCGCCGGTGTCGTCGGGGACGGACGAGGAAGTGGAGAAGTTGCGCTGGGCGGAGCGGTGGGGCGCCTCAACGGTCATGGATCTTTCGACTGGTGGGAACCTAGACGAATGCCGTACTCGCATCATCCGGGAGGCGCGGGTGCCGATTGGGACGGTGCCGATTTATTCGATGATTATTGGCAGGACTATCGAGGAGTTGTCTTATGACATCATCCTCAAGGAGTTGGAGAAGCAGGCTCGGCAAGGGGTGGACTATTTTACGATTCATGCGGGGGTGTTGCGGGAGCATTTGCCGTTTGTACGTAAGAGGCTCATTGGGATCGTCAGCCGTGGCGGGTCGCTTTTGGCGAAGTGGATGATTCATCATGGGAAGCAGAATCCCATGTATGAAATTTTTGGTGATATTTGCGATATTATGCGGGAGTACGACGTGTCGTTTTCGCTGGGGGATGGGCTGCGGCCGGGGGGTTTGGCGGATGCATCCGACGAGGCACAGTTGCGGGAGTTGCAGACGTTGGGGGAGTTGACCGAACGCGCTTGGGCGAAGGGGGTGCAGGTGATGGTGGAGGGGCCGGGGCACGTGCCGTTCGATCAGATTGAATACAACATGAAGTTGCAGCGGAAGCTGTGTCACGGCGCGCCGTTTTACGTGCTGGGGCCTTTGGTGACGGATATTTTTCCGGGGTATGACCACATCACGTCGTGCATTGGCGCTACCGCGGCGGCGTATCACGGGGCGGCGATGTTGTGCTACGTGACGCCGAAGGAGCACCTGGGATTGCCGAAGAAGGATGATGTGAAGCAGGGGTGCGTGGCGTACAAGATCGCGGCGCATGCGGCGGACGTGGCGCTGGGGATTCCGGGGTCGCGGGATCGGGATGATGAGTTGACGAAGGCTCGGGCGGCGCTGAACTGGCAACGGCACTTTGAGCTGTCGTTCGATCCGGAATTGGCGCGGGCGTATCACGATGAGGACCTGGAGGTGGATACCGACTTTTGCGCGATGTGCGGGCATGATTGGTGCTCGGTGAGGATCTCGAAGGAGATTGAGGAGTTTTATTCGGGGAAGGATGAGGGGGCGCAGCCGGGGAGGAAGGCGATGGCGTCGCCGGGGGTGACGGCTGAGGGCGCGGAAGTCCTGCAGAAGCGGGGGAATCTATCGCCTGAGGAGGTGATGCGGTTGGCGCACAAGGGGACGAAGGCGGCTTGTCATTCGGATAATGTCGCGGACGCGGGGGAGGCGAAGGTGGTGCAGATCAATACGCTCAAGGCGCATGGGGTGGTGGTGAATGAATCCGGGCTTTAAGCCACTGATTAAAAAGGCGAAGAGGAGTTGGCCACCGATTAACACCGATTTTCACCGATTAACAAGAGAAAAGTATCTACTTCTTTTTTGCTTAAATCGGTGTGAATCGGTGTAATCGGTGGCTATTTCTTTTTTCTGTTTTGATCGGTGGCTGCTTTCGGGAAGGAGATGGGCTATGGGAGAGGAGCTGGACCGGCGGTTTGATGCCATCACGGAGAAGATCATTGGGTGTGCGTATCGGGTGGGGTCGAAGCTGGGGGCGGGGTTTTTGGAGAAGTGTTATGAGAATGCGCTGCGGTACAAGCTGGAGCGCGCGGGATTGCGGGTGGAGCAGCAGGCGAAGGTTGTCGTGTGGTATGAGGACGTCGCCGTGGGGGAGTATTTTGCGGACTTGATCGTGGAGGGGGTGGTGTTGGTGGAGCTGAAGGCGGCGGCGGGGCTGGACGCGATGCACGTGGCGCAGTGCATCAACTACCTTGCGGCGACGCGGCTGGCCGTGTGCCTGCTGATCAACTTCGGGCGGAGCGTGCAGGTGAAGCGGGTGGCGGGGGCGGCGCTCAGGGGGCGGGCGGTGGGGGAAGAGGGAATGGCCACCGATTAGCACCGATTTTCACCGATTAAGAGGCGAAGGAGGGGTCGGGGTTATAGGTCTGGTCCGACGAAACGGGAGGTTCGGCTTTGGCGGTTGGTTGTGGGCGGCCGGGGTCGGGGTTGGCGGCGGCGTAGGAGGAGGGTGGCGGCGGCGGTGGCGAGGAGGGCGGGG
>Ga0308176_10002820_pt1 | contig 11019 bp, 6 predicted proteins | sample PhyCR2_3_FD_203890 | JGI IMG/M metagenome (GOLD analysis project Ga0308176, IMG submission 203890) | Soil microbial communities from UC Gill Tract Community Farm, Albany, California, United States - DLSLS.C.R2 | ecosystem: Environmental > Terrestrial > Soil > Agricultural land | place: USA... | reverse complement strand
GCGGACGCTCCCACAGGTTGCCGGCATCATAGAACGCATCGAGATACAACTGCTGGTTCACTCGGAGCCCGAGCTCTGCCGTGCTCTTGTAGACCGCGTTGCCGAATGATTGGCGGGTCGCCTGGAACTGATCGGCGTTCGGCAGATAACCCTGCGGCGTGATTGAGAATTCCTCATACCCGCGCAGCGGGAATTCGCCGTACTGCACACCGCCCAACGTGAACGCCTGCGACACGAAGAACGGACCCGGGTTGCCGAACACGGCGCCAGCCTTTGCCTGCAAGCTCAACACGAGCGCCATCGGCTCCGGACCAATCCCCTTTCCGAACGTCGCCAGGGTCGAATACGATCGCATCTCCGCGGTCATTCGTTGGAACGACGCGGTTCCTCCGAGCGGACCACCGTTCAGCTGGAGAGATACGTTCTCGTGTACGCCGGCCACCGGGAACGGCGAGCCGAGCCGCGAGTCATGGTCGAGCGAGAGGCCGACGGTCGAGCGGAAGCAGCCGTTGCAGTTGATCGTCCCGACGAGTCCGGAACCGCCGTAGCTCACACGCTCGCCGCCATAGCTCAGGTAGAAGCGCGTGAGACGCGAGTTCGGGAGCGGAAAGCCGAACTGCAAGTTGCCGCCGCTCGTGTTCGACTGGCCGATGTCGCGAATGATGAACCGCGACATCTGGTTGTACAGCGTGATCGTTCCCGAAACGTTGCTCTGGTGAATGCGAGGATCGCTGTACGAGAGCGAGAAGTCGCGGATGTAGCGGCCGAACTGCCACTGGAGCGATCCGCGCTTGCACTCGCCGAAGAGGTTCGGCTGATCGAAGCCGATGAAGCCACCGAGGCCGGTGCCCTGTCCCACGGACGCACCGAAGTTGACATTGCCGGTGCGCTTCTCCTTCACGTGGAAGATCAGATCGATGTCGCCCTGCTCGTTGACCTGGCGCGTCTCCGGCGGCGGCATGTCCTGCTCGAAGAAGCCAAGGTTCGCGATGTTTCGATAACTCTGAATCAGGCGCTCTTTGTTGAACACGTCGCCCGGCAGCACGAAGAGCTGATCGCGAATGCAGGTCTCGGTGGTGACATCGTTGCCGACGATGTCCACGCGGTTCACGATCGCCGGCGTCCGCTCGTCGATATCCCAGCGCAGATCCACGGTCGGAACGGAATCCGGTCCGACCTTGCGGCGATCGACGATCGGGTGGATGCTCGCGTAGATGTACCCTTCGTTGCCGTAGGCGTCCTGCACCTTCGACGTCGCGTCTTCCCACGCCTGCTGGTTGAAGACGTCTTTTTCCTGGTCGGAGCCGCGCCCGACGAGACTCGCCACGGTCTCCTTCACGCCCTTGCCCTTCTCACCGAACGGATAGAACCGCGCGATGGCTTCGTTCGCGAAGTGCTTGGCGCCGCTCACCTCGAAGTTGCCGATGCGGTACTGCGGCCCCTCGTTCACCGTGATCCGCACCAGCGCTTTGCCGAGCGCGCGATCGATGATGAGGGTGTCTTTCACCACCTGCATGTCGATGTAGCCGTGCGACGCGTACAGTTGCGGAATCGTCTTCGACAGATCCTCGGCGTATTTGTCGGAATCGAATTCGCCGTTGCGCCACCAGAAAAAGCCTTCCGGCTTCGTGCTGATCGCGCTCACGATGGCCTGATCGGAGAGCGCCTTGTTGCCGACGATGTCCACGCCGGAGATCGCGAGACGTCGTCCCTCATCGACGTTGAACACGAGCGTCGTCGCGTCGCCCTGCTTGACGGTGTCGACCGTGACCTTGGCGAGATAATACCCTTCCGACTGGTACAGCGAATCGATACGGGCGACGTCGCGCGCGACCGCGGCCGGATCGATCGGCTTTCCGACGATCAGATCCACTCGATCGCGAACCGAGCTGGCCGAGACTTTGTCGGGTCCTTCGACCTTCACGTCGCTGAGGACGCGCCGCTCGCGGACGTTGAAGACCAGGATCGACTTGCCGTTCACCTGCTCACAGCTCGTCGAAACCGACTCGAATTGCCCGGTCGCGTAGAGATCCTTGATCGCTCGCGACTCCAAGCGCGAGTTGAGAGTCGTCTTCGGTGCGATCCCGACCCCCGACCGGAGGTCTTCTTCCTTCACGTTCGATTGTCCTCGGAACGCGATGCTGTCTGGCGTCGCGCAGGAGGCGCCGCTGACGGCCTGTTCCTGTGCGGCTGCGACTGAGCTGGCGATGGCCAGACTCAGCACCGAGAACACGATACGGAGTTGTCGCATAGTCCGGAAATATACACAACAAGCGGCCGGTCAGGTCCCAGACGGGACCGACCGGCCGCTTGTTGTCGAGTTCTTTACGCCTGCTTACGCCTGGGGCGTGCTAGTCAGGACTCGAAACTCCAGCCGATCGGCGCCATCCGGCGCGACATCGACCTCGATCTCGTCCCCCCTCGAGAACTCACCCATCAGAATCTTCTCCGAGAGCGGATCCTCGATGTACTTCTGAATGGCCCGCTTGAGCGGACGCGCCCCATACTGTTCATCGTACCCGTGCTTGACGAGGAAGTCCGTCGCGGCATCCGAGAGCTTGAGCGTGAGCTCTTCCTCGGCCAACCGCTTCCGCACGTCCTTGAGCAGCACGCTGACGATCTGCGCGATGTGCTCGCGGTTGAGCGGGTGGAAGACGATGACGTCGTCCAGACGGTTCAGGAACTCCGGGTTGAAGACGTTCTTGAGCTCGTCGCGCACCTTCTCCGCGCGCCGCTCCCAGTTCTGCTTCTCGTCGCCCGACGTGAAGCCCAGCGACTTCGTCTTCATCAGATCACGTGCGCCGACGTTCGACGTCATGATCACCACGGTATTCTTGAAATCAATCACTCGGCCGTAGTTGTCGGTCAGGTGACCTTCGTCCAACACCTGCAGCAGGATGTTGAACACGTCCGGGTGCGCCTTCTCGATCTCGTCGAGCAGGATCACGCTGTACGGCTTGCGACGCACAGCCTTGGTGAGCGTGCCAGAATCCTCGTAGCCCACGTAGCCCGGCGGTGCACCGATGAGACGCGACACGGAGAACTTCTCCATGTACTCGCTCATGTCGACGCGGATCAACGCGGACTCGTCGGCAAAGAGGAACTTCGCGAGCGATCGAGCCAGCTCCGTCTTGCCGACGCCCGTGGGGCCGGAGAAGACGAACGATCCGATCGGACGACGCGGATCCTTGAGGCCCGCGCGACTCCGGCGAATGGCCTTGGAAATGGCCCTGATCGCCTCGTCCTGTCCGATCACCGTCTGGTGCAGCTCGTCCTCCATCCGCAACAACCGCGACGTCTCGGCTTCCTGAAGACGCGTCACCGGAATGCCCGTCCAGCGGCTCACGATGAACGCGATCTCCTCTTCCCCGAGCACCGGGCGGTGCGACTGGCGACGCGCTTCCCACTCGGACTGCTTCTGCTTGATGGCGCCCTGAATCTCCCGCTCCTTGTCTCGGAGCGACGCCGCCTTTTCAAAATTCTGATCGCGGACGGCAGCTTCCTTCTCGCCATTCACCTTCTCGAGATCGCCCTTGAGCGCGGCGACTTCCGGCGGCGGCGCCTGCGCGGCGAGCCGCGCACGTGCACCCGCTTCGTCGATCACGTCGATCGCCTTGTCCGGCAGGAAGCGATCGGTGATGTAGCGTTCCGAGAGCTTCGAGGCGATGGTCAGCGTCGTATCGGGGATCGTCACCTTGTGATGATCCTCGTACTTCTTTCTCAAACCCTTGAGGATCTCTACAGTCTCATCGACCGAAGGCGGATCGACGATCACCGTCTGGAAGCGGCGCTCCAACGCGCCGTCCTTCTCGATGTACTTGCGATACTCGTTCAGCGTGGACGCGCCAACGCACTGCAGCTCACCGCGCGCGAGCGCGGGCTTCAGCATGTTGCTCGCGTCGATCGCGCCTTCGGCAGCACCCGCACCCACGAGCGTGTGCAGCTCGTCGATGAAGAGGATGATCTGCTTGTTCTGCGCGATCTCGTTCATGACCGCCTTGAGACGCTCCTCGAACTGACCGCGGTACTTGGTCCCGGCGATGACCGCCGCCATGTCGAGTGAAAGGACGCGGTGGTCGCGGAGCGACTCCGGGCACTCGCCGTTGGCGATGAGCTGCGCCAGCCCTTCGACGATGGCCGTCTTGCCGACGCCTGGTTCGCCGATGAGCACCGGATTGTTCTTCTTGCGCCGCGTGAGGACTTCCATGACGCGCTGGATCTCTTTCGCGCGCCCGATCGTGGGATCGAGCTGGCCCTCGGCTGCGAGCTGCGTGAGGTCGCGGCAGAAGTGATCGAGCGCCGGCGTCTTGGACTTCTTCTCGCCCTTTGGCGGGGTCTGGGCTGGCGTGCCGCCCCCCTGTTGCCCCTGTGCGCCCCCCTGAGGCATCTCCGTGCCGAGGATGCGCAGTGTCTCGGCGCGGGCGGCGTCGAGATTGACGCCCGCGTCGGTCAACACCTGCGCCGCAATCCCCTTCTCTTCACGGAGAAGCCCGAGCAGGAGGTGCTCGGTGCCGACGTAGCTGTGGTTCAGCTCGCGCGCCTCGCTCATGGCGAGCTCGAGCACTTTCTTGGCGCGCGAGGTATACGGGAGGTCCGGCCCGGTCGTCTGACCGGCTTTGCCCTTCTTGACCGTCTCCTCGATCTTCTGCTGGATGTCGTCCAGCTCGACGCTCAGGTTTTGCAGCACGGTGGCTGCGACGCCCTCGCCTTCGCGAATCAGGCCGAGCAGAATGTGCTCCGTCCCCACGTACTCATGGTGGAGACGTGCGGCCTCCTCACGAGCCATCGCAAGGACTTTCCTCACCCGCTCGGTGAAGTTATAGCCGTTCATAGTTCCCTCACATCCGGGTGATCGCCGCGTTCAGCCGACCGAGCCCGCTTCCTCTTCCAACGCTCTACGCACATACCGTGCGCGCGCCAGGTTGGTCTCGCTTTCCGTGAGCGCCCGGCCTTCGGCAAACGCCAGGTGCGCGGCCTGCGAAAAGATCAGGAGCTTGTTGAGGGTATATACACTGAGGCTGGAGATCAGTTTCAGGCCGACGGCCAACCGTACCCCGCTGAGGTAATTCATCGCCTCGTCGAACGTGAGGCTGCGGGCATAGCGTAGCGTGCCGTACGCGCGCCAAAGCTTGTCCTCGATAATATAACCCGCGTCCCGCAAGAGCACACGACGAGCTTCTGCTTCCCGTTCGACGACATGCCCGACGACTCGCAACAGTTGGTCGAGCAATTCCTCCTCCGAACGCCCGAGCGTCGTCTGGTTCGAGATCTGAAAGAAATTGCCGACGACCTCACTCCCCTCTCCATACAAGCCTCGGTAGGTCAGCCCCATTTGCTGAAGGCTGGCAAGCACCTTTCCGATCTCCTTTGTAAGGACGAGGCCAGGCAGATGAATCAACACCGAGCCGCGCATCCCCGTGCCGACATTCGTCGGGCACGCGGTCAGAAACCCGAACTCGTTGTGATACGAATACGGAACGCGCGCGCCTAAATCCCGATCCAGCTTGTCGATCGCGGCGAACGCCTCCTGGAGGGCAAAGCCGGACCGCATCGATTGGAGACGAAGATGGTCCTCCTCGTTCACCATCACGCCCAGGCCATCCGCGAGAAAGACGGCGGCACCGCTCCGCAGCGGATGCTGCGCGTCGAGTCCCGCGAGTTCCTTGCTCACGAGGTGCCGTTCGTGCAACAGCGCCCGCGCCGTCGGCGGCAACTCGTCCAGACGATACAGCACGGCTTCGTGGAGCGACGGCACCGCGTTCACCGCCTCGCGCACCTGCGCGAGCACCCGGAGGCGCTCACCGTCGCGCGCCCGCCCCCTGAACACATAGCCCTCCACGTTGCGGGCGAAACGAATGCGCGTGGACAACACGATGTCCGAGTGCGGACCCGACGCATCGAGCCAGCCAACGCCCCCGTCGGGCAGCAATGAGAGATCGACGCTCACGACATCACTCCATCACCCGGATGCGATCGCGCAGATCGGCCGCCAGCTCGAACTGCTCGCTCTCGATCGCTCGACGCAACCGCTCCTTGAGCTCACCCAGCGCCGCCGCGCGCTCCAACGTCTCGGTCATTGGCGGCCGATACGTCCGGCCGACGTGCCGATGGTTGCCATGTACTCGACGGAGCAATTCACGAATCCCCGCTTCGAAGTTGGTGTAGCAGCGCGCGCAGCCCCAACGACCCGTCGCCTTGAAGTCCGCCATGGTCGTGTTGCAGAAGGCGCATTTCAGCCCTTCCCCACTCGGCTGCGGAACCTGTTGATGAAGAAACTCCGCAAGCGGATGCTTCGGCGTCGCGACAGTCGTCTCGACACCGCGCTCGGCGGCGCAGCGCTCGCACAGGTGTAGCTGGTGCACCGCGTTGTTCTCGATCGTGGTCAGGTGCACCACGGCATCACGCTCACGGCAACTATCGCACAACATCAGGGAACCACTTCGCGAACGTCCGTGTCGGTCAGACGTCCGTCCTCGAGCAAGAGAGTACGATCGGTGCGCGCCGCAAGGGAGCGATTGTGCGTCGCGATCACCATGGCGATCTCGAGATCGCGCGACAGCTCCACGAAGAGATCGTGCAGCCGCTCGCTGTTCATGTGATCGAGATTGCCCGATGGTTCGTCCGCGAGCAAGACGGCCGGATCGAGCGCCAGCGCACGCGCGACCGCCGTGCGCTGCTGCTCTCCACCCGACAGGGCCGCCGGCCTGTGATGCATGCGCGCCGCGAGACCCACACGCGCCAGGAGCTCCTCGCCGCGCGTCCGCGCGCGCCGGTCGTCCCACCCCGCGATCCGCATCGGCATCAACACATTTTCCAACGCGGTGAATTCGCGCAGCAGGTGATGAAACTGGAACACGAACCCCACGCAGCGGTTTCGCAGCTTGGAGAGCTGATCGTCGTTGCGTCCCGTCAACGACTCGCCGGAGATGCGGACCACGCCACGCGTCGGCCGGTCGAGCGCGCCGAGGAGGTGCAGCAGCGTGCTCTTGCCGGCGCCGCTCGAGCCGACGATCGCGACCATCTGCCCGCGCGCCACCTGCAAGTTGACGCCGTCGAGCACGGTGATCGTCCCGCCGTCACCGCCGCGATACACTTTCGCCAGGTCAATCGCCTCGAGCACGATCATTCGTGTCGAATCGCCTCCACCGGGAACAAGCGCGCCGCCTGTAGCGACGGATAGATCGTCGCTACTGCTGCAACTGCCAGACTCGCCAGCACGGTCACCAGCACATCGCCAAGCTGCGTCGCGACCGGCAAGTGGTCAATGAAATATACGGATGGATCCAGGGGGATGAGTTTGTTGTCGCCGATCAGCCTCGACGCAATGAGCCCAATGACCAACCCGGCGAACGTCCCGACGACGCCGATCACGAGTCCCTGCGCAAAGAACACACGTCGAATCGATCGTGCCGGCATCCCCATCGCGCGCAGAATCCCGATCTCCTTCGTCTTGTCCGTCACTACCATGACGAGCGTGCTGATGATGTTGAACGCGGCCACGAGCACGATCAACAACAGAATCACTGCCATGCCGAGCTTCTCGAGCTTGAGCGCGTTGAACAAGCCCATGTTCTGCTGACGCCAATCGCGCACCTCGAACGGCATCCCGAGGCTATCGGCCAATCGCTGTCGCGTGTCGAACGCCGCATCGCGCGTCGGCGTCTTCACCTCGAGCCCCGACACCGCCGTACCGAGTTGCGCGAGCTCCTGGGCGGCCCGCAGCGAGATGATGACGTAGTTGTTGTCGTACTCGTACATGCCGGTGTTCACGATGCCGGTGACCTCGAACGTTTCGGTCTTCGCGATCGGCATGCCGGTCACGGGATCGAACCGGCCCGGGGTGCTGGTCGTGAGTGTGATCGAATCGATCCCCGGCGTCACGTTCAGCCGGTCGGCGAGCTTCGACCCAAGCACCGCGCCGCGCTCCTGGCCATCAGCGGTCGAGAAGGTGAAATCGCCCGCGGTCGCAAACTCGCGGATGCGCGTCACGTGCGGCGTACCCGGCGCGTCCGGAGGCAGTCCCTCGACGAATGCGCCCTCGATCCACTTATGATGCACGGCGCGCACGAGCGCCTGCGTGTACACGTACGGCCCCGCGGTGACGACACCCTTCTGGCGCAGCACCTTCTTGAGCACGAGCTGCCAGTCGCTCATCACCATGTCCTCGCCGTACGTCTGCACGCGAATGTCCGGACTTCCTATGAGAATTTTCTCACGGAGGTCATTCTGGAGGCCGGTCATCACGCCCATAATGACGATGAGCGCGCTCACGGCGATCGTGACGCCGCCGATGGCGATGAGGCTGATCAGCGACAGCAGCCTGGAGCCGCGGCGGCTGCGCAGATAGCGCCAGGCGATGGACAGCTCGAGTCGAGTCATTCTGGCCGCAGCGTGGGAAAGAGGATCACATCACGAATGTTGGGCGTGTTCGTGAGGTACATGAACAGTCGGTCCACGCCCACACCCACGCCGCCCATGGGCGGCATGCCGTATTCCATGGCCCGGAGATAATCCTCGTCTACCCCCGACGCCTCTTCGTCGCCCGCCGCCCGCAGGCGCGCCTGCGCCTCGAAACGCCGCCGTTGATCCAGCGGGTCGTTCAGCTCGCTGAAGGCGTTCGCGAGCTCCTTCCCGCGCGCGAACAGCTCGAATCGCTCCGTCAACGTCGGATCGCCTCGCTTGGGCTTCGCCAGCGGCGACAGCTCGACCGGGTAATCCAACACGAACGTCGGCTCCGTGAGCTTCGATTCGACCAGTGCCTGAAACATCTCATCGAGGACCTTGGGGCGGCTCAGTGTCTCCACCTTCTGCACCCCGACGCGCCGTGCTGAGTTCCGCAGCGTGTCGTCGTCCATCGCGATGGCATCCGCGCCCAGCGCCCGGTTGAGCGAAGGCACCCACTCGACGCGCGGGAACGGCGGCGAGAACACGGGTACGCCTTCCGTCCCATGCTCCACGGCACCGTGCACGGTCGGCGGGGACCACACCGCGCGCACGGCGTCGGCGGCGCGCACGAGCAGCGCCTCGACGCGCGACATCATCACCGTGTAATCGGCGTACGCCTCGTAGAATTCGAGCATCGTGAACTCCGGATTGTGCGTCCGGTCAATGCCCTCATTTCGAAAGTCGTGCCCGATCTCGTAGACGCGGTCGAAGCCGCCGACGATCAATCGCTTGAGGTACAGCTCGTCCGCGATGCGCAGATACAGCGGCATGTCGAGCGCGTTGTGATGCGTCGTGAACGGCCGAGCCGTCGCGCCACCATACAGCGGCTGCAACACGGGCGTTTCGACCTCGAGGTATCCGAGCTCGTCCAGCGCGCGGCGCATCTCCGAGGTCATCCGCGAGCGCGCGCGAAACAACGCACGAACTTCGGGATGCACGGCCAGATCCGCGTAGCGCTGGCGATATCGCTGCTCCGGATCGGCGAATCCCGAGTGACGCACGGTCGTTCCGTTCACGCTTTCTTCCTTGCCGAACGGAAGCGGACGAAGCGACTTCGCGAGTAGCTCGACCTTCGCGACGCGAACCGTCACCTCACCCGTACGCGTGCGGAAGAGCGGACCGGACACGCCGATGACGTCGCCGATGTCGAACAGATCGAGAACGCCGTAGGCGTTCTCTCCCAACAGATCCTTCTTGAAGTACAACTGAATGCGCCCACTGTCGTCCGCGATGTGCGCGAACGTCGTCTTGCCATGCGCGCGCCACGCGACGATGCGCCCCGCCACGCTGACGGTCTCACCCTCGTCGCTCACGCCCTCTGGCTGCCGCGCCACGGCGTCCGCCGCGCGATGCGTCCGATCGAATGCATACGCGAACGGCGCGATTCCGCGTGCCTCGAGTGCATCGAGCTTCTCGCGTCGCGCGCGCTGGACGAAGTTGAGCTCCTCCGACTCGTTCGTGGAATTGCTGTTGGTGTCGCTCACGCCGCGGCGCTCCCACCGCCCGTCGCGCTGGCGCCGAATTGCGAGAGATACGCTTCGATGAACGGGTCGATGCCACCGTCCATCACCTTCTGCACGTCGGGGATCTTCAGCTCGGTGCGGTGATCGTTGACCATCGTATACGGTTGAAAGACGTAGCTGCGAATCTGACTTCCGAAGCTCACGTCCGATTTCTTCGAGTCCATTTCCGCCTTGATCTTCGCCTGCTTCTCGACCTCGATCTGATACAGACGGTTCTTCAGCATCTTCATCGCGGTGCCCTTGTTCTTGTGCTGCGATCGCTCCTGCTGCGACGACACCACGATGCCGGTGGGAATGTGCGTCAGCCGCACCGCGGAACTCGTTTTGTTCACGTGCTGGCCGCCGGCGCCGGACGCGCGGAACACGTCCATCTTGATGTCTTCGTCGCGGATCTCGATGTTGATCTCGTTGTCGACGACTGGATACACGAAGGCGGACGCGAAGCTCGTATGCCGGCGCGCCTGGGCGTCGAAGGGCGAGATGCGCACGAGACGATGCACGCCTGCTTCGGCCTTGAGAAAACCGTAAGCATATGGCCCCTTGATCTCGAGCACCGCGCCTTTGATGCCCGCTTCCTCGCCATCGCTCATGTCGAGGATCTCCACCGTGTAACCGCGGCGCTCGGCCCATCGCGTGTACATGCGCATGAGCATCGATGCCCAATCCTGCGCTTCGGTGCCGCCGGCGCCTGCACTGATCTCGAGCTGTGCATCGCGGAAATCATCCGGGCCGGACAGCAATGAGCGAAGTCTAAACGCCTCCAGTTCCTCGCCGATCGCGTCGGCCTCGCGCGCGATCTCCGCGGCGAGGCCGTCGTCAGGCTCCGCCTCGAGCATCTCCTCGAGCTCCCGCGCGCTCTGCACGCGCCCGCTCAGAGAATCGTAGGGCTCGACCCAGCCCTTGACCGCCTTCACCTGCTGGACCACCGCTTGCGCCGCTTGCTGATCGTTCCAGAAGCCCGCGGCGGACATGCGATCCTCGAGCTGCCTCAGCGTCTCGCGCTTGGCATCGAGGTCAAAGATACCTCCGCAGCTCGGCGAGTCGCTCGGCG
>Ga0308176_10002819_pt1 | contig 11022 bp, 12 predicted proteins | sample PhyCR2_3_FD_203890 | JGI IMG/M metagenome (GOLD analysis project Ga0308176, IMG submission 203890) | Soil microbial communities from UC Gill Tract Community Farm, Albany, California, United States - DLSLS.C.R2 | ecosystem: Environmental > Terrestrial > Soil > Agricultural land | place: USA... | reverse complement strand
ACCAGCTGGCCGCCCACCCGGGTCGCCGGCACGCCGCGGCGTATGGTCGCGCCGCCCTCGGTGTCGCCGACGTCGAAGCGGGGCAGGTCCACGGCGACGCCGTCGCCGCGCCCGTACAGGGTCAGCACCGGGTCGATCCCGGCCAGGTCGAGATTCCACCGGCCGACGCCCGCCTCGCCGTAGCGGAACCCCAGCGTGCCGTTCGGCACCCGTGGCTCGCCGGTCGCGTCGAGCAGCACCGTCTTGTGCGCCGCGTTCTCCCCGGCGTCGCCCAGGTCGGCCGCGGTCAGGAACCGCCCCGGCGTGTACGCGTCGCCGCGCTCCTGCAGCGTCACCAGGAACGGCAGGTCGGTGAACCTCGTGACGTAGTCGGTGAAATAGGGAACCTGCCGGTCGCGGTAGAACTCCGACAGGATCACGTGGCCCATCGCCATCGCCAGCGCCCCGTCGGTGCCGGGCGCCGCGGGCAGCCAGTCGTCGGCGAACTTGGTGTGGTCGGAGTAGTCCGGGCTCACGACGACGACCTTCTGACCGCGGTAGCGCGCCTCGGTCATGAAGTGTGCGTCCGGCGTGCGGGTGATCGGCAGATTGGTGCCCCAGATCATCAGGTAGGACGAGTTCCACCAGTCGCCGGACTCGGGCACGTCGGTCTGGTCGCCGAACACCTGCGGGGACGCGATCGGCATGTCGGCGTACCAGTCGTAGAACGACAGGATCGTCCCGCCGATCATGGACAGGAACCGCGTCCCGGCCGAGTAGGACACCTGGGACATGGCCGGGATCGGGGAGAACCCCACCACCCGGTCCGGCCCGTACGTCTGGATCGTGTGTACGTGCGCAGCCGCGACCAGCTCGCTCACCTCGGGCCAGGACGCGCGGACGAACCCGCCCTGGCCGCGCGCGCCGGTGTAGCGGGCCCGCCGGTCCGGATCGCCGGTGATCTCCGCCCAGGCCAGCACCGGATCACCCAGCCGGCCGCGCGCCTCCCGCCACATCTCCAGCAGCGGCGCCCGCACGTAAGGGAACCGCACCCGCGCGGGCGAGTAGGTGTACCAGGAGAACGATGCCCCGCGGGGGCAGCCGCGGGGCTCGTACTCGGGGGAGTCCGCTCCGGTCGAGGGATAGTCGGTCTGCTGCGTCTCCCAGGTGATGATCCCGTCCTTGACGTAGACCTTCCACGAACACGACCCGGTGCAGTTCACCCCGTGGGTGGACCGCACTTCCTTGTCGTGCCGCCACCGCTCCCGGTAGAACTCCTCCGCCCCGCGCCCACCGCGCCGGTGCACCTCCCGGTAGTCCGCCGACGGATCACCCGGGACGAAGAACTGCGCTCGCCGCAAGAGCGACTCGACCGGCTCACCCGCCGGCAACAAGGGGGCCAGCGTCTGTTGACCCGGCGATGGCTCGACCATTGGACACCCCGATCTCCGGGTTCCTGGTGACTCGAGTGCAGGCGTCGTCGACACTAGACGAGCCGCTGGTGACTGCCAACGCCCCGCGTTGGATTGGTTTATCCAACATGCATGTAAGAATGAAGTCGTGACCAGCTTGTCGCGTACCGACGCGGGCCCGGCCCGGTTCGGGGTGAGCCGGTCGCGGGTGCTCGCGGCGCTGCAGGACGCCGGCCGGCCGCTGGATGTCACCGAGGTGGCCAGGCTGGTCGGCTTGCATGTGAACACCGCCCGGTTCCACCTCGACGGGTTGGTCGAGGCCGGGGCCGCGGACCGGGAGGTGGAGCGGCGCGAGCAGCCGGGCCGTCCCCGGTTGCTGTACGGCGCCCGGCCGACCGCGGCGCGAGCCGGCGCCCGCAGCTACCACCTGCTCGCCGAGATCCTCACCAGCTTCGTCGCCGCGCAGGTGCCGCAGCCGGCTCGGGCGGCGCAGAACGCGGGCCGGGAGTGGGGGCGCTACCTGGCCGGACGGCCGGGGCCCTTCGAGCGGGTGACCGCCGCGGTCGCGACCCGCCACCTCGTCGACGCCCTCGACGGCCTCGGCTTCGCCCCGGAGGCCAGGACGGCCGGCGGCAAGCGGCAGATCCTGCTGCACAACTGCCCGTTCCGGGAGGTCGCGAGCAAGCACCAGGACGTGGTCTGCGCCATCCACCTCGGCCTGATGCAGGGCATGCTCGCCGAGCTCGACGCCCCCATCGACGCCGCGCGGCTCGAACCGTTCGTGGAGCCGAACCTGTGCATCGCCCGTCTGGTGCGGCGCTCCGGGCCGGAGGACACGCCGACGCCGGTACGGGGCAAGACCCGCAGCGGCCTTCCCGCCTGACCGGCTCTGCCAACGGTCTGACCAGGTCAACCGGCGCCGGTGCCGGTCAGGGCGCGCTACCGGCTCGGCACCCGGGCCCGCTCGCAGACCCAGCCGTCGGGTAGTTCGCCGGAGGCGAGGAAGGCCTGCAGCCGCGCGGCCGCCGGCGGGGTGAGCGCCTGGTCGGCCTGCGGGTAGAGGATCCGCTCCTCCTTCGGGTTGTGGTGCTGCTCGAGCACCGTCAACCGCCGGCACGCCTCGCGGAGGAGCTCGGGCGCGGCGTTGCCGGCCAGCGCGGCGTCGAGCGTGTCGAGAGTGGTCCAGATCTGGCCGTGCTCCCGCAGCATGACGAAGATCGGCGCCAGCAGCCCGGCCTCCGCCAACGGCGGGAACAGGAACTCCTCTTCCAGGTAGAGGTGGCGGCGCAGGGCCCGCACCGCTCCGGTCAGCGCCCAGACGTCGCCCGCACGGACGAACTCCTCGATGCCGGCGTCGATCTCGCGATGCTCGCGCTGCAAGGCCGCGGCCAGCGAATCGGTAGCCAAGGGACCTCTCCTTTTCCGCGGTTGGTGGCCGGCGGTTGCCAGCCGGTGCGTGGGTGGCTCAGGTGGCCAGCAGCGCGCCGAGGGCGATCAGCGCCAGGGTGAGCAGCCCGATCGCGGCCCGCAGCACGACCGCGGCACGCGCACCCCGCTCGACCTGCTCGGCGAGCCGATGGTCCTGCGGGGCCGCGAGCGCGGCGCGGCGCAGCCGGGTCATCCGCCGGGCTTGACCGACTCCGACCGCCAGCGCGACGACCAGCGCGGCCGAGACGACCACCGCGACGGTCGCAGTGCCGTCCCAGGTTCGCCCGCTGAGCAGCGCGGCGCCGGTGCCGAGCGCGACGACCAGCGCCACGCCGCCGATCCAGAGGTAGCTACGGCCGAGGGCACGGAAGAACGCCACCCGCGTCGCGGGGTCGAGGGTGGCGGTGCCGGCGGACGCCACCGCGGCGATCGCGACGTAGCCGCCGACCCAGATGCCACTCGCCAGCGTGAACACACCGAGCAGCACTGCCCGGGTCGTCTCGGACATCACGACTCCAGAGCGGACGACAGCGCGCCGCCGCCGGCCTGGATGCGCCCGGTGCCGGCCGCGAGAGTGCCGTCGCTCCGTCGTGCCATGCTCATGTCACGGAGTTTATCCGACTCCACTCGGTAAAACGAGAGCAGGGCGGTCTGGCGGCCCGTGCGGCGGGTCGGACGGGCCGAGGTCAGCCTGCGGTCGGCGAGAGCGGCGGTTCGGGCGGCCGGCGCGTGATGCCGACCCGCCACCGGGGCGGCCCCTGCTCGATGGTGGTGATGCCCCAGCCGCCGGAGTCGTTGCGGCGCACCCGTCGCCACAGCGGGCCGGGGTCGCCGGTCGCGTGCAGTTCGACCTGCTCGCCGGGTCGCAGTCGCAACAGCCGGTCGAGGGCGGCGTCGGCGCCCTGGGCACCGGGGAGGCGGTCGAGGTCGATGATCGGGCCCTCGGTCAGCGCATACCACTCGTGCGGGTGCGCGCCGAGGCTGGTGACGCTGGGCGCGGCCGTCTCCGCGACGGCGAGGATCTTCTCCTCGGCGGCAAGGTGCGCCTCGAGCTCGGTCTGCAGGTCGCGGACGGTGGCGCTGAGCTGAGCGGGGCGCAGCGTCCGACCGCCGGCCACGGCCTGGGCGAGTTCTTCGATCGTCAGGCGCAGTTCGAGGTGGTCGGCACGCAGCCGGGCCATGTCGTCGGCGGTGTGCCTGGCGGTGCGGAACAGCAGCCACTCCTCGTCGACGACCTGCCGAAGCACCTCCAGGTGCAGGTAGTCCACCAGCGCGGCGAGTTCCTCGGCCGGCCAGCGACCCTCGTCGGCCTCGCGCAGCACCGGGTCGGCCCGGCTGGTCACTTCGCGGCGCAGCACCGCGTGCTCGTCCGACAGCGACGCCGGCGCGAACGTGCCGGTCGGGTCGCCGTCGTCGGTCGGGATGGTCATGGCCGTGGACCTCCTTCTCGCGGTGAGGCGGCGGACCGCGATCTCGCCGTAGCCACGAAGATCACAGCATTCTTCAGAAAATCTCGGCTAAAATAATGGTAGCTGGAGTGCACGACGAGCGTAGCCGGCTCCGGGCCCACACCGCACCGGAGCGCGATCGCATGTCGCTGCTCGTCGAGGCCGGCGGGCACGTACCGGAGGCGTTGTGAGCCATGTTCCAGAGACGACAGAGCCGGGTGTTCGTCGGCGTGGACAAGTCGCTGGCGAGCCTGCAGGCGTTGCGCCGAGCCGCCGCGGAGGCGCAGCATCGCCGCGTTGACCTGTACGTCGTGCACGTCAGGAATCCGGCGCGGTCCGCGTGGCTGATGGACTCCCTCGGACAGCCGATCCCCGGCGGCTGGCTCGAGCCGCCCCGCACCGACTGGTTGAACGCGAGCGCCCTGCAGGTGATCGCCACGAGCCTGGATGAGGCGCTCGGCGGCACACCCGCGGACCTCACCGTGCACCGCACGGTCCTTGTCGGGTGCCCGGGCGCCGAGCTGGCGGCTCTTGGTCGGCTCGATGACGACCTGCTCGTCGTGGGAACCCGCGGCGGCCGGCAATGGCGTCATCCCGGCCGGGGCTCGGTCAGTCGATACTGCGTCAACCACTCGCGCTGCCCGACGCTCGTCGTCCCCCGCCCGGAGCTCGCGCGCACCATGCACCACCGGTCGGCGCCGCGCGACCTCTGGAAAGAGTTCGACACGATCAGCGGAGCCCGCTGATCCGCAGCGCGCCGAGCGGCGACTCGGACCGGGCGGACGTGGTCTCCCGGGTATGGACGGGAGCCGGCCGGGCAGACCGGAGGTGGATCAACGTCATGGTCCCGACCGCCGGACAGGGAGATCGACGCGCAGGCCCACGGCGCCGTCGCCCGCTCCCTCGGCGCGCAAATCGCCGTCCTGCTCAAGAACGACGGCGGGCTGCTACCGCTGGACGCCACCGTCGGGCCATCGTCCTCATCGGACAGTCAACCTTCATCGACGAGGCCTGCCTCGGCGGCGGCGGCTCCTCCAAGGTGACCCCGCTGTACACGGTGCGTCCGCTGGACGGCATGCGGGACGTGCTGCGGGACCTCGGCTCGTCCGCCACAGTGGCCAAGGTGACCGTCACCGACGACCTGTCCAACCTGGACGAGGCGAGGAAGGCGGCCGAGCAGTGGTGCTGAAGGACGGCAACCCCATGGTGATGCCGTGGATCGACAAGGTCGGGGCCGCTGAACTCCCGCACCGGCCGGCCGACGACCTGAGGGCTGCCCCGGAACAGCGAGCCCGCCAGCGGGGTGAGAGGGCGATCGACGCGGTCCACCGGCGGCGGCAGTAGTCCCGGCCTGGCGGCTTTCACACCGGTCCCGCCCGGGTTAGGTTCGCATCGGCTCGGCGCTGGCGGGAGGACATGAGGTGACAGGTCGGATCGTCGTTGGCATCGACGGCTCGCAGCAGAGCGGCAACGCGCTCGAATGGGCGGTGGCCAGAGCACGCCTCGGGGGCGAGCAGCTCGAGCTGGTCAACGCCTACAACCTTCCTCTCAACCTCGACTTCTACGGCTACCAGGGTCTGGCTGCGAGTAATCCCATGGAGTGGATGACGGAGTTCTCCACGCAGCTGCTCGACGCCGCGGCGGCGCGCGTACGGGCGCTGGCACCTGAGCTGACCTCCACCCGCACCTCGACGATGGGCCAACCCGCCTTCGTGCTGGCGGCGGCCTCCGAGGGCGCGGACGCCGTCGTCGTCGGTCGACGCGGGCTGGGCGGTGCCGCCAGCGTGCTGCTCGGTTCGGTGAGCAACCGGCTGACGATCCAGTCGGAATGCCCCCTGGTCGTCGTCGGCGAGGGCGACCTTCCGACGACCGGCCCGATCCTCGTGGGCGTCGACGGGACGGAGTTCGGCACGAACGCGCTCCGCTACGCGATCGCCGAGGCGGCCGTGCGCAAGACCTCGGTGCGGGCCGTCGCCGCCTACGAGGTCCTGCACACGGAGTTCGAGCCCGATCCGGAGCTCGTCGCTCGGATGCGGGCGGACGTCGAGGCTGAGGTCGCCGGCGTGATCACCCGGGCGCTCGACGAGGTGCGCGGGACGGGGGCCGAGTCACCGAGCGTGGACCACGTCGCGGTGGAGGGCCGGGCCGCCGACGCGATCCTGGGCCAGGCCGGCGATGCGCAGCTGATCGTCGTCGGCACCCACGGCAAGGGCCTGGTCCGCCGGGTCCTGCTGGGGTCGGTGAGCCGGCAGGTCCTGAACGACGCCGACCGGCCGGTCGCCGTCGTCGATCTCCCGGACAGCTGATCCCGCCGCACGCCCGGTCCGCTCGGACACCGGGAGATCGTGACGGTGGTCGTCGTCACTGGTCGTGCGGCGCCGGGGAGGTCGGGTCGGTGGCCGGACGGGCCTCATACCGGCTCAGCCGACGCCAGATCCAGCTCGACGGCACGCGCCGACCCGAGACGACGTACTCGGTGACCGTCTCGAACAGCAGGGTGGCCTCCAGCGACCGGCGGGCGGTGGGGCGCCCGGCCAGCAGGATCTCGTCGTCGACGGCGAGCAGGAAGTCCGCGTCGGGCGCGAGCGAGCAGTCCTCGCCGCGCAGCACGAGCAGCGGCACCGCAGGCAGGGGCTCGTCCCTGTTGACCGGCTCCCGCATCAGGTCGCCGAGCCGTGCCTGACCGGACGCGAGCCAGGCCTGCACCGCCGGCGCCTCCCGGCCACTGAGCCGGACCTTCCACAAATCCTGGAGGTGGTGGCCGCACAGGGTCGTCAACTGGTCGATCACGCCCGCCGCCCACCGGTCGCCGCGAGCCGGCATCTCCCGCAGGAAGCGCCGCAGCAGCGGGGTGCTGAGCTGCGCGTACACCTCGCGGGCCACCAACTCGGGGGGCACCAGCAGCGCATCGATCGCCATCATCGCGAACAGCGGCGAGCTGGCCGGGCGGTTCTGCCGGGCGGCGACGAACAGGTCCGGGTTCGCCTGGAGGGCCGCGGCCACGAGCGAGAGGTTGGTCGTGTCGCTGTCCGTGCCGGCGACGAAGCCGGCGGCCTGCCGCAGATCGACCCGATCCGGATCCGACCCGTCACCGGTGGAGGAAGGATCACGGTCGGGTGTCCCGGCCACGGCTGCGGGCTTGACGACCGCCACGTCGAGCCCCTCGGCGTTCAGGTCCCGAGCCAGCTCGCGGATGAAGCGGCCACCGCCACAGACAACCCACCGACCGGCCCTCGGCGGCTGGCCGCGGGGCGGCGGCTCCGCGCCGGGCCCGCTCTGCAGCCACACCATCAGCTGGTACGAGGCCGGCGCGTGCAGAGCGAGCCGCAGGTGGTCGCCGAAGGCGTCGAACGGGTTGACCACCGACGGCGTGCCGAACGCGCGCATCTGCCGGGCGATCGCCGGGGACGTCGTCCGCGCCACCACCGGCAGGTCGGGGCGCAGCAGTGCCGCCGTCATGGTGACCGCGAGGTTCGCCTCGTCGTCGTCGGTGAGGGCGAGGACGGCTTCGCAGGACGGATGACCGAGGCCGGCGATCCCGAGGTGGCCCGGGTCGCGCACGTCGCCGACCAGGCCCGGCACGTCCACCCGGTAGGAGTCCAGCTCCAGGTCGTCGATCCGGTCGTCAGAACGGTCGATGACGACGATGCGCCGCCCCAGCCCGTCGAACGCGTGGCCGAGCAGCTGCCCGGTCCGCCCGTAGCCGGCGATCAGCAGGAACGGCTCGCGCAACCGGGCCACCCGTCGCCGGAACCGCTGCAGGGCCACAGCCTGCCGGAACGCGCGGTCCTGCAGCAGTGCCAGCAACGATCCGATCGCGTACGCCCAGCCGATGACGGTGAGGTAGATGGCGACCGTGACCCACATCCGCTGCCCGTACGTGAACGGGAAGGGGATCTCGCCGAATCCGATCGTCGATGCCGTGTAGCTCATGACGTAGAACGCGTCGAAGAAGCCCATGCGCGATGGCTGGCCCTGCGCGTCCTGACCGGGGATCAGCTTCAGGCCTAGGACGCTGACCGCGAAGATCACGATCAGCACGATCAGCGGAGTTCGCATTCGGCGCAGTACCAGGAAGATCGTCTCGGACGCCTGGGTGGCCGACGCATGCGGCATCCGACGGAGGCGTGACCGTGCCGGCCGGTGGTCGTCCCCGACCAGGCGGTGCCAGAAGGCGAGCAGCGGGTTGACCACGGCGCACCGGCTAGCGTCGCTGGAAGGAGACGGTCTCGACCATGAGCAGGACCACCGACACGAGGTTGGCCAGCAGCGCGCCGCCGGACAGCGACACCACGCTGGCCATGGACCCGGGGGTGACGCCCTGCGAGGAGACGTACTCGGCGTATCCCCACACCAGCGCCGCCGCGAGCAGCTGGAGGTCGGCGACGAGGCTGGTCGCGAGGTGCACCGCGCCGAGCTGCGTACGGTCGCCGAACTTGAGCACCGTGGCGATCAGGCTGACCACCACCGCCCCGAACAGCTCGTACACGTTGTGCAGGGCCGGGTCGTCGATGTCGCCGATGAAGAACCCGAAGTTGAGCGTGGCGGCGAGCAGCACGAAGAAGCCGAACACCACCTTCTCGAGGTTCATCCGGGCCTCCGGTGCCTCGGCCCGCCGGCCGCCGCCACCACGCTAGCCGCAGACCGGTGTCGTCGCCGACGACACGCGTGGTCAGTCCGGGTCGAGTCGCAGCCGGCCGCCGCTGACCTGCCGGACCATCTCGTCGAGCTTCTGCCGGCTGAGGAACGCGAGGGACTCCGACACGGCGGCGACCGGCTCGGCCCTGGTGCTGCCGTGAAGGTCGAACCGGTAGGTCACACAGCCCCCGTCGAAGGTGTAGTGCCGCTCGCCGCCGTAGCCGGCGCTGACCCTCGTCACCCGCTCGAAGCGGCGCATTTCCGGCAGCTCGCTGGGCACTTCGGTGGCGCCGGTGACGTCGCAGGACGGGCGGAGCAGGACGGTCAGGGCGTGCATGCCGTCGCGGTCGGAGCTGAACAGCATGGTCACCTCGCCGTCGCGCGGCCGGATCTCGTCGAACGACCAGCCCGGCGGGACGGTACGGATGCACGGCAGCCACTGCGCGCTCGGCACGGCCTGGGCCATGATCAACACGCCGCGGCGGACCGTTCCGGGCTTGCTGGTGCAGCTGGGCAGCCGGCCGACGTCCTCGGCGACCTCACCGGTGTTGACGCAGCCGCCGGCCAGCGCGGCGAGCAGCAGCCAGGACATCAGCGCCGGGCGCCTCACAGCGGGCTCCGCAGCAGCGCAACGACGAGCTGAGAGGCCAGGACGGCGAGCACGACGACGCCGATCAGCAACCCGACCCGCCGGACCGTCCAGCGCTGGATGCGGATCGGCGGCAACCGCTGCGGCAGCAGCTTGGTGAACTCCGCGTGCAGGTCGCGACCGTGCTCCCGGATCATCCGGCGCAGTTGGGACGGCATGGTCAGCCCGCGGGTCGCGGCGAACGCCTCTGCGATCTCGCTGTCGGAGAAGCGGAGCCGGGCCCGGTCGTAGACCGTGCGGACATCGCTGCGTAGCGCCAGGACGAGCATCATGTTGCCGAGGTCGACGGCCTGCCGCCACGGGCTCGGCCGGATCTCGGCGAACGCGGAGTCGATCAGCACCAGCCGGCCGTCCCGGACCAAAAGGTTCGCCGGCTTGATGTCGCGGTGGGCCAGGCCGGCCTCCCACAGCTGCCGGACTATGTGCAGGCCCTGGTCGATCAGCGCCTCGTCGACCTCGGCGTCGCCGACCTCCTCGGCGTCCGCGAAGAACTCGGTGACCAGCAGGTATTCCCGCTCCGGGGTGATCTCGACGAACCCGTACGGTTCCGGGACGGGCAACTCGGCCGAGTGCATCAGCCGCAGCACGTAGTCCTCGTACTGGACGAGCCGGCGCACGGTGTTGAACGGCTTCTCGTCCTCCAGCCGGCCGTAGAGCAGCGTGCGGCCGAGCTTGTACCACCGGTCCGAGCGGAGGTGGGTGATCGCGTAGAGCTTGCCGAACAGGTAGGACTCCGGGTCGCCCTTGACCGTCAACCGCAGCGGTGTCGAACCGCCCGAGCCCTCGAGCCCGAACGGCTTGACCGCCGTCACCACCACGCCCAACTGGTCGTGCAGGGCGCGCACGATGGCCTCGCCGCGGTGCCCGGTCACGTCCAGGTGGGCCGACCGCCGGCGCCGATACGTGACCGGGAAGACGTCGTTGGGCACCAGTAGGCGCCAGCCCGCCAGCGGGATCGCCACACCGAGGGCGACACCGACCAGGATGTCGGTCGGGTGATCGATGGCCAGGTAGAGCCGGCCGACGCAGACCAGCCCGACCACCCCGGCGGCGATCAGCTTCCCGCGGTCCCGGGCCCGCCCGGCCGGCACCAGCGCGTAGAGCACGTTGACGGCGGTGGCCGCGAGCACCGCCACCGGCCGGGACGGCATCGCGAAGCCCTGCCAGGAGCCCACCATCTCGACGGTCAGCGGTCGCGGTCGCTGGATGACCTGGTTCGCCAGGTCGGTCAGGTTACTGACCAGCCACATGGTGCCGATCCACACGAACAGGTGCCGCCACCGACGCCAGATCAGCATCACCAGCAGGCTGCCCCACCACACCCCGAGCACGACCGGGCCGATCGCGGCGTCCAGGCCACGGAAGAACGTGCTGAGCGCGTCGACCCGGACCGCGGCGAGCCCGGACAGCACCGGTCCCTCGATCTCGTCCAGGCGCAGCGTGAGACCGCCGGACGGGATCAGCAGCA
>Ga0308176_10002817_pt1 | contig 11024 bp, 11 predicted proteins | sample PhyCR2_3_FD_203890 | JGI IMG/M metagenome (GOLD analysis project Ga0308176, IMG submission 203890) | Soil microbial communities from UC Gill Tract Community Farm, Albany, California, United States - DLSLS.C.R2 | ecosystem: Environmental > Terrestrial > Soil > Agricultural land | place: USA... | reverse complement strand
GGCGCGCAGTCGACCGCGACAACATCGCGCTCGAGCACCACCGCCTCGTGACCCGCGCGCGCGACCGCAAGGGCGGCGGCGAGCCCCCCGACGCCACCGCCCGCGACGACGAACCTCACAATGTCGTCAGTTGCTCGGCCCGGTGAAGAACCCGGTCACGGTCACGTGGCCGTCCTGCTCGTCGTACTGGCAGGTGATCAGCTCGTGGTTGTTACTCACGCCCTGCAAGCCGCGCGAGATGATGGTGTCGCCGAGCGTCAGGTACTTGTAGACGAACACCTGTTGGCTGCCCGTGCCGTTGAAGTTGCTGCCCATCGGCGCGACGAAGCTGCTCGGGAACGTGACCTGTTGGCCGTTCACCTCGCACATGAGCGTCCGCTCGATCAGGTTCTTGTTCTGATCCGTCGGATCCGCGAACGCGGCAGGGACCGCAACGAGGACCGAGGACGCGAGCACCGCGAGGGTGAGGCTACGTGCCGACATGAAACGAGTCCTTTCGCTTGGGGACAACCGCCCCGCGTGCGCGAGTCTCTTCCTGCCGAACTGCTGAGTCAAGTGCGCCCTACACTGCGGCGCGCACATGATTTCGACGAACCAGTTCAAGAACGGAAACCACATCGAGGTCGAGGGCACGATCTTCAAGGTCCTCGAGTTCCAGCACGTCAAGCCAGGCAAGGGCGGGGCGTTCGTGCGCACGAAGCTGCGCCGCGCGTCGGACGGCAACGTGATCGACCGCACGTTCCGCGCGGGCGAGAAGTTCCGCGCGGTCCGCACCGAGGCGCGCAAGATGCAGTTCCTCTACGCCGACGGCACCGACGCGCACTTCATGGACACCGACTCCTACGAGCAGCTCGCGGTCCCGGAGTCGGCGGTGCAGGACGCGCTGCGCTGGACGAAGCCCAACGACGAGGTCGACCTGCTGTTCATCGATGGCCAGCCGAGCGATCTGCAGCTGCCGTCGAGCGTCGAGCTCGAGGTCACCCAGACCGAGCCCGGCGTGCGCGGCGACACGGCATCCGGGGGCGGCAACAAGCCGGCCACGCTCGAGACCGGGGCGACGGTCCAGGTGCCGCTGTTCGTGAACATCGGCGACCGCGTCAAGGTGCAGACCGCCAGCGGCGAGTACATGTCGCGCGCGTGAGCCGGCGCTCGGATCAGCGCCGCGCCGCCGCCTTCGCCCTCTACGAGCACGCCGTCACCGGCAAGGAGCTCGACGATGTCTTCGCCCGCGACGCCTCGGAGTTCACGCGCGCGTTGTCCTACGCCGCCCAGGACTACGCGCCCGATCTCGACGAGCTGATCGGCCGCCACGCGCAGGGCTGGACGCTCGATCGCATCGCGCCGCTCGAGCGGGCGATCATGCGGATCGCGCTCGTCGAGATCGTGCACCCTGACGCGATCCCGGCGGACACGCCGATCCCGGCGGAGGGCGCGATCGACGAGGCCGTCGAGACCGCCAAGACGTTCTGCGGCGCCCAGGCACCAGCGTTCGTCAACGGCATCCTCTCGGCTGCCCTCCGGGAGATCCGCGAGACTTCCGCGCCATGACTTCTGAGCACGCCTCGCTGGACCAACTCGTCGAGCGCCTCGAGCGCGCCGCCGAGCAGTTGCGCTCCGGCGACCTGTCGTCCGACGCCGCCGCCGGTCTCGTGGAGGACTGCGCCTCGCTGGCCGCCCAGGCTTCGGCCGAGCTCGAGCGGCTCGCCCGCGCCTCGCAGCACGAGCCACTACCCGGCCAGGACTCGCTCCTCTGACGCCGGCCGCGGCGCCGGGCTCGGCGACCCGCTCGCGCCGTGCAGGTCGAAGGAGAACACGCTGCCACCGCCCTCGCCGGGCTCGACCTGAATCGCGCCTCCGTGGCGCTCCACGATGCGGGCGCACAGCGCCAGGCCGATGCCGGTTCCGCTGCGGTCGTCGCCGAGCTTGCCGCGCTGGAACATCTCGAAGATGCGCTGTGCCTGATCGCGCGGGACGCCGACGCCGTTGTCGGCGATCTGGATCTCGACCCGTCCATCGGGCACGTCGCGCGAGCTGACCCGCACGCGCGGCTCGACGTCCTCGGCCGTGAACTTGATCGCGTTGAGGATCAGGTTCTGCATGAGCTGCGAGAGCTGACCGCGCTCGCCCTCGACCATCGGCAGTGGCCCGACCTCCACGCGCGCGCCGCGGTCCGTGATCGCCGGACGGATCGCCTCGACGACCTCGTCCGTGACGGCCTGCAGGTCGACGCGCTCGACCTTGCGCGGCGCAGTGCTCACCCGCGCGTAGCTCAGCAGGCCGTCGATCAGCGCCTGCAGGCGGGCGGCGCCGCCGGTCACGTGCGCGAGCATCATCCGGCCCTCCTCGTCGAGCCGATCGGCGTAGCGGCGCTCGAGCAGACCGCCGAAGCCGCCGATCGTTCGCAGTGGCTCGGAGAGGTCATGTGACGCGACGTAGGCGAAGCGCTCGAGGTCGGCGTTCGAGCGCGCGAGCTCCGCGTTGGCGACACGCACCTGGCCGGCGGCGGCAAGCGCGCGGCGCAGGACGAAGAAGACGCCCGCGAGCGCGATCGCGCCGATGGCGAGAATCACCCACGGCAACCAGCGGTTGGTGCCGGCCACCGGTGCGAACACCGTGTGCGACGTCGCGACCAGCACGAGGCGCCAGCCGGTCGTGCCGATGTCCTGCGTGGTGAACTGGCGATCGCCGGCGATCGCGCCGTTCGTGTGCCGTGCGATGGCCGTGCGCAGCGCCGCCTCGTGCAACGGCTGGCCGACGCGCTCGCCGTGGCCCTGCTCGGCGATCACGCGGCCGCTGTCGTCGATGACCAGGGAACTGCTCGACGCGCTGGTCGAGACCTGCTTGAGCGTGCCGCCGAGGAAAGCGGCCAGCAGGCTCGCCTTGACGCCCGTGACCTGCACGCGCGTGCCGTCGGCGCCGCGGAACGGGAGCGCGGTGTAGATCAAACCGCCGGGCTGGATGCCGGACAGGCCATAGCTGCCACCGGCGAGCGCGCGCCGGAAGTACGACGGCTGCGCCGACAGCATCGCGCCCAGGTTGGCGGGTGCGCCGGAGCTGGCGGCAAGCACCTTGCCCTGCGCGTCGCTGATCGCGATGAAGCCAGATCCGCCTGCGGACGCCTGGCCGTCGAGCGCCGCCCTGCTGACCTTGGCGCCGAAGCGCTGGCCGGCCTGCGCCTGCTGCGCCGGGGCGCTCGCCGAGAACAGCGAGCCCACGAGCGCCGCGCCGAGCTGCGCGCGGCCCTGGAAGCGGCGCTCCAGCGTCGAGCGCTGGCCGTGCTGCCCGTGCGCGAGGCCGTAAGCGGCGGCCCCGAGCATTCCCAGCGCCCCGAGGGCGAACAGGAGCAGGACCGTCCGGCCGGCGGCGCTACGGCGGGCGTCGTCGTCGGAATTGCGGCGCACAGCTTGATGATCCTCGCATGTGCCCCGGGCGGCAAGTGCGCCGACCGGACAGAATGCAGCGCCGATGTCCGCGGTCGGATACCCAGAGCAGCTGCGCGCGCAGGTCGAGGGCTACCTCGAGCAGCTGCGGTTCCCCGCGCCGGCGGCGCCGCGCACGGCCGGCCTGGAGGAGGCGATGCGCTACAGCCTGCTCGCGGGCGGCAAGCGGATCCGGCCCGTGCTGGCGCTCGCGACCGCGCAGGCGGTCGAGCGCGACACCGCGCACGTGCTCCCGCTCGCCGCCGCGATCGAGCTCATCCACACCTACTCGCTGATTCACGACGACCTGCCGGCGATGGACGACGACGACCTGCGGCGCGGGCGCCCGACGTGCCACAAGAAGTTCGGCGAGGACGTCGCGATCCTGGCCGGCGACGCGCTCTACGCGGAGGCGTTCAAGCACCTGCTGACGCGCCAGGAGGGCGAGCCGCGGCTCGTGATGGCGGCGGCCGCCGAGCTTGCCGCAGCGACAGGCGTGGACGGGATGGTCGGTGGGCAATACCTGGACGTGGCAGGCGTCGCCTCGACTCCCGAGCAGCTGCGCACCCTGCATGCGCTCAAGACCGGCCGCCTGATCGGCGCGTCGGTCACCTGCGTGCTGCTCCTGGAAGGGCTCGCCGAAACTGCCACAATGCCCTATCGCCGTTTTGCGGCCGAGCTGGGCGTCCTCTTCCAGATCGTCGACGACATCCTCGACGTGACCGGTACAGACGACGACCTCGGCAAGCCGCAGGGCAGCGACGAGCGTCACGGCAAGCACACCTACGTCACCGAGTTCGGCCTGGACGGCGCACGCAGGCTGGCCGGGGAGTGCCACGCCGCCGCCCGGTCGACGCTCGCGGAGGCCAACTCACCCCATCCTCTCGAGCTCGAGCAGATCACGGACTTCATCCTCACCCGAACCGCATGACCCGCATCCTCGATCGCATCGACCGCCCTCAGGACCTGCATGACCTCTCCGAGGAGGACCTCGCCCAGGTCGCCCAGGAGGTCCGCGAGCACATCATCGACACGGTGGGGGAGATCGGCGGCCACTTCGGCGCCAACCTCGGCACGTGCGAGCTCGCCGTCGCGCTGCACTCGCTGCTGGACTCGCCCAACGACAAGATCGTCTGGGACGTCGGCCACCAGGCCTACCCGCACAAGGTCCTCACCGGCCGCCGCGATCAGCTGCCGACGATCCGCCAGTACGAGGGCCTGGCCCCGTTCTGCGCGATCCACGAGTCCGAGCACGACATCATGGGCGCGGGCCATGCCTCGACCTCGATCGGCTACGCGGTCGGGCTGAAGGAGGGCATGCGGCTGCGCGACGAGCCGGATGCCGGGAAGGTCGTCGCCGTCATCGGGGATGGCGCCATGACCGGTGGCGTGGCGTTCGAGGCGATCCACCAGGCGGGTGGACTGGGCACTCCGATCGTGGTCGTGCTCAACGACAACGGCATGTCGATCTCGCCGAACGTCGGCGCCCTGTCGCGCTACTTCAACCGCGTCCGCCTGAACCCGAAGCTCTGGCACGCCCGCGAGGGCGCCGAGCAGCGGCTCACCGAGCTGCCCGGGGGCATCGGCGCGAAGTTCGAGAAGCTCGGCCCGCAGCTGAAGGAGTCGATCAAGGCACTGTGGGCGCCTGGCCTGTTCTGGGAGGAGCTCGACTGGGCCTACATGGGCGTCATCGACGGCCACGACACGCGCGCCCTGCGCGGCGCCCTGCGCAGCGCGCTGGCCGCCCAGCGCCCGGTGGTCGTCCATATCGCGACCGTGAAGGGCAAGGGCTTCGTCCCGGCCGAGGAGGGCGGGCTGGAGGGCATGGAGAAGTGGCATGCCGCCAAGCCCAAGTCGATCGCCAACGGCGCGCCCGTGGCGGCCAAGCCGAGCAATGGGGCTGCTGCGGCGCCGCCGCAGTACACGACCGTGTTCGGCCAGGCGATGGTCGATGAGGTCCGCCGCGACCGCCGGGTCGTCGGCATCACCGCCGCGATGAACTCCGGCACCGGGCTGAACATCCTCCAGAAGGAAGAGCCCGAGCACTACTTCGACGTCGGAATTGCCGAGCAGCAGGCGGTGCTCTTCGCGGCGGGGCTCGCAATCGAGGGCGTCAAGCCCGTGTGCGCGATCTACTCGACGTTCCTGCAGCGCGCCTACGACCAGATCGTCCACGACGTCTGCCTGCAGAGGCTCAACGTCGTCTTCGCGATGGATCGCGCCGGCCTGGTCGGCGACGACGGCCCGACGCACCACGGCGTGTTCGACATCGCCTACATGCGCTCGCTGCCGAACATGGTCTGCATGGCGCCGCGCGACGAGGCGATGCTGCCAGCGATGCTGCGCACGGCGCTGACCTACGACGACGGCCCGATCGCGCTGCGCTACCCGCGCGGCGAGGGCATCGGCGTGCGGGTGCCGCCGCCGGCCGAGGTGCGCGCGATCGAGATCGGTCGCGGCGAGATCCTGCGTGAGGGCTCCCGCGTGGCGCTCATCGGCTACGGGGCCGGTGTGCAGAAGGCGCTGGAGGCCGCGGACCTGTTGGCCGAACACGACCTCGCGGTCACCGTCGCCGACGCGCGCTTCGCCAAGCCGATCGACGTTGAGCTGATGACCCGCCTGGCGGCCGAGCACGAGCTGCTCGTGACCGTCGAGGAGGGTGTGCTGGCCGGCGGCTTCGGCTCCGCGGTCTGGGAGGAGCTCAACGACCGCGGGATCGAGCATCCGCGAATCGTTCGCATCGGCTTGCCCGACCGCTACGTGACCCACGGCAAGCCCGCGCTCCTGCACCGCGAGGTGGGCTTCACCGGCAAGGCGATCGCCGAGCGCATCAGCGCCGAGATCGACGCCCGCCAGCTCGCATAGCGACTCCTTAAAGAACTCGACCCGCCGGAGGCGGGCCGAATTCGGGGAGGAGAGATACTGCTATGGGTTCAGCGTTTGGTTTCGCTGTTTGGATCACTGGGAGAAGCTTGTCCTCCATAGTGCTGGCTGACTGGCCAGTCGGGTGTGACCTCGGTCACACATGTCTGATCTCGTGCCGCACCGTTACCCTGCTGGCGTGGCCGCCGCGAAGGTCCGCCTCGACCAGCTTCTGGCCCAGCGCGGCCTCTTTCCCTCGCGTTCGCGCGCGGCCGCCTCGGTGATGGCCGGCGAGGTGCGGGTCGGCGCGGAGCTCGCCGACAAGCCGGGCCGCCTGGTCGCCGAGAACGTCGAGGTGTCCGTGGCGGGCGGCCGGAAGTTCGTCTCGCGCGGCGGGATCAAGCTCGAAAACGCTCTCGACGCCCTGGGCGTGCCGGTCGAGGGGAGGCTGTGCCTGGACGTCGGCGCCTCGACCGGCGGATTCACCGACTGCCTGCTCAAGCGCGGGGCCGCGGGGGTCACCTGCGTCGACGTTGCCTACGGCGAGCTCGCGTGGGAGCTGCGCACCGACGACCGCGTGACCGTGCTCGAGCGGACCAACGCGCGAGCGCTGGCGGCGGGCGACATGCCCTACCGGCCCGCCCTGATCGTGATCGACGTGTCGTTCATCTCCTTGCTGAAGGTGCTCCCAGCGGTGCTGCGCTGCGCTGCGGAGCGCTTCGACTGCCTCGCGATGATCAAGCCGCAGTTCGAGGTCGGGCGCGACAGGATCGGCAAGAACGGCGTGGTGCGCGACGTCGAGGACCGTCGCGAGGCGATCGTCGCTGTCGCCGGGGGCGCGCCGGCAGCGGTGATGGGCTTCGCTTCCAGCGGCCTACCGGGGCCGAAGGGCAACCGCGAGACGTTCGTCTGGCTGGCCGAGGACGGCCGCGGCGGAGCGGTCGCGGATCTGGCGGGCGCCGTCGCGGAGGTCGACGCGTGAGCCGGACGGTCACGGTGCTCACGCACACGCGCCCGCAGCAGGTCTCGGACGCGCTGGAGAAGCTGGTCGCGGCGGCGCGGACGGCCGGGGCGACGCTGCGCTTCGACGAGGAGGAGACGCGCAAGAACGCGCTCGAGCCGGGGGATGGGTTGGAGCTCGACGCCCCGCTCAGCGACGACGTCGACATCTGCGTCGTGCTGGGCGGTGACGGCACGATCCTCCGGGCGCTGCGGCGCTACGCCGGCACCAGCGTGCCGGTGTTCGCAGTGAACTTTGGCCAGATCGGCTTCCTGGCGACGATCGACCCGAACGAGTGCGAGGACGGCTTCGAGCGGGCGCTGACGGGCGCGTTCGAGGTCCTGACCCTTCCGGCGCTCGCGCTCGAGGTGCCCGACGGCCACTTCGCCGCGATCAACGACCTGTCGATCCACCGCAAGCTCGGCGGGCGCGTGGCGCAGCTCGCCTACGAGCTCGAGGGCGAGCAGGTCGGCTCGGTCCGTTGCGACGGGGTCGTGGTCGCCACGCCGGCAGGTTCGACGGGCTACAACCTCGCCAACGGCGGCCCCGTCCTGGCCTGGGGCGTGGAGGGCTACGTCGTCTCGTTCATCGCGCCGCACTCGCTCACCGCGCGGGCGCTGGTGGTCGCGCCGGGCGACACGCTGACGGTCCACAACCACTCGGCCGAGCCGGTCGACGTGTCGGTCGACGGCCGGCCGGCGGGCGAGCTGGGGGCGGGTGCGGCCGTGACCGCGCGCTTCCTGCGCGAGGCCGCCGACCTCGCCCAGGTTCCCGGCAGCTCGTTCTACCGGCGACTTCGTGAAAAGTTCGGCCTGCTGGCGTGATGCCCGCCCGATCCGTCGGGGTCGGCCGTCATCCTCGAGCGCATGCTGCATGAGCTGCGCGTCGAGAACCTCCTGCTGATCGAGCGGGCCGAATTGCGGCTCGCGCCAGGGCTCAACGTGCTGACCGGCGAGACTGGGGCGGGCAAGACCGTGCTGGCGCATGCGCTGGACCTGCTGCTGGGCGGCCGCGCGCGGCCGGGGATCGTGCGGCCCGGGGCGGAGGAGGCCTATGTCGAGGGGGTCTTCGAGGGGCCCGACGGCGAGGACGTCGTGCTCGCGCGGCGCGTGACCGCGGCCGGACGCACGCGCGCGTACGTGAACGGCCGCTGGGCGAGCGCCGCCGACCTGCAGGAGCTGGCGGCGCCGCTGCTGTCGTTCTACGGCCAGCACGAGCACCGCAAGCTGATGCTCACGAGCGCGCAGCTCGAGCTGCTCGATGCGTTCTGCGGGAGCAAGCACCTCGCGGCGCGGGCGGAGCTGGCGGCTGCATACGGCGCGGTGCGCGAGCTGGAGGGGACCTTGGGCGAGCTGCGCGAGCTGGCCGGTGCGCGCGAGCGCGAGCTCGACCTGCTCGAGTTCGAGCTCGCAGAGATCGATGCGGCCGAGCCCGACGAGGCGGAGCACGCCGAGTTGCTGGCGCGCCGCGAGCGGCTGCGGCATCTGACCGCGCTGCGGGGCGGAGCCGGCGGGGCCGCGGAGGCCCTCGCGGGCGAGGATGGCGGCGCGGCGACACTGCTGGCAGCTGCGGTCGGCGCCCTCGAGGGCGCCGCCGGCGTCGATGCGCGGCTCGATGCGCTGGCCGAGCGGGCGCGTTCGGTCGCGCTGGAGGCCGACGACGTGGCGGCCGAGCTGCGCCGCTACGCGGAGGACCTGGACGCGGAGCCCAGCGAATTGGAGGCTGTCGAGGAGCGGCTCGCGGCGCTGGACCGACTGATGCGCAAGCACGGTGGCACGATCACAGCGGTGCTCGAGCACGGCGCGCGCTGCCGGGCACGGCGCGACGAGCTGGCCGGCGCCGAGGTGGCGCTCGAGGACGCGACCGCCCGGCTGGCCGATGCGCGGGCCGACCTCGAGGCGCGGGCGGCGGTGCTGAGCGCTTCGCGCGGGAAGGCGGGGCCGAAGCTGGCAGCGGCGGTGCGCGAGCGGCTGGGCGCGCTGGCGATGGAGGGCGCGAGCTTCGAGATCGCGCTCGAGCCGCGGGACGAGATCGGCCCGGCGGGAGGCGATGCCGTCGAGTTCCTGATCGCGCCCAACCCGGGCGTGCCGCCGGCGCCGCTGCGCGAGACCGCCTCGGGTGGCGAGGCCTCGCGCGTGATGCTCGCGCTGCTTGCGGTCGCGAACGAGGCCTCCAGCGCAACGCTCGTCTTCGACGAGGTCGACGCCGGGATCGGCGGCCAGACCGCGCGCGCGGTGGGCGAGGAGCTGCGCGCGCTCGCGGCCGGCCGTCAGGTCGTGTGCATCACGCATCTGCCGCAGATCGCCTCGCTGGCGGCTCGGCACTTCGCGATCGAGAAGGACCCGTCGGTCGAGCCGGCACGCACGACCGTGCGCGCGCTGGACAAGGGCGAGCTCGTCGGCGAGCTCGTGCGGATGCTCGGTGCGGACGCCGAGGACGTCGCCGCGCGCCGGCACGCGAAGGAGCTGCTGAAGGCCGCGTAGCGGGCTTCGCCGTACACTCGAAGCATGGCCGTAGCCCGCCCCACCGCGGCCCGGACCGGCGCCGATGGGGAGGCGCCGCGTGAGGTCAGCGGCCCGGCGCGCCCGGGGCGCAAGACGAAGCTGCTCGTCAAGCGGCTGAACCGCGGCGACATCGCTGTCATCGACCACAAGGACCTCGACCGCGTCTCGGCCGAGGACCTGATCGCAGCGGGCGTGGCGGGCGTGCTCAACTGCCGCCCGTCGTCCACCGGTGCCTACCCGAACATGGGGCCGCTGCTGCTCGTCCAGGCCGGCGTGCACCTCGTCGACATGCCTGGCGACGCGCTGTTCAAGCTGCTCGACGACGGCGACGAGATCACGATTCGCGGGGGCGAGGTGCTGCGCCGCGGCGAGGTCGTCGCGAGCGGCTCCGTGCAGGAGCCCGAGGCCGTGCGCGCCGGCAACGAGGAGCGCCGGCGCGAGATCGGCGACGCGCTCGAGGCGTTCGCCCGTAACACGGTCGAGCACATGGTCGAGGAGCGCGAGCTGCTCGCCGGCAAGCTCGAGCTGCCGCAGTTCCGCACCGACTTCCGTGACCGTCCCGCGCTGGTCGTCGTGCGCGGCGTCGACCACCGCAAGGACCTGCGCGCGCTGCGCCCTTACATCCGCGACGTGCGACCGGCGCTCGTCGGCGTCGACGGCGGCGCCAACGCGCTGCTCGAGGAGGGCTTCACGCCCGACATGATCGTGGGAGACATGGACTCCGCCCAGGAATCGACCCTGCGCTGCGGCGCCGAGCTGGTGGTGCACGCCTACCCCGATGGCCGCGCTCCGGGGCGCGAGCACCTCGAGGAGCTGGGTCTCTCGTACAAGCTCGTGCCCGCGCCGGGAACGAGCCAGGACGTGGCGATGCTGATCGCGGCCGAGAAGGGCGCGGGCCTGATCGTCTCGGTCGGCTCGCAGTGGAACCTCGTGGAGTTCCTGGACAAGAACCGGCGCGGGATGTCCTCGACGTTCCTGACGCGCCTGCGGATCGGCGAGATCCTCGTGGACGCGAAGGGCGTCAGCCGCCTGTACCGTCCGCGGCCGACGACCGCCCCGCTGGCGCTGGTGCTGGTGGTGGGGATCGCGGCGCTCGCCGCGGTCATCGCCGTCACGCCAGGCCTGCGCGACGTCGCCGACCTGCTCTGGCTCAAGCTCCAGGTGCTGCTCGGCATCAACGCCTGAATGTTCGACTTCCGCTACCACGCGCTCTCCCTGATCGCGGTCTTCGTCGCGCTC
>Ga0308176_10002816_pt1 | contig 11026 bp, 7 predicted proteins | sample PhyCR2_3_FD_203890 | JGI IMG/M metagenome (GOLD analysis project Ga0308176, IMG submission 203890) | Soil microbial communities from UC Gill Tract Community Farm, Albany, California, United States - DLSLS.C.R2 | ecosystem: Environmental > Terrestrial > Soil > Agricultural land | place: USA... | reverse complement strand
CGGTGGTCGCCTTTCGACCATGGGATTGTCGACGGTCGCGATTGGTGCGCTGCCCACCTACACCACGATCGGCGTGGCGGCGCCTCTGCTCCTGGCGCTCTGCCGTTTCGGACAGGGGCTTGGCCTGGGCGGCGAATGGGGCGGGGCGGTTCTTCTTGCCATCGAAAACGCACCGCCCCGAAACCGCGCCTGGTACGGTATGTTTCCGCAACTGGGTGCGCCCCTCGGTTTCTTTCTGTCAGGCGGGGTGTTCCTGTTTTTGTCGCGGTTGCTTACGGATCAGCAGTTCTTTGCCTTCGGCTGGCGCCTGCCATTCCTGTCGATCGCCGTTCTTGTGTTTCTGGGACTCTATGTTCGGCTGACGATCACCGAGACGCCTGTGTTCCGGGAGGCTCTCGAACGCGGAGAACAAGTGAAAGTCCCTATACTTGCGGTCTTCAGCCGGCACACGAAAGTGCTCCTCGCCGGTGTACTCCTTTGCCTCGCGACGTTCGTGCTCTTTTACCTGATGACAGTGTTCGCGCTGTCCTGGGGCACCACTGCGCTCGGCTACAGCCGAGGCAAGTTTCTTCTGATGCAACTCTTCTGCATTGCCTTCTTTGCCTTGACGATTCCACTGTCCGCCCTGTGGGCCGAACGGGGCCGCCGTAGCGTGATGCTTTGGGTTACAGTCCTGATCGCCGCCTACGGCTTCGTGCTGGCGCCGCTGTTTTCGGCCGGTACCGTGGGAGCAGTCATGGCGATGGCGACCGGCTTGTCGCTTATGGGACTGACCTATGGACCGCTTGGAACCGTTTTGTCCGAGCTCTTTCCGACAGCCGTTCGTTATACCGGCAGCTCCCTCGCCTTCAATTTCGCCGGCATTTTGGGCGCCTCGCTCGCCCCTTACATTGCGACCTGGCTCGCAAAGAATTACGGGCTGTCGTATGTCGGTTATTATCTGTCTGCTTCTGCTCTGCTGACCCTGGTGGGCCTGTTCTCCATCCCGGAAACACGAGATCAGGATTTGGGAAAACTCAAACCTGAGTTGAACTGAGCTTTCAGTCTCGAGCCCCGGTCCGACCTGCCGCTCAGACTTCGCAACAAAGAATTTCTGTAACCTCCCCGGTGTCCGCCAGTATTGAGAGGTGAGGGTGAGTGGAGGAACTGACCGATAGCGCATTGATGAAGCTGGTGCAGGGTGGCGACAGCAGCCATCTCGCAGTGCTGTTTGAGCGGCACCACCTTGGTCTGTTTCGCTATCTGACCCAGCTTTCGCGTAACCGCGAGCTAAGTGAGGATTTGACGCAGGAAGTGTTCTTTCGCGTGCTCAAATATGCCGGAAGCTACGATCCGAACCTTCCATTCCTCGTGTGGCTGTATCGAATGGGGCGCAATGCATTTTTCGACACGCTGCGCAGCCGTTCTGCCGAACCGATGGGCGCGGAGACCTTAGAGGTCAGGAGCCGTGAACCAATGCCCGAAGAAGTTTTCTCTCGTAAACAAGATCGGTTGTGGCTGGAGCAAGCACTGCAAACCCTGTCCGAAGACAAAAGGGAAGTCTTGGTCCTGAGCCGGTTTCATGATCTCCGGTACAAGGAGATCGCAAAGATTATGAAGTGTGAGGTAGGCACGGTGAAGGTGCGAGTGTACCGTGCGCTGCGTGAGCTTCGTGAGAGATTCTGCGAATTGCGTGGAGAAAAGCTGTATGACGTCTGAGGAGTATCGCTACTTGATCCCGGGATACCTGTCGGGTGGATTGAGTCCGGACGACAGAAGGATCTTCGAAGAGCAACTCAGGGCGGATAGCCAATTGAGGCGTGAGTTGGGCGAATTGCAAGCTGTCTGGCGAGATATGGGCGAGATCGAGGAAGAGCAGCCCAGTCCGTTCTTACGGGCTCGGTTCTACCAAAAGCTGAACGAGGTCTCCAGTCGCGAGCCGAAATTGGCCAAGGGTGGTTTTGCCTGGTGGAAGCCGGGGCTGGCCGGTCTGGTGCGGCAGGCATTGGTAGCAGTGGCGTTGTTTGCCCTCGGATTATTCGTCGGACGGGAAAAAGCGAGTAGCCCGGCCGCTGATCAAATGACGCAGCTGCACAATCAGGTGCAGGAGTTGCGCCAGACGGTCGCGTTGTCGCTCATGGACCGGCAATCGTCAACCTCGCGGCTCGAGGGAGTTTCCTGGAGCATGCAAGTGGATCAGTTGGATCCCGAGCTTCGGAACGCACTCGTCCAGGCTCTGAACCATGATCCAAATACGAACGTCCGCCTCGCGTCGCTTGATGCATTGGAGAAATTTACGCGCGATAACGACGTGCGGCAGGCTCTTGTCAACTCGATCCGGCAACAGGATTCGCCTCTTGTCCAGATTGCGCTGATCGATTCGCTGGTCCACATCCAGGATCGCGGGGCCGCCGGAGAATTGCGGAAGCTTGCCGAGGAAAAGGGACTGAACGCCGCCGTCCAGCAGCGGGCGCGGTGGGGCCTCGAAAAACTCTCGCTGAACTAGCTGAACTAAAGGACAAACAAAATGAAAACTGGTGTTTACCTCACGCTTGCCGCGTGCGGCATGGGAGCACTGTGTCTTGCCAGCCCTTCTTCCGACCGCTGGCCGGTTCGGGAACGAGAAACGATCGAGAAAACATTGCCCTTGTCGGGCTCTCCGAATCGATTGGTGATCGACAATCTTCAAGGTTACGTGCATGCCACAGCTTCTTCGGGATCGAGCGTTCACATCACGGCACACAAGATTATCCGTGCCGAGGCGGACGCGGATCTCGCGGAAGGTAAGCGGGACGTAAAGCTCGACATATCGGAGAAGCCCGGCCAGGTGTCCGTTGGCTACGAGGCTCCGTGGCGTTGCTCGGGCGAGGGCCGCCCCTGCTCGAAAGAGGGCAGACGATTCTACGAAGTGAGTTACGACATTGACGTGCAAGTGCCGCGCGAGGCGCGAACCGTACTCTCGACCGTCAACGGCGGCGATATCCAGGTGGACGGACTCGATGGCAATTTCGACGTTGGCAATGTGAACGGAGCCATCCGCATGAACGCGATCGGTGGATCCGGCGATGCGCACACAGTCAACGGAGCGGTCACGGTACATTTCGCGAAGAACCCATCGGGACCTTGCAGCTTCAAAAGCGTGAACGGAGCACTGGACGCGTTCTTTCCCAGGGATCTTTCGGCGGATCTTGTGTTCAAGACCCTCAATGGTGGAATTTTCAGCGACTTCGACGTCTCGGCAAGAAGTACCTCCGTGGTGCAGGCCGAACGCCGCGACGGCAAGTATGTGTACCACGGGAACAGAATGTCCGCGGGGCGCGCCGGAAGCGGCGGTCCGGAGTTGAGCTTCCAGACACTGAACGGAAGCATCCGTTTACATCGAGGGCAATAAGGATTTTGGTTATGAGATACATTCTTCCATTCGCACTTCTGTATGCCGGCATCATCTTCGCGCAGGACGGATCGCAGAAAGCGACCGTGCCTCTGGACGATCCTGCCCGGCCTGTCAGAATACGGGCACACCTGATGCTGGGGGGCATCACCGTGCGTGGAGCCAACGTAAAGGAGGTCACCGTTGAAGCTCGGTCGCGCGGGGGCGAGGAGTCACATGAGCGTGAGCACCGGCCGGCAGAATCACGCGGTATGAAGCGGTTGAACCTTCCCGGCAACGCAGGGCTCGACATCACGGAACAAGAGAATACCGTCGACATAAAGACCTCTTCCTTCAATCGGCCTGTCGACCTGGTGATTACTGCGCCCCGGCGGTCCTCGCTGCAGTTGAAGTGCATGAACAACGGCGATATCAACGTGGAAGGTATCGAAGGCGATATCGAAGCGAACAATCTGAACGGCCGGGTCACGTTAAAGAACGTTTCGGGTACAGTTAATGCCCATTCGCTGAATGGCGAACTTACGGCCACCCTGGATAGCGTAGACGCTTCGAAACCGCTCTCATTCAGTACGATGAACGGCGACATCGACGTGACGCTGCCGCCCAATCCCAAGGCGAACGTGCGCATGAAGACGGACCACGGCGAAATCTATAGCGACTTCGAAGTGAAGTTCGAGCCGGGAGCGCGTGTCGAAGCATCCGATTCACAGCGCAAAGACGGGCAGTACCGTTTACGTTTCGATCGCACACTTCGAGGAACGATCAACGGGGGTGGCCCCGAATATCAATTCACAACATTCAACGGGCAGATCTATCTTCGCAAAAGGAAGTAGCGCGCTCACCCAACCGCCCGGTACAACACTCGTCAAAGGAAGACCATGAACCTGACGCGCGACATCAGTTTCGCCCTCCGCAGCTTTGCCAAGTCGCCGTTGTTTGTCACGGTTGCCGTTCTGTCGCTTGCATTGGGCATCGGGGCAAATACAGCCATCTTCTCCCTGACGGATCAGATTCTGGTTCGGTCGCTTCCGGTCAAAGATCCGGGCCAACTGGTCTTACTCAGCGCGCTCGGCAGGCACTACGGAAGCAATCAGGGATGGAACCGGTTGTCCTATCCCATGTATCAGGATTTTCGCGATCACGACCTGGGTTTCCAGGGTATGTTTTGTTTTCGCGATGTCGCCATGAGTCTGGCCTTCGGCGGGCGCACTGAGCGAGTGGCCGGCGAAGTGGTGTCGGGCAACTATTTCCCGGTATTAGGGGTGAGCGCTGCGCTGGGCCGGCTCTTCACCGCTAAAGACGATCTTTACCAGGGCGGGCATTCCGTTGCCGTCCTGAGTTACGACTTCTGGCAGAGGAGGTTTGCTGCTAACCCGGGAGTCTTAGGGCAGAAGCTGTTGATCAACGGATTCCCGTTCACCGTCATTGGAGTCAGCTCACCAGCCTTTTCCGGCACCGATCCCAACTACGCGCCGCAAATCCGCGTGCCGGTCTCGATGGCCGCGAAACTCGGACGCTTTATGGACCTGAATGACCGGCGGTCACGCTGGGTTACCGTATTCGGGCGGCTCAAACCCGGCGTAACGCTCAAGGAAGCGAAGGCCCGGATTCAGCCGTTTTTCCACGGCATCCTGCAGATGGAAGTGCAACAGAAAGCATTTGCGAAGGCCGCCCCGGAGATGAAGAAGGCGTTTCTTCAGATGTCTATGGATGTCCTGCCGGCTTCCAACGGGAGATCCAGCTTGCGGCGCAGATTCTCGAAGCCTCTCCTTGTTCTGACGGCGACGGTCGCGTTGGTTCTGCTCATCGCATGCGCCAATGTGGCGAACCTGCTGATTGCACGCGCTACCTCGCGTCAGAAGGAAATTGCGGTTCGACTTGCGCTTGGTTCCAGCAGACGCCGCATTGTCTCGCAGCTTCTGGTTGAATCTCTAATGCTTTCGCTTGCCGGTGGACTGGCAGGTCTGGCCCTCGCGTTCTGGATTGACCACGCGCTCATCAGCTTCCTGCCCCAGAGCTCGACACCGCTCAAGCTGTCGTCCATTCCAGATGTCCGAATACTCGGGTTCAATTTTGTTTTGTCGATGCTGACCGGGCTGATTTTCGGGCTGCTGCCTGCGTTGCAGTCAACTCGCCCTGACCTTGCCGGCACTCTGAAGGACCAGGCCGGCTCCGTTTCTGGCGGCGCCTCGACAGGCATTCGCAAGGCGCTTGTTGTGGCACAGGTATCGCTGTCCATCATCCTGCTGATCGGTGCCGGGCTGTTCATCCGCAGCCTCCGCAGCTTGCAGGAACTCGATCCTGGCTTCCACACCTCCAATCTACTGGCATTCAAAGTCAACCCGAACCTCAACGGATACACGCCGGAGCGCACGCGTGCTTTTTATGACCAGCTTCGGGACAACCTGGAAGCGCTCCCTGGAGCGGAACGCTCCGCTCTCGCCGTGATGCCTGTCCTTGAAGGGGACGAATGGGATTCCTGGGTGACCATTGACTCTTACTCTCCGAAAACCGGCGAACTTCCGGATCCGCATATGAACTTTGTGTACCCGGGGTACTTCGAAACGCTCGGGATCCCACTTTTGAACGGGCGTGATTTCCGCATCAATGATGCGCTGAGTAGTGCGAAGGTTTGCATTGTGAATGACGCTTTCGCTAAAAAGTATTTCGGTACCGTCAATGCGATCGGACACAAGATCGGAATGGGCATCGATCCCGGCACAAAGACCGACATCACGGTGATTGGCGTGGTCCGCGGGACAAAATACGAAAGCATGCGCGATGAGGTTCCGATCGAGGTCTTCCGTCCTTACCGGCAGATGGAGTTCGCAACGGGAGTCACAGGCTACGTCAGAACTCGCATGACTCCGGAAGAAATGTTTAACAGCATTCGCAAGCGGGTGCACGATCTGGATGCGAACTTGCCCCTGTTCGAAATGACCACGCTCGAGAAGCAGATGGAGAACTCGCTCATCACCGAACGGCTCGTCACAACCCTCTCAACGGGCTTCGGTCTGCTTGCGACTCTTCTGGCCGCGATCGGGCTGTACGGCGTCATGGCTTATACCGTGACCAGGAGAACACGCGAGATTGGGATTCGTATGGCGATCGGCGCTGCCAAGCCGCACGTGCTCTGGCTGATCATGCGGGAGGTTCTGATTCTGCTTGCGATTGGGATGTTCATCGCAGTGCCGCTCTCCTGGGCGCTGACTCAGGCCGTGCGTTCTCAGCTGTACGGTGTCCAGCCGACCGATCCCTTATCCGTTCTCGCGGCGACGTTCGCGATTATTGCAGTTGCCATGCTGGCAGGCTATTTGCCCGCTCGCCGCGCAACCCAGGTTCATCCGTTGATGGCCTTGCGATACCAATAGGCCGTGCGTGTCAGGACGCTAGCGCTGGTTCAGGAACGCTCATTATTTCCCGTTTGCGCGGGGAATGTCGCGGGGCCACCCACGGCCTGAGTTCCTCCATGTGATTTTCGAGCACCCGCAGCAGCTGGCCTCGCCGCCACTTGCCCCCGTTAGCTCCTTTGGGTCGGTCGATCATGTGCTGGTACGTCGGATGCTGGCAAAGCTTCTCCCACGCGCCCCGGAAGCAGTTATGAACGGACGCCGGACGGAGGTTTAGAGCCTCCCCGATCGCCTCATCCGACATCCCTTCCACTGCCAGCGTGAGCACATGCTTCTGCCGCCGGCTGAGATCGAGGACAGGAGGCGAAAAATCGAACATGCACCAGTGCGGGGACGCCATCGTACACGAGGCCGGGGTGGCGGTCAGAAAGATCGGTTGCTCTGTTTCGTCCGGGAGTGGTTCGTTGCTGCTGAAGTAATAATCCTCGTACCGGCTGAACTCGGTCCAACTTCCGCTTTCGGTACAGAACTTCAGATCCTCAGGCCCATGGATTTCCTCGATTGTTTCTCTCAGGTGAAATCCTCTATGCGTCTTTTGATACGTGGACACGAGCCTGCTTCCAACCTCAGCCAGGCCGGTAGGGTTGGGTGCAAACCCGTGCATGGCAGTAGCCAGGCAGAGGCCTTCACCGGAATTGTCTGCCGCGATCTCTTCTTCATCCAGAATCGGCGAGTCGTTTGCCTCGAATTCGATCAGGCTTTTTATGAAGGAGTATGGTCTCGGAGATTCCTTTAGTGCCTCAACCCAACTCCGGCGCATAAACATCGAAGCGCCAAAGGCCCGGACCTCTCCACTGGGCGAATCCGCATCGTAGATCAGGGCTCCCTGCATGGACCGGTTTGCAATCAGATATTCCCAAGCTCGTCCGATCTGATCCCTTTCCCCCTCGGTGAAGCGAGTGTGGGCAAAGTACAGCGGCCAGCACCGGGGAAAATCACTGGCCTGGAGCTTGCGGGTGAGCAATTTCATTGGTCGTTCTACCCTGAAGCTCCAATATTAATACGAGTTAATGAGATCGGACTGGATGGGGGCCAAAACTGCCGAGAACGGTGGTTGCGGCTTCCCATTTGATTCTCTAACTTGTATTTATTGGCTCAATGGGTTGGGTCCCGGTTAAGTAGTCAGGACTGGGGCCCGGCCTGTAATAGATGACGCCCCATACTGGGCCCGCCTAGCTGCCCGGGTGATACTCGCGTTCCGTATGGCCCTTGAGCTGGTCCCGATAGAAGTAGACGTCCCGTAAATTGCCCGTGCTGTAGCGCTGGGCTTCGTCGTTGAAGTGCGGCGAACCCGGGTGTCCGCTTTCTCCGCCGGCTGTTATGGCTTTGGCTCGAATCGGATTTCCGAATTCGACCACGGCGACGAAACTGTTCCCGCTGGTCCCGTACCATTTCTTCGTGCCGGGATAGGGTCGCGCTCCAAAAGACGCAAGCGAGCCCCAGATCGAGGACGTAAATCCGACGGGGATGCTTGGCTTACTGTCATTGAACGGCTGCACGATATCGCCCGTTAGACGCTGGTACCGGTTGATCTCGCCCCAGGGCGTTTTCCATGTGCCGAAGTCGTTAGTGAGCCGGTCGCATGCCTTCCCAAATGCTGCGAGCAGCTGCCGCGCAGGTACTTTTGCCGCGATGTAATCTTCCTCGGCGACGCTATCCCTTCTTGAACGCGGGAACGTCTCGCGGCGAATCTCCTCACCCCAAAATACGGCCAGGGATGTCGGGATCGAATCGACCCCCCAGCGGCCATCCCAGGATCTGAGCGCCGCAATCGGCTCTGCAAACTTTGTCTTCAGAGAATCGGGCGCCTCCGCTTTGTCCCAAGCCTTCAGAAGTGCCGGAAGCGTGTGATCGAACCAGGGCAGATAGCTGTCGTAAGCAGCAGCCATGAGCGATTCGAGCGTGAAATCCTTTTTGTTCTCGAGAACCCGAATCGCATGCAGTCCTCGCGCTGATTCGGTCCCGGTTTCGACGTAAGCAGGGTAATGCGCTTGCTTGGGGCTGTCCGGGCCCGCGGCCGACCATGGCCAGTTATTTGAGTTGTAAAGCCAGCCGCTCTTCGGATTGAACAGTTGTGGAATCTCGTCAACGGTCATAAGACCGTGCCACTCCGTGGCGGGATTGCTTCCGTCCACCACCTTAGTCCAGTCAAATCTCGTGTCGCGTTTCGGGATGAAATTGCCGTGGAAGTACGCGATGTCGCCGTCCGCGTCCGCGAAGATCGTATTATTCGAGGAATTCGCTTTCAGCTCCATCGTCTGCCGGTACGATTTGTAGTCCCTTGCCTTGGTACGCAAGTACGATTGCTCGAGCGCTTTGATGTGTTGCTGCATCAACCGGATGCTGATCCACTTGTCTCCCTCGCTGCGAATGATCGGGCCGTGAGTGCTGCAGTACGTGGTGAACTTTTTCTCCGCCATCCCGGAACGTGTTTTGTAGGGAATCGTGATCTCTTTCAGCACGAGAGGCCGCTCCTCGTTTCCGTATTTCGCGAACACGCCGCCCGCGCGCTTCGATACCGTTTCGGCGTATTCGTCGACGGCATCTACTCCGCTCGACGTGTGCATCCAGCCGACGCGATCATTGAATCCCTGATAGAGGAAGAACTGGCCCCACGTCGCCGCGCCATAGGCATTCAGACCTTCGTTGCTAACCATCTGTAGTTCCGATCGGAAGAAGAACGACGTGTGTGGGTTGATCAGCAACAACGCGTGGTGATTCACGGTGTTCGAAGGTGAAATCGCGATGCCGTTCGAACCCGAAGGCTCCTCCGGACGGCGTTCTTCATTGCGTGCCACCTTCTGGAACGGAGTCTTTCCGTAAAATGCTTCGAGTTCGTCAAGCTCGATAGTTTCAATATCGCCGCCGATGCTGCCTTCGGTGAACGAAAGCGCCATCCACGGCTCGAAACGGGTAATCACGCGCGGCTTCACATCCGGATGCTTCGAGAGATAGAAGTTCAGGCCATCGGCGAACGCATCCATCAGTTTCCGCAACCAGCCTGGACTCGCGGCGTACTCCTTCTGCAGATCCGCAGGATCGATGAAGAGCTTCATCCGCAGGTCCTGGAATATTTTGGATTCGCCCTCGGCTTCGGCCAAGCGCCCCATCGAGTTCAGATAATTCGTCTCAACCCGGTTGAAATCGTCTTCCGCCTGCGCGTAGATCATCCCGAACACGGCATCCGCATCCGTGTTCCCGTACACGTGAGCAATGCCCCAGTCGTCACGAACGATGGTGACGTTCTGAGCGTGTGCCGACCAGCGGGACGATTCGTCGCTTATCGCGGCACGTGCCGTGACCGTCACCAGCGCTGCTAAAAGGGCGAATCTGGCTGTATGCAGGGTGTGATTCAATGCGTGGCTCTTGCTGATTTTACTCGGCTCTGTCTGCCGAAGCCGGCGGTGAAGAACTATACTGGCAGGCGCCGGACTCGTTCCCGGTCCGGTATTGGAGGCTTATATCCAGGAGCGCGTTCATACGCACCAGCACAGTTCCGTCACGCATGTCCACTCCCACAGCAGGCGCGACTTCTTTTCACGGGCGTTTGGCGGAATCCTCCTGGGCGCTTCGGTGTTTGAAGAGGCTTTCCTCCGTGCAAGTTGGGCACGCGCTCAATCTCCCGGAGCAGGGAACAATCTCTTCGCGATCGAGAAAGTCGCCGATGGAGTGTTTGCCGCTCTGGCCAAGCCGCAGGTGATGATTAACTGCAATGCGGCAATCTTCGTAAACTCCGACCACGTCGTCGTACTCGATGCCCACTCGAAGCCATCTGCCGCGGCTTCCCTGATTAACCAGATCGTCCGCGAGATCACAACCAAACCGGTACGGTACCTCATCAACAGTCACTTCCACTGGGACCACACGCAAGGCGATACGGCTTATAAGACGAAGAACCCCAACCTGACGATCGTTGCCAGCGATGCGACTAAGCAGCTAATGGCGCAACTAGGGCGCAACCGGGCCAAGGAATCGGTGGACAGCGTACCGAAAATGATCGATGACGTCCAGGGGCAGATGAGCAAAGCCAAAACGCCTGCAGACCGCGCTTACTGGCAGGAACAGATCCGGCAACTGAACGCATATCGAAGGGAGATGGAAAACTACAGTCCGGATCTTCCGACGTTCACTTTCGCAAAGTCTCACGTCTTGGAAGATCCTGCGGGCGATCTGCACCTGGAATTTCATGGCCGCGCACACACGGCCGGAGACATCGTTGTGTTCAGTCCCCGGAAACGCGTTGTCG